>WNFK01161341.1_pt1 | contig 13740 bp, 15 predicted proteins | sample 5400281 | NCBI WGS metagenome assembly WNFK01 (sample SAMN13153350, study PRJNA577476) | soil metagenome | isolation source: 20 cm soil on Douglas fir-dominated hillslope | place: USA:California | collected 2013-09-17 | reverse complement strand
GCGGCCGGAATGCCGGTGAAGGTGGTCTGGACCCGCGAGGACGACATCCGCGGCGGGTACTACCGGCCGATGTTCCTGCACCGCATCGAGGCGGGCCTCGGGGAGGACGGAAAGCTCGTGGCCTGGCGGCACCAGATCGTGGGCCAGTCCATCCTCGCTGACACGCCCTTCGAGAAGTTCATGGTGAAGGACGGGGTGGACGCCACCTCGGTGGAGGGCGTGAACGACTCTCCCTATCTGGCGTCGGTCGAAGCGCGGCGGATCGCGCTCCACTCGCCCAAGAACCAGGTTCCAGTCCTCTGGTGGCGCTCGGTCGGGAACACGCACACGGCGTTCGCGATGGAGAGCATGATCGACGAGCTCGCCTGGGCGGCCGAGAAGGATCCGGTCGAATACCGCGCCGCATTGTTGACGGCATCGCCCCGCCACCTGCGCGCGCTGCAACTCGCGGCCGAAAAGGCCGGCTGGGGCTCGAAGCCGCCGGAGGGCCGGGGGCGGGGCGTGGCCGTGCACGAGTCGTTCGGCAGCATCATCGCCGAGGTGGCCGAGGTCTCGGTCGACGCGGACAGGAGCATCCGGGTGCACAAGGTGACCTGCGCGGTGGACTGTGGGACGGTCGTCAATCCCCTGGGGGTCGAGGCGCAGGTGCAGGGCGCGATCGCTTACGGGCTCTCGGCCGTGTTGCACAGCGAGCTCACGCTCAAGGACGGGCGCGTCGAGCAGAGCAACTTCCACGATTACCGCGTGCTGCGTCTGCCCGACATGCCGCAGGTCGAGGTGCACCTGATCGAGAGCGGCGCGAAGATGGGCGGAATCGGCGAGCCGGCCACGGCCCCCATCTCCGCCGCGGTGGCCAACGCCGTCTACGCGCTCACCAGGCAGCGGCTGCGGTCGTTGCCGCTGCGGCTGGTCTGAGGAGGCCGCGGATGAAATCCTGCTGCCTGATCGGCCTTTTCTTGCTGGCCTGCTCCCACGCCCCGCCCGCGCCACCTGCGCCCGCCGCGGCGACAGCCGCCCCCGCCGCGCCGAGCCCCGCGCTCGCCGCGTTCGAGACCGTACGCTCGGTCCTGCAGAGCCCGCGCTGCGTGAACTGCCATCCGGCCGGCGACGTCCCGCTGCAGGGGGACGACAGCCACCCGCACGAGCCTCCGATAAAGCGCGGCCCCGAGGGACGGGGAGTGGCGGGGCTCTCCTGCGCCGCCTGCCACGGGAAGGCCAACCTCCCCGCCAGCTACGGCGCCCACACGCCCCCCGGCGTGTCCACGGACTGGCGGCTGCCGCCCGCGGATCACAAGCTGGTCTTCTGGGGCCTCGACTCGGCGTCGCTCTGCGAGCAGATCAAGGACCCGAAGCGCAACGGCGGAAAGTCGGCGGCCGAGCTCTCGCACCACATGACCGGAGACGAACTGACGCTGTGGGCCTGGGCGCCAGGGTACGGCCGGAGGCCGGTGCAGATCTCGCACGACGAGTTCGTGAAGGCCTACAAGACGTGGGCGGACGCCGGGATGCCCTGCGCGCAGAAGACGGCGATGAATCCCTGAACGAGGCTGGCGCTCAGTCCGAGCGGGCCGCGATCCAGGACTCGACCTTGGGCCAGGTGCCCTTCGACGCTCCGCTGCCCGCCATCACGCCGATGTGGCCGCCCGGTACGCGGAGCTCGAGCTTGTCCGCGCTGCCCACCTTCTCCATCAGCCGCGCCGACTGGCAGGGCGGCGTGATGTGGTCGTCTTCGGCGATCACGTTCAGCAGGCTGGCCTTCAGCTCCTTGAGGTCGACCTTCTCGCCGCGGACGGCGAAGGTCCCGTTCATCAGCTTGTTGCCGCGGTAGAAGTCGACGATGAACTGCCGGTACGCGCCGCCCGCGAGCGGGATCGGGTCATTCACCCAGGTGTTCATCGCGTGCCAGGAATCGACCACCTTGGTGTTGTCGAGGTTGTCGAACAGCGCCGTAGTCGATCATCCCGGCCGGCATGTTGCCGAAGGCCTGCAACAGCCGGTCGACGTCGAAGTACCGCTCGTCCGTCATCCGTGCCAGCGAGATCTGCTCCTTGTCGGTGAAGTCGAGCGGTGCGGTCAGGAGAATCAGGCTCCGCAGCCCGTCCTGCTGCCCGCGCAGCGAGGCGTACAGGGTGGAGAGCATGGCGCCGATGCACCAGCCGAGGAGGTTGAACGTCTCCGACCCGGACACCTGCTTCATCTTGCGGATGGCGCGCGGGATGTACTCGAGCACGTAATCGCCCAGGTCCAGGTGGGAGTCCTCGGGCCCCGGCGCTCCCCAGTCGAGCAAGTACAGATCGTACCCCTTGTTGACCATGTACTCGACGAAGCTGTTGCCCGGCCGCAGGTCGAGGATGGTCGACTTGTTCATCAAGGCGAAGATCAGGAGTAGCGGAGTGCGGTGCCGCTCCTCGGCGGGCTTGACCGGCGTGTACCGGTAGAGCGTCGCCTTGTTCAGCCGCCACACCGCCTGCTTCGGAGTCAGCCCGATAGGCGCCTTGGTGGTGGTCACCTTCACCAGATTCTCGACCATGGTGGAGAGCTTCTCGATCATTCCCGGCGCGCTTTCAGGGGTCTGGGCCATGGCTCAGGCGTCCTTCGCGGAGACGGGCATGCCCTCGGTGGGGATATCGCGGTCGCGCCCCGCGCTCCGCTGCGGCCGGCTGTTGCCCGCGGCCGCGGCGCGCCGCAGCTGGTCGAGCCCCGCCGCCAGATCGTCGAGGGCCATCTCGATGTTGGTGAGGCGCTGCGAGATGCCCAGGACCTCTTCGCGCGACGGCATGTTCAGGTTGCCGAGCACGCTGGACATGGTCTGGTCCGTCGCCTTGCGCCACAGGGCGATCGCCAGAAACGTCGGCTTCATGATCAAGCCTTGCAGCTTCTGGTACTCCTGCGAGCCGGTCAGCTTCAAGGTCAGCTTTGCCCAGGCGTCCATGCTTCCGTCGCGGGCGTCGCGCAAGAGCCGGATCGGGTCGAACCCCTTCTCTACCTCGCTCATCGTCTGCTCCTCACGGGGGACTCATCACATGTACACGCCGCCGTTGACGTTGATCTGCTGGCCGGTGATGTAGTCGCCTTCGGCGCAGAGGAACGCGACGGCGCGCGCGATGTCCTCCGGCTTGCCGAACCGGCCCATGGGAATCTTGGTGAGGATCTGCTGCTGCACTTCGGGCGCCACCTTGGCCAGCATGTCCGTCTCGGTGAAGCCGGGCGCGATGGCGTTGACGGTGACGTTGTACTTCGCCACTTCGATGGCGACGCTCTTGGTGAACGCGATCACCCCGCCCTTGCTGGCGGAGTAGTTGGCCTGGCCGAAGTTGCCCGCCTGCCCCACGAACGAGCTGATGTTCACGATGCGCCCGAACTTCCGGTCGCACATCGACTTCAACGCGGCGCTCGTGCAGTAGTACACGCTGTTCAGGTTGGTGCCGATCACTTCGCTCCAGTCCTCGTCGCTCAGCTTGCGCATCGACCGGTCGCGGGTGATCCCCGCGTTGTTCACCAGGATGTCGAGCTGGTCCCATTGCTGGAGGACCGTGCCCACCAGCGCCCGGGCCTCGTCCTTCACGCTCACGTCGCCGCGCAGGAGCAGCACGGTGCCGCCCCGGCTGGAGATCTGGTCCGCGACCTCCCGGGCCTGCTTCTCGCCCGACCGGTAGTTGATCGCGACCTTCGCGCCGTCCTCCGCCAGCGCGAGCGCGATGGCGCGGCCGAGGCCGCGCGAAGCGCCCGTCACGAGCGCCGTCCTGCCTTCCAGGCGTGCCATGGCAACCTCCGCTTGGCTCGAGCCCCCAGGGAGGGACGGGCCCTCCCCAGAGGGATCGATCAAACGCGGCCGGTTGTCGAGCCCGGCGCGCCTGCTGGGCTGCCTTACGCCTTGGGAGCGAAGAGCTCGGCCGCGTTCCTGGTGGCCGCGAGCACCAGCTTCCGCCACTCGCCGCCCATCTGCTCGGCGAACGCGAGCTGCTCCTTGGCCACGCGGGTACCGACCTCGACGAACTGGTTCACCTGCTCGATGCCCTTGCTCTGCAGCTTGTTGATCTCCGCCACCGCCGCCTCGAAGCGGGCGGCCTGCTCGGTGATCAGCTTCTCCACCGCGGGGAGGGTCTTCTGGGTCACGTCGGCCATCTTGCTTCTCCTGTCTTCAGGGGGTCCGGAAGCGGATCCCGTGTCTTTGTGCGGCGCAACATAACCCACCGGCGAAGCCTGTCAAGCTGGATTGTGCGGTGCAATATGCCGGCGCTTCAGCGGCCGGGCTTTTTCCTCAGTGTTTTCTTCAGCTCTTCCAGCTCACGGCGGAGCGCCGCCACGTCGTCGAGCTTTGCCGCCTCCGGCGCTGCCGGGCGGGGAGCCGCCGGGGGCGGGGCGGGCCATCCGCCGCCTCCCAGGCCGAACCCGCGCGGCAGCCCGTAGCCGGCGAACGGGTTGAAGGGCGCCATCGCCTGGACCCCCTGCTTGGTTTGTAGATAGACCTCGAGGGCCCAGCTCACGTACTGCCCGAAGAATTCGGCCAGGTTGTCGTCGCCCATCCGGATCAGCTGGACCAGCAGCGCCGGCGGCAGCAGCCGCGCCGCCCCGCGCCCCTCGATGATGATCTGCGCCAGGGTGGCGGTGGTCAGGTCCTCGCCGCTCTTCGCCTCCACCACCCGGGCGTCCTTGCCCTGTCGCACGCTCTCGGCCAGCTCCTCGAGGGTGATGTACCGGCTCTGCTCGGTGTCGTACAGGCGCCGGTTCCCGTACTTCTTCACCAGCACGGCCGCCTCCTTGTTGCGATGCGATAAGATTCTGCTGCACCGCAGTGCTTGACAGGACGCGCGCTACTCTCCAGCATCCGCTCGATGGGGTCAAACGCACGCGCGCTCGATCTGCGGCTCCCCAGCGGACGGCTCCACTCGCTGAGGTCCGGCCCCCCTGGGGGCCCACCGGTGATCTGCGTCCCCGGCCTCTCGGCGAACTGCCGCAGCTTCGATCTGGTCGCCGCGGCGCTGGCGGAAACGGGGCACGACGTGCTGGCCCTCGACCTCCGCGGCAGGGGCCGGAGCCCCCCGACCGGGGCGGGAACGCACGGCTGGCGCCTCCACGCGCAGGACGTGCTGGACGCGGCGGAACAGCTCGGTTTCCGCTCGTTCGACCTGATCGGCCACTCGATGGGCGCGTTCGTCTCGATGCAGGCCGCCGCCCTCGCCCCGGAGCGCCTCCGGCGTCTGGTGCTGATCGACGGCGCGGGCGTGCCGGAGCCGACCGCGCTGCCGCCGATCCTCGCTGGGGTGCAGCGCCTGGGCGTGGTGTACCCGACGCAAGAGGAGTACTGCGCCGTCGTCCAGCGGTCAGGCGCGGTGCAGCCCTGGGACGCGCTCTGGAGGGACCACCACCTGGAGGAGTTGGAGACCGTCCCCTCCGGCGTGCGGCCCCGGACCTCGAAGGAGGCCGTGGTCGAGGATCTCGTCTACGGCTCGAAACAGGACGCGAAGACCTTCTGGCCACTCCTGACCATGCCCACCCTGCTGGTCCGCGCCTCCCGGCCGATCGTGCCGGGCGGCGGCTCGATCGTGGGCCTTTCGCTGCGCGACGCCTTCCTCGACGCGGTTCCGTCCGCCAGGTCGGTCGAGATCGACGCCAACCACATGGGCGTGATGGCCCACCCCGACGCGCTGCGCGCGATCGCGGACTTCCTCGCCGCCTGAGCTCTAGCCCTCAGAAGACCGGATTCTCCCGGTACGTTCCCCAGAGCTTCTTCAACTTCTCGACGATGTCGCCCATGCTGGCCCCCTCGCGCACCAGCTCGATGGTGACGGGCATGATGTTCTGCGACTCGTCCTTTGCCACCTGCACCAGCGCCTCTAGCAAAGCGTCGACCTTCTCGTTGTCGCGCTCCTTGCGCACCCGGCGCAGGCGGTTGATCTGCCGCTCGGCGGCGGTCTCGTCGTGCGGGTGGATCTCGACGTCGAGCTTCTGGTCCGGCTCCAGGTACTTGTTCACGCCGATCACCGGCTTGTCGCCGGTCTGCTTCTTGATGGCGGTGTCGTAGGCGTAGTCGGCGATCTGCTTCTGGAACCAGCTCTCCTTGATCAGCTTGACGGTGCCGCCCAGCTTGTCCACCTCGTCGATGATCTCGAAGATCTTCTTCTCGTAGTCGTTGGTGAGCGACTCCAGGAAGTACGAGCCGCCCAAGGGATCGACGACGTTGGCGACGTTGGTCTCCTCCGCGATGATCTGCTGCGTGCGCAGCGAGATCTTCATCGCCTCCTCGGTGGGGATGGCGAAGGCCTCGTCCATGCCGTTGGTGTGCAGGCTCTGCGCCCCGCCCAGCACCGCGGAGAGCGCCTGGAAGGCGGTGCGGACGACGTTGATCCTGTACTGCGGCCGGGTGAGGCTGGCCGCCGCCGTCTGGCAGTGGAAGCGCAGCCGCATCGACTCGGGGTTCTTGGCCCCGAACCGGTCGCGCATGATCTTCGCGTAGGCGCGGCGCGCGGCGCGGAACTTGGCGATCTCCTCGAAGAAGTCGTTCTGGCAGACGAAGAAGAACGCCAGCCGGGGAGCGAACTCGTCCACCTGCAGGCCGGTCCTGGTGACCTCCTCCACGTAGGTGATCAGGTTGCAGAGGGTGAACGCCACCTCCTGCAGCGGCGAGGAGCCGGCCTCGGAGATGTGGTAGCCCGAGATGTTGATCGGGTTGTACCGCTTCATGCTGCGCCATGTACTCCTTGAGGATGTCCGCCTGGATGGTCCCCGAGAGCTTGTTCAGATCGAACCCGCGCTTCTCCGCCAGCACCACGTACATGGCGAGGAGGATGAAGGCGCTGGGATTGATCGTCATGGAGACCGAGATCGCCTCCAGATCGATCTGATCGAAGAGGGCCTCCATGTCGGCGACGGTGTCCACCGCGACGCCTTCGCGTCCCACCTCGCCCTCGCTCATCGGATGGTCGGAGTCGTAGCCCATCAAGGTGGGCATGTCGAAGTCGACCGAGAGGCCGGTCTGGCCCTGCGAGATGAGATACTTGAAGCGCTTGTTCGTGTCCTCGCCGGTGCCGAAGCCAGCGATCTGGCGCATCGTCCAGGGCCGGCTGCGGTACATGGTCGGGTACGGCCCGCGGGTGAAGGGGAATCGCCCCGGCAAGCCGACGTCCTCGACGGGCGTGTCCAGCAGGTCGAGCGCGGTGTAGGTGCGCTTCACCGGGAATCCGCCGCTGGTATAGAACTGGTCCTTCCGCTCCTTCTGCCTGGCGAGGAAGGAGCGCACCTCGCCCTGCTCCCAGTCACGGACTTCCTGCCGTACGGCCTCGGGATTCTCGAGCTCGAATTTGCTCATGGGTCTCAGGCTCCGATTCCTTCGATCAGTTGCTCACCGGCGGCGTAGGGGTCGATTTCGCGGGACATCAGGCGATCCGCGGTGGCGCGGATGCGGGACGCGCTGTGCTCCCTGAACCGGATGCGCAACAGGTCCTCGGCCGTCTTCAGCATGCGGAACTCCGCGATCTTCCGGCTCCGGGCGCGCCCGGCTTCCGAGCCGCGCAAGAGAGCCCGGTGCTCCTCCAGCGCGGCGACCAGCTCCTCGAAGCCCTCGCCCTTCACCGAGCTGGTGGCCAAAACCGGCGGCCGCCACGCCGCCGTGGAGTCGAGCGAGAGGCCCAGCGCCAGCATCTGCTTGAGGTCGCTGATGGTACTGCGCGCGTCGGGCCGGTCGCTCTTGCTCACCACGTGGATGTCGGCGATCTCCAGGATGCCCGCCTTGATCGCCTGGATCTCGTCGCCCAGCCCCGGCGCGGAGACCACCAGCGTGGTGTGCGAAGCGCTGGCGATCTCCACCTCGTCCTGGCCCACGCCCACCGTCTCGATCAGGATGTAGTCGAACCCGGCCACGTCGAGGATGTCCACCGCGTCGAGCGTGGCCCGGGCCATCCCTCCCAGCGCGCCGCGGGTCGCCATGCTGCGGATGTAGACGCCGTCGTCGCCGGCGAGCTCGCTCATGCGGATGCGGTCGCCCATGATCGAGCCGCCGGAGTAGGGGCTGGAGGGATCGATGGCGATGATGCCCACCTTGTGCCCCGCCTGGCGCAGCCGGCGCGCGAGCACGGCGACCATCGTCGACTTGCCGCTGCCGGGTACGCCGGTGATCCCGATCACGTGCGCCTTGCCGGCGCGCGCGTACACCTCGCCCAGGGTCTCCCGGCATTCGGGATCGGCCGCCTCCGCCCGGCTGAGCAGCCGGGCGATGGCGGCGACGTCTCCCTTCAGCACGCGCGGGAGCAGGTCGCGGGAGGAGATCCGGCTCATCGCAACCGGTCCTTCTGGAGCTTCTCGTTCAGCTCCCGGAAGACCGCGCGGTCGTCGATCACCCGGCAGGCCTTGAAGTCGGTGCGCGGGAAGGTGCCGGACGCGACCACCTCGATGCCGGCGCGCAGTCCGAGCATGGTGTGGATGCGCTTCGCCACCACCTCCTTGAAGACGGCGAGCTTGTCGGCGCCCTGCTTCTCCAGATCGGGCGACGACTCGACCTTGAGCAGGAGCTCGTCCATCTTCGCGCCGCTGCGGCTGATGACGATGCGGTGCTCGCCGCCGTAGCCGTCGCACTGGTTGAGCGCGGCGTCGATCTCGCTCGGGTACACGTTCTCGCCGCGGATGGTGAACATGTCGTCGATGCGCCCGAAGATCCCGTTGGGCAGCCGCGGGTAGGTCCGGCCGCACGGGTTCGGGTCGTTGGTCCACTGGGTGAGGTCGCCGGAGACCAGCCGGATCATCGGCTGCGAGGTCCGCTCGAGCTGCGTGTAGACCGGCGTGCCCCGCTCGCCGTACGGCACGCGGTGGAAGGCCTTCGGATCGCAGACCTCGGTGTAGACGACGTCCTGCCAGCAGAGCATGCCCGGCGTCTGCTCCGAGCCGGCCACGTTCATCCAGGGCGTGATCTCCGCCATCGAGCCGGAGTCGAAGACCTTGCCGTCGTAGGCCTGCTCGATGCGGTTCTTCACTCCGGGGACCGAGGCGCCGGGCTCGCCGGAGAAGAACAGCCGCTTGATTCCGAAGCTCTTCGGATCGACGCCCTCCTTCTCCGCCACCTCGACGAGATAGAGGGCGAACGACGGCGTCCCGTAGAACGCCTGCGGCTTCATGATGTTCATCCACTGCACCGCGCGCGAGGACATGCCGGGCGCGCCGGCGCCGAAGGGAAAGGCCTTGCAGCCGAGGCGCTCCGAGCCCGCGAGCGCGCCCCAGCTGCCCATGTACAAGCTGAAGATGGCGGCGACGAAGACCAGGTCGCCGGGGCGGATGCCCATCCCGTACATGATCCGCGCGTGGGCGTTGGCGATGTTGCGCCAGTCACTGCGCCCGATGGCGAAAGCCGTCGGACGGCCGGTGGTGCCGGAGGTCCCGTGGATGTGGAAGACCTCGGACTCCGGGATGCAGAGGTAGTCGCCGAACGGCTGCGCCTGCTCCTGCGCCTTGCGCAGATCGGCCTTCGTGATCACCGGGCACTTGGACTCGAAGTCCTCCAGGGACTTGATCTGATCCGGGTGGAACCCGGCCGCGTCCCACTGGCGCCGGTAGAACGGCGCCTTCTCGTACGCGTAGCCGCAGACTTCCCGCAGGCGCCGCACGATGGCGCGATCCCGGTCGCCCGCGGGCATCGTCTCCCGGCAGGGGAACCAGTACCGGCTTCCGGCCTCGGGCCGGTACGAATCGTCGTAGCGGGGCGGCCACGACCAGGATTCCATCTCGCTCATCGTCGACCCCGATCCCGGGAAGGAGCTACCGATCTCCGCGCTCGCGAACCAGCCGGCGCACCGTCTCGACGATCACGTTCGGGGGCGTGTCCTGGAGGAGGATCTCGGCGACGCCCATCTGCTTCAGCCGGGTCACGTCCTCGTCGGGGATGACGCCGCCGCCGAGCAGGATGATGTCGTCCACGCCCCGCTCCTTGAGGCGCTTCATGATCCGCGGGAACGCCGTCATGTGGGCGCCGGAGAGCAGGCTCACCCCGAGCACGTCGACGTCTTCCTGGACCGCCGCGTCCACCACCTCTTCCGGCGTGCGGTGCAGTCCGGTGTAGATGACGTCCATGCCCGCGTCGCGCAGGCAGCGCGACACCACGCGGACGCCGCGGTCGTGACCGTCCAGCCCCACCTTCGCCATCAGCACTCGAATGTTTTCGGCCATCCATTCCTCCGGGCGGGGGTGTTCCGCGCCCGCTCCGAGCTCGGTGCCGCATTTCGTATGCGGAATTTGGCATGTCACACCTGCGGTGAACTTGTCAAGTGGAACCAGGAGCGAAGGGGGTGGCGCCCGGGCGGAGAAAGCTGTACATGTCATTTCGCATGCGGAATACGACCGTAGACAGCCTCACGCCCGGGCCCACGCTCATCGAGCAGGCCTACGAGGCGATCCTCGCGGCCATCGGCGACAGCCGGCTCGCGCCGGGATCGCGCCTCAACCAGGACGACCTCGCCAATCGGATGGGGATCTCGCGACAGCCGGTGGGACAGGCGCTGTCGATCCTCAAAGCGCAGGGATTCGTGCGCGACACGGGCCGGCGCGGCCTGATCGTCGCGCCGCTGGAGCGCGAGTTCTTCCGGGCCATCTACGAGCTGCGCGAAGCTCTGGACGCACTCGCCGCGAGCCTGGCCGCGCAGCGCTGCACCCCGCGCGAAGCGAGCGAGGGCCGGTCGCTGATCGCCGAGGGCCGGGACGCGATCCGGTCGGGCCGGATGGAGCTGCTCATCGAGGCGGACGTGCGCTTCCATCTCTGGATCTGCCGGGTGGCCGGCAACCCGCTCCTCGCCGACACGCTGCAGCTCTACTGGCACCATCTCCGTCGTGCGATGGGCGATGTCCTGCGGGACGCCGGGCGTCACCAGGGCATCTGGGACGAGCACGAGGCCGTCCTCGAGGCGATCATCGCGCGCAATCCGGCGGAGGCGGGGCATCGAGCGATGGTCCATGCGCGCGCGGCCGGCAAGGAGGTGGCCCGCTCGATCCCCGCGGCGCCGTCCGGGCTGGGCAGCGCCCGCGTCGTCTCGCTCTCCGACGAGCCGCCGCCGCGTCCCCGGGCCGCGTCCCGCCGGCGCAAGTCGTCGCGCTGAGATCCGCGCATGAGCCCGCCCGTGCCCTCCTCCAACTCGGCCGCCGGAGTGACCGCGCGCTTCTTGAAGGCGCGCGGGGTCGACCGGATCTTCGCCCTCTGCGGCGGGCACATCATGCCGCTCTGGATGCGCGCGGACGCCGAGGGCATCCGCATCGTCGACGTGCGCGACGAGCGCGCGGCGGTGCACATGGCGCACGCCCATGCCGAGCTGACCTTCGGCCTCGGCGTCGCGCTGGTCACCGCCGGGCCGGGCGTCACCAACGCGATCACGGGCATCGCCAACGCGCACGTCTCCCGCGCGCCCGTCCTGGTGCTCTCCGGCGCGGTTCCCCGCCCGCAGGAAAACCGGGGTGCCCTCCAGGACATGGTCCATACCGACCTGGTGCGCTCGATCACCCGCGCCGCGCGGACCGTGCGGGAGCCTGCGCTGGTGCTGCAGGAGCTCGACGAGGCGGTGGCGCGCGCGTTCGGACAGGGCGGCGATCCGGGCCCCGTCTTCCTGGATTTCCCGACCGACACGCTGCGCGCCGAGGTGCCCGCTCGCCTGCAGCTCGAGGAGCACTTCCGGCCCAAGGCCCCCGCCTTGCTGCTGCCCGATCCGCGCAGCGTCTCCGCCGCGGTGGACCTGCTCTGGTCCGCGCGCAGGCCGCTGGTGATCTCGGGGCGCGGCGCGCGCTCCGCCGGACCCGAGCTGCGACGCCTCCTCGACAAGCTCGGGGCCGCGTACCTCGACACCGGCGAGAGCCGCGGCCTGGTCCCCGACGAGCATCCCTCGGTGGTGGCGGCGGCGCGCAGCAGCGTGATGACCGAGGCGGATCTCGTCCTCACCGTCGGACGGCGCCTGGACTTCCAACTCGCCTTCGGGTCGCCCGCGGTGTTCGGGGAAGCCCGCTTCGTGCGCATCGCGGACGCGCCGTCGGAGCTGCGGGACAACCGGCGCGGGGAAGTGGAGCTCCTCGCCAGCCCTGGCGCGGCGCTCGCCGCCGTCTGCAGCGCGGCCGGCGACCGGACCCCGGCGGTGGATCGCGACTGGACCGCGGGGTTGCGCAAGCGCCATCTCGAGCGCGCCCGCAAGCTGCGCGAGAGCATGGCCGCCGCCCCGGACGGCAGCGACGGCCGGATGCACCCGAACCGGCTACTCGCGGCACTGCAAGAAAAGCTCCCTCCGGACGCGATCGTCGTCGCCGACGGAGGCGATTTCCTCAGCTTCGCGCGCGTCGGCCTGTCCTCCAGCGCCTACCTCGACCCGGGCCCGTTCGGCTGCATCGGAGTGGGAGTGCCGTTCGGCATCGCCGCCAGCCTCGCCTTTCCCGATCGGTTGGTCCTGGTGGCGACCGGCGACGGCTCGTTCGGGTTCAACGCCATCGAGCTGGACACGGCCGTGCGCCAAAAGGCCCCCGCCGTCTTCGTGGTGGCCAACAACGGCGCCTGGCAGATCGAGGTGCACGATCAGGCCACGACCTACGGCCGCGTCGCGGGCACCCGGCTGCAGCGCGCCGACCACGCGGCGATGGCGCGCGGATTCGGGATGCACGCCGAGCGGGTCGAGCGGGCGGAGGAGCTTCCGGCCGCGATCGATCGCGCGTTTGCCCGCAGGCCCGCGCTGCTCGACGTGGTGGTGACGGGCGAGGCCGTGTCCGCCGACGCCAGGTCGGGGCTCGCGTGGGTCCCGGATCTGCAACCCCTGGCCGCCTGGGACGAAGCCGAGCGGGCGTGGCGGCAGGGCTGAACGGGGGTTTACCGACCACGCGGGGATTGATCCGGTGCGCTCGTCCGGGGCAAGATGCGCCGCTTCACACAATCCGGGGGTCCCTCTCATGCTGAATCGGATGGCCGCTTGCGCGCTCGCCCTCGCTCTCTCGATCGCCGCCCGCGCCGACGCGGCGCAGAAGACGCGCTGCGAGCGCATCCTGGACCGCTTCGGCGACCGCCTCGCGGACGCGACCTGCGTGGAGAGCCCGGACCTGACCACCCACAACCCGAACACCACGCCCGCGAACAACTCGATCGCCGGGCTTCCGGCCGGCGCCTTCACGCCGCTGACCGACCGCACCGTGATCGCCCCGGACCCGGCGAACAAGACGCCCATCACCAAGGCCGTGCCCGGCGTCCAGATCAACGCCCGCATCGTCACGGATCCGAAACTCGACTGCACGTTTACCCTCGGCGTCAATCCGCCGGCGGACTGCCAGGCGCGCTTCCTCCTCCGCCTGCCTGACGACTGGAACGGCCGGCTGGTGGTGGCCGGAGCTTCGGGCACGCGCAGCGAGTTCAACGGCGACTTCGCCTGGAGCGACTACGTGGTGCAGAAGGGGTACGCGTACGCCTCGCAGAACAAGGGCGTCTTCAACCTGAGGATCACCAGCCTGGCGTCGGCCACGCCGCCGACCCCGAGCTCGTGCCGCCTGAACCCGTCCTCGACCGTCTGGGTCGAGTTCTACGACAACGATCCCGGGCAGCAGTTCACCCGCTGGGCGGTGTTCATGGCGGAGGCCGCGCGCCTCGGCCGGCGCGGAGTGCAGGCCCACTACGGATCTCCGCCGAGGCGGACGTACGCCGTCGGCACCTCGAACGGCGGTTGCCAGGGGCGCCGGGCGGTCGAGTCGTATCCCGAGCTGTTCGACGGCGGCGTGGACTGGGAGGGCACGTTCGTCGACGACGAG
>WNFK01224009.1_pt2 | contig 13744 bp, 7 predicted proteins | sample 5400281 | NCBI WGS metagenome assembly WNFK01 (sample SAMN13153350, study PRJNA577476) | soil metagenome | isolation source: 20 cm soil on Douglas fir-dominated hillslope | place: USA:California | collected 2013-09-17 | reverse complement strand
TGATGACCATGACTATTGGCAGAATGTTGAAAGCTACGTCGCTACGCATTCGGAAGCTGAATTCAGTCATAGTGTGTGCCCGTCTTGTTTTGTGCAAATTGTCCAACCGCAACTCGACTCCTTCAAACCCGCCAGAGCCGAGCCCCGAAAAACAGATCAGTCCTAGTTGTATTTACCGATCGCATTCTTGAACCAGTAGACTAGCAGGCCGCAAGCTCGAGTTGTAACCCCGTTCACAGCTACGGCACGAGTTATGATCTGCGCCGCCGTCCTAAGCGCGAAGAAACCTTCGTCAACCTGACAACTTCGGGCGCGCCAACCATATCGCAATCAGATAGTTTCACTGCTTCGCCATCCGCTGTCTGCAGTTTTACGTTTTTCATTGTCCAATTGCGCGCGTGCTCAATTATCCCGGCCGCGTTACCCTGTGCGGTAACGTTCAACCAGCTTACGTTCGCAATCGGCTTCTCAACCAGACCACTTGCGGAAAAGATACTGCCAGCTCCCACGATTCGAACATTTTCGATCGTAATGTTTCGGAACTCACACAGACCACGTTCGGGTGGTGTTACCGGTGTACTCAATACTTTCCAGTGCGGTGGTATATCTGTAAGGTCTTTTGGAATGGTGGCGTAGCTATAACTCGGGTTCCAGTTCAAGGTGAAGGTGAATGGCAGCAGAACATTCTCCATCTTAATATCCCGGACCAGCACATCTTCAACGAATCCGCCGCGCGTCTTGGCGGATTTGAAACGAATGCCTTCAGTCGTGCCGATGCCCTGGTTTTGGTAGGCCACCACTTTTCGAATGCCGCCGGACGTTTCACTGCCGAACGAGAGCATTCCACTGCCATGTCGGGTGATATTGTTGCGAACAACGATGTACTCGGTCGGGCGATTGACTCGCAATCCATCGTAGTCGCGACCGGCTTTCAGACAGATATCGTCGTCGTTGTTGTCGATATCGCAGTGTTCGACGAGCACATGGCTGGAAGAGTCGATGTCGACGCCATCAGTGCTCGGTCCTTTGTTCTCACTGATTTTGACTCCTGACACAGTGATGTAATCTGAGTAGACGACCTGCATGGTCCAGAAACCTGCGCGCTTCAGGCTGAGTGCGCGTCGTAGTCTGAGGCCCAGCGCAATCCTCGCGGGTCATAGTCGAGTCGTAGATTCCAGTACTTGTCCCACCATTTCTGGCCTTGACCGTCGATGGTTCCACCGCCCGAGAGTTTGACGTTTTTTTGATCGTTGACGTTGATGAGCGCAGCGGGCCATCGCATTTCGATACCGGCGACACGGGTCCAAATGGAAGGATAAGCAGCGTCATCCTGGCTGCCGATCAGCGTCACCTTCGTGTCGATGCGCAGATGTACATTACTCTTCAGGAAGATCGACCCGGTCATATAACTACCCGGCTTGAAGCCGACAATACCTCCACCGTCTTTGGCGCACGCATCAATTGCTCGCTGGATTGCAGCGGTTGAATCGGTAGCCCTATCGTTTATCGCGCCGAAGGAATTGGCTGAGAAGACGCGTTTGCCATTCGGTTGGCTTCGTGCGCCTACATGCTTGACCCACTCCGGCAGGCCATTAGCACCTGTCGTGAATCTCGCCTGGGCTGGCACCGAGCCAGCGCAGGCGAAGAGAAATATTACAAACACAGAAGCTTTCAATTTCCCTCCTATGCCATGCCAACTTAGAAGGCTGCTTGAATGCTTGCGGGCTCCTTAGAAACTTGACTCAATCGAGTACACAGCTTTGCCCGGGGGCACAGCTCTACCACCGGGCTAAAGCCCCGGTGTGAATGAAAGCACAGCGAACCGCTGACTTCCATTGGACGAGTCACCTTGCGGCAATTACAATCTCAGCGGTCGCAAGATCTTTGGAGAGGGCCTTAAGCCTGATCTGTCCCGCCTTGCCACTCTTCGTTCTGACTATAACCAGCAGCATACCGTTATATGCGTTTCGTTCTTTCGACTGAAACGATTCGAGGTTAGTAGCATCGCCGTTATCCACTGCCACGATCTCTCCAGGTCCGGTAAGCTCAAAACGAACCAGGTTCTTAGCTCGCGGAACAGGCAGATTGGCTTTGTCCTCGATTCTCACCGTCACAAAGGACAAGTCATAACCGTCGGCTCTTATCTGTGCGCGGTCTGGCGTCATTGTGACTTTGACAGCCGCTCCGGTTGTTCTCATCACATCCTCAGCCCATGGTTTGCCGTTCCGGTATGCGACGACTTTCAACTCTCCCGGCTCATATTTCACATCGTCCCAACGCAGTCGATATTCAAACTGGGACCTTTTTTTACGTCCCCAGGATCGTCCATTCAGAAAGAGCTCAGCTTCATCGCCAGAAGTGTAAACATGCACAGGCGTAACCTGTCCCATGCGTTCAGGCCAGTTCCAATGTGGGAGAATATGCGCCATCGGCAACTCCGGTCGCCAACGCGCTTGATAGATGTAGAACCGATCCTTCTTGAAGCCACACAGATCGATAATGCCAAAATAAGAACTGCGCGAAGGAACTTTGATCTTACCTAACTCCCTAAGCTCCTTGGCAATCTGCGCTTGCTCCGCCGGATCGGTGAAATTGAGTAGTGTCGTAGAATCGCCGCCATAGGGAGTCGGTTCACCCAGATAGTCGAAGCCGGTCCAGACGAACTCGCCGGCCACAAAGGGAAATTCATCCTGTCCGCGGAATTCTGTGTCGGGTGAAGTCGCCCATCGCGGCGCATAAAGATCGTAAGAGCTAACCTGAAAATCGGCGCGCCCTTGACTCTTGTCGTCGCTAACAGGGAAGAAGTATTCGCCGCGTGAACTCACAGTAGATGCGGTCTCGCTCGCGAACAGCGGAATTGCAGGATTGGCCTGGCGAAACTTTCCATACTCAGTAGGCTTGTAGTTGTATCCAAAGACATCGACTGTTTTCTGAAAGCCGTTGTAACCCGCATTCAAGTTGTTCGCGCCAGCTGTGGCCGGGCGCGTCGAATCTTCCTCGTGGACGATCCGTGTGAGTTCCGCTGAGACCTTGTGGCCTTCCGCATTGCCCTGTTCGCCTATCTCGTTCCCTGTGCTCCAAAGGATTACGCTTGGATGGTTGCGGTCGCGGCGGATCTGCGCGCGCAGATCCTTCTCGTGCCAATCGTCAAACAATAGATGGTAGTCGTTCTTCTTCTTTCCTCGACGCCAGGCGTCGAACGCTTCATCCATGACAACTATGCCCATTCGATCGCATAGATCCAGCAATTCGGGCGCAGGCGGATTGTGGCTGGTGCGAATAGCGTTGACCCCCATATCTTTCAAAATCTCAATCTGTCGCTCCAGCGCCCGCGTATTGATCGCCGCACCGAGTGGCCCCAGATCATGATGGTCACAAACGCCGTTGAGCCTTATATGTTCGCCGTTCAGGAAAAACCCCTTGTCATCAAACTTGATTGTGCGCACGCCGAAAACGGTCGTGTAACGATCGATAGGTTTGCCACCCTGTGTGATTGTTGTAACGGCTGTGTACAGATTGGGCTCCTGCAGACTCCACAGCCTTGGGTGATCTATGCGCATCGTCATTGTATTCGTGTTGCTGGCGCCACCAGCGATCGTGAGGTTCACGGCCGTTGAAGAAGAAATCGGTTTCCCGCCGTTACCGTATTCAAAGATCTGGGTTCTCACGGTGACATTCGCAGGTGAAGTGGAACTGTTGTCGAGTGATGCCGTGAGGCTTACGGTTGCAGCGGACTCGGTCACCACAGGTGTTGATATGTAAGTACCCCAATGGCCCACGTGAACCGGAGCAGTTTTCACCAGCCAGACGTTGCGATAGATGCCTCCTCCCGGATACCAGCGCGATGAGTCAGGAGGATTGTCCAAACGGATTGCGATCACGTTGTCTGCTCCCGATTGGATGTAAGGTGTCAGGTCCAGCTCGAACGAGGCATAGCCATAAGGCCAGCCGCCAACAAAATTTCCGTTAAGCCAAACGGTCGCATAGGCCATGGCGCCATCGATGTCGAGATAAAACTGCTTACCTTTGTCCTGCGGCGGAACGGAGAAATGCTTTCGATACCACCCAACACCCCACCATGGTAGTTTGCCAGTCTCACCAAACGACGCCAACCCCGATCATCAAAGTCGCGCTTCGTGTAAGGAACTCTCTCTCCGGGATTGCCTGCCGGAGGTCGCTTTGCCATGTTCGGCTCGACGAACTCATTCCCGGTTGCCGTTACCCAACCCTTGACCTTTTCGTAACTCAACAGTCCCTCGCTCCCTGGCGGATCATCTTTCTGGAATCGCCAATCGGTATTTAGAGATGATCTCTGCCGGATGGAAGGTCCTTGACCTCTAACCGGAATCGCCCCGATTAAGCCAGCCAGCATGAACACAAAAAACAGCGCGAATGCTTTCTTTCTTGTCATGGCACCTTCTCTTTCAATAAGAAACCATCCAACGGACAACTCTTCAATATCTTGAGCCCCTCGACATTCATGGAGGTTCAGAGTTCAGCCTTTTAGGCTGTGGTTTTTGGCACGCAAGCTAAAGCTTGAACTCTAAACTTTATCAGCGCCGGCAAAAACATTGACTTATCACGACGCATGGTTTAGATCATGCCAAACCCTTTTCTAACACTAGCACCTCAAAAAGGGGAACGGCGTCATTTAACCTCCGAGGGACGTTGCCATGAGATCATCACGTATTGCTGTAATTCTCGCTTTCCTGACTATAGTCTCATTTTCATTCTCGGTGGTCGGTGGCTCTACTCCAAAAAGTGGATTACCAGAGCTGATCAATCTTTCATACCCACCGCTGGTCGCCGCCTATCATGGCGCGGAACCAATTGGTGAAACCCGGTGGGTCAGCGATCAGGGCAGCGGTATCAAGGAGGAGATTCCCGCAAAGTACGCGGCGCGATACGCTGAATGGAAGAAGGAGTTTCTTTCCACTGAAGCCGGACTCAGCCAGTGGGCTACTTACCAGAACGACGCTCACTTCACGTTGACTATTACAATCTCTCCTGACAATGCCGAAGGTGCTAACACGGGCAAATATAAGTGGAATGACGCGGGACAATTGGTCGCCGCATCTATCTCGCTGGGTCTTCGTCTTGATCAAGGCTACCCAAATCCGATTTATTTTCCCGTGATGAATTCGCTGTTGCCCACGGGATCGTCTTACAGAGTGGGTGGCAACGCTCTCGCTGCGACTAAACTGGCCCACGAATTTGGCCACGTAAACCGAACAGCGAAAGTTAATGCCGCCCTATATCAACTTCAGAGCCAACTGATGCCCCAATACAACAAAATCTTTCTAACTAACGGTCGCGACACCAGTGATCCGCGCTTGCTCGAATTGGCAGGACGGATGGGTGGCACACCAGTGGAGATCTGGGAAGATCGTGAATACTGGGGCGAGACCAATGCTTTGGTGTATCTCCGCGACCGAGTTACCGAAGATGGTCTGCGCTGTCTGCTTTTTAGCCGGATCAAACATAGCGTGGACCTTTATGCCAAGAATTACGAAGAACGCTTTCTCGAAATAGTCCAATCAAAACCTGCCAGTCATTTCTGCGGGTGGCAGTAGCCACTGCGCTATTAAACACGAGCAAGCAACGCGCGCCAACACATAGCGGAAAATCTTGAGCTGAAAGAAGTCACTCACTCCGCGCCAATCGACGGCCCGGGAAGACGCCAGTACGCGAAAATCGAGTCGGGGCGCAAGCGGCTTAAGCGTAGAATTGCTCGTCAAGCAATCACAAAAAATGGTATTCGTACAGGCAAATGATTACTACCTTTGAACAGCATGTTTCGCGGGAGCAGGCGCGTTTCCCGAGCGCGACTGGCGAGTTTAACCTTCTGGTATCTGGGCTCGCACTCGCTACGAAGATGATTCAATCCCAGGTTCGACGTGCTGGGTTGACTGACATTCTGGGGGTGCATGGCGACGTTAATGTCCATGGCGAGGTGCAGCAAAAACTTGATGTCTACGCGAACGAAGCCTTGATCCATTGTTTGAGTCTTCGTCAGATTGGAATCATTGCTTCGGAAGAGAATGAGGAACCGATTACCCTCCGTCACACTTCGCCAGACGCGCAATATGCCATTGTCTTCGATCCGCTCGACGGTTCATCAAACATTGATGTCGCGGTGACTATCGGTACGACCTTTTCAATCTTTCGTCGTCCAGAAGACTCGAAAGCAGGCGAGCCGCTGCAGTGGGTATTGCAGCCTGGTAGTAAGCAGGTTGCTGCGGGCTATGTTGTCTATGGTTCTTCTACTGTTTTGATTTACAGTTCGGGAAGGGGCGTCCATGGATTCACACTTGATCCATCAGTAGGGGATTACATCCTCACGCACGAGAATATTCGCATCCCCGCGCAGGGTCAGTATTACTCGATTAACGAAGCCTACTGCGAGAGATTTCCCAAGCTTTATCTAAAATATCTGGAACGACTGCGGTTGGGAGCTCTGGGCAGACGCTACTCCTCGAGATTTATCGGCTCAATGGTAGCCGATTTTCATCGCACTCTTTTGCGCGGTGGCGTATTCATCTATCCCCCGACTACAGAATATCCCGGCGGACGTTTGCGCCTGCTGTATGAAGCCAACCCAGTTTCGTTTCTCGCCGAACACGCCGGTGGCTCGTCGAGCAACGGAACTCAACGACTTCTCGATGTGCAGCCGCATGACATCCACGAACGGACACCCCTCGTTGTTGGCGGACCGGTTGAGATGCAGGCGTTTCAGAAATGCGCCGAGGAGCACGAATGTGAGGAAGGCTAGCCAACATGAAACCACGTTTGATGTTCTCCGTGTTCTCCGTGTCTCTGTGGTGAAATGGTTTTCGGCACTTTCGGCACCACTGAGACACGGAGAACACGGAGAATGCACTAAGACTATCTCAAATTAGGACACTAACTCCCTGAACTTTTTTCTTGACTTCGGATGAGAATGTTTGCTATTAGTTCGCGTCGCGAACTAAACTGCTGAGACGAAGGCTTTGGGCTTTACCCCAAGCTCCTGGAGAGGCTGAACTGCGGCTTATATGCAGGTCGGCTCAGCTATCTCGAAGATGCGCAAGATAGATCTAACGAATTTTCAAGTTGCCACCAGTGAAACGGCGCGGGACATTAACCGGCGCATTGTGCTCAATTTGATTAGGAGTCACCAGCCGATTTCTCGCGCGGATTTGGCGCGTCACTCCGGACTTCAACGCAGCACTGTCTCCGTAATCGCCGAACAACTGATCGCCGAGCGGTGGGTGACCGAAGGTGCAAACGGACATACTCTGCGCGGGCGAAGACCAACGTTTCTTCACCTTAACAAGAAGCGAGTCGGAATCATCGGCGTCAACATTCGTCCCGCAACAACCAGTGTCGCGCTTGCCGATCTGGATGCACACTTCGTTTCCCAGGAGTCCTTAATAACCGCCAATAGCCCAGAACAATTCATCGCGGATCTGGTCCCTCGCGTGCGCAATCTCATCAAGATGCGCCCTGAAATCACTTGCGAAGGAATTGGGGTCAGTTTGCCCGGACGGGTTGATCTGCTTTCTCAGCGCCTTGTCTTTGCCCCAAACCTGGGTTGGCACGACTTCGATTTGAAAACACCGCTCGAGCAGGCGACGGGATTACCGGTTGAGTTGGAAAACGCCGCGAACGCTTGTGCGCTTTCGGAGATCTGGTTCGGGAGACACTCGGAGGGAGTAAGTAACCTGCTTGCAGTAACTATCTCGGAAGGAATAGGGACCGGGTTAATTCTAAATCACCAACTGCTGCGCGGTTCCTCTGGTTTGGCCGGTGAGTTTGGCCACATCACCTTGGTTGAGGACGGTCTTGAGTGTCCCTGCGGTAATCGTGGATGCTGGGAAGTTTATGCTTCTAACGCGGCCGCGGTTCGTTACTACAGTCAATCAACAGGCCGCGGCAAGGCTGGGGCCAAGTTGCCCGGGCAAGCGCCAACCTTTGATGATGTTCTGCGTTTGGCGGAGCAGGGTGATCTCAAAGCCATTGAGGCAATCAACGAGATGGCCCGGTATCTGGGAGCAGGGCTCGCCATTCTCGTTACTGGTTTATCCCCGGACATAATTGTGGTGATTGGCGAGGTAACGCGTCTCTGGAATTTGATTGGCCCGATCATAACCGACATCGTCAGAAAACGTTCATTCAGTAGCGCTGCCACTCGAATTGTCCCAACAGATCCGTCGGGGGAGCCCCGACTGCGGGGGACAATCGCACTGGTTCTACAAAAGCATTTTGGGGCTCCTTCAGTCGCCTGAGACCTACATAAACATATGTCGCTCTGAGGTTTGCCTATTTTGTTGTGGACCCGAATGAATTAGCGCTCTCTATCGTGAGAAGTCCGAGGAGACAACCACTATCGTCAGAAATGACTGCCAGGCACTTAGAACTGAACCAATGGGATTCAAGACACACCGGGCATCACTACGCTGTTAGCTGAAAGATGCTCTCTCCGCGGTATCGCACGCGTGCGATACGCAGGCGCCAACCTACTTCAAGTTAAGGAGAGATAAGACCAATGTTCCCTTCTACGACAACATCCACACACAATGCGCCGCATCGAGCTGATATCGCCTCCGGGAAGACTGAGGGTAGTCTATTCTCGGGATCTCTGACGGGTTCTGCCGGATACTACTTGTTATCCAGCCTGAAGACGCGATTATTAGTCTTAGCTCTCCTTGGGATAGCCATTCCGTTTACCGCTTACTCACAGGTGCTCTACGGGACGTTGACCGGAACTGTCTCGGATCAAAAGGGCGCCGTTGTGCCTGGCGCCACGGTCGAGGCTCACAACCTCGGCACGGGTGTTTCAAAGGAAACCACCACCGACAAAAATGGCAGCTACCAGTTCAGCGATCTGCAGCCGGGCCTCTACAACGTGACGTTCACTCTTGGGTCTTTCAAGACTTTGATTCAGGAAAAGGTTCGGATTGACGCGAACACATCCCGTCGCGTTGATGCGGAGATGCAGGTCGCGGACGTAAAGGAAACCGTCGTAGTCACACAGTGCAAATCACCGACCTTCCAATAACCTCTTCTGCAGGGCGAAACTTCCAGGCCCTCTACAAGATCGTTCCGGGCTTTAGTGCTGTAACCGAGGGGGTGAGTTCGGACGGTGGAAATCCGCAACGCTCGATGACTGGCAACGTTAATGGGAATTCAATGCAGGCGAACGTGACACGGATTGATGGGGCTTCGAATAATTATATTTGGTTGCCATTTAATACTGCCTACGTCCCGCCGTCAGAATCGATCGAAAGCGTCAATATAGTCACAAATTCGTACGACGCGGAGCAGGGCAACGCGAACGGCGCGGCTGTCAACGTGGTCACAAAGTCAGGCACGAACGAGTTCCACGGCAGCGCCTTCGAGTTCCACACCGACAACGCGCTCAAGGCCCTGAATAGATTTCAAACGCTGGGTGTCCGCCAGTCCAAGTTTATCCTGAACCAATTCGGCGGAGCAGTCGGCGGCCCAATCGTAAAGAACAAGCTTTTCTTCTTTACAGACTGGGAGTGGACGAAGCGCCGGCAGTTCGCCAGTCGTACGGTGACCGCCATAAACCCGGCAGGTATTTTTGACGGTAGTGGTAACGCCAACCTCTCGGCAGCCATACCTGCTGGAACTGATTGTAATGTGACACGCGTAGCGGGATGCGTTTTCGACCCGAATACAGGGAACGCCAACGGCTCGGGCCGCACTGCTTTCGCTGGCAACATTATTCCAGCTAACCGGATCGATCCGGCGGCTAAGATAATGCTGGGTCGTATCCGCTCAGCCGGCTTCCTTAATAGTGGTGGAGTATTGGCTACCAACAACTACCTTAGCGCTGGCTCTGCCCAGCTTAATCGCCGTACTTACGATGTCAAAATCAACTATGCGAAGAATGATAAGACAACGATCTTCGGTCGCTATAGCAGGTCGAATGGTTTGCTAATTGATCCGCCAACGCTCGGCGACGCGATGGGTGGGGCGACAGGCGGCGGCCAGGTAGGCGAAGCGCCCTCCAAAATTCAGAGCGTCGGGCTCGGGGCTACCCGCATAATAACTCCGACTATGGTGCTCGATGCAAACATCGGATTCACCAGGCAGTTTCTGGGGGCCATATTTCAACCGGACGTCGACCTGGGTAATTTCGGCGTTGACACTCTGCACATTCCCGGCACGAATGGCGATACGTTGGCTGGAGGCTCGCCGGCCTTCCTTTTTACACAAGGCGGTTGGAATCCTATCGGAAATTCAGACACCGGCAACCCATTCTTGTTCCGGGATAACCAGTACGTGGCCAACGCCAACGTCACTTGGACGCATGGGGTGCATGATCTGCGTTTTGGCATGGAGTTCTCCGACAACGCTTTGAACCACTTTCAGCCACAGGGCGGAGCCTTTCAAACCCCGCGGGGATCCTTCCGGTTTAATGGGAACCTGACCGCTCTTAATGCTAGCGGCGCTGCCGCGGCGAACAAGGCCAACTCCTTGGCTGATTTTCTGTTGGGCTTGCCCAGCGAGGTGGGAAAAGCAGTTCAGAACGCTAATCCAAATTCATTGCGCTGGAAAACCTGGTCGGCATATGTGCGAGACAGATGGCAAGTGAATTCTAAACTGACTGTCAACTTCGGCGTGCGATGGGAATACTATCCGTTTGCAAGGACCGACCATGGAGGCGTAAAGCTTTTTGATCCCACGACCGGTAATGTGCTGATTGGCGGCAACGGTAGCACTCCGCTGGACGATGGCGTTGACGTCGGACTCGGACAGATCCTTCCACGCGTTGGATTTGCCTACAAGTGGGGTTCGAAAACGGTGATTCGGGGTGGATATGGTATGAGCGCCGATAGCAACAACTGGCGGTTCTTCCGCAACAATTACCCGGCGACTGCGAACTCGGATGTCAATGGCGCCAATCCGTTTTCTCCTGCTGGGAGCCTTACAGGTGAGACGCTTGTTCCTTATCCGGGCCTCCCGGTGGGTATACCTTTCGTGCCGATACCGGATATCAGTTCAGGAGTAATTCCGGTTCCCAACGGCGTGAATCCCGGCAACACGATACCTTTTAAGTTCAATCGCGGCTTTACCAATTCGTTCAACCTTACCTTGCAGCGCGAGGTCGCTGGGTTTGTAGGTGAGGTAGCCTATGTCGGAACGCGAGGCATACGCTTACTAACGAACGAGAATATAAACGCGTCGACTATAGGAACCGGGGAGGCCGGCCGACCCTTGAACTCCGTGGCTGGCAAAAACTGGGGGAACGTAAACTGTCTGTGCCCTGACGCAAACTCGTATTATGATTCGATGCAAGTCAAGATAACGCGGCGACTAGGTACCCGCTCGTTATTCGGCCTCTCATACACGCTCTCGAAGGCCATTAACTCCGATGACAACGAGGAGGTGGCAGGCACCTTCGGCGGTCAAGGCGGATTCCTGTTTTTCGCAAATCCGGCATATAGGAGTCGAAACAAGGCTCTGGCAACTTATGACCGCACTCACAACCTATCGATCTACGGCGCGTACGAGTTGCCATTCGGGCCGACGAAGCAGTGGGCAAAGAGCGGGATAGTGAGCAAGTTAGCGGGAGGCTGGCACCTGAACTGGCTGATGCAACGGATGAGTGGGAGCATGATGTCAATCATCGGGGGAGGGACTGGGCTCAACGCTCCAGGAAATACCCAAACCGCAGATCAGGTTGCTCCCGTGAGCATCATCGGCGGGATCGGACCCTTACCTGGCCAACCCGCTTGCGCGCCAACCGATTTGTCGTGTCATTACTTCAACCCAGCTTCATTCCGGGCGGTGCCCACGACTGAGGTACGCTTTGGCACCTCGGGCCGCAATATCGTTCGGGGTCCTGGTTTCTTCAACCTGGATGCCAGCGTGTTTCGCGACTTCAAGATTACCGAAAGGGTGACGTTCCAGTTCCGAATGGAGATGTTTGGTGTGACAAACACCCCGCATTTTAACAATCCGGGCACTGATCCGACCAACACCGCAACCTTCGGCGTTATCACCTCCACGTTGAACCTGGCTGGGCGAGGGACCGGAACCGGCGGCGAACGGCAAGTTTGGTTCGCAGCGAAGGTGATGTTTTGATTGAACATCCGGAACAGGTTCCGCGATGACTCCAGGTGGCCCTCGCGATTACCCTCCAGCTTTTTATGGGAGCGAGGGTGGAGGCAGATGACGGCTATCGCCTTTGGCTGCGCTACGACTCGCTCCCCTCTCGGATGATCGGCGTCTACCGGCCCCAGGTTACTTCCGTCGTAGTGCCTGGCAATTCTGTTACGCTTAATGCTGTACGTAGCGAACTTGCTAGTGGTTGTTCGGGGTTGCTCGGCAGTTCTATTCAAACCGCGGCGACCGTTGAACGCGATGGTGCTATCGTTGTGGGAACACCAGCGAGTTCACCGTTGATTGCCGGCCTTCATTGGGATCGGCAACTCGCAAAGCTCGGACCCGAGGGCTTTCGCATCGTCTCCCTCAAGCTGAGTCATCATTCGGCGATTGTAGTCGCTTCAATCGGTGAGATCGGCTCTCTCTATGGCACATTTCATCTTCTTCGTCTGATTCAAACTCTGCAGCCACTCAGTAATCTGGATGTCAGCGAGAAACCACGCTTGCAACTTCGCGTTCTCGACCATTGGGACAATCTCGATGGCAGCATCGAGCGTGGGTATGCCGGAAGATCCCTATGGGATTGGCAATCTCTTCCGGATAGAGTCGATCCACGGTTGCGAGATTATGCGCGTGCGAACGCATCGGTGGGTATCAACGGATCAACGCTCAACAACGTTAACGCCAATTCGGAGATCCTCAGCGCAGATTATCTCCATAAGGTAGCGGCTATTGCCGACGTGTTTCGCCCTTACGGTGTACACGTCTACCTCTCTGCTCGCTTTTCTGCGCCCATTGATCTAGGGGGCCTGAAGACCGCTGACCCACTCGACAGTGAGGTCGCGGCATGGTGGAAGAAAAAGGCGGATGAGATCTATCAACTTATCCCCGACTTTGGCGGCTTCGTTGTTAAGGCTAACAGCGAAGGCCAACCGGGTCCGCGCACCTACAATCGTAGTCATGTCGACGGTGCAAATATGTTAGCCGCAGCTGTGGCTCCGCATAATGGAGTGGTAATCTGGCGCGCCTTTATCTATGACGCGAAGCCTGGTTACGATCGGGCAGCGGCGGCCTACGACAATCTCCAGCCCTTCGATGGTCAGTTTGCCCGAAACGTTCTATTGCAAGTCAAGAATGGGCCAATTGACTTTCAGCCACGCGAGCCTTTTCACCCGCTTTTCGGGGCTATGCCAAAAACTCAGATGATGCCGGAGTTCCAAATCACTCAAGAGTATCTTGGCTTCTCCAACCATCTCGTTTTTTTGGCCCAAATGTGGCGTGAAGTCTTCGACTCCGACACTTACGCCAGGGGTGCCGGCTCGACTGTGTCCAGGGTGGCGGATGGCAGTCTTTACGCTCAGCGTCTAACTGGGATAGCGGGAGTAGCAAACACTGGATCTGATCGGAATTGGACCGGACATCACTTCGGCCAGGCAAACTGGTACGCCTTCGGACGTCTCGCCTGGAATCCAGATATAACTTCTCAGCGAATTGCGGAAGAGTGGATTAACATGACATTCACGTACGATGCCAGGGCGGTCAGTGCCATTAGTCGCATGATGCTTGAATCACACGAAGCGGTGGTGGATTACATGACTCCGCTTGGCCTTCACCACCTCATGTGGGG
>WNFK01042269.1_pt1 | contig 13749 bp, 9 predicted proteins | sample 5400281 | NCBI WGS metagenome assembly WNFK01 (sample SAMN13153350, study PRJNA577476) | soil metagenome | isolation source: 20 cm soil on Douglas fir-dominated hillslope | place: USA:California | collected 2013-09-17 | reverse complement strand
ACCGGTGCCGCGCCTGATCGTGATCGATTCGATCCAGACCATGTGGACCGACACGGTGGAATCAGCACCCGGCACGGTGACTCAGGTCCGCGCCTCCGCGCAGGCATTGATCCGGTTCGCGAAGAAATCCGGCGCGGCGATCATCCTGGTCGGTCACGTCACAAAAGACGGCCAGATCGCGGGACCGCGCGTGGTCGAACACATGGTCGACGCGGTGCTGTCGTTCGAGGGCGAAGGCTCGCAGCAATTCCGGATTCTGCGCGCGGTCAAGAACCGCTTCGGCCCCACCGACGAAATCGGCGTGTTCGAGATGACGGGCCTGGGATTGCGCGAAGTCTCCAATCCATCCGAGCTGTTTTTGTCCGAGCGCGATCTCGGCAGTCCGGGCACGGCGGTGTTCGCAGGTATCGAAGGTACGCGCCCGGTGCTGGTGGAATTGCAGGCGCTGGTGGCGCCGACCACGCTCGGCACCCCGCGCCGCGCGGTGGTGGGCTGGGATCCGAGCCGGCTTTCCATGGTGCTGGCGGTGCTGGAAGCCCACTGCGGCGTCAAGCTGTCCGGTTATGACGTCTATTTGAACGGCCGCTGCTTTGGTGTCGTCGCTGGTCAATGCGCCGCTGCCGACCGATGCGGTGTATTTCGGCGAGATTTCGCTGTCGGGCGCGGTCCGGCCGGTGGCGCAAACCTCGGCCCGCCTCAAGGAAGCGGCAAAACTCGGATTCGGCCGCGCCGTGCTGCCCGAATCGGCGCGCGGTGACGTCGGCGGCGACGCAGGCCTGGTCCTCAATACCGTGGGTGGATTAACCAGCCTGGTGGCGGATATCGCTGCGCGCGGCACTCCCAGAGGAAACCGGCCGGAAAACAAGGACAGCGCGGCGGTGGAGAAAAATGCCACACCTGCGAGATTCCGGCGTCAGGAGGGCTAGCCGGGCGTGACCTTGCCCGCCCTCGCCGCTATACAACCCGCGCGCAAGGCGGAGATGACACACGGTTCCCGATCTTGCGGGACATGCCATATCACCGTCACTTGGGACGGCACCGACACGCCGATTCGCGGTTTTGGGCTTACGAGCGGACCTGACTAGCCGATGCCGATAACGATACTCGATCTCGTCCTGCTCGCCGTGATGCTGATTTCCGGCTTGCTCGCGATGGTGCGCGGCTTCATGCGCGAGATCCTGTCGATCGCGGCCTGGGGTGCTGCGGCGGTGGTCACGCTTTATGCATTTTCGAAGCTGCTGCCGACCGCCAAGACCTATTTCAACAACGACACCGTCGCCGCCGTGGTGGTGGTCGCCGGCGTGTTCATCAGCACCCTGATCGTGGTTTCCATCGTTACCGTGCGGATTTCCGACATGATCCTGGATTCCCGGATCGGGGCGCTCGACCGCACCCTCGGATTCCTGTTCGGACTGGCGCGAGGCCTGCTGATCGTGGTCGTCGCGTTCCTGGATTGGGTGACCGGGGCGAAGTCCCGGGTGGTGCTGCAGGGAACTGGGGATTGGCTGATGTCGCTCTTGCCGGATGACCCCGAGAACACCATCTTGAAGAGATTCAAGAAGAATAAACCAGATGATGAACAAACTGACGCCGAACCGGCGACGCCGGCCACCGGCGATGGCTATACCAAGCCTGCCCGGGACAGCCTCAAAAAGCTGATAGAGAAACCCGCGGCACGTTGATATCAGGCCAAAAAGAGAGGCGCGATGGACGAGATACAGAGCCCTTCCGATGAAGCCGCAGAAAGCGACCTGAACCTCGGCGACCTGAACCTCGACCCAACCAATCTGAACCTGCGAGATTCCGACTTCCAAGATTCCGGCTTGCAAGATTCCGGCTTGCAAGATTCCGATTTGCAAGATTCCGATTTGGAAGGCGACACGCTGCGCGAGGAATGTGGCGTGTTCGGCATCTTCGGCCACCCCGATGCCGCCGCGATCACCGCACTCGGATTGCACGCTCTGCAGCATCGCGGCCAGGAGGCCGCGGGCATCGTTTCCTTCGAACGAGGCCGATTTCACTCCGAGAGGCGGCTCGGCCTCGTCGGCGACACCTTCTCCCGCCGCGAGGTGATCGACCGGCTGCCGGGCACCTCGGCGATCGGCCACGTCCGCTACTCCACCACCGGCGAGACCATCCTGCGCAACGTCCAGCCGCTGTTCGCCGAACTCAATGCCGGCGGCTTCGCGGTCGGCCATAACGGCAATCTCACCAACGGGCTGACCTTGCGCCGCGAACTGGTGCGCAACGGCGCCATGATGCAATCCACCACCGACACCGAGGTCATCCTGCACCTGGTGGCGCAGTCCAAGCGCAACCGCTTCATCGACCGCTTCATCGAGGCCCTGCGCGCGATCGAGGGCGCCTACTCGCTGGTGTCGCTGACTAACAAGAAGCTGATCGGCGCGCGCGATCCGCTCGGCATTCGCCCGCTGGTGCTGGGCGAACTCGACGGCTGCCCGATCCTGGCGTCGGAGACCTGCGCGCTCGACATCATCGGCGCGAAATATGTCCGCGACGTCGAGCCCGGCGAAGTCATCGTGTTCGACGAGCAGGGCGCGCAAAGCCATAAACCGTTTCCGCCAAAGCCGCCGCGGCCCTGCATCTTCGAGTACATCTACTTTTCGCGGCCGGATTCCATCGTCGGCGGGCGATCCGTGTATGAAGTCCGCAAGGCGTTTGGCGCCCAGCTCGCGCGTGAAAGCCATGTCGAGGTCGATGTCGTGGTGCCGGTGCCGGATTCCGGCGTGCCTGCCGCCGTCGGCTACAGTCAGCATTCCGGCGTGCCGTTCGAGCTTGGCATCATCCGCAACCATTATGTCGGCCGCACCTTCATTCAGCCGACCCAGAGCGTGCGCGAACTCGGGGTGCGCATGAAGCATAATGCCAACCGCGCCGCGATCGAAGGCAAGCGCATCATCCTGATCGACGATTCGCTGGTGCGCGGCACCACCTCGAAGAAGATCGTCCGCATGATGCGCGATGCCGGCGCCAGGGAAGTCCACTTCCGCCTCGCCTCGCCGCCGATCATTCATCCCGATTACTACGGCATCGATCTGCCCGACCGTGGCGGATTGCTGGCGGCGACGCATAACCTCGAAGAGATGCGCGACATCATCGGCGCCGATTCGCTGGCGTTCCTGTCGATCGACGGCATGTATCGCGCCATGGGCGAGCCCGGCCGCGATCCCCTCAATCCGAAATTCGCGGACCATTGCTTCACCGGCGTCTATCCCACCCACCTCACCGATCACACCCAGCACGAGCCGCAGCCGCGGCAATTGTCGCTGCTGGCGGAGGCGAGCTGAGGCCAAGCGTTCTATTCCTAATTCGTCATGGCCGGGCTTGTCCCGGCCATCCACGTCTGTAAAACCCACAGCGCAAGCAAGACGTGGATGCCCGGCATCGCAGACAAGTTTACGCAGTCTGCGCAAAGCAGACTGCTATGGCCGGGCATGACGGAGAAGTCTACTTCGATGACAACACCCCTCGCCTCCCGTATCGCTCTCGTCACCGGCGCCTCGCGCGGCATCGGCTATGCCACCGCGCGCGCGCTGGCCAAAGCCGGCGCGCACGTCGTTGCCGTGGCGCGAACCCAAGGCGGCCTCGAAGAACTCGACGACGAAATCCGCAAGGGTGGCGGAGCTGCGACCCTGGTGCCGCTCAATCTGACCGACTTCGACGGCATCGCACGCTTGGGCGCGGCGCTGCATGAGCGCCACGGCAAGCTCGACATTCTCGTCGGCAATGCCGGCGTCGCCGGCCCCTCCTCGCCGCTCGGGCATATCGAACTGAAGCCGTGGAGCGACGTGATGGCGATCAACGTGTCAGCGAATTTTCAGTTGATCCGATGCATGGAACCGTTGCTGAAAAGGTCCGACGCCGGCCGCGCGGTGTTCGTCACCTCAGGGGCCGCAAGCAAGGCCAGCGCCTATCTCGGTCCGTATGCGGCCTCGAAAGCCGCGCTCGAAACGCTGGTGCGGGTGTGGGCCCGGGAAACCGCGGCGACGGCTGTGCGCGTCAACCTGTTCGATCCCGGCCCGATCCGGACGCGCATGCGCGCCACCGTGTTCCCCGGCGAAGACCCGTTGACGCTCGATACCCCGGACCAGGCCGCCGAATTCATCGTGCCGATGTGCGCGCCGGACTGGACCGAGACCGGCAAGTTCTATGATTACAAGACGCGAAGCCTGATGAGTTTTCGCGCACCGGCTTAGCGTCATGATGGGCACTGCGTTTTCCTCATATTCAGATGTCATCCCCGCGAAAGCGGGGAACCAGTAAACACCAACGCCGGTCATTACTGGGTCGCCCGCCTTCGCGGGCGATGACCGCTATTTGTGGAGCCGTCGCTGCGCCCGCCAGCACATGCCCGCCCCCCGAATTGACTCCCGAACCGCTCCGCTATTCACTTCTCGCCAAGCGGGAAAACCGCAGCAAAGAATACGGGAGGATGCCATGACGCCGATGCACCATCGCCGTTATCAGAACCATGCCGTCGCACGTCTTTCCAGGAACATTGCCGTCTGCATCGCCGCCGCTGTGCTGATCGGCACGCCGGCGCTGCCGCGCGCCGCGCAGGCCGGTGAGATTCCGACCTTCGCGGTCGATGCGGCCTGGCCGAAGCCGTTGCCGAACAACTGGATCCTCGGTCAGGTCGGCGGCATCACGGTGGATTCGCAAGGACACATCTGGGTCATCCACCGGCCACGCTCGCTGACCGACGACGAGAAGGGCGCGACGCTGACGCCGCCGCGCTCGAAATGCTGCGTCTCGGCGCCGCCGGTGCTGGAATTCGACACCGACGGCAATCTGCTGCGCTCGTGGGGCGGCCCCGGCGAAGGCTATGAATGGGTCGGGCGCGAACACGGCATCGAAGTCGACGAAAAGGGTTTCGTGTGGGTCGGCGGCAATGCCGATAACGACAACGCCATTCTGAAATTCACCCTCGACGGCAAATTCGTGATGCAGATCGGCAAGATCGCGCCGAGCAAGGGCAGCAACGACACCACCCAGCTCGGCAAGCCCGCCGAGACCGCTGTAGACAAGGACGCCAACGAAATCTATGTCGCCGACGGCTACGGCAACCGCCGCGTCATCGTGTTCGACGCCACCACCGGCGCTTACAAGCGGCATTGGGGCGCCTACGGCAATCCGCCAAACGACGACAAGCAGCCGCCTTACGATCCGAAAGCGCCGGTGTCGCAGCAATTCGCCAATCCCGTGCATTGCGTGAAGCTCGCCAATGACGGGCTGGTCTATGTCTGCGATCGCATCAACGACCGCATCCAGGTGTTCAAGAAGGACGGCACCTTCGTGAAGGAATGGTTTTACGAGAAGAACACGCTCGGCAACGGCGCGGTATGGGATATCGCGATCTGGCCCAATCCGAAGCAGACCTATCTGTTGAGCGCCGACGGCGAGAACAACGAAGTCCGGGTGCTCAATCGCGAGGATGGTACCGTGGTGGGCAGCTTCGGGCGCAACGGCCGCAACGCCGGGCAATTCCACTGGATTCACGCCATGGCGGTGGACGCCAAGGGCAACGTCTATACCGCCGAGGTCGATACCGGAAAGCGGATCCAGAAATTCAGGCTGACCTCGGACGCGCTACGATAGGCGCATTGCAGCGCGGCGCCAGAAGGGCTAACGGGGACCAGGATCGTTTGGTCGATCAAGTCCTTGGCAAGACCTTGGCATGGCTCCGCAAAGAGAGCGATCCTGGCGTCAACATCTGGAGGAAATTAATGAAGACAACGCTCGCGCGGCGCGCCGCCGCGCTTATCGCATGTGCCGGATTGGGGCTCGCTGCCCCCGCATTTGCCCAGGAAAAAACCGTCAAGATCGGTGTGCTGAACGACATGTCGAGCCTGTATGCCGACATCGGCGGCCCCAATTCGGTGGTCGCCATCAAGATGGCGGTCGAGGATTCCGGCCTGCTCAAGAAGGGCTGGAAGATCGACGTCCTCAGCGGCGATCATCAGAACAAGCCGGACGTCGGCGTCAACATCGCCCGGCAATGGCTGGACAGCGACAAGGTCGATGCCATCGCCGATACCCCGAATTCCGGCGTCGCACTGGCGGTGAACAATCTCGTTCGCGAGAAGAACGCGGTGCTGCTCAACTCCGGCGCCGCCACCGCCGATCTCACCGGCAAGGCGTGCACGCCGAACACGGTCTCCTTCGCCTACGACACCTACATGCTGGCCAACGGCACCGGCAAGGCGCTGACCAAGGCCGGCGGCGACAGCTGGTTCTTCCTCACCTCGGACTACGCGTTCGGCCACGCCTTGGAGCGGGATACCAGCGCGGTGGTTACCGCCAACGGCGGCAAGGTGCTGGGCGGGGTCAAGCACCCGATCAACACTTCGGATTTCTCCTCGTTCCTGCTGCAGGCGCAGGCCTCGAAAGCCAAGGTCATCGGCCTCGCCAATGCCGGCGGCGACACCACCAACGCGATCAAGCAGGCGGCCGAATTCGGCATCGTGGCGGGCGGCCAGAAACTTGCCGCGCTGCTGCTGTTCGTCAACGACGTGCATTCGCTGGGCCTGAAGACCGCGCAGGGCCTGTCGTTCACGGAATCCTTTTACTGGGACATGAACGAGCAGACCCGCGCCTGGTCCAAGCGCTTCATGGCGCTGTCGCCAAAAGGCACGATGCCCTCGATGACCGTGGCGGGAAACTACGCCGCCGTCCTGCACTACCTCAAAGCCATGGAAGCGCTTGGCGGCAACCCGCATGACGGCGCCAAGGTCGTCGCCAAGATGAAGGAGATTCCGACCGACGATCCCTTGTTCGGCAAGGGACCGCTCCGGATCGATGGCCGCAGGATCATTCCGGCCTATCTGTTCGAAGTGAAAAAGCCCGAGGAGTCGAAATATCCCTGGGACTATTACAAGACCATCGCCACGATTTCTCCGGAAGACGCCGCCAAGCCGCTCGAGGCAAGCGAGTGTCCGCTGGTGAAGAAGTAACGAACAACTCGCAGCCGGCCGGACTTGACGTCCGGCCGGTCGCGGCGGTCAGCAAGCTGAAACCACGCCTAGAGCGGGATGACTTTTCTTCGAATCGTCATCCCGCTCTATCTTTTTGTTTGAGCATGATCTTTCGGAAAACCGGTTCCCACTTTTCCGGATCATGCTCTAAGCCGTCCGCATCGAGGCAGATTCGACCAGAGTCAATTTGCTGAATGGAACGCCGGCTTTCAAAAGTCCATCACGATAATGGGCGATGTCCTCAGGCGTTTTCCAGCGGAAATTCCTTAAGTGCCGTTCGACGGTGAGGCCAGGAAAATTGCCGAGCAGGACTTGCGCCGCCTTTGCCGCTTCCTCGGCTCGCCCCAGTTGCGCCAGTGCCGCCGCCCTTACCGCGAGCACCTGAAGATGATTGGGATTTAGATACAGCGCTTCGCGCGCCCAGGACAGCGACGCATCATATTGTCCCACCAGGTAGTGGCTGAACGCGTTCAACGCCGCCCATTTATATCGGGGGTCGCTGTTGCCGCGCTGCACGGCCGCCGAAAACAGTTCGATGGCCTGCCGATGCTCGCCGATCACGAGGTGAGCTATTCCGAGTACGCCGCGGGCACCCATGTCGTACGGGTTCAACTTGACCGCCCGCTTTGCGGCTTCCATCGCCGCCTCGTAATTCCCGTCCATCGCATGCACGTAGGACAAAATCGCAAATGCGAATGACGAACGCGGATCAAGCCGAACACTGCTTTCCGCGAGATTCATCGCCTCGGTCCACAATTGGCTGGTACTTTTGATCCATCCATACTGCACGCCCTGCACCATGATGGTTGCGAGATAGGCGCGTGCGATTGAAAGCGCCGGATCGAGCGCAATGGCCTCCCTGCACAGATCAATCGAGGCCTCGAAATCTGCTTTTGTGTGCTTGTAGTAGTGCGAAAGCCCCCTTAGAAACCGATCCCATGCGGTCAGATCGGTGGACGATGACCGGGCCGGGGCGGATGCTTCCGCACGATATATCTCCGGGGCCAATGCAGCGGACAGGCTGGTGGTGATTTCATCCTGCATCGCGAACAGGTCGCCGATGTCCCGGTCATATCGACCGGCCCATAATTGCTCGCCATTCTCCGGAGCGATCAGTTCGGCGGTGACGCGAATCTTGGTTCCGGCACGCCGCACCGAACCCTGGATCAAGTAGGTCGCGTCAATCTCGCGCGCGATCAGGCGCGCGCTGAGACTTTTGCCCTTGAACGAAAAGGTCGAGTTTCGGCTCAGCACCCGATAAAACGATTGCAGGGAAAGCGCGTGGATCAGGTCCTCGGTGAGCCCGTCGGAAAAATATTCGTCGGTGCTGTCGCTGAGATTGGCGAACGGCAGCACGCCCACGATCGCGGTTCGATATTGCGCCGGCAGGTTCGAGGTGTTTTTGGATTCCCGACCGCTGGTGTCGGATCCGCCCGGCTCCCAGGTCCAGACATGCACCGGCTCTTCGATGTTCTTCAAACGATGACTGCCGGCGTCGACAAGGGTGGCGCTGAGATGCTTGCCGGCCTCATGGTAGGCCTTCGCTGAAATGGCCACGCCGCCGGGGACAGCAATCGCTTCAATGCGGACCGCGACGTTGACGCCGTCGCCGAATACTTCGTCTTCGTCGGCGATCACATCCCCCATGTGGACGCCCATACGGAATTGCATCACCCGGTCTGCCGGGAGATGGTCGTTCCGTTCCGCCATCAGCGCCTGCATCGCGATCGCGGACTCGATCGCCTCCACGATGCTCGGAAACTCCACCAGGAAACCGTCGCCGGTGTTCTTTACCAGCCGGCCGCCGTGATTGAGGATGATCGGGTATATCGCGCTTCGATGGGCCTTGAACGTGGCGTGTGTGCCAGCCTCGTCGGCGCCCATCATTCGCGAGTAACCGGCGACGTCGGCGCAGACTATCGCCGCTAGGCGTCTCTCCATTCTGCCGTGCTCCTGAACTGGCAGAGACCACGGTACGTGGTCGGCTAGCCGAATCCAATGATTTTAAAACACAGGGTTCCCAGCGGGAACCGGTCAGACGCAGATAATGCAATCCGCCTGGAATTGCCGTTTGGAATCACCGGCTATTCCCTGAAGCCAGCGTGCGCGCTGCGATCAGCAATGCCAATAGCATGAGCAGCGCCGCCAACAAGAATGGCGCCCCCGGTAATTTCAGCGGCGCCTCGTTGCCGATGAAATAGGCGAATGTCAGTGTGAACAGAAACGGCCCGACAAGCTGGGACACGCTCTGCACGCTATTGGTCGCACCTTGCAGCTGGCCCTGCTGGTCCGGCGCGACCAGTTGCGTCGTCAGCGCTTGTGTCGCCGCGCCTGCGACGCCCCATAACGCCATCACGGGTATGCCGAGCCAGAACAGCGGGCCAGTCGGCGCCGCGCCGTAAATCAGAAAGCCAACGGCGCCGCAGCCAAGGCCCAATAGCAGCGCCCGGCGCTCGCCGAAACGCCGCACCATCGGCCCGATCGCAGCACCCTGCACTGCTATTGAGCAGATGCCGACCATGGCCAGTGTCAGACCGACCGTCGTTGTGTCCCAGCCATATCGATAGGTCGCATAGAGCACGAAGGTAGAGGGCAGGACCACATGCGCGACCTGGGCCAGGAAGTTCACCACCGACAGCCCGGCGAGCACCCGGTCGGAGCGCAGCAGATGCAGCGCGCCCAGCGGATTTGCGCTCTTCCAGCGGAACGGCGAGCGCCGATCCGGCGGCAGCGATTCCGGCAGGATCAGCAAGCCGTAAAGCGTGTTGGCAAAGCTCAGGCCCGCCGCGACCCAGAACGGCAACCGCGGATCCATGCCGCCGAGCAGCCCGCCGACCGCCGGTCCGAGAATGAAACCGGCGCCGAACGCGACACCGACCTTGCCGAACACCGCGGCGCGCTGCTCGGCCGGCGTCACATCCGCGATGTAGGCGAATGCCGTCGAAACACTTGCCGAGGTAATGCCCGAGATCACCCTGCCGACGAAAAGCCAGGTCAAGGACGGCGCCAGCGCCATCAGCACATAATCGAGCGCGAGCCCGAGATTCGACAGCAGCACCACCGGCCGCCGGCCGAACCGGTCCGAGAGGCCGCCGAGGACCGGCGAGAAGAAAAACTGCATCACCGCCCAGGCGGTGCCGAACAGACCGAAGATCCGCGCGGCGCTCGCGGTATCGTTGTCGACAAAACTTTCCACGAGCTTGGGCAGGATCGGCAGGATCAAACCGAGCGCGAACATGTCCAAGAGGATGGTGATGAAGATGAAGGCCACCGCTCCGCGGCGTGGCGCGCTTGCCGATGGCGCCGCGATGATGCTCGCGGGCGGTTGGTCAGTCATGAGTTGCGCTTGTGGTTGCGGGCGGAGGGACTGGCAGCGGGCACAGATTAACGCACGCACGGCTTGGATAGCAATGCAGGCGAGCCCGCGGGTTCCGGGCAAGGGCTATCGCATATGACCAACTTCAGCCGTGCGCTGATACAGTCGTGGCCTCGCACGATATCTCAGCGGGTCGTCCCTGCGAACGCAGTGTGAAATATATCTCCGACCTCATCCTGAGGAGCTTGCGAAGCAAGCGTCTCGAAGGATGGACGCAAAGCGCGGACTCGCGGCCATCCTTCGAGACGCGCGCAAAGGCGCGCTCCTCAGGATGAGGTCCGGGATATATTCACCTCCCGCGCAAATCTTCAGCACTCACTCACGGGCTTTCGCAGCGGCTTCCCTGATATCCATCGGCGTGGCGCCGTAGATCCGTCGAAAGCAGCGATTAAAATATGAAAGGTCACCAAATCCAGCGTCGTAGGCAATCGCGCTCACCTGCCTTTGCACGGACTGAGGCTCGCTGAGCATGCGATGGGCGCTGGCCAGGCGCCGCCCGAGCAGGAAGGCGGAAAACGTGGTGCCATCGCTCTCGAACAGTCTCTGCAAATAGCGCGGCGTCACGCCGAGATACGCCGCAACGCTGCCGATCGAAATATCCCGGCGGTTGATATTCTCGACGATATAGGTCTTTGCTGTTCTTAATCGGGCAGCCCCCATCCCGCGACTTCTTGCGACGCCTTCGGCTTCGCGGGTCGCTCCGAGCGCGAGCGCCGCTAGATCGTGCATGTGGGTCGCAACATGATGTCGAAGAGCAGGCGTCTCCACCGCGAGATCGTCATCCAGCAAGGTCTTCGCGTAGCTTGTCAGAAGCTTAAGCGCGGCCGTATCCCGGGGTATGTGATGCATGATTGCATCGTCGACATCGACGACCATCGGCGACAGCATCGAGTACGGAATTCGAATCGCGATAGATTCGCCGAAAGAACGGCGGTCGAATACGATCGCCTCGCCGCTGCTGATCAACACCGCGTCATTTTCGCGAAGCGTGACCTCACGGCCGCGCGCAGAAACAATGACGCTGCCGGTCTGATTCACGAGGAGCGAGAGATCGTCGTTGCCGTCAGCGATCATCTCACGCGTACGTACTATTCGGGCGGCCGTAAACCGGCCCGACACCAGTTGCAGTCCCGGCAAGGCACGCGAGGTCACAGTCGCGTCAAGCGAAGCGTCGTCAGGGGGCTCGATCTCAGCCCTCAGCACGGTGTGGCGGTAATGCTCACGCCAGGTGGCAACTCGCATGTTTTCCGGAAGATCGGCTGTCGAGAATCGAACTGTCGCGAAGCTCTCTGGAACGGTCACGTGGGTTACTTCCGATAGGCCGGTCATGATGGCGGCAATATCAGCCATCATCCCGCGATTTGTTGGCCCCCCGGCAACGTTGATAGGTCACGGCGGAATCGGTCGCTTCCCCCAATCAGATGATGTTTGTTGCAGCGCAGTGATCAAAATAAGTTGATGAGGCCGCGGTCGCGCCGGCGGGGGCATTCGAACCACATTTCTGCCGGATTTAGAACAAGATACGTCGGGAGCGGCCGATTCCGCTGAGGACACTTGCTAGCCGATTAGCGGTGTCGCAAATCCCGCAACGACCTTGACAAGGTCGGCCTGCCGGCCGGCGCCGGTCTTTACAAACAAGCGCCCGAGGTGCGTCTTGACCGTGCTTTCGGCAACGCCGAGGGCGACCGCGACCTCCGGGACACCGCCGACTTCGACGATCGCCATCAGCACCCGCAACTCGGTCGGGGTCAGATTGTAAGCGCGGGCGATGATTTCCGGAGGAGATCGGATTTGCGTTGCCACCTTGCAAATGAACAGGGCCGCAGTTGCGGAGTAAGCCTTCCCGGCAAGACGGCGGGCACCGGATGTCAGCGGGAGGACATGCGCGACATAACATGAGCCGTCCTGCGCCTTCAGCGGCAAGGCAATTCCCCGAACTCCGATTGCCGCATCGCCACTCCCGGCGGCTGCAAACAGTTCGCGAAGAGCCTGATCAATCTTCGCATCGCTTGCAACGATCCGCCCTCCCATCGTGGACAGGAAGTCGCCGGCGTCGAGAATGATGTGACAGGCGGCATTGGCGTGAACGATGCGTCCACCCGCATCGACAAGGCACATTCCCGCGCTGAGGCCGTCGAGTATATCAGCGAGGCTCGCAGCATCCGCGGCCCTGAGATCGATAAGTCTGCCGATCAGTACGGCCCGGCGGATGTGTGGAACGATAAGGCGCATGCGCCGGCGCGCTTCGTCGTCGACAACACCATCGCTTTGGTAGCGAAACACCCCGAACATTGCCGCGGTGGTCACCGATTTATCGAGCACCGCCGTTACGGCATCCACCATGCCCTGTGGCTGGACCCACTCCTTGTAAAACCGCGTTTCCAGGAACTCCTGGTAAGGCATGATATCCGCCACTGCCATCGGTTGCTCGACATCAGAGAAGTATTGGGCGGTGGTGAAGGGGTCGAATTTTATGTATTTGTTGAAATAGAGCTTTCGGTAAGGACCCGATATATCGCTGGAGTGATAATAGACAGTGCCGGTCAAGGCGGTTGGGCTCTTGGAAAAGATTGCCGCCACCGGGCCGCCGACGAAACGCCCGGCCTTGCCGAGCACGCCGCTCCACAGCGAGGGATCGAGCGCTGCATCATAGATCTCGCCGATGAGTTCAGAGAGCTGCTCTGCCTGATCCATGGTCATCCTCGAAGAAGGACATCCGGGCCGGCCCTGCTTTTTGTCGCCGTCGTTGCTGTCTTTGGCTTTCGCTTTGGGCCTCGACTTGAATAGCGCACCCGACGCATCTGTTTGCTCCCTTGAGGATAGGGAACCACCACTGAAATCAGTATTGTTTGTCACGAATGAGCCACACGCGATTTTGGACCAGACTCTCTGGAGCCCGGACGGACGGCAGCGCCAAGGCGCGCGCCGTTACTCACGATCTGGATAACCCCTACACGCACCGTTGACGCCCCGCTTGGGCGCAAGCGACAGCGAATTGGTGAGGAACGAACTCGGTGGGGGCGATTGATATGCCGAAGGCAAATCGGAGCGCGGGGATCATCGCATTTCGGCGCGCGGCTGCAAATATCGAACTACTGTTGATCCATCCCGGCGGACCGTTTTGGGCGAAGAAGGATGCCGGCAGTTGGTCGATACCGAAGGGACTTTATCAGGACGGGGAAGAAGCGCTGGTGGCGGCGAAGCGAGAGTTCGGGGAGGAGACGGGCTTCGTTCCAGTCGGGCCCTTCATTGAGCTCGGCGCGTTCAGACAGCCCAGCGGAAAGGTAATTTCAGTTTGGGCCGTCGAGAACGATTTTGATCTCGTTGCATTTCGCAGCAACATGTTCTCGATGGAGTGGCCTCCGAAGTCTGGGCGCA
>WNFK01223486.1_pt4 | contig 13753 bp, 13 predicted proteins | sample 5400281 | NCBI WGS metagenome assembly WNFK01 (sample SAMN13153350, study PRJNA577476) | soil metagenome | isolation source: 20 cm soil on Douglas fir-dominated hillslope | place: USA:California | collected 2013-09-17 | reverse complement strand
GGAAACTGGACGCGCCGCCCGTTCCGTACACCATGAAGCGCGCAGACCTGAAATTCCGCGTCGCGAACGAATCGGTCCAGGGTACGGTGCAATTGCAGGGAGAAATCCTCCATAAAGGCGCGACCAAGATTCCGCTGACAACCGGCATGGCCATTCTCGACGCTCGCCAGGAAGGGAAGGGCCTGCCTCTCGAATTGGAAAATGGAACGCGCACGGCTGTTCTTACTGGACCAGCGGACTTCGCCGTCACGCTCGATGCCGGTCTTCCGCTCAGCATTGAAGCCGGGCGTGCCTCCTTCAGTCTTCCCGTTCCGTCGGCAAGCAGCGCGCGGCTCGCTCTTGTAGTTCCCGGCGATCACACCAACGTTCGAATCAGCCCCGGCATCATTACCTCCAGGTCCTCAGAGAACGGGCAAACCGCCATCGAAGCGACGCTCGCACCAGGGCAGCTTGCCAGCATTTGGTGGACGACCCGGGAGACTGCGGCTCCGGCCGTACCCAAAGAGGTGCGTTTTCTCTCGGACGTTAAGACGCTCGTTTCCGTCAGCGAAGCGGACATTCGAATCGCCGCTCTCGCCGATATCACCGTCGTCCAAGGCGAACCCTCTCAATTCGAAATCGAAATCCCGGCAGGATACGAAGTCACCGGCGCGACCGGCGCATCGGTGGAATCCAGCGAGTTCGAATCCGGCGTTTTGACGCTGAAGGTCGCCGGCCCAGCGCAACGAAGCCACCAGTTTCTGATCTCCATGGAAAAATCAATCACCGCCACGAAAGCGGACACGCCGTTTCTCAGTTTCAAGGATGCTCAGCGGGAAACCGGCGAGGTTCTTGTCGAGGGCGCCGGAACGATCGAGTTAACCGCCACGGAATCTGGCGGACTGAAACGCATGGATTTCAAGGAGACCAATCCGTACCTGCGTTCGCTCGCGCGCTTTCCCATGCAGGCGGCATTCCGTTACCATAAGCAGCCGAACGAGAAGCCTGCTCTCGCGCTCGAATGGACTCGTTTTCCGGACAGCAGCGTGCTCTCGGCCGTCGCCGAACGCGCGGTCATCACCACTCTCGTGACCACGGAGGGCCGGTCGTTAACCGAGATAAGGCTCACGATCAAAAACCAGGCGCAGCCGTTCTTGAAAGTGGCGTTGCCCACAGGCGCGAGCATTCTCTCCGCCGAAGTTGCTGGAGAAAAAGTGAAACCCGTCGAGGGACCGGACGGCAACCGAGTGCCCCTTCTGCGCGCGGGTTTCCGGCCAGTGGACTCCTACACTGTCTCGTTTGTGTTCATGCACTCGGGCGCGCCGTTCGCGAAAAAGGGAGGCTCCGATCTCTCGCTTCCGAAAATGGACGTGCCGATCAATCTCCTCCAATGGGAAGTCTTTCTCCCCGAACAGTACAAAGTGAAAGACTTCGGCGGCGACGCCATCGCCACAAATCTTCTTCCTCCTTCGCCCCTATACGCTGCCGCTGAAAGCTATGACAACGCCGCCGGACTCGCGATGGCAGCGCCCGTCAGCCAGAGCGAAACGGTACAAGTGATGGCCGAAACCACGGAAATCCGCGTCTCTAAGCGAAACGAGCGCGATGCGCGAAAGAATGCCGAGAAGCAGCAGGCGGCTTCCTCCAACGTGACGAATCTCCAGCAGCGCGTTTCAGGCATCTTGCCGGTTCGCGTCGATGTGCCGAGAGCAGGGAATTCGTATCACTTCGTCAGGCCGCTGGTCCTCGATGAAGAAACCAAGGTGACATTTACATACAAATCGAAATAGCCATCGCTATCGCGCAGAAGAAGCAGGTTCGCGGATCGGCGTCCGCATCGCGCGATCCAACGCCTGCTTCTCTTCGTGCTTGAGAGCACGAGTTGCGCCCTTTGGCAGATCGCCCAGGGCCAGCGGCCCGATGGCGACACGCACGAGCCGCAGCACCTCAGTGTTCAATTCTTCGAGCATCCGCCGGATGTGGCGATTCTTGCCTTCGTCCAGCACAATTTCGAGCCACGAATGACGCTCGCCCTGCCGAAGCATGCGGACGTTTTTCACGCGCAGGAATTCGCCGTCGCTTGTGCGGATTCCGTTTCGCAATGCCTGCAGCAACGCTTCATCGGCGATGGCGCTGATTTGTACGTGATACGTCTTATCGAGATGAGTTTCCGGCGCGGTAACGCGCGCCGCCCATTCCGAATCATTCGTCAGAAGAAGCAAACCTTCGCTCGCTTTGTCCAGCCTCCCGATCGGCGCAATCCACGGCAAGTCCTCCGGCAAATAGGCATACACAGTTTCCCGGTCTTTTTCATCAGACGCAGTGGTAACAACACCGCGAGGCTTGTTGAGAGCAAGATAAATTTTGGAACTGCCCTCTACTGGCTGGCCGTCTATTTCGATCCGGTCTTTTCCAATGTGCACCGCCGTTTCCGGATCGCGCCGCACCGCTCCATTCCATTTCACACGCCCCGCGGCAATCAGCTCTGCTGCGCGGGATCGCGAGCAATAGCCGAGCTTCGAGAGCGCACGCGCCAGCCCCACTTTTTTGGGCGGGCCGGTTTCCCGTTTCCTGTTGCTGGTTTTTGGTTTCACGGACGGTTCATAGCTCTTTGCGATGGGGTGCGCAGGCTGCGTTATTTTACCGCAGCGCTTGGCGCGGGCGTTGGTGCCGCCGCTCCAGTCGCCGACGCAGGTGCCGCATCCGCCGGCGATTTCGGCGCTTCATGCTTCACCGCCCCGTACCGCGCGGCCAGCCATTCACGGGCTTCTTCGGGCTTGTAGTTGAACGGTCCCATCCCGCCGCTATAGGCGATATGACCGCTCTCATCGATGATGTAAATCCGTTCCGGCCATGCGGCATACGCATCATTCGCGGCGTTGCTCATATCGTCGATTCCGAAAGGCAAGGGAAACTTGAATCTCTTGGTGAAATCATTCGCGATCGCCACGCGCTGCTCCAGCGTTTTCGGCTGCGCGTAGCAGACGTCGTCCTTCACGTTGGATTTCATCTGCCATTCGTCGGTGGGATGCGCTTCGCGAACGTAAACGGTCAAAAAATCCGCATGCCCCCTGTAATCTTCATAAATCTGAACGACGTCGCCGACCTGGCGACGAAACGGCGGTCAAGTAAAACTCCCGAACACCAGCACGAGGGGCCGCTCATGGGTTCGCTCGCGAATGTGGAAACGGCTAACGCCATCCAGCGCGACAATCCGCGCGTCCGGCGCATCGCTGCCCACTTTCAGTGTGCCGCGATGCATGTGAGGCAGTGCATATCGCACCATGCCGAACGCGTCCTTCGGGCTTCCCGCCATGAAGGACAGTAGGGTAAAAGCAGCGAGGAATAGCACGCCAAAAATCCCCACCGTCCATTTCCAGAATCGATTCACGCTGTCTTGCTCCGGCCCGTAAACTTAGGCACGCACCAGAAAGACAATCTGCCGAGAAGTCGCTGCCGCGTCCAGTCCATACGGCTTGAGTGGAAGCAAGCTAACATCGAGTTCAGTTCGTAAAAATAGTGCATTTGTATTAGCGGTGGTCCTTTGCGCGCAGAGTCTCTCTCTGATCCTGGTATCGCGCCAGCGCATTCTCTATTACCTTGACCGCGGCGTAGGCCGGCCGGATGTCATCCACCTGGACTTGCTTGCCTTCCAGTTGCTTGTAGTCCTGGAAAAAACGCTTCAAAACGAGCAAGCGGTGCGGCGGCAGTTCGTTGGCCTCGACGTAGCTGTTGAATTCCGGATCGTTCGTGGCAACGGCGATGACCTTGTCGTCGCTGGCCCCGGAATCGATCATGGTCATCAATCCAATGGCCCGCGCTTTGATCAGCGCCAGCGGCTGCACCGGCTCCTGGCACAAAACGAGCACATCGAGGGGATCATTGTCCTCGGCATACGTTTGCGGGATGAAGCCATAGTTAGCCGGATAAAACACCGCCGAATGGATGATGCGATCCACTTTCAATAGGCCACTGGGCTTGTCCAACTCGTATTTCACGTTGGAGCCGAGCGGAATCTCGATCACCGCTTGAAAATCCCTCGGGAGGTCGTCCCCAGGAGAAACGTCGTGCCATGCATTGAGCATTGCTTGTAATCCTTGGTGGCGGAATAGCCGCTGTCATTATGGCCTGAGATGACCTTGCGTGCCAAAATGTGCGAGGAGCGGGCAGGGGATCAGCGGAACAGAAATGCATTGTTCGCTCTATAAGGAGATACTTTCCGACCGAGTTGGAATCTCCGGTCGTCGCCCGCCGCTGCGGCCTTCTCAGGGCTAATCCTGGGCCGCGATTTGGTATTGTTCCAGCTTGCCGTCCGGCATCTCGTAGGTCCAGGCGCGTAGCTCTGTTTTTGGAAATTTGATGGCGTACGCGCGCAGCTTCATACCCCCGCGCAACTCCTGGCGAATTTGGATAAATTCCTCCGGGATCCCCAGCGGGCCCAAGCTGCCGGCGAAATCCTTTAAAGCTTGCTCATTGAAATAGAAATTGCCGTTGTCTGTGAAGAGAGAACGATCAATCGTGCCGTGCTGTAACCCTTCGAAAATTTTGCGTGCTTGCGTAAGCTTCTCCGGAGTAGCCGGGTCATCGCTGGCAAGCAGCAACGGCGCAATACCTTTGGCAATCGCTCCCGAAGCACCGGCGGCGTCCTGGTTTGTGAGCACAACCACGGCAACGCGCTCGTCCGGAAAGACGACATTTTCTGACGTGAAGCCCGAAACCTCGCCACCGTGGGACAGCGAACGATGCCCATGGTCCGGATGGACAAAAACACCGAGCCCGTAAAACGTCCCCAAGCCGTTCTTGAGCAGGACTTCCGTCTCAAAGTCGCGATAGGAAGCGGGTTTCATCAATTTCTGATTGATGATCGAAATGTCCCACTTTGCCAGGTCTTCCGCGGGCATGGCCAGTTCGCCTGCGGCAAAGAGCCAGCCGCTTCCTTCCTTGGGCGCCGGACGCGGCGGGCCGAGCGCAAAACGTACGTAACCGGTTGGATCGGTGTCGCCGAGCTTGGCCTTATCAGTGTCGGCTACGCTCTTCATGTTGAGGGGTGTAAATACCTTTTCCTGCAAAAATTGCAGCAGCGGTTCGCCGCTGGCCTTCTCGACGATCAATCCGGCAATCACATAATTCGTGTTGCTGTACTGCCACTTCGCCCCGGGCTCAAAATCGAGCGGCTTGCGCGCCCAGGTGTCCAGAATCTTCTGCGCCGTCACCGGCTGCAGCATCAAAGGCATCACATAGTCTTGCGGCCAATAGTCCTGATAGCCGGAGGTGTGCGAAAGAAGCTGGCGAATGGTTACTTCGTTCGCGCGCGTAATGCTGGGAATAAATTTGCCGACCTTGTCGTCGAGTGAAAGCTTGCCCTGTTCCTGCAAAAGCAGGATGGCCGCAGCCGTGAACTGCTTGCTGATCGAACCAATGCTGTAGCGCATTTCGGGCTTCGCCGGTGTGGCAGGGTCTAGCCGGGCATTCCCATAGGCGTGCAAATAGGCGATCTGCCCATCCTTTACCACCGCGACGGAGGCGCTAGGAACGCCCGTTTTCGCAAGCGCGTCCGTGGCCACCTTGTCAATCTTCTGTTGCATCTCGGCCGAGAGCTGGGTCTGCGCATTCGCCTTGGCGCAGCAGCACGCAAGGGTCAAAATAGCGAAGGGGAAAGCTAAACCTAAAATCGCGCGCCGCATGAACACCTCCTGCAACAAACGCCGCAGTGTAGCACGAGCCAACCGCCGCGAGTCCGACGCGCCTGAACTCGACCACTTCACCGCCTACTCACAATGCATCGTCGGAGTTGTGTTGGCCATGATGCGCACGTTAGCCATGTAAGCTGTCGAATTGCTAATCGCGAATGTGCTTTCCGTGCAGGTGATGGGTTGCAGGCGAACAAAGTTGAAACTCAACGTTGGTGCTAGCTTGGAGCCCTTCGGCTCACTCATCGCCGTATTCACGGTAACAACGAGATCGTTCACCGCCTTATTGTACGAGTTGACGTTTTCGACCAGCTTGTTGTAGCGCTCAACGTCTTTTCTGCGCGCTGCTTCACTTTCCAAGAGAGCTTTTATCACCACATTCTGACCTTCCAAGGCAACATCCGCCAACAGCCCCTCCGCCTGCGAAACAATCATCGCGTCTTGTAACCGGCGAAGGGTGTAAATTCCCGAATATCTTTCCTCTTTCTCCTGCAATTCGGTGCTGCACTGGGTATCAGCGGCGCTCATTTGCCCGCGTCCGCCTTCCACTGCGTACCAACGAATGAACTCAGCGAGCTTGTTCCACAGTAGAAAAACTCTTTGGTATTTGTCCTTTCCGCTCATGAAATAATCCACGCCCTCTGCCTGTGTGCCATCCCTGTACTTTTTCATGCCCTTGTCGTACTCGGTCTTGCTGATTTCTTCGGTTTTGTAAACCGCATCCAGGCGATCCGCCATCTGATTAAATGCGACGCACGGCAGCGGCTCGTTAGGAACAAACGTCCTTTGCACAGGAGCAGCCTGTTTCCTTTGCTGGGCCAGCATCGCGCCGGACATAAATAACATCGCTACGGAGATTAGAACCGCTCTCATGCTCCGCCTCCTTCAGCCCTACTATGGAATTGCTGGATTGGTCTTCCGTTGTTCAAACAATTCCACAAGCGGCCTGGGTTGGCAAGCGTGCTGCCCACTCCGCTTCGCATCTGACACATCGGCCGCATCTGAGTGTTCGCAGCGGACGGGGGCCGGGAAAGGGGCGCGTTCAGGCGCGGGCTTTGTCGATCATTTCTTCCCAGATGCCTTTGGACTTGAGGATGATCTCGACGAGTTCGCGCGCGGCGCCTTTCCCGCCATCGGTTTTGGTGGTGTAGTGGGCCGCCCGCCGCACTTCCGGTGTGGCATTGTGAACGGCGACGGCCAGTCCCACGCGATTCATGATGGTCAGGTCCGGCAGGTCATCGCCGAGAAAGGCGACTTCCGATTCCTTCGCGCCCGTCTTCCGCAGGACATCTTCGTAGGCCGCGACTTTGTGCCCCTGTTTCTCGTAGACAAACTCGATGTCGAGCTCTTTACAGCGCCTGCGCAGAGCCGCGCTGGCGCGGCCGGTGATCACGCCAGTGCGTAGCCCGGCGGTAACGGCCAGCGTGAGGCCTTGGCCGTCGTGAGCGTCAAAAGTCTTCAGCTCAAGCGCGGACCCATCCGATTGCGACAACAACGTGACGCTGCCATCGGTCAATGTCCCATCAACGTCCATCAGCAGCACCTGAATCTGCTGTGCTCTTCGCGCCAGTTTTCCGGGAATCTTCTTTCCTCGCTTAGCCAATTCATCTCCTCTTTTCTTAGCTTCTTCACAAAAAAACAGATCCCTCGCTTTGCTCGGGATGACACCAAATGGTCTTACAGTGGCCTCTTGGGTTATTTTCTGCTTCTACATCAACTCCAGCGTCCACAAATCATGCAAATGCACCACGCCCAGCACGCCCTTCGCTTCGTCCGTAACCACGATCGACGTAATCTTTCGCTTCTCCATCAAGTTCAACGCTTCACTCGCGAGCAGGTGCGGTCCGATCGTCTGCGGCCCCTTCGTCATGCACTGCCCGGCGGTCATCTCGAGCGTGGCCCCGCGATGTTTTTCCATCAAACGCCGCAGGTCGCCATCGGTCAAAATCCCCGCCAACCTGCCGTCCGGCTCCAGCACCGTCGTCATCCCCAAGCCCTTCTTGCTCATCTCGTGAAAAACGTCCGGCATCGGCGTTTCGGTTGAAACACGCGGCAGCGCCTCTCCTGCATGCATCAGGTGTTCGACGCGAAGCAGTTTCTTCCCCAAACGCCCCGCAGGATGCAGCGCCGCAAAATCATCGTGACGAAAATTTCGCCGTTCCAGCAGCGAGACCGCGAGGGCATCGCCCACGGCCATCGCCACCGTGGTGCTCGCCGTGGGCGCGAGATTCAACGAGCACGCCTCTTCTTTCACGCTGACATCCAGCACGACGTCGCTGGCTTCCGCGAGCGTCGATTGCACTTTTCCCGTCAGCGTCACCAGCGGCATCTCCAGCCGCTTCAACGCTTCCAGAAGCCGGATGATCTCTTCCGTTTCTCCGCCGTAGGAAACAGCCAGCATCGCGTCGCCGCGTGCGAGCATCCCCAAGTCGCCATGCAGTGCCTCCGCCGGGTGCAGGAAAAAGGACGGAGTGCCGGTGCTCGACAACGTCGAGGAAATTTTCCGCGCAATCAATCCGGACTTGCCCATTCCGCTGACGACGACTCGCCCCTTGCACGCAAACAACACTTCCACTGCTTTCTCGAAGGATGCGTCGAGCCGCGCCAGCACATCTTGAATGGCCTGCGCTTCGATTTTCAGTACACGGCGCGCGGTCTCCAGGCTCATTTCTCGCTCCAGCGGCGGACCACTGAGTTGAGTCCTTTTAATTTCATAAGCAAGCCAAGGAGTTCCGACAGCGGCAGGGCATTGGGTCCGTCCGACAGCGCAGCCGCGGGGTTGTCGTGCGTCTCCAGAAAAATCCCATCCACTCCCGCGGCCACGCCCGCGCGTGCTAAAGGTTCAATAAACTGGGGCTGCCCTCCGCTCGCGTTGCCTTGCCCGCCGGGAAGCTGCACGGAATGCGTCACGTCATAAACAACCGGATAACCCGTCCTCTGCATGATCGGAAAAGAGCGCATATCCACCACCAGATTCTGGTATCCAAACGAAGCGCCGCGTTCCGTCAGGATGATTTTTGTGTTCCCCGTGCTCGCTACCTTCTCCGCGACGTTCCCGATGTCCCACGGCGACAGAAACTGCCCCTTTTTTATATTGATGATCCGGCCCGTTTTGCCCGCAGCGATCAGCAGATCCGTTTGCCGCGCCAGGAATGCCGGAATCTGCAGCACGTCGCAAACTTCCGCCGCAGCTTGCGCCTGCGACGCATCGTGTATGTCAGTAAGAATCGGCAGTTTGAGTTCGGACTTGATCTTGCCGAGAATCCGCAAGCCTTCCTTCAGCCCCGGGCCGCGGAACGCCTTCACCGAGGACCGATTCGCCTTATCGTATGAAGCCTTATAAATGTACGGCAATCCGGCATCGGCCGCGATCTTCGCAATTTTCTCGGCCATCATCCGCGCGTGCTTTTCGCTTTCAATCACGCACGGCCCCGCAATCAGAAACAGCGGATTCCCGCCGCCGAGGCGCAACGCTCCAAGCGCAATTTCGCGAGTCGTGTTCATACGAGATAGGGAAGAGTCTGCAAGCTACTTAGGCTACGCAGCCAGCGCTGCGTTTGCAACGATTTAGGCAGTGACGTGCGGCGTGAGCCCCACGGCCTGCGCGCGCTTGGGCTCAGGCACGGGACGCACCTTATTCTTCTTATGTTCCAGCGCCGCGCCAATGAACGCCGCGAATAGCGGGTGCGGTTCCAGCGGCTTCGATTTGAATTCCGGGTGAAATTGGCAGCCCAGGAACCAAGGGTGGTCCTGCGCCTCGACGATTTCCACGTAATTCTCATCCGGCGTGCGTCCGGTGATGCGCAGGCCTGCGGCGACCAGCGCCTTTTCGTAGTCGCGGTTGAATTCGTAGCGATGGCGGTGCCGCTCGCTGATCTCCAGTTTGCCGTAAGCCTTGTGCGCGAAGGAGCCTGGCTCGAGCTTGCACGGCCACGCACCCAATCTCATCGTGCCGCCCATCTCATCGACTCCCAGCAATTCGCGCAGCTTATAAATCACGCGGTGCGGCGTCTGCGGATCAAATTCCGTACTGTCAGCCTGCTTCAGTCCAGCGGCGTCGCGCGCATATTCGATCGTCGCGCACTGCATCCCCAGGCAAATCCCAAAGAACGGCACCTTGTGTTCGCGCGCGTACTGAATCGTGTGGATCATTCCCTGAATGCCGCGTTTCCCAAACCCGCCGGGAACCAGGAGCCCATCATAGCCGTGCAAGCGCGCCGCCGCTGTTGCCGCCGAATCGATATCTTCCGCTTCGATCCATTCGAGGACGGTTTTGTGATTGTGGGCCAGCCCGCCGTGCAGAAGCGCTTCGCGCAAACTCTTGTACGCATCTTCGAGCTGCACGTACTTGCCGACCACCGCAATCCTTGCTTCCCCCGCCGGGTGATGCATCCGGTGCACCAGGTCGAGCCACGGTTTCATGTTTGACGGATGGTCCTTCAGCTTCAGCAGCCGCAAAATCTGCGCGTCCAGGCCCTCTTTGCTCAATTCCGCGGGCACCGCGTAAATCGTGTCGACGTCTTCCATCGAGATCACGCACGCTTCCGCAACGTTGCAGAACAGCGCAATCTTTTTCTTCAATTCCGCCGGGATGTGATGGTCGCTACGGCAGAGCAGAATGTCCGGCTGAATCCCGATGCTCAGCATCTCCTTCACGCTGTGCTGCGTCGGCTTTGTTTTCAGCTCGCCGGCCGCGGCGATGAACGGTACCAGCGTGACGTGCACGAAGAGCGTGTTCTCCGTCCCCAGTTCGAGCCGCATTTGGCGGATCGCTTCGAGGAAGGGAAGCGATTCGATATCGCCCACCGTCCCGCCAATCTCCACAATCACGACATCGACGGCTTCGGAGACCTTCTTGATCGTCGCTTTGATCTCGTCGGTCACGTGCGGGATCACTTGCACCGTTTTCCCCAGATAATCTCCGCGGCGCTCCTTCGTGAGGATCGTTTCGTAGATTCGCCCGGTCGTCCAGTTATTGTCGCGGGAAAGGTTGGCGTGCGTGAACCGTTCGTAGTGCCCAAGATCGAGGTCCGTCTCCGCGCCGTCTTCGGTCACAAACACTTCACCGTGCTGAAAGGGGCTCATCGTGCCCGGATCGACGTTCAGGTACGGATCGCATTTCTGCAGGGTGACCTTGAAACCGCGACTTTCGAGGAGACAAGCGATAGAGGAGGCAGCTACGCCCTTCCCAAGTGAGGAAACAACACCGCCGGTTACAAAAATATATTTTGGCGCCATCCTTATAGCCCGCGTTCCTACGCCGGGCTTGTTTGCCCTCCACAGGAGTGACGTACGCATAATTATCGTAGGAACTCGCAATTCTGTCAAATCAAACTCACCACTCCCGCAAAACGGATTTTTTTATCGAATTCTTGAGGCTTTGGCTCCGAAGCTTTTTTTCGATCGGGCCTTTTCGCAAGCTTCCTGGCACATTCCATCGCCGCGATAAGGCGTACGTCCCCGTTCAACTTAGAGCACACGTCCACGTTTTCCAGGTAACCCTTTCTGGGGACGCAACCATCTACTGAATGGAAGCGCTGCGCACGGCCCGAAAAACCGGTGCAACTTTTCCGGCACGAATGGGTTCTTAGAGTCGGGAGTGACTTGAAGACCGCTGGCTCGCCACAGGCCTCGAAGTGACCGAGCCCGCGCAGTGGTGTCCAATCCGGGAGTGTGAGATGCAGAAAACAACGCTGGTCAGAATTTCGGTCGTCCTATTTGCGCTTCTGCTGGTTCTTGGCACTTCGGTTTGGGCCCAGAAACTGGCGGATCGGCCGCGAGCAGCCTCGATGCGGAGCCTTGCGTACGACGCAACCCAGGAAACAGTGATCGAAGGCACGGTCGTGAGCTACTCCGCGGAAGCGGCGACGCCGCCGATCGGCGCGCACGTCATTTTACAGACTGCAAATGGCGCTGTTGACCTCCATCTCGGCGGGGCCTCCTATCTTCAGGCAAACCACTTTTCTTTGGCAAAGGGTGATTCGGTGAGAGTCGTAGGCGTGAATTCCGCCACGCGGCAGGGAAGCGTCTTTCTCGTTCGCGTGATCCAAAAAGGCGGGCAATCCCTGATCCTGCGAACTGCGAAGGGCACACCGCTCTCCTTTGCTGGCGGCCGTGCCTTCGGTCTGCCAAAAACCCAACAGCCGGAAGGTGCGCGATGAACCGTTCCATCAAGCACATCGTCCCACTGGCCGCGATACTGCTTGCTTCTCTGTGCGCCGGGAAATTTTTCTAGTGCCAGCTTGAAGGGCCAATACGCTTTTTCGATGAGCGGCAGGGAAGCCTGCGGCAACATCTTTGATAGCTTTGCGCGCGCCGGGACGTTTTTCGCGGATGGCCAGGGGCACATCACCGGCGGCCTCGAAGACGTCAACACCTGTGCCGGCGTAGCAACGCTGCAATTCACCAGCGGCAGTTATTCCATCACCGCGGACGGGCGGGGGACGCTCCACCTGACGAACAGCACCGGCACGACAAACTACAGCGTCACTCTTTCTTCCACGACTCAGGGCTTCATTGCGCAGACCGACGTGAACTCAACCGCCAGCGGCTCGTTTCAGCGGCAGAACCCCGCAGCGTTTTCCAATCCTGCGCTCGCGGCGGAGTACGTCTTTGACTTCGCCGGTGTAGACTATTCCCCGATCCCTCCGAACCCTCCCGTGCCCACTTCCATTATTGGGCGGTTCAGTGCGGACGGCAACGGTGGCATCAGCCATGGGTTGTTTGACGCCAATATCAATGGTGCCCCCTCCAATCAGCAGGCATTTCCTCCGGGCGCGTTCTATCAAGTGGATACCAACGGCGACGGCACCACGTACGGCCGCGGCACCGCGAACATTGCCGGCTTCAATTATGCTTTCTACATCGTGGATGCAAGCCGTGTGAAATTCATCAGCACGGCTGTCTCGGCCGTCTATCAGGGCGACGCCTTCGCGCAGCAGAAAATCAACTACGACGTTATGTCGCTCAAAGGCGACTTTGCATTTCTAATCGGTGGCTCCAGCGCGAGCGGGGCGATCGCCACTGCTGGCCGCTTCACTGCCGACGGCAGCGGGAATATCACAAACGTGGTCCTCGACGAGAACAACAGTGGCAGCATAACCCTCTTGCCGACTGGAACTGTGACGGGCTCTTACACGGTGGATCCCAATCTGCTTGGCGGCGGAACCATAACCTGGACCGATAGCAAGGTGCCGGGAACCTTCTCCTTCATTTTCTATTTGATCTCGCCCAAGGAGGCCGTTTTCCAGGAGATTGACTCCGGGCTGACGAGCGACGGCACGTTCCAGGCCAAGACCGCCGGTCCCATCACGCCTGCCTCGCTGGCGGGGGGCTTCGCCTTGGCCTGGACCGGCGTAAGCAGTGACGAGGAGGACTTTGTCGGCCAGTTGAATCTAACCTCAGCCTCCGGGAATAACGCCAGCGGCACCATGGAATCTAACCTCAGCCTCCGGGAATAACGCCAGCGGCACCATGGACTTCAACGAGTTTGGCCCCGGCAAGCAGTTCTTCGATATTCAGTTCAAAGGGCCTCTCGCCATCACCGCGCCAGGCACCGGTCCAAACACCTTCTCCGTGACAACCACGTTCCCATCGCCGAGGACGTTCAACTTCACGGCCTACGCTGTGGATTCGAATACCGTTTTTCTGATCGGTGCGGAAAACAATCGTGTCAGCGTCATCGCGGGTTCGATTGCCCGACAACCTTGAGGAATTGAAACGAGCCGCAATGGTCCGCCCGGCGACATCTGGCCGGGCGGATTTATTTCTGTAGAAGCTTTTCCACCCGCGCAACATCTTCCGGCACATCCACGCTCACCGCGTCATGTTCCACTTCCGCCACGCGGATCTTCCATCCGTTCTCCAACCAGCGCAGTTGCTCCAGCTGTTCGATCCGTTCCAGTTCACCTTGCGGCAGCGTCGGATATTCCAGCAGCGCTTCGCGTTGAAAAACATACAGCCCGAGATGTTTCAGATGCCGCACTTGAATCTTGCTCGCCATGTCCCGCACCCAGGGAATCGGCGCGCGCGAGAAATAGATCGCGTTCCCGTCGAAGTCCAGCACGACCTTCACCACGTTCGGG
>WNFK01118476.1_pt1 | contig 13753 bp, 13 predicted proteins | sample 5400281 | NCBI WGS metagenome assembly WNFK01 (sample SAMN13153350, study PRJNA577476) | soil metagenome | isolation source: 20 cm soil on Douglas fir-dominated hillslope | place: USA:California | collected 2013-09-17 | reverse complement strand
CGAGCTCGGGTGGCGCGAGGATCGGCTGGCCGCCGACGCGCAGCTGGTGACCGCGGAGGGGCGCGAGCTGTACAAGCGCGTCGCGACCTTCTTGAGATACTTCGCCGACGTCGGCGGCGCGCTGGGACGCGCCACCACCGCCTACAACCAGGCGGTCGGCTCACTGGAGTCGCGCGTTCTGCCGGCGGCGCGGCGGCTTCGCGAGCTGGCCGCGACGCCGGCCGAGGAAGCGCCCGCGCTCGAGCCCATCGATCAGACCCCGCGCGAGCTCGCGGTGCCGGAGTATCCGGTGCAGCCCCCGCTGGAGAGCGGGACACCGCACGAGGAGCGAGACACCTGACGCGCCGGAGCGCGGCTCCACCGTCGGAGAAGGCCGCGAGCCCCATGGTATAGTGGCATCGATGACTCCTCCCATCCCGATCCAGGTTTATGGAATCAATCTCCTGGTGCGTCTGATGGTCGAGGGCCCCGCCGACGTTCGCGTGCACTGTCCGAAAGGCTCGCCGATCCGCTACGGCGAGGTGATCGCGCGCGGCGACGGATTCGACGAGGGCGCCAACGCATTCCGCGAGATGCCCGAGCTCAAGGTCGTCGTCGCCTTCGAAGAGTCGGCCGAAGAGGTGGAGGGACACTACTTCTACATCGGCGGCGAGGAGTATCGAGTCATCCGGCTCGACGCCATCATCCTGTCCTTTCCCCACGAGTAATCCCGCGTGGCCCGCGCGGGCGTCGCGGCGATCAAAGCCGCCCTAACCTGCATCGACGAAGCGGAGCTCATCGAGCTCACCCGAGAGCTCGTTCGCATTCCCAGCGTCGTCCGCCCGGGAGATCCGACGGCCACCGAAGCGGCCGTCGCGCGCTACGTCGAAGCCTGGCTGACCAAGCAGGGGTTTGATCTCGAGGTGCAGGAGGTCGCGCCCGGCCGGCCCAACGTGCTCGCCTGGCTGGGCGAGGCCGAAGGCGGACGCAGCCTCCTTCTGGAAGGCCACACGGACGTCGTCACGGAGGGCGATCCGGCCGAGTGGACGCATCCGCCCTTCGCCGCCGAGCTGGCCGACGGGCGCATCTACGGACGGGGCGCCGCCGACATGAAGGGCGGCGTCGCCGCGATGATGATCGCAGCGGCCGCCATCAAGCGCAGCGGAACGGCGCTCGGCGGGCGACTCGTACTCGGCGCGCTCGTCGACGAAGAAGGGGAGATGATCGGCGTCAAGCACCTCTGCACGACCCCGATCGGCCGCGGGCTGAGCGCGGCGATCGTCTGTGAGCCGGAGCAGAACGAGGTGTGTCTCGAGCAGCGCGGCGTCGTCTGGGCGCGGATCGCCATTCGCGGTCGCATGGCTCACGGGGCGATGCCCGAGGCCGGCGTGAATCCCATCACCGCGCTCGGCGCCCTGCTGCAGGAGGTGCCCGCGCTCGAGCGCCGCTTCCGCAAGCTCTGCCGCAAGAGCCCCCATCTGCGCCCACCGACGGTGACGCCCACCGTCGTGAGGGCACCGGTGCAGGGAGTCGAACAGGCCAACGTCATCCCCTCGCGCGTTAAGGCACTCCTCGACATCCGGCTCACCTCGGGACCGGACGAGGCCACGGTGGCCTCCGAGATCGACGCCACCTGCCGGCGCGTGATGGCGCGATGCCCCGGCAGCGTCGTGGAGTGGGAGCCGGTGAGCGGCTTCCGGCTGGCGACCAAGGTCGAGCGCAGCGAGCCGCTCGTGCGCGCGGTCGTGGCGGGCGTCCGTCAGGCGACGGGCCGGCGCGCGGTCTTCGGCGGCGTCCCCGGCTCGACCGACGGAACGATCCTCCGGATGCAGCTCGGCATCCCCATCGTCACCTGCGGACCGGGAGGCCGACGGATCCCCCATCAGGTCGACGAGTACGTCGAGATCGCCGAGCTCGTCGACGCGGCGAAGATCTACGTCGCCTCGGCGCTGACCTATCTCGGGACATGAGCGAGCCCGCACCGCGCCTGCGCCGGGTCGAGGCGTTTCCCGTCGAGCACGAGGGCCGGCAGTGCGTGGCGCTGCGCGATCCCGCCGGCTACACGTCGGCGATCGCCTTGCTGCACGGGCCGCTGCTCGACATCGTGTCGCTCTTCGACGGCGAGCACGCGATCGCCGACATCCAGGAGACCGTGATGCGCCGTCACGGCCAGCTCGTCGAGCGGCGACAGATCGAGCAGATCGCCGAGACTCTCGACGAGCAGGGCTTCCTCGAGAGCCCGGGCTTCGCGGAGCGGCGCGCCGCCATCGACGACGGCTTTCTCGCCGCCCCGACCCGGCCGGCGACCCACGCCGGCTCGGCATACGCCGGCGAAGGGAGCGAGCTCCGCGCGATGATCGACGGGTTCTTCACGCCGCCAGACGGCCCCGGGGCGATCGACGAGCACGGAGCGCCCCGGACAGAGGTGCGGGCGGTGATCGCGCCCCACATCGATTTCCACCGCGGCGGTCCGGCGTACGCGTGGGCCTATCGCGAGCTGGCCGAGCGGAGCCAGGCCGACCTGTTCGTGATCTTCGGCACCTGCCACAGCGGCATGGAGCATCCCTTCGCGCTCACGCGGAAGGATTACGCGAGCCCGCTCGGCGACGCCCCGGTCGACCGTGATTTCGTGGACGCCCTGGCGGCGCGAGCCCGCCAGGACTGCTTCGGATCCGAGCTGGCCCATCGCATCGAGCATTCGATCGAGCTCCAGGCCGTCTTCCTCCGCTATCTCTACGCGGGCCGGCGCAAGGTGGCGATCGTCCCGGTGCTGGCGAGCTTCGCGCACGAGGCGATGCTGTCGGGGCGGCGGCCCGACGATGACCCGCGCGTCCCGCGGTTCCTGGAGGCGGTCGCGGAGACGATCGCGGCGAGCGGGCGCCGGGTGGCGCTGATCGCGGGCGCCGACCTCGCCCACATGGGCCCCCGCTTCGGCGACCCCGAGCCCATCTCGGCGCTCGAGCTCGCGCGCATCGAGCGCGAGGACGGGGAGATGCTCGAGACGGTGGCGGCCGGGGACGCCGCCGCGTTCTTCGAATCGGTCGCGGGTGACGGCGACCGGCGTCGCATCTGCGGCTTCTCGCCGATCTACGCACTGCTGCGGATCCTCGGCGGAGCCGCCGGCGAGGTGAAGCGGTACGGTCAGTGGCCCGATCCCAACGGGGTCGTGTCCTTTGCCAGCGTGGTGCTCGAGTGACGGCGACGGAAGACCCCGAGGCAAGTCAGTGGCAGCTGCCGAAGCTTCGGGTCGACCTGAACGGCGACTGGTTCGACGACGACGTCGAGATCACGCACGCGGGGATCCTCGCCAACCTCAGATCCGGGCTCAAACAGGACGCCGCGGGCTACTACATCCAGACGCGCGTTCGCATCCCGGTCGAAGTGGAGGACAAGCCGTTCGTCGTCACGCGGATCGAGCGGCGCGGCGAGACGCTTCACGCGATCCTGAGCGACGGAACCGACGCCGACGTCGACCCGGCCACGCTGCGCGTGGGGCATGACGACGTTCCGTACTGCGCCGTCAGGAACGGCGCCTTCGAGGCGCGCTTGAGCCGTGCCGCGGCGTTCCAGCTGCTGGCGCTCGCCGACTACGACGAGAGCACGGGACGCGGCACGCTGCGCCTGGGCGGCCGGGCATATCCGCTTCAGAGAGGCGCATGACGCGTACGCTCGCCCTCGTCCTCGCCCTGGTCCTGACCGCCGGCGGCGTCGCCTGGTGGCTGTCGGCGGCCGCGCAACCGGTGACCGTCGATTCCATCGGCGACGAGAACCAGACGCTCGCGCGAGGCAAGCTCCCCGTCTTCGCCGCGACGGGCGACGCAGCCCGGCTCTACGCCTTCGCGATCGAGAAGGGGGACACCCTCTCGTCGATCCCGTGCACCTGCGGCTGCGAGCGGTTCGGACACACCTCGAATCGATCCTGCTACGTGAAGGCCGAGCGCGGAGACCAGGTCACCTTCACCAGCCACGCCGCCACCTGAACGTTGTGTCTGGACATCACGCGTGACGTGATGCGCCTGACGGCCGAGGGCAAGTCGCCGGCGGCGATCCGGGACGCCATTGACGCGAAGTACCTCTCCTTCGGGCCCGCGACGCCGACGCCGCGGCCGAAGTGATCTCCGCGCGCTCTTCCCGGCCGGGCCGCCGATCGGGTAGTATTCTCGGCGCATGAACGTCGCCGCCGTGCTCATGGAAATCTTGCACTCGTCGGGTGTCCGCTACCTCTTCGGCAACCCCGGTACCACCGAGCTGCCGTTCCTGGACGCCTTGCCCGACTCGGCGCTCGAATACGTCCTGGGGCTGCAGGAGGCCACGGCGGTGGCGGCGGCCGACGGCTACGCGCAGGCATCCGGGCATCTGGGCGTCGTCAACGTCCACGTGGCGCCCGGCCTCGCGAACAGCTTGTCGATCCTGCACAACGCCGCACGGGCCAAGTCACCCCTGGTGGTGACGGCCGGACAGCAGGACACGCGCTTTCTCATGCACGAGCCGATTCTCGCCGGCGACCTCGCGCGGATGGCCGAGCCATTCACCAAGTGGTCCCACGAGATCCGGCGGCCCGAGGACGCCCCGGTCGCGCTGCGGCGCGCGCTCAAGGTGGCGCTGACGCCGCCGACCGGGCCGGTGTTCCTCTCGATGCCGATGGACCTGATGGGCCCCGCGATCGACGATACCGGAGCGCCTTCGCCGGCGATCGCCGCGAAGAGCCGGCCCGAGCCCGCGGCGCTCTTGCATGCCGCCGAGCTTCTGGCCGGGGCCAGCAATCCGATCATCATCGCCGGCGACGGCGTGGCGCGCGCCCACGCGGTGGGCGAGCTGACCGCGCTGGCCGAGCTCCTGGGCGCTCGCGTCCACGGCGAGCCGGTCTACCGGCGCACGAGCTTCCCGGGCAACCACGCGCTCTGGCGCGGCGGTCTCTTTCCGTCGCCGGCCGGCGTGCGCCGGGCGCTCGAGGAGTGCGACGCGCTCCTGATCGTCGGCGCCAACGTCTTCACCTGGTTCCTGCATACCGAGGGCACGCCGTTTCCGCGCGGTCTCCGCGTGGTCCAGATCGACGACGACCCGTGGGAGATCGGCCGCAGCTACCCGGTCGCGCTCGGCATCGCCGCCGATCCGAAGGCGGCGCTGGCGGAGCTGACAGACGCCCTGCGGGCCAGGCTCACGGAGGCGGAGAAGACGGCGGCCGCGGCGCGTGTGGGAAAGATCGGCGCCGCGCGCGGCGACATGATGAAGCGCGTGAGCGACGCCGCCCGGAGCGAGGCCGAGCGCGTGCCGATCGGCCAGGCGCACCTCATGCACACGCTCGCCTCGCTGCTTCCGGCGGACGCGATCGTCGTCGACGAGTCGGCAACGTCGCTGCCGTTCGTCCTCCGGTACATGCCGTTCGCGACACCCGGGTCGTTCTACGGCTCCAAGACCGGGACGCTCGGGTGGGGGATGGGAGCGGCGATCGGCGTCCAGCTCGGCTCGCCCGGCCGCAAGGTCGTCGCCACGATCGGCGACGGCTCGGTCATGTACGCGCCCCAGGCGCTGTGGACGGCGGCGCACTATCGGCTTGCGATCACGTACGTCGTTCCCAACAATTCCTCGTACGCGATTCTCAAATCCGGAATGCTGAGTCTCGACCTGGCCTCGGCCAAGCGCGGGATTTATCCCGGCATGGACCTGGTCTCGCCGGAGATCGACTACGCCGGGCTCGCCCGCTCGCTCGGCGTCCGCGCCGAGCGCGTGGAGAAGCCCGGGGAGCTGCGCGACGTGCTGGCCGCGTGCCTGGCCGGGCCTGGGCCGTCGCTGGTGGACGTCGCGATCGACCGCGGCTTCAAACCGATGCTGTGAGAACCGGAGGGGAGTGGGTCGTCGCCGCCCTTCGCGCCGAGGGCGTGCGTCACGTCTTCGGAATCCCCGGCGTCCACAACCTCGCCGTCTACGACGCGCTGCTCCGGCAGACGGACGTCACCCACGTGCTCGCGCGTCACGAGGCCGGCGCGGCCTTCATGGCCGACGGCTACGCGCGCGCCTCGGGGTCGCCCGGCGTCGTCCTGGTCACGACGGGCCCGGGCGCGACGAACACGCTGACCCCGCTGGTCGAGTCGTATGCCGGATCGATGCCGGTGCTCGTCGTGATGTCGGATGTCGCGTCGGCCCTGGTCGGTCGCGACATCGGCTCGCTCCACGAGGTACCGAACCAGATCGAGTGCTTCAAGCCGGTCACCCGCTGGGCGGAAGCGGTCACGGAGGCTTCGGCGATTCCGACGACCGTGCACGGCGCGTTCGACCTCTTGCGGACCGGACGTCCCGGGCCGATCGCGATCTCGATCCCCAACGACTTCCTGACCGCGCGCTTCGACACCGCTCCGCGGAGCGGCGGGCACGGGCGCCGGCCGCCGTGCCACGTGGACGAGATCCGCGAGGCCGTGCGGCTCCTCGGCGGCGCCACGAAGCCCCTGCTCATCTCCGGCGGCGGCGTCATCGCCGCGGGGGCAGAGGCCGAGCTCGTCGGACTCGCGCGCCGCCTCGGCGCGCCGGTCATCACCACGGTGATGGGGAGGGGAGCGATCACCGAGCGGGATCCGCTGTGGCACGGCGTCCTGCCGAACGGACGCGCGACCGACGCGGTCATCCGGGCCGCCGACGTCATCCTGGCCGTCGGCTGTCGATTCGCTCATCGCTCGACGCAGGGCCTGCTGCTAAACCTCTCGTTCAGCGCGTCGCAGACGCTGATCCATCTCGATCTCGATCCGACCGTGCTCGGCCGGCTCTTCAAGCCTCAGCTCGGGATCGTCGGCGACGCGCGGGACGGGCTCACGCGGGTACTGCAGAGTCTCGGCCCAGGCCACCCGCGGGACAGCTGGGACCATCGCTGGCGCGCCGAGCTCCGCGGGGCCGCCAATGCGCGGTACACCGAGGCGACCGCGCGTCTCATCGAGACGCTGCGCGCCGCGCTTCCCGACGACGCGATCGTGGTCAACGACCAGACCGGGATCAACTACTGGATGGAGTGGCGGTTCCCGGTTCTGCTGCCGCGGACGTTTCTCTATCCGGTGGGCTCGGCCACCCTCGGCTACGGGGTGCCCGCGGCGATCGGCGCGAAGATCGCCCGCCCCGATCGCCCGGTGATCTGCGTCGTCGGCGACGGCGGCTTCATGTATTCGGTCAACGAGCTGGCGACAGCGGTGAAGTACCGCCTGCCCGTCGTATTCCTGGTCATGAACGACGACCGCTACGGCGCGATCAAGTGGCTCCAGCAGACGCTCTTCGAGGGGCGCTGGGGCGAAACGAACCTCACGAACCCCGACTTTCCGGCGCTCGCCCGGGCGTTCGGGGCGCGCGGCGAGCGCGTGGACGGCGTCGAGTCGCTCGGTTCTGCGATCAGGAGCGCGCTGGCCGCCGAGGGGCCGACCGTCCTCGAGCTGCCGATGACGATCGACCCCCCGTGGGAGCTCTGAGGGACCGCTCCGGCGCTACTTTCCGTGGAAGAGGTTGAGCGCGGAGCCCTTCCGGAACCATTCGAGCTGCGATGCGCTGAAAGAGTGCGACAGCCGCAGCGTCTCGCTCGTCCCGTCGGCGTGCTTCACGATGCATTCCACGGGCTTGCCCGGCGCCATGTCCCTCAGTCCGACGAGGCTCAGCCGGTCGTCCTCCCGGATGCGGTCGTAGTCGCCGGGGCTCTGGAACGTCAGCGCCAGCAACCCCTGCTTCTTCAAGTTCGACTCGTGGATCCGCGCGAAGCTCCTGACGATGACGGCCGCGCTGCCCAGGAGGCGCGGTGAGAGCGCCGCGTGCTCGCGGCTGCTGCCCTCGCCGTAGTTGGCGTCCCCGACGACGACCCACTTGACGCCTCGCGCCTTATAGCTCCGGGCGACCGCGGAGATCGTCTGGCCGGTCTCGCCCGTCAGGACGTTCTTACCCTTGCCCGCTTCGCCCGTGTAGGCGTTGATCGCGCCCATGAACATGTTGTCGCTGAACTTGTCGAGGTGGCCCCGGTAGCGAAGCCAGCTTCCGGCGGGCGAGATGTGATCGGTCGTTGTCTTGCCCTTGGTCTTCAGGAGCACGGGCATGTCCTTGAAGTCCTGGCCGTCCCAGGCGGGCCAGGGCTCCATCAGCTGCAGCCGCTCGCTCCGCGGATCGACCTTCAGCGTGATACCGCCGCCGTCGGCGGGCGGAGCGACGTAGACCGGCCGGCCGCGATCGAAGTTCTTCGCCGGAACCTCGGGCGCGGACTTCGGTGGGACGAGCTTGAACGGCTTGCCGTCGGCGCCGGTGAGGGTGTCGGTGATCGGATTGAACGACAGCCGCCCGGCCAGGGCGAAGGCGGTCACGACCTCGGGGCTGCCGATGAAGTTCATCGTGGTCGGCTGGCCGTCGTTGCGCCGCGGGAAGTTTCGGTTGTACGAGGTCACGATCGTGTTGGGCACCGCCGCCTCGTCGGTGGACCGCCGCCACTGGCCGATGCAGGGACCGCACGCGTTCGCCAGCACGACTCCGTTGATGTCCTTGAGCGACTGCATCTGGCCGTCGCGCTCGATCGTGGCGCGCACCTGTTCGGAGCCCGGCGTGACCAGGAACGGCGTGGCGGTCTTGAGACCGTGCGCCTTGGCCTGCTCGGCGACGTCCGCCGCCCGGCTCATGTCCTCGTAGGAGGAATTGGTGCAGCTCCCGATGAGGGCCGTCGAGATCTTGTCGAGAAAGCCGTTGGCCTTGTCCGACACCTCGGCCGCGAGCTTGCCGATCGGACGCGCGCGGTCCGGCGAGTGGGGCCCCACCACGTACGGCTCGAGCGCCGACAGGTCGAGCCGCACGACGCGGTCGTAGTACTTCTCGGGGCTGTCCTCGACCTCCTTGTCGGGCGCCAGCAGGTGCGGGTACCGCGTCGCCGCCGGCACCACATCGCCGCGCCCGGTCGCCCGCAGATAGGTCGCCATGCGCTCGTCCACGGGAAACATGGAGGTCGTCGCGCCGAGCTCGGCGCCCATGTTGGTGATCGTCGCCTTGCCGGTCGCGCTGATCGTCCGGGCGCCCGGGCCGATGTACTCGACGATGGCGTTCGTGCCGCCGGACACCGTCAGCTGGCCCGCCACGTAGAGTATGACGTCCTTCGGAGCCGTCCATCCGCTCAGCTTGCCCGTCAGGTAGACCGCGATGTGCCGGGGATAGAGAACCTCCCAGGGCAGCCCCGCCATCACCTCGACGGCGTCGGCCCCCCCGACACCGACGGCACAGGCGCCGAGCCCGCCGGCGTTGGGAGTGTGGGAGTCCGTCCCGATGATCAGGGCACCGGGGAAGGCGTACTGCTCCAGCACCACCTGATGAATGATCCCGGCGCCCGGGCCCCAGAAGCCGGCGCCGTACTTCGCCGCCGCCGAGCGGAGGAAGTCGTAGACCTCCTGATTCTCGGCGAGGGATTCGCGAAGGTCCGCGCTTCCCTCGACCCGGGCCTGGATGAGATGGTCGCAGTGGATCGTCGTCGCCACGGCGACGGCCTGCCGCCGGGTCTGCATGAACTGGAGCATCGCGGTCTGCCCGAGCACGTCCTGCAGGACGACCCGGTCGGGGCGAAGCATCAGGTAGCTCTTGCCCGGCTCCATGTCCTGGTGCTCGGGATCGTGGCGGCGGACAATCGCGAGATTGCGCTCCATGGTCTCGTATACCTTCGCCGCCACCTCAGCAGTCGATTCGATCGTCACCATCGCCGATGTCCTCCGCCTCCAGAAGTCGGGTGGGCCTGAACGAAGTGTGCCATCAGCTCCTGGATCACCTCCACCGTCACTGCTCGGCGGAGCAGATCCTCACCGCGAAACGCCTGATTCTCGCCGAGAGGAACCGAGCGATCCCGTAGAGAATCATCGCACCGCTGCGACCTCCAGGCTACTAGCGTACTCCACCCGCACGTCAGCCTCGGCCCGCTTTGGGCTCCGATCAAGCGCCCAATGCCGAGGGGCCACTCCAGCGTGACGACATCGACGGCTCCAAATCCCGTAGGGCGGTGCCGTGAGGGGCAGGACCAGCTCGCACCTGCGCCTGATGTGGCGACGCCTTCGAGGCGGGTCCTGGTCGGTGACGAAAGGCAGTGTTTGCCCGCTCAGATCTCACCGATCTCAGGATGGAGTAGGCTTGCGACAATCCGGAGGGGCGTGACAGCGCCACCAATCAGGCGCGCTCAGACCTTGCCATCACCGGGCCCATGGCACAGAGAATCGGAAGGACTAGAGGTTGCGACGCGAAGGCGGCGTAAGCTCACACTCGCAGATCTTGTTGAGCAGGGTCTTGTAACTGACCTTGAGAATGCGGGAGGCCTCGGCGCGGTTCCAGCGCACCCGCTCGAGAACCTCCGCGAGCGCCTTGCGCTCTGCGTCCCGGGCGCCCCGGCGTGCAATCTCCCGCAAACTCTCGGTAACGATCGGCCGCGACGGCTCGACGGGAAGAACTCCACGACGGTCCGCCAGGGCCGCGAAAGCCTGTTCGCCGTCCGTGAGCACGACCAGGCGGCGAATCGCGTTCTCCAGTTCGCGCACGTTGCCCGACCAGCGGTGCTCCATGAGGCGGGCCACAGTCTCCGGCAGGAGCCGTTTCTGCCGACCATACTGCGCGTTGAATTTGGCCAGGAACAACGACGCCAGCACTGGAATTTCTTCGCGCCGCTCCCGCAAGGGCGGAATGCGAATCTCAACGACGTTGAGTCGGTAGTAGAGATCCTCTCGGAACTCACCGCGCGTCATCGCTCTTTCGAGATCCCGATTCGTCGCGGCGATCACCCGCGTGTCGACGTCGAGCAACGAGTGGCCCCCAACGCGAGAGAATCTGAAGTCTTGCAACACGTGAAGGAGCTTGGCCTGCAGTGCGAGCGGGAGCTCCGCGATCTCATCAAGATATATCGTTCCCTTGTTCGCGTACTCGAATTGCCCGGGCTTGCGCCGATAGGCCCCCGTGAATGCGCCCTTCTCGTGGCCGAAAAGCTCGGACTCAAGCAGCCCCTGCGGGATCGCGGCGCAATTGACCTTGATGAACGGGCCCCGACAGCGATTTGACGCCGCATGGACCGCGCGGGCAGCGAGATCCTTGCCGACACCGCTCTCGCCGCGGATCAAGACGGTCGTATCGGTATCAGCGATGCTCTCGATGATGGAGCGGATCTCCCGCATACGCGGGTGGCCGTCGAAGAGCGAAAGGGGATCAAGCTTATGACTGTCTTGCAGTGCCAGCGGCGTGTCCGCTGTGTTCACACGACCCGCGCCCACCAAAACCCTCCGATTTCGCGTATTTCCGGAACTTAGTACACCTTTTGCTCGGTCAGGGGGCTGAGTATGCCATTACATATATGACCTGTCACGTCGAAAATTCTTTTTCCACTAGATGTGACCCCTCGTTTCCAGCGAATTCCGGAGACGTGTCACCAGGAGCCCTTGCAAGAGTAAGATATGTGCTAAGGATCTCGGGAGAGGGATGGAAGGATGAGGCTGCTCTTGATCGAAGAGACAACCATCAGACATACGGGAGAAGAAGGCCTCGCCTATCTGGGCAGCCAGCGCACAGACGCCGTCGTGCTCGACGTTCGCTTACCTCGACTCAACGGGGTCGCCGTCCTGCGACAAATCAGGTCCAGCGATCCTGAGCTTCCGGTGATCATCCTGACGGGCCTGGCGACCCCTGGCGAGATTGCCGAGATTCGTCGACTCGGCGTGACCGAGATCATCGAGAAACCCGAGGTTCTGAGACGCTTTAGCGACGCGCTCGCACGAATCGCAACCCGTGGACAACCTCAGGACGCGACGTAGAGCCGATTCCCGCCCTCTGCTCTGGCCTTGCCCATCAGCTCGAGCGCTTGACCCAGCATGTCGTCGGCACGAGTCGCGGTTCTCGGGTAACAGGAGCCCCCCGCGCTCCAGCCGAGCGTCTCCAGACGCGAGGTCAGACGCTGGAGAATCGATGGCAGGTGGGTGATCTCGGCGTCGATGAGGAGAAGCGCTAGCCACCCCTGAGGGCTTGGCGCCACCGCGTCGGTCCCACGGACATAGCGCGTGATGTTTTCGGCGATTGATCCGGCAAGACCCTCTCCGTTCCCGGCGGCTAAACCCTCGACAGCAAGGCACACGACTGAAATGCTATATCGGAGGCGCTGGGCCTTCCGAATCTCGAAATCGAGGAACAGTCTGAATAGCGGCTCGTCGATGAGCCACCCGCCGCCGCCGACGGAGAGTTGTCCGAAATCACGAAATTCGCTCACGATCGGGCCCTGAAGCTATAGTTAGAGCAAGGCATAGGCCACTCTTATAGGAACGGAGCTAGTGTTCCGGAAATTAAGGGTTTGCTGTACGCTCTCGGGAAGCGCTTCGGGCCCAGCCATGAAAACGATTACACAGAATGTTGCATTGCTGAGCAACATCCCGGTCGTGAGGTACTCATTGTTCGGTCAGTTTTCCAATCCGATAGCGCGTTCGGGTGGACGCGGCATCTAGGAACCGGGGACACTTGTCCGTTCTCGGCGGGGGGATGGGGTGGGTAAAAGCTCCTTGGTCAGATTTGAAGGGACGTCTTGTTAGGCGGTCGAAGCCCGGGCGCACGCTGTCGCCCTGAGTCGACCACAGACCCCCGTCTCCAGTCTCGAACTCGCGGCGCGCCAGAGCCCATCCTCATTTCGCCTCGATGATAGATGGCATCGAGCGCTGGCGCCCTGTCGATTCGAAGAATCGCTTCAATCCCACGAATGGCTGCTCGAGGAGATTCCACGACGAAGCCGCTACCGCGTAGCATGCGACCAGCATGGTCGGCAGTATCAGCCATGGGTGCCGATCGAGCCCAAGCGCTTCGACGATATCGAAGGGGATCTTGTGGAGCAGGTATCCTTCCGCGAATTCTTTGTGATTCATGCGGGCCCAGCCTTGTGATCCTTGGCGATCAATGGATGCACGCCCTGAGCCTCTCGGCGAGGATCCGCACGTAAGGCTCAACGAGCATGGCTCCAGGATTGACGGGAAGTTCAATGATCTCCAATGCGCCGGCCGGGAGGTTCGCCCAGCCCATTTGCGGGTCGTTGTAGAAGCTGTAATTCCGACGGGGCTTGATGAGGGTCACCTCGCCGGCGTAAGGGCGCGGCTTGTACTCATAGCCAGCGCGATCATTGATGTCTTCCAGGAACCCCTCGACAAAGTTCTTGCTGTTCCGTCGATAGATGAGTCGGGGCATGTTCAAGAGCTTAACCCGCAGCCGAGCGGCGCCCTGTTTCGTCGCGGCCGAGAACTTCTCTCCAAAGTAAGAGAGTCGATCTCTTCCATGGAGTTGCGCGATGTTCATCCAGTGAAAAACGGCCTTTTGCCTCCAGTAGGACAGCCTCCAGCCAAAGGACCGGTCTTGCATCAGGCTGTCATAGTTGTACGTGTCCAACAACGCCAGGAGAGAAACCTCTTGTCCGTCCTCCCGCAATCTCTGCGCTACTTCGTAGGCGACCGTGCCGCCCATGCAGTAGCCGCCCAGCTGGTATGGGCCCTCTGGCTGCAACGCGCGAATCTCTTTCACATAATGCGCCGCCATGTCTTCCACGCGAGTCAGATACGGCTGCCTTCCATCCAGCCCTTGCGACTGTAAACCGTAGAACGGGTAGTCGGAACCGAGGTGCTGCGCCAGCTCGCGATAGAGCAACACGTTGCCGCCCGCACCATGAACAAAAAACAAGCGTGACTTCGCTCCCTTCGGCTGAATCGGGACCAACGAGGTCCAAGTTTGCGGCGTACTCGGCCGCTGATCAATCTCAGCAGCTAACTGCTCGAGGGTGTGTGCCTGG
>WNFK01200819.1_pt1 | contig 13757 bp, 16 predicted proteins | sample 5400281 | NCBI WGS metagenome assembly WNFK01 (sample SAMN13153350, study PRJNA577476) | soil metagenome | isolation source: 20 cm soil on Douglas fir-dominated hillslope | place: USA:California | collected 2013-09-17 | reverse complement strand
GCCCAACCAGACGACATCGGCAGCGTCGTCGCTTTCCTCGCCTCCGACGATGCGCGCTGGATTACCGGGGATACCATCCGAGTCGATGGCGGCTCCAAGCTCTGAGGGAGGAAACAATGAACGTCGTCGACATTTACAAAAACGCCGTCGAGAACGGGGACGAGGCTTTATTGAAGGAGGTTTTTGCGCCTCAAGTCCGCTTCGACACACCGAGCGGAGAAAGCTCGCTGAACCCTGTGGACCGGGCATCTCATATCATGAGTCAGGTGGCCAAAGTGGTCCCCGGCTTAAAAAATATTTTGACCGCTGATGCCGGAAGCAATTCATACCTTCTTGCCTTTGAAGGCGAGATCGAGGGGCAGAAGCTTCAGGTGGTCGATCAGGTGCACCTCGACGAGCATGGAAGGATCGATCACCTCACCATCTACATGCGTCCCATCCCGGCAGCCCAAAAATTCCGGGAAGCCATTCGCCAAAGACTTCAGCCGTGAACTATTTATGTCCGAACCGACAAGAACGACGAAGACGATCAAGATCCCGGGACCTGATCATCCCATCACAATCGAACGCAATCCCAAACGTGTGGTGGTCTCGATCGACGGCAGGGTTCTCGCCGACAGCCGCGATGCGCTGGTCCTTCGGGAAGCGGGGTACGCGGCAGTCCAATACATCCCGCGCAAGGATGTCGACATGACGCTGCTCGAGCGGAGCGCCCATGTGACCTATTGTCCGTACAAGGGTGACTGCGCGTACTACAATATCGTGTCAGGGGGCGAGCACACCATCAACGCCGTCTGGACTTACGAGGCCCCCTACGACGCGGTTGCCGCCATCAGGAACCACTTGGCCTTCTATCCGGAAAGAGTGGACGCGATCGAGGAGCGCCTCCAGCTTACGGACACGTCCGTAGGCTGGGGCTAAAAATCTTCAGTCGTTCAGGGCGTGCTAGCCCGATCAGGGTCGTTAGCGGCGAGTCGCCAACGACGAAGTAATCTGAAGACAGCATCAATTACGACTGCAACTGGTCGTCGCTCGCTCAGGCTTGCCAGCGCGATACTCGTAAGAGAACCGAGCAATGCCCCGCCGAGAACGTCGCCGGGGTAATGCGCGCCAACAAAGACTCGCGCAATTGCCATGAGCAGTGCGAAAGTGAGTAGCACGGTTCCCACTCTTCTGTTGTACTTCCAAATCATCACCGCGACGGCGAACCCAAGAATCGCATGGTCGCTGGGGAAGGATGTATCCAGGGAAGGCGGAATAAGTTGATTGACAGCATGACTGAGATATGGGCGAGGACGCGGAAAGGCTTTACCGATGATTTGGCCGAGACCGAGCGCGATGAGCGCGGAAACACCCGCGAGAAATGCCGCGCTCTGGTTGGCAGAGCTCCAGGTAAGCCACAGCGCCACGAGTGCGAGGGCGAAAACAATCGGCAGATACTTCGCCGATCCGATCATCACCGCATCGAGCGCGCCGCTTCGCCCCGCCAAGCCGTTTACCGCATGAAAGAGGGCGTAGTCGAGAGAAAACCCCGAGCTCGAATCCGCGACACGGATCGCAGCAGCATTGATCATCTTGGAGACCACGCGATCGCTATACCGTGGTGCTCGGGAACGATCGAGGTGGGCAAGAATACTCGCTCGAAGATGTTGCCCGGGTGACCCTCGTTGTAACGATCGAATAATACGGCCGAGTAAGTGCCGAGACCGGCGGCGCCGACGACATCACTCGCCCAGTGTTTGTTCTTGTACATGCGCGAGACCCCGACGAGCGTTGCCGCTGTGTAACTGATTGGCCCGACATACTTGGTGGCTCCTGGCCAGGAGCGGCCTACCTCGCGACTCGCCGCGGTCGCGGCGGCGAATGCCACTGTGACGTGTGCCGAGGGTAGCGAGGTGTAGTCATCACTGGAGAACCCTTTGCCGAAACGGAAGTCGTGAGCGTTGTTGATATCGCGCTGCGGCCGAGAGCGACCGATCGTCATTTGGAATCCCTCCGCCAGCACACCGCCGAGAACGATTGCTTCGCCCGTATGCATCCCGAGTGCGGCGATAGGGCGTGAGTGTTTGCCGAGGCCCAGGAAGTACGTGCCCGCGCTAATCATCGCCGAGCCAGGGAAGCCGAGATTGCTGAATGCATTGCTCGTCCCTTTGAGGAAAGTGCTCGACTGGTTCGATGGACGCTGCAGGCTTCGCGCAATCGACTCGTCGACAGACATTACTGCCGCGCCTGCGGCGATCACGCCGAGCGCTACTGCGGCATCGTGCGCGTGGAAAAGGGAAACGTGATCGCTATCCGCCTGCCCGATAACGGGTCGTGGGTAAACAGCGAGTGCGAGAGACAGTGCCAGCAGGGACGAATGCATTATGGAGGGCTCATGGTTAAACGGCGGCGTTGGACAACCTGAAGGCCGGAGATACAGACAGACAGCCATAGAATTCCCACGGCGTACCCGGCAACGACATCGCTGAAGTAATGCACACCGAGGTACAATCGGCTGATTCCTATCGCGGCGACCAACACCACGGTGGCAATAGCCAGCCGAACTCGCCCTCTGACGCTGTCTATCCACAGATATCCGATCACATAAGCGAGCATTCCGTATCCGACCAGCGACCCGAGCGCGTGCCCGCTCGGAAAGCTGAACGACGTCCCGTACAGAAAGTTGGCGGCGTCAACGGGCCTTGGTCGTTGAATGATGTTCTTGAGGATGACCGTTAGCACCGCCGCGCCGGCGAAGGCCGCCGCCCACGCTGTGAGGACAAGCCATTTCCGGCGCACGACCAGAATCAAAGCTCCGGCAACAGCGATTACCGCCATTGCCGTCGGAGACCCGACCGCGCTCACGAGGAGAAAAATCCTGTCGCCCAGTGGAGTGGTGTGAGCGCGAATCCACGTCGTTAGGGTGAGATCGAATTTTGTCAAAGGATCGTGGTGCACCACGTCCTCAGTCACGCCGGCAAATAACCACAAGGCGGCGAGACTGAGGACAAATCCAATTGTCAGGTGGAGGCCGAGATACTCTTCGCGCATGAAGCGCGCTGTGACGAACCTGGCCAATCCTGGGTGCCGATCCCGAAAGAGAGCCCAGTAGCGTGAGACGCCATCAGTGAGCGCATCACGATTGGCACTGAGCCATCGCGAGGCGAAGACCAGCGCCACGACGAGGGCGATCAGCAGCACTGCGGCGAGGCTCGCCTGCCCTATGTAGCGCTCGAGCAGTGGCAAGCTGCGCCCGAAGGTGTATCCCAGGGTCCCGAAGAGCGACGCCCAAGTTATTCCGCCCATCACGTTGTACAGCGTGAACACGCCGTACGGCATTTCGGCAGTTCCGGCGAGCAAGGCGGCCCACGTCCGAAGCAGCGCGATGAATCGCCCGAAGAACACGGTCTTGGCTCCGTGGCGGTCGAAGAACCCGTGAACGCGCTGGAGTTTCGCGTCGTCGAAATGGACCACACGTCCATAGCGCCCAATCAGACGGATGCCGCCCAGTCGTCCAATCCAGTAGCCGGCGGCGTCGCCCATGATTCCGCCGAGCGCGGCGATAGCGATGACCCACCAGATTGAGAGATGGCCGAGTGCTGCGAGTGCGCCGGCAGTCACCAATACAGTCTCGCCCGGAAGAGGAACGCCAAGGCTCTCGATGGCGACGAACAAAAACACGACTATGTACCCGTATGATTCCACGAGCCGTACTATCGAACCGTGCAAGAATAGTCTCCCGTGTGTCATGATGCGGAAACCCCGCTCCCGGATGGATCCGCAAGCGGGGCAAGGAGTCTTCCGATTATGGGCCTGGGTAGAGTTGAAACTACCGACCTCACGCTTATCAGGCGACTGAAGGGGAGTAAGAAGTCCGGCAAGAAGTCGTTAGGCGTTGACGGACAGTGTGATCTGCCGTTGTTCACCCCTCGCGATGCCGCGAACATTTTGCGCACCTGAATGGACACCAAAACGGACACCATTACCGAGACGCCGACGCGCCAAACGCTCGGCGTCCCGTCGCGAGCGGACCAAACAGTCGGATGTATTCAAAGCAGATCGAGCGGCTGAACAACTTCTGGCCGTCCGGGAATTAGCTACTTCTTCGCGGGCGTTGCCGCCTGGACGACCTTTAGGTCGAACGGTCCTTTGCTTTCGACAAGGAAAACGCACTCCGAGCTCGGATCGCAGCTGGTAGTGTGGCGATAGTTGCCCCCCGGCTGCAGGAAGTACGAGCCCGGTACAAGGCGGAATTCCGGTTTCCCCTCGGGCGCCTGAACGTATGTCCCCGACAAGATCACGACTTTCATGTCGTAGGTGTGCGTGTGAAGTGGGACTGCAAATCCCGCCGGCAACTTGAAGAGCGCGCCGAATGCCCCCTTGGCGTGACTGCCCCACAGATCGGCAACCTTGACCCCCGGAGCGCCTGCTGGATCGAGGTCAGTCCATTTCATGTCGTCAGCGGGCATGATGAAGAGTCGGCTTGCCGCAGTTTTCGCCGAGGTGTTGGCTTTCGCCTGTCCGCCTCCCTGCCCAAGAAGTAACGCCGGCAAGGCGAGCGTGGCTACAAGCGTCAGGAAGTTTCTTGCCCTCATAGATCCTCCTCGTGTCGGAGAAATGGCCGCTACGCCCGCGAATATGCTGCCATCGGCGGGGAGTGCAAGCGTGTGCAAGGCAGCCTAGGAAGAGTTCGTCAACCAAAGTGTGTCACGAGTGACGGAGAGAGTAAGGTAGAGAGCAGAAACCCCGCTCAAGGAGATATCCTCAAGCGGGGCAATTAGTTCTGAATCATGGGCCTGGGTAGAGTTGAACTACCGACCTCACGCTTATCAGGCAGCTTCATACGAACATGAATTGGGCTCAGGAATTCGTACATGCCTGCCTTTCACGAACAGCCTGCTCAGCATCTCGCGCATTCAAGAACATCTTGCGCACTTCCGCGAACATTTTGCGCATCCGTATGGACACCACAACGGACGCCATTGCGATGCGCGAGGAAGCGAGCCGGTTCACTTCCGCGACTTCGCGTTCAGCTCCTCCAACCAATTCTTAACGACGATCAGCTTGTCGGGGAGGGGCCGAATCATCAGGAAACGCTGGTCGTTGGGGGCCAACGCATACTGTAGCCCCAATTTCTCCGAGGCGAATCCACTGGCTGGAAAGAGTGGCCTTGGGCGGCCGAACGAGAACGTCGGAGTAGTCTTTACCTCGACCGACACGAGGTTCCCGCTGCCGTCGCGGTAGAACAACTCGCTCCCTCTATGGGACCAGAGCGGCTCGGTCCCGCCGCGCGTCGAGATCGCCCACCTTGCCGCGGTCGTATTTGGGAACGGCGTCACGTAGATCTCAAAATGACCGGTCTCGTCCGACGCATACGCCAGCCATCGCCCGTTCGGTGAAATGGCTGGAGCAACTTCGCTGAATTTGCTCGCCACGAGCGGCACCGGTGCGGTATCAATTCCCGGCCGGATCCCAAGAATGTCACCCGAGCCGGGCGCGCTATAATCTGTCACGAAGATCAGCCACTTCCCGTCGGGCGACCAAAGCGGCGCCCACACCCATCGCTTCTCACGGAGCTGCAGCTCCTTCTGCGCGCTGCCATCGGCGCGTTTGGTCCACAGAACGCCAGTCGGAGATTCCGAGGAGAACGTCACCGACTTGCCGTCTGGTGTCCACCCGGAGCCATAATTGGCTCTTCCGTCGAGAGTCAACTTGAAGCTCGAGCCCCGGTCCAGCCGCTTGATCCAGAGGTCTCCCGGGTAGCCACTCGGCGTCCTCGTGACGGCGAGTCGCGTCCCGTCTGGCGAGAGGGACGGATGCCCGAAGTCGCCCTGCCAATCAGGATCGACGGACTGTGGCTTGCCCTCGCGCGTTACCCATACGAATTCCTGGTGCCCTTGTCCCGCGCTCGTTGCGTAAACCAGCGTCCCCTCGCCGGAGACCGCGAGATCGGCCGACCCTGCAATCCCGTGCCGTATGCCTTCGGCCAGCAGCGTCGGCTCACCCGTGGTTTTCATCGAGCTCTGATCGAAGGGCGCGATCATCAATGTTCCGTCGGTCGTCACGTAAAGCAGGTGGCCCGAGGGTGCGTAGCGCGCGTACATCGCGTTGTTCACGATCGCACGGTGCTTTCCTGACGGGATGTCGGCTACCGCGATGGCGAACGATGTTGCACCTCTTACCGCGGTTCTTCCACGGGACTCGACGGTGAAGAGCACGCCTTTTCCGTTGGGCAGCACGTCGGGTTGGGTGTGATCGATCTCGCCGTTCGCGGTATCCAGCGTGGTGAACGGTTTGGGGATGGCGCCCGGCTTTGCCTCTACGCGCACGAGACCCGCAGCTGCGTCACAGTCTNCCGCCGTTCCGACAAGCGTATCGGTAATAACGATTGGTGGGCCGTCGTTGAGCGTGACGAACTGAAGGGTTTTGTGGATCACGAACCCCACATGGCGACCATCAGGCGAGAAAAACGGTGTAGCCGCCCCTTCGGTCCCTGGCACCGAAGTAGCGCGCAACTGATTCAGTGATCGTACGAAGAGTTGCCTGCCTGGGCCGCCAACGTAGGCCACGCGCGATCCGTCGAGTGAAATCGCGAATCGTTCCGCCCAAGCGCCGCCTTGAGCCATCGCCTCCGTCGAATCGAACACCAAGCTGTACCTAACTACCTCCTTTGAGGGTGCGGGGCGAATCCAACCCCAGATTGCGGCCGCCGTCGTCAGGATCGAGATTGGGATCGCCGCGTACAGGAACATCTTCTCGCGACGTCGAGACTTCCTGCTTTCCAGCGTCCCTACGGCGCCCGACTGCGCGGGGGAAACATCGGGCGGCAGCTCGGGAGACCGGTCCCCGGATCCCGGTCGATCGCGCGCAGCTTTTTCACGCGCAGCGGACACTCCGATTTCCGGGATCAGGGGGCGACTGAGAGACGCGGCGAGACTTTCAATCTCGGAGTCCGGCTCGATCTCCAGCTCTTGTCGTACGAGCTCCTGGTAAAGTCGAGCCTGTTTCACAGCGCCGGCGCGATCTCCGGCTGCCGCGAGCGCCAGCATGAGTTTTTTCACGGCGACAGCAGAAAGCGGATCGGAATTGGCGAGCCTGCGCCACCAGGTCACGCTCCGGGTGTAGTCGCCAGACTCGCCCGCGGCGTTGGCGAGGAATTCGACTGCTGTTTGATACTCGCGTCGAAGTCGAGCTCGCTCGCTCTCTATCCACGACTCGAACTCGCGACTGTCGGTGAAATGAAATCCGTTGAGAAGCGTCCCTTTGTACAGTTCGACCGCCGCGGCCCATTGATGCGCGCGAATCGCTTCCGCGAATTCCCAGGCGTCGACCCGGACCAGGTCCGGATTGAGCCGGACCTCTCGTCCCGACGAGAGAATGAAGTCGATGCCGAGGGCGTGTCGGATTGCGTACACCGCCTGATCGAGCGAATGCTGCGCGAGCGAAGCCGAGCTCTCGGGCCAGAGGTAAGCCTCGATACGTTCGCGCGGAAATCCTTGCCTGCCAGCGAGGGCGAGAATTGCGAGCAGGCCCAACGACTTTTTTTGTTGCGCGGACACTGGGACCGGAGGAGTCTCGTTCCGCAGGGAAAGCGTTCCCAGAAGCTCGAGGACCAACATTTTTCCTCGGAGTGAGCTTTATGAGATTTCTTTGAGGTTCGGTTGAGGGGGTCAGCCTATCATGGGGAGCCGTGTCCGCCGGGTCAAGCGCGAGTGCGTCCCTGACGGCAAATCTCAACGTGAATGGAGGCCCAGGATGACATACCGAATTGCTTTTCCAATGCTGGCGTTGCTCGTGGCGGGCGGGTGTAGCGGAAGGGACTCTACAGCCCCAATGAGCCAGACAAAAAATCTCAGCGTGAGCGCCGCCAGCCGCGATGCGAACGATGACGGCGAGGACTTCCCGCGCGCCGGAACCTTCCACGCTCACAAGAACTGCGACCAGTACTCGGGCCTCGCGGGAGGGTTCTGCACGCTCACGGAATCGACCCTGAAGCAGATTCCAGACGGCACCGAAGTTGTCTATGCGAGTGCCGCGACTCCTACTGCGCTCAGTAGTGACGTAATGCTCGTTTCGCCGAACCCAGGCAACGCGCACGGGCACCGCAACGTTCTCGGGCGGCACGGGGAAGTTCCAACACTTCAGCGCGAGTGTCACCATCTCGTTCCTGAGCCCGAGAAACTGGGCCTGGGACGGAACGTACAGCTTCAGTCCGCAGGACTGAGCAAGATCGTGCAGCACCTCACGTTCATCGAGCGTGAGGTGCACCTTTTGGGCGAACACTCCTAGAATTGCTCTCGAACGTCTAGAGATATTCGGGCAGAATGCAGAAACCCCGCTAAGGATACGTCCTTAAGTGGGGCAAAAATTTCTGATTCATGGGCCTGGGTAGAGTTGAACTACCGACCTCACGCTTATCAGGCGACCGAAGGGGTGTAGGAAGTCCGGCAAGAAATCTGTAAATCGTTGACGGACAGCGTGATCTGCCGTTGTTCACCCTTCGGGATGCCGGATAATGTCGGAGTCAACCGACAGCGGAATCGACAGCAGATAACTCCTCCTTCCTCGAGCGGACGTGTCGCGACACGGGCCCCGATGAACCGCGTGCCGGCAATGAGGAGGATCCGCATTCAAAAAGACCTCGCCTGGCTCGTTTGTCAGGACTGCAGAGATTTTCTGGAAACGGACCCCAGAACAAACCCCTGCGCGAGGTCAGGAACCTCAGGGATAAGCCGTAGACGGCGTAGAGAGAGCCGTAAGAGACCGCGCGGCTCGAAAGCTAGATCGCCGGGCTTCTGCTCCCGATGCGGGAAAAGCATCAAACCAATCACGACATTCTGCCGGACTTCAGAGGGCGAGCGTCGGTGCCGGTTCGCCTCGGCCCGGCAGGAAACGCCGCCGATGCGCGTTCGTTCCCTACCGAGCTTAGGTTGCAGTTAGGTGTAATGCGTTTGTCCTACCGTCCGGCAATCGCCAAGAAATTGTAGTTCAAGTCAAAGACATGCATTGCGCGCCAGCCCATTTTGCCCGCCATCGCGGTTCCAACATGTTGATCCGTGACATACACGTTGCCGACTTTGTAGACATAAATCGCCGTACTATCATACGGGACCTGCATCTCAGCAGCGCGCGCCTTCGCCGCAGCGGTGCATACACTGTCGGTCGTTACGAAACTCACTTGCGAAGCAGAGGTCGCTGTGATGTGCAGAAGGTTCTTGAATGCAACCGTGGTTGCTTCATTTGACGTGACGAGTGTTGTGAGCCACCCGAGCCCCGATGTGCTCTCGGAAGTCGACGCGTGGCATCCACCACTCTGACCGAAGGCGATACACGGGGTTAAGCTTAGGGTTAGGATAATTAGCCAGCGTTGTTGTTTGCGCATAAGTCTCCGATGGAACTCTCGCTCTAGGGTAGATTTCATTAGATGTTCAAAGGTTCGCGGCCGCGGCCCATGTGCAGAGGCCGTGACCCTTCTTCCACCACCACCGATTCGGGTTCGCGTCTTTCTGAGCCTGGGTCCAGTTGCCCGAAGTCTCCGGCAGCTTGAAGTCCTCGCCGTGCAGCGAAATTATGTACTGTGGCCAACCTTGGGTCGCCATGGACCAGTCACCCGCGCTGCCGCCCCCACCGAGCTTGGGGTTAACCATTACCTTGTGCCCAAAAGGCTGGTGCGTAACCGGATCGAGACAACTCCAAGCGCTGTCTGGAGCTTGGTGCGGATGTGTGTGGTAGTACCCCACTTGATCCGCTCCGGGCACGATCATGTTGGTTGGCGCAATATTGCAGTCCGTCGCGCTGGCATTCGCAACTGTGTCGGGTACGCTGAAGTAAGCTTTCGTTAGCGTGTCTTGCATAATCCATCCACCTCTTTCGCGACGAAGCTGCGGATTCGCGTTGTCACTCGCTTGGAGCGCAGCTATAAGGTCGGCGCGGATGTTTGGATTATCCAAAAGACTGTCCTCTGCGCACTCGACGCTGACCGAATCGGTGTGTGACAAACCGTTGACTCGAGCTACAGAAACGAGCCAACCAGCCTCTTTTACGTTGAGAGAGCAGAGATTGGATGTATACAAGGGAAGACTACGGGTTGGACATTGCCCATTCACATCAGTACTACCCCAATAGGAGTCCGGCGGCGCGGACGGATCAACTTTGTGCCAATTCCAAGACAGTGCCTGGAACGGCCGCTCGCGCGGTAAAGCAGAATCGGTGAACATAATGTTCGCGTAGCCGTTCTGGTGAGTAAAAGTCGGAACATAAAGGGCCTTCCCGACTTTTCCATTCGCACCGCCTCTGAGATCCAAGTCAGCGGCCAGCGGCGTGAGGGCCAACGTCGTACTCCCGCTATAAGCGTAACACGAAGCGCTCGGTGCGCAGTCGCCAGGATACTCAGGTACCTTGGCTGAGCGGACACCAAAAACAGAGTCACCAACAATTGCGGTGTCGGAGTAGGAACTAATTTGCGAGGGGTCTGTTGCCGGACAGGCACCAGCGCCGGGGGCGTCCGTACCGCGTGATCGTATCGAAGCAGCAATCGCGCAAAACTGCCATACGCCGTCCACATGAATGCCCCTGTAATCGACATTACCTGTGTAGAAGCGAATGAGAGGAGCGTTTCGGGGGTCGCTCGCAATGTATGTGAGTCCACTGTACGTGCGTGCTACTTGGACGCCCTCGCGATAAGGCCAGTTCACTATGAAGACGGTGGATCCCCCTGTGACGGGTAGATTTGCAGTTACAGGCGCTAGGGCCTGCATAGTGCGACTCACCTTTGTCGGTGGTCTGAGTTCGGGCGGTCGTGGCGACAGCGCATCCTGGCACGCTAGGCTCAAGATCCCGAGGCCAATGGTAACGGCTAAGTATCTCCTCTGCATTCGGATCCCGTTTTGGAGGTAGAAAGGGATGTAGTGGTGCTATTATCCTCATCTCCGGCGCCGTTTCGTAAATGCCTGTTTCTTATCAAAAGCTGTCGTTTTCTTATCATTGCAGACAGTGAAGGCGGCGCTTATTGAGCCTCCTAGCGGGCTACAACGAAGCTCTCGCCGTTGTGGTCGCTTGCGTGTTCCTCTCGCCGCGGCGGTGTCGGAGGAGGCGGATCAGGTCACGATGAGGAATGCGCTCTCGAATCGTGATCAGGGGGTGTGCGATCGGCTCAGCATAGGCTAACCGACAGTACCAACCGACAGGAGACCATTTTTCGATTGAATACAGAAACCCCGCCTAAGGACGTATCCATAAGCGGGGTAAGAAGTTCTGATTCATGGGCCTGGGTAGAGTTGAACTACCGACCTCACGCTTATCAGGCGTGCGCTCTAACCACCTGAGCTACAGGCCCCTTTGCCACCGGCTAAACGCCAGTGGCGCAGAGTCTTGCAAGTTAGCCGCGCCTTTGACGGGGGTCAATCGGCGCACCGCGCCGATTATGACGAAGCCGTCAGGTATTTTTCACGATTACGTCATGCCCGGAAATGAGTATTTAAGGCGGACAAATCTCTCCTTTTTGAACGCCTTACTCTTTCGGCGAGTCGCACATGGCTGGACATAAAAAAGGGTTCACACTGATAGAGATTCTGGTGTGCATGATCGTGATCGGCGTGCTCGCCGCCGTCGCGGTACCGCAGTATTCAGCCAGCAAGAAGAAGGCATTTGCCGCCGTGATGGTAGCCGACTTGAGAAGTGCCGCGATGTACGAGGAGCAGTACGCCGCCGACAATCACGGCCAGTATTTCTCGGGGACTGCAACCCCGGATGCTCCCCTCAATGGATTCACGCCGTCGCCAAGCGTGACTGTCACCATGACCGCTTTCAACATCATGGGCAGCCAGCTCGCCGACTGGACCGCGATCGCGCGGCATCCACAATCGTCCGAGAGCTGTGAAATGCGAGCCGGAACCATCACTTGCACGACGAGCAACGCTCTGACGACCGGCACTCTCCCGAACTAGGCCGGTAACACCGACGCGACTCAAAACAAAATGCCCCGCCATGGCGGGGCATTTTTCATTCAGCGAACGGAGCAATGAATTCGATCAGTCTTCGTACTTGCGCGGATGAGCCGGGTGCGGCTTCTCCTCGTCTTCCGTGTCGAACTCGTCGTCCAGATCTATGAGGTCGTCGTCGAGATCGTCATCGAGATCATCGTCGTCATCATCATCGAGATCGTCATCATCCAGCTCTTCGTCGTCGAGGTCGTCGACGTCGTCCGCCCACTCGTCCTCGACACCATCCTCAGCCTCATCATCATCTTCCAGATCGTCCTCGAGATCCTCGTCCTCGGGGTCACCTTCCTCTGGTGCCTTCTTCGCCAGCCACGCTTCCGTTTCCCCCTCGTTCGGGAAACTCCCGGCGGACTCCAGCATGGCGCACATTGCCGTAACCTCTCCTGGTTGTTAGACCGAAGCGCGCTCGCGCTTCGCCTCGCGTGACAGCTTCTTCCGATCGTTCGCACTGAGGAAGCGTTTCCGCAGCCGGATTGACTGCGGCGTAACCTCGATCAGCTCATCTTCCTCGATATACTCCAGCGCCCCTTCCAGCGTCAACTCCCGCGGTGGCTCGAGTTGAATGTTTTCATCGCTGGACTTTGACCGCATGTTCGTCAGCTTCTTCTCCCTGGTCGGATTGACATCCATGTCACCAGGCCGGGAATTCTCGCCCACCAGCATGCCCTCATAAACGGCATGACCGGGCGCAACGAATAGGGTAGCGCGCTCCGCCAGATTTGCAAGCGCGAACGCCACAATCACGCCGCCTTCCATAGACACCAGCGTGCCACGCATACGTCCGGCCAGCGGCCCTGCCCAGGGCCCGTATTCGAGAAACCGATGGTGCATGATTCCCGTTCCACGAGTGTCGGTGAGGAATTCCGAGCGGTACCCAAACAGTCCCCGCGCCGGAATCTTGTACAGCAGCCTCACCATTCCCTGCCCCGGATTCTTCATCTCCAGCATCGCGGCTCGGCGTGTTCCGAGCTTTTCGATCACGACGCCGAGGAACTCTTCGGGCACATCAATGGACAACTCTTCGTAGGGCTCGAGCCGCTCGCCGTTCGGGCCCTCGCGCGTGATAACCCGCGGACGCGATACCTGAAACTCGTAACCCTCGCGTCGCATCGTCTCCATCAGAATGGTGAGGTGCAGCTCGCCTCGGCCCTGGACGGTCCAGGTGTCCGTGGAATCGGTGTCTTCAACCCTCAGCGCTACATTCCGCTCAAGCTCCTTGAACAACCGCTCACGGATCTGACGGGATGTAACGAATTTCCCCTCCTTGCCGGCGAACGGAGAGTTGTTGACAAGGAAATCAACCGAGATCGTGGGCTCTTCGACGGAAATGCCGGCCAGTCGCTCCGGATGCTCGAGGTCAGTCACGGTAAGGCCGATCTCAACTCCCTCGAGTCCCGCCAAAGCAACGATCTCCCCTGCGGAGGCCTGGGGAACCTCAATGCGATCGAGCCCCTCGTAGGTGAACAGCCTCGTCACCCGCGACTGCTCCGCCTTCTGGGAGCCATCGAGCGGCAACAGCGCAACCGGATCTCCAACGTGTATGGTCCCCCTCTCGATGCGGCCGATGCCCAGCCGTCCGAGGTAGGGTGAATGGTCGATCGTCGAAATCAGCATCTGAAACGGGCCGGCATCATCATGCGGCGGCGCGGGGACGTGCTCGATGATGGCGTCGAAAAGGGGCGAAAGATCGACGGGCGTGACTTCCATATCCATCGTTGCTACGCCTTCGCGCGCCGACGCGTACACAACCGTCGCGTTGAGCTGCGCCTCGTTTGC
>WNFK01125583.1_pt3 | contig 13763 bp, 13 predicted proteins | sample 5400281 | NCBI WGS metagenome assembly WNFK01 (sample SAMN13153350, study PRJNA577476) | soil metagenome | isolation source: 20 cm soil on Douglas fir-dominated hillslope | place: USA:California | collected 2013-09-17 | reverse complement strand
GCCGGATGAACCGGCCGATGGCGGTCACCCGCGGGTCGCGCCTCATCTTGAAGACCGGCCCGTTCGATTCGTTGCAGAGCTGGAGCTTGGGCCGCAGCCCCTCCGCGTGGACCACCATCGACCGGAACTTCAGCATGCGGAACGTCTGGCCTCGCAGGCCCACGCGCCGCTGGGCGAAGAAGATGGGCCCTCCGTCGCTGAGCTTGATGAGCGCCGCGATCAGGATCATCGCTGGCACGAGGAGGACCAAGGACGTCAGCGAGAGCAGGACGTCGAACGCGCGCTTGATCGAGAGCCGGACGACTGTGGAAGACCCCAGATCCAGCGCTTCGAGCTCCACCACGGCGAGATCGCGCGAGCCGACAGCCACCGGCGCCGGGGCCGGGACGAGCGTCAGCTCTCCTGTGGAGCCCGGCTGGGCGACGGCGATGGCCACCTGCGCCGCCGTCACCTCGAGTTGCTGCCCGTCGGGACCCGGATTGGCGTTGCTCGCGTCCAGGCCATCATCTCTCGCCATGGTCAGCCCTTCGACCGAGTCCACGGCGCGCTGGTGTGGCGTGGCGGTGTCGTCCGCGAGCGAGCTGAGTTGCGTCCCCGTCGGGTTCATCTGCGATTCTCCCGAGCACTGCCGACGGTAGCGCAGGTGTCCGGCGCACCGTCCATGGACCGACGTTCACTGCCGAACGAGCTTCCGCTGTAGCGATGGTCCGGGACGCTGACAGTACTGGGGGCATTGCGCCTCTATGCTCGCGTTCCCGATGCGATGACCACGTGCACCGTGTCGCATCAGCAACGCTCGTGCCAGGATCGAGGCGGATTGACTTCGCGTCCAATTGAACCTTTCCGCCGGCTATGGCGCCACCCAGATCGCCAGGCGCGGAGCACACAGTAAGAAACTCTTGGTAATCACCCGGACGGCACCCGACTTCTTACCGATTGGCAGTTTGTAAGACGAGACTTTCGCTCACTTTTCTGCTGTCGTGGCGGAAGTTTACGTATGTAGCTGCCATTGCGGAAGTCCAGGTCCCTGGCCCATGTAGCCAAGAAGGCGGACCGGACGCGCCGGGGGAGGAGGCGCTCGATCGCTGGCCGGAGAACACCGCGTCAATCACCAACTGCGTCCAAATCGCAATCGGCGTCAATCGCGCTCAAAATAGCACAAAGGGCCTTGTGAGGAGGCTCGGGCTAACCCGCGGGCCCAGCGCCGCTTTTCCGCTCGTCGCGGAAGAACCAATCCCTCAATGCCTGTTTGGTCGTTTCGCGCGCCATGTCCGCGATCGACGATGTGAGCGGAATCCCTTGGCGCTCGCTGGCGTTCATCCTGCCAGTGGGATGCGTGTTGAACAGGCGCACTTGCGAGATCGCCGCCGCCCCGATGAACTGCGTCGCGGGCGTCACCTGGGGACAGACCTCCAGGCAGCAGCCGCAAGTCATGCAGGTGGAGAGCACGTACCGCAGCTCCTGCTCTTCGGGAGCCTGGCGCGGGCCCGGCCCGAGATCGTAGGTCCCGTCGATCGGGATCCAGGCCCGCACGCGTTTGAGCGCCTCGAACATCTTGCTCCGATCGACGATCAGGTCGCGCACCAGGGGGAACTTCTTCATCGGCTGCAGCGTGATCGGCTGGGTGAGCTTGTCGATCAGGGCCGAGCAGGCCTGCCGCACTTTGCCATTGATCACCATGGTGCAGGACCCGCACACCTCCTCCAGGCAGGCGGCGTCCCAGGCCGGGGGCGTGGTGCGCTTGCCGTCCGCGGTCACGGGGTTGCGCTGGATCTGCATCAATACCGAGATCACGTTGGCGTTGGGGCGGCGCTCGACGTGGAACTCCTCCCAATGCGAAGGGGCGGAGGGGCCGTCGCTGCGTTCGATCCGGATGATCACCTTCTCGGGCATGGCTTCCTTAATCGTAATGTCTCGGTTCGGGGGGGCGGATGGGATTCTTCAAGCTCTTCAGCTCCTCGAACCGGATCTGCGGTCCGTCCGCCGTCCAGGTCCCCATCGAAGTCTTGAGCCACTTGTCGTTGCGCGCCTTCCAGGCCGCCATGAATTCCCCGTCGTCCTTGGGGTTCGGCGTCTTCGGCTTGGGCAGCCCGAACTCCGGCTTGTAATGGCTGCCGCGGCTTTCGTCCCGCAGGCGTGAGGCCTTCAGGATCAGGTGAGCGATCTCCAGCATGTTCCAGAGCTGGTTCAGGTAGGCCGCGCTCTGGTTCACGGTCCGCCCGGTGTCGAGCACGTTGCAGCTCTTCCAGCGCTCCTTGAGCTTCTGGATCTCCCCCAGCGCCTGATCGAGCTGCGCGTTCTGCTTCACCACCGTCGCGCTCCGGATCATCAGATCCCCCATCTGCTGGCCGATCACGTAGGGGTTCTCGGGGCCGCTCATGCGGTAGATGGAGGCGAATCGCTCGTCCCACTCCTTCTTGCCGGCGGTCAAGAGCGAGCTAGGGACGTCGCCCTTGGCCTTCATGTTGTTCTTCGCGTAGCTGACCATCGCCGGCCCGGCGATCATGCCCGCGTAGATGCAGGAGAGCAGCGAGTTGGCGCCCAGCCGATTCGCTCCGTGGTAGGCGTAGTCGCATTCGCCGGTCGCGAACAGCCCGGGAACGTTGGTCGCCTGCTGGCGGGGGCTGCCCGGGATCAGGTTGTTGTTGCCGTCGGCCTCGTAGTCGCACCAGAGGCCGCCCATCGAGTAGTGCACGGCCGGGAAGATCTTCATCGGCTCGTGGCGGGGATCGGTGCCCTGGAACTTCTCGTAGATCTCCATGATCCCGCCCAGCTTGCGGTCGAGCACGTCGGCGGGGATGTGCGTGACGTCGAGGAAGACGGCGTCCTGGCCGTCGACGCCCATCCCCAGGTCCTTCACCACCGAGAAGATCTCCCGGGAGGCGACGTCGCGCGGGACCAGATTGCCGAAGCGGGGATACTTCTCCTCCAGGAAATACCAGCGCTCGTTCTCCGGGATCTCCCGGGGGCGGCGCTTGTCGCCCTTCTGCTTCGGGACCCAGATCCGGCCGCCCTCGCCGCGGGCGGACTCGGACATCAGGCGGTGCTTGTCCTCGCCGGGAATGGCGGTGGGGTGGACCTGGACGAACTCCGCGTTGGCGTAGATCGCGCCGTCCATGTAGGAGCGGCCGTTGGCGCTGCCAGTGTTGATGGTGCTGTTGGTGCTGCGGCCGTAGACGATGCCGGGCCCTCCCGTGGCGAGGCAGACCGCGTCTGCCGGGAAGCCTTGGATGTCCATGGTTCGCAGATCGAGCGCTGCGATTCCCCGGCAGGCCCCCTGCCCGTCCTTGAGGAAGGAGAGGTACTCCCAGTACTCGAACTTGCGGACCAGCCCTTCGCTCTCGTAGCGCCGCACCTGCTCGTCGAGGGCGTAGAGCAGCTGCTGGCCCGTGGAGGCGCCGGCGAACGCGGTGCGGTGATGCAGGGTCCCGCCGAAGCGGCGGAAGTCGAGCAGCCCTTCGGGGGTCCGGTTGAACGGCACGCCCATCCGGTCCAGCAGGTAGATGATCTGCGGCGCGGAGTAGCACATGCCCTTCACGGGTGGCTGCTCGGCGAGGAAGTCGCCGCCCTTCAGGGTGTCCTTGACGTGGATGTCGGGGTGATCCCCCTCGCCCTTCGTGTTCACCGCGCCGTTGATTCCCCCCTGGGCGCAGACCGAATGGCTTCGCTTCACGGGTACGATCGAGAATACGTCGACGTGCTTGCCCGCCTCGGCGAGCTTGATGACGGTCATGAGACCCGCCAGGCCGCCGCCGACGACGATGTAACGCTCCGCCATTCCTCGCGCCTCCTGGGCCGCGCGACCACATAGCGCACGGCGGCACGGGCCGCAACGCGTGCGGGGACCTGATCAGCGGCGTAGCCGCCATTCGTGTCCCCTAGACTTGCAAGCCCTTCGTCCGGCGATAGTGCCGTCGCTGCTTGGCGCGGTTGCCGCAGTCGCTCATGCTGCAGAAACGGCGGCTGTGGTTTCGTGAGGTATCGAGGAAGAGCCAGGCGCAGCCGCCCGCTTCGCGCTCCGCGCAGACTCCGACCAGGCCGCTCGAGACCTCTCGTTCGAGCAGCTCCGCCGCGTCGAGCGCGATCGGCCGCAAGAAGGCGAGAAGATCGCCGTCTTCCTCCAGAGCCGCCTCGAAGCGTCCCGGGGCCGCAACGCGGAGCTTGCGGTGCGCGAGCGCTTCCGCGATCCAGGCGTTCAAGGTCTCCAGCCCTCGCTCGGGCGTCGCTCCTCCGTCGATCGCGGAGAGCACCACGTCGTGCAATGCCTCCCGCCTGCGGATGGCCTCCGCGAAGGCGGCTCCAGCCCGCTGGGGATGCCGCTCCGCTTCCCGGTACAGCGCCGCCGCCTGCCGGGCGTCGATCAAGCCGACCTGCTCCGCCCAGTAGACGATGTCCGGGTAGCCGGCCAGCCGGTCGAGCGGGTTCTCGCCCCCGCGCATTCCGCTGACCGTGTTGACGAAGTCCAGCGCGATCGTGCCGCCGACCAGCTCGAATCGGTGCTTGTCCTCGCGCGCCCCAAGCATGGCTCGAAATAACCTCCAAACTGTACTTGACAGGTTAGTAGCGCAGCCGTAGATAACCGTCAAGTCAACATTAGGAGGTTATATGTTCCGACTGCAGCTGCACCCGACCTCTTCCAACCTGCTCTTCGGAATGGCCTTGATCGCCTTCTGGGCGCTGCTCTGGCTGTGGCTCTTCGCCCAGCTATCGGAGCCTGGGCACGGCGCCTCGTCGGCCGGTACCGAGCACGAGGTGGCGAGCGGCGTCCAGCCGGACTAGTCGCTCCCGCGCCGGAGGCGCGGGTGTGCGACTACGTTTTGAGATGTGTTCTAGAGCTTGATCTCGTCCACCGTCTTCTTCACCGACTGGAAGGATCGCTCGAACATGGCCTTCTCGTCGGCGGTGAGCTCGATCTGGTGGATCTTCTCGATGCCGTTCTTGCCGATGGTCACCGGCACGCCCATGTAGTAGCCGCGCACGCCATACTCGCCTTCGAGCCAGGCGGCGCAGGGCAGGACGCGCTTCTTGTCCTTCAGGTAGCTCTCGGCCATGGCGATGGCGCTGGTCGCCGGCGCGTAGAAGGCGGACCCCGTCTTCAGCAGCGCGACGATCTCGCCGCCGCCCTTGCGGGTCCGCTCGACGATCGCGTCCAGGCGCTCCTTGGAGATCAGCTTCTCGAGCGGGATGCCGGCCACCGAGCAGAGGCGCGTGAGCGGCACCATGTCGTCGCCGTGCCCGCCGAGCACGATCGCGTGCACGTCGGCGATGGCGACGTTCAGCTCCTCGGCCACGAAGAGGCGGAAGCGGCTGGTGTCGAGCACGCCCGCCATGCCCACCACCCGCTCCTTGGGGAAGCCGGTGATCTGCTTCATCGCGTAGACCATCGCGTCGAGCGGGTTGGAGATCACGATCACGAACGCGCCCGGGCACTTCTCTTTCAAGTTGGTGGCCACGTCGCGCATGATCTTGATGTTGATCCCGAGCAGGTCCTCGCGGCTCATGCCCGGCTTGCGAGGGACGCCGGCGGTGACGATCACCACGTCGGCGCCGGTCACCTCGTCGTACTTGTTGGTGCCGACGATCTTCACGTCGTAGCCGTCGACGGCCCGGGCCTGCATCAGGTCCAGCGCCTTTCCCTGCGGGACGCCCTCCACCACGTCGAAGAGCACCACGTCGCCCAGCTCCTTCTGGGCTGCGAGCAGTGCGAGGTTGCCGCCGATCTGACCTGCTCCGATGAGGGCGATCTTCCTGCGAGCCATGAGGGTCTCCGGTGTCTCCAGGCGCGCGCTTCCTAGCACGGATTCGGACCGCGGGGTACAGATCGCCGGCGTGACCACCATCGGAGCGTTCTTCGAGACCGCAGGGCGGCATCCCGGAAGGCTCGCCTGGAAGCACGGAAGGCACGAGTGGACCTGGGAGGAGGCGGCGCGCGACGTCCGGCGCGTTGCGCGGGCCCTGATCGCCCTCGGCGTCGCGCCGGGCGGCAGCGTCGCCATCGTGGGGGTGGTGGTCGGGGACGGCCGCAAGCACCTGGGCGCCTTGATCGTGCCCGAGCTCCCGCCCCAGGCGAGCGATCCGGACTTCCTCGCCCACGTCGGGCGGGAGATCGAGGCGATCAACGGCCAGCTCGCGAGCTTCGAGTCGATCAAGAAGTTCCGGGTCCTGGCCGGATCCTTCTCGGTGGAGTCCGGCGAGCTGACTCCGACGCTCAAGCTCAAGCGCAAGGTGGTGTCGGAGAAGTACGCGCGCGAGATCGAGGAGCTCTTCGCTCAGAAGTGACGGATGATCGCCTCGGCGAACTCCGAGCACTTCACCTCCTGCACGTTCTTCTCGCCTTCCTGGACCATCAGGCGGGCGAAGTCGTAGGTGACGGTCTTCGCGGCGATCGCGCCGTCCATGCCCCGGATGATCAGATCCGCGGCCTCGTTCCAGTTCAGGTGCCGGAACATCATCTCACCGGAGAGGATCACCGATCCCGGGTTCACCTTGTCCTGGTTGGCGTACTTGGGCGCGGTCCCGTGCGTGGCCTCGAACACCGCGTGCCCGGTCACGTAGTTGATGTTCCCGCCGGGAGCGATCCCGATGCCTCCGACCTGCGCGGCGAGCGCGTCGCTCAGGTAGTCGCCGTTCAGGTTCGGGGTGGCGATCACGTCGAACTCGTCCGGGCGGGTGAGGACCTGCTGGAGGGTGATGTCCGCGATCGCATCCTTCACCAGGATCCCGTTCGGGAGCTTGCACCAGGGTCCGCCGTCGATCTCCTTGGCCCCGAACATCTCCTTGGCGACCTTGTAGCCCCAGTCGCGGAAGGCGCCCTCGGTGAACTTCATGATGTTGCCCTTGTGCACCAGCGTCACGCTCTTGCGCTTGTTCTGCACCGCGTAGCTGATCGCGCTGTGCACCAGCCGCTCGGTGCCGAGGTAGCTCACCGGCTTGAGGCCGAGCCCGACCTGGATCGAGACCTCACGCTTGGGCGCGCCGATCGCCTCGAGCTGTCTCTGCCAGGCCTCACCAGCCTGCTGGTTCCCGAAGCGGATCTTCTTGAACTCTTTCGGAAACTCCTTCGCCCAGAAATCGAGGACTTTGGCGGCCTCCGGCGTGCCGGCCGCGTACTCGATGCCGGCGTAGATGTCCTCGGTGTTCTCCCGGAAGATCACCATGTCGATCTTCTCCGGGCGCTTCACCGGGCTGGGCACTCCCTTGAACCAGCGCACCGGCCGCTGGCAGACGAAGAGGTCGAGCATCTGCCGGAGCGCGACGTTGAGCGAGCGGATTCCTCCGCCCACCGGCGTGGTCAAGGGGCCCTTGATCCCGACCAGGTAGTTGCGGAACGCCTCGACGGTCTCGTCGGGCAGCCAGTTGTCGAACAGCTTCTTGCTCTTATCGCCCGCGAAGACTTCCATCCAGGCGATCTTCCTCCGCCCGCCGTACGCCTTCTCCACCGCCGCGTCGAACACGCGCTGCGAAGCGCGCCAGATGTCCGGACCCGTGCCATCGCCTTCGATGAACGGGAGGATGGGTTGATCCGGGACGCTCAAGCGTCCGCTGGAGATGGTGATCGCCTTTCCGTTCTTCGGCACCTGCGGCGCTGGGCTGGGCATGTCGCGGCTCCTGTCGGGGCCGCGCAACATAGCGCCAGCGCTCGCGGGCGTACAGAGCCGGAACGTCGGCTCGGCAACAGATGCGAAGAAGTTCGAATCCCCCCTTCCCCGCGGGCAACCCATGACTATGCTGAGGGCCCTTCGGGATGCCCTCTGGAGGGCCCGGACATGCAGCTCGAATTCCAGTGCCAGAAGTGCGAGGAGTCCTTCTCGATGGACGTCTCGGATCTGCAGAGCGACCCCGTCTTGCGCTGCCCCGGATGCGGGACCCGGGCTCCGGACGAGCAGGTCGAGGCCCTGGTCTCCGGTCTAGAAGAGCTGTTCGCCGCGCTCGCCCCGCTGCGCCGGAAGTTTTCCACGAGCGTGGAGGTGAACAGCGAGGACATGCCTCCGCCCTACGACGAGCAGCCCGCGGTCACGCGCAAGGCCGCCCTGCTGGACGAGGAGGACAGCGAGGATGAGGAGGGCGACGAGGACGAGGAGGAAGAGGTCGCCGAGCGGGAGCTGGAGTAGGCGTCAGCCCCGAGCAGCTGCGCGGCCGCAGCGCGCACGATCTGCTCTCCGAGACCGCGCCGGCGCCGGTGCTCGGCATCTGAACCGGATCAATTCGTCTCTTGCAGGCGCGGGCCTTGCGCCCTACGCTCGGCCCGCATGCGCAAGGCGAAGATCATCTGCACCATGGGGCCGGCGTCCCAGGAAGAGCCGGCCCTGAGCAGGCTGGTCGAGGCCGGGATGGACGTGGCGCGGCTGAACCTCTCGCATGGCACGCACGACGATCACGCGCGCGCGATCGATGCCGTGCGCAAGGCCGCGGACAACGCGGGCCGGCCGGTGGCGCTCTTGCTCGACCTGCAGGGACCCAAGATCCGGGTGGGCAAGATCGAGGGCGGCAAGGCGAGGCTGGAGACCGGCGCGGAGACCATCCTCACCGTCGACCCGACCGTGCTGGGGACGGCCCGGCGATTCTCCTGCTCCTACCAGGGGCTGCCGGACGACGTGTCGATCGGCGACGCGGTGCTGATCAACGACGGGGCCATCCGGCTGGAGGTGATCGCCGTCGAGGGAAAAGAAGTGAAGTGCCGCGTGAAGGTGGGCGGCACGATCTCCGATCACAAGGGAATCAACCTGCCGGGGACGCCGGTGTCGATCCCCGCGCTGACCGCGAAGGACATCGAGGACCTCAAGTTCGGCCTCCAACACGAGGTCGATTTCGTCGCGCTCAGCTTCGTCCGCAGCGCCGACGACATCCGGCTGATCAAGCGGTACGCGCCCACCACGCCGGTGATCGCCAAGCTGGAGAAGCCGCAGGCGGTGGACCGGGTGGACGAGATCGCGCAGCTCGCGGAAGGGGTGATGATCGCCCGCGGCGATCTGGGCGTGGAGATGCCGCTGGAGCGGGTCCCGCTGATCCAGAAGACCGCGATCGAGCGCACCAACTACTACGGCAAGATCGCCATCGTGGCCACCCAGATGCTGGAGAGCATGATCGTCTCGCCCCAGCCCACGCGCGCGGAGGTGAGCGACGTGGCCAACGCGGTGCTGGACGGCGCCGACTCGGTGATGCTGTCGGCGGAGACCGCGACCGGCGCGCATCCGGTGGAGGCGGTGAAGACCATGGCCGCCATCGTCGAGGAGGTGGAGCGCAGCGCGCGATACCAGTCGCTTCCGGGTCCCACGCTCGACCGCGGGGAGAGCACCTTCGCGACCGCGGTCGCGCGCGCTTGCGCGGCCGCCGCCCAGCAGCTGGGCATCGGCACCATCTGCGTCTACACGCGCACCGGGGAGACCGCGCGCCAGATCGCCGAGTACCGGCCGCAGGCGCGGATCGTGGCGTTCACCGCCAGCGACACGACGTACCGCCGGATGGCGCTCTACTGGGGCGTGACCGCACGCCGGGTGCGCAAGCCGTTCGAGACCACCGACGAGATGATCAGCACCATCGCCCAGACGCTGGTGGGGGCCGGGGAGGCCATGCGGGGCGAGGCGATCGTGATCGCCAGCGCGGTCCCCCCGAACCGGCCGACCTTCGGCGCCTCGATGATGCAGATTCATCGCCTCTGAAGCTGCGCCAGGTCCTCACGGGCGAACTCGGACCGATCGCAATCCTCCTCGGCCGCCGTGGTCAGATACTTGCGCGCCAGATTCGGGTCGTCCCCGGCATGGAGGCGCCCGAGGTAGTACTCGGCCTCGCACTCCTCCTCGGGTCCGGTCGCGGCCTCGAGCACCGCCGCGTCGCTCTCCTCCCCGAGATACGCGCGCAAGAGTGGGGCCGGCCATACGTCGGCCGGAACCGACTTCGCGAACTCCCGCAGCTCGGCCTTCGCCGCCGACCGCCCTGCTTTCTGCTGCAAGAGGAACAGCTCGATCCGGGCGATGGGATCGCGCGAGCGGCGAAGGATCTCCTCCGCCTTTCCGATCCGGTCGGCCCGCTCCAGCGCGCGCGCGCCGGCGATCAGGCCGAGGGTGCCAGCGCGGGGAACCGATCTCTCGATCTGCCGCTTCAGATCGCGCGCCAGCTTCTCGACGTCGCTGCGCGGAGCGGGTGGCGCTGGCGGAGGCGGCGGAGTCGGATGGGTGCCCTTCACGGGCGGCTGCTCGGGCGGCTGGGGAAACTCCAGCACCAGGCCCTTCTTCCGCTGCTCCCGGACAGCGTCGCGCATCGAGCGCGTGACGCGCATGGCCGAGGCGAGGGCGGCCGCGATCGCGACCGCCGCGATGGAGACCGCGACCCAGGTAGACCTGCGCCAGCTCCTCGGCCGCGGGGGCAGCGTCACCGGCGCCCCGGGCTCGGAGGCCTCGAGCGCGCGCGCCAGCTCGGCGCCGCTCTGGAACCTCCTGGCCGGCGCCTTCTCCAGGCATCGCGCCACCAGCGCCGCGACAGCCGGGGGAATGGCCGGGGGCAGCGGCGCGGGCTCGGCGTTCAGCGTCAGATGCCCCGACTCGATCAGCGACGCGCCCGGAAAGGCACGCCTGCCCGAGAGCAGCTCGTAGAGGATGGCCCCGGCGCTGAACACGTCGCTGGGCGGACCCGCCTTCTCCCCGCGCGCCTGCTCGGGCGAGAGGTATCCCGGGCTGCCGAAGATGGCGCCGGTGACGGTCAGCGCCGGGCCGCGCTCGTCGTCGCTGGTGAGCCGCGCCAGGCCGAAGTCGAGGATCTTGAGGCGGCCATCATCGGTGAGGAAAAGATTCTCGGGCTTCAGGTCGCGGTGCACGATCCCGCGCGCGTGGGCCGCCGCGAGCCCGCGCGCGAGCTGCAGGGCGAGCCCGGACACCTGCGCGGGCGGCAGGCGGGGCCCTTCGATCACGGTGCGGAGCGTGTGCCCCTCCAAGAGCTCGGTGACCAGGAAGGGCACGCCGTCCTGCTCGTCGAGGTCGTACACCGCGAGCACGTTGGGATGCTCGAGCGATCCCGCGGTCCTCGCCTCCTGCTCGAAGCGCCGGACCCGGGCGGGATCGTGCGCCGCGGTCACCACCTTCACCGCCACCCGGCGTCCCAGCTTCTCGTCCCGCGCGACCAGGACGCGCCCCATGCCGCCCTGCCCCAGCTCGCGCTCCAGCCGATAGCGGCCGGCGAGCAACGCGCCCGGCGCGAGCTCGCGCGGAACCGGCAGCGGCTGCGGCGTGGGGGCCGTCGGCTGCTGCGGCGTGGCGGGCGTCGGATCGCGCACTCCCGGCGCCTGGGTGCGCACGAATCCATGGCGGGTCAAATCGTAGAACCAGGAGACTACGAAGGTGGCGACGAAGCCCCCGGCGGCCACCCAGATCAGCGCTCGCACGGTCCAGCCGGGCAGATCCAGGTTGTGCACCACGATGTCGGCAAGCTGCAGCGCGCCCGCCGCCGCGACCGCGTACGCGGTCAGCGCGCCGAGCACGCCGCGCCGCCGCAGCTCGCCGAAGATGCTGGTCACTTCACCTGGTGCGCGATGACCAGGTCCTTCATCTTGTCGTAGGTCGCCTTGGGGACGATCTTCTTCTTCACCAGATCGTCCTTGGCCTTGTAGGGACGGCCTTGGACGATCTTCTTCGCGTAGGCGTCCCCGATACCGGGCAGCGCCTTGAGCTGGTCCTCGGTCGCCGTATTCAGGTCCAGCTTCTCGACCTTCTGCGAGGCGCTCTTCGCTGCCGCCGTCGGGTCCGCTGCCAGCGCGATCGAGGGAACGGCGAACGCCAAGGCCACCGCGATGGCCAGGGCGCGCAGGAGCTTGATCATGTCGACCTCCAGGCCCGAGGGTCAGTCGAGCGACGAGGCGCAGCGGGCCACACGCTCCATCGCCTTGCGGATGTCCGCCTCGGAGATGGCGAACGAGAGCCGCAGGTAACCCTCGCGCCCGAAGGAGCTCCCCGGCACCGAGGCGACGCCGAACTCCTCGAGCAGGATCTCGGCGAGCCGCTGGGTGGTAGCGACCGGCTCACCGCGGTACTTGCGGGGCAAGAGACGGGAGAAGTCGGCGAACACGTAGTACGCGCCGTCGGGCGCGTGGGCCTCGACGCCGCGCACTTGCTTCAGCAGGTCCACCATCAGGTGGCGCCGCTTCTCGAACTGCACGCGCATCGCTTCCACCGGCTCCTGCGGACCGCGCAGGGCGGCGACGGCTGCGTACTGGGAGAGCGAGCTGGAATTGGAGGTGCTGGCGTCCTGCACCTTGTTCATGCCCGAGATGATCTCCGCCGGGCCGCACGCCCAGCCGAGCCGCAACCCGGTCATCGCGTACGCCTTGGAGCAGCCGTTGACCAGGACCGTGCGTTCCTTCAGCTGGGGAGCGACTTGCAGGAGGTTGGTCGCCTTCGCGCCGCCGTAGACCAGCCGATCGTAGATGTCGTCGGAGAGCACGATCACCCGGGGAAACTTCTCCAGCACGCGCGCGATGCCGCGCATCGTCTCGGCGCTCCAGACCGCCCCGGTCGGATTCGACGGGCTGGAGAAGATGAAGACTCGCGTGCGGGGGGTGAGGATGCGCTCCAGGTCCTCGGGCCGGGGCGACCAACCGTCCTCCTGGCGGAGCATGAGGTCGATCGGCTTTCCCGCGGCGAGGCGCACCATCTCCGGGTAGCTGACCCAATAGGGATTGGGGATGACGGCTTCGTCGCCGTCATCCAGCAGCGCCATGCAGGCGTTGTAGAGGGCCTGCTTGGCGCCGGAGGTGACGATGACCTGTCCCGCCGGCCAGCGGACGCCGACGCCGTTGAACATCCAGTCGGAGATCGCCTCGCGCAGGTCGGCGATGCCGTTCGAGGGGGTGTACTTGGTGTAGCCCTTCTTCAGGGCGTCGGCCACGGCCTCCGCGACGTGAGGAAAGACGGGAAAGTCCGGCTCGCCCACCGAGAGCGAGACGATGTCCCGGCCTTCGCGCCGGAGCTGGATCGCACGCGCCGTCATCGCCATGGTGGCGGACGGCTTCACCGCATCTAGACGCCTGCTGCTCGTCACTTGAACCTCTTCTTCAGGGCCAGAAGGACGTTCTGCGGCACCAGCCCGCTCACGTCGCCGCCCAGCCGCGCCACGTCCCGGACGAAACGGCTGGAAATGTAGAAGTAGTCCTCGCCGGTCATCATGAAGAGCGTCTCGATGTTGGGGTCGAGCTTGCGGTTCATGTTGGCCATCTGGAACTCGTACTCGAAGTCGCTCACCGCCCGCAGCCCGCGCAGCACCGCGTTGACGCCCTGCTCCTGGGCGAACTTGACCAGAAGACCGGAGAACGTCTTCAGCTGCACGCGGGCGTCGCCGTTGACGGCGCCCTTGAGCAGCTCGACCCGCTCCTCGACGGTGAAGAGCGCGTCCTTGGCCGGGTTCTTCAAGACGGCGACGATCAGGCCGTCGAACATCTTCAGGCCGCGCTGGATGATGCTGAGGTGGCCGTTCGTCGGCGGGTCGAAGGAGCCCGGGTAGAGGGCGATCCGCGGCTTCATCGGCCCGGCATCCTGCGGAAAACGCGGCGCGTCGTCAAATCTGTTCGACACGCGACGGAAGCGTGCGCGTGGAAAGCGCAGTGGCCAGTTTGCGCGGACATGCGCCCCACACCCTGGTTGACGACGGCGATCCTGATGTTCGGTTGTGCGCAAGGCGGCCCCGGAGAGGACCCTCCGGTCGGCGGCGCGGAGGGAGCCGCGGCACCCGCCCCGCCGGCTTCCGACGGCGGCGCTCCGCCCGGAACGCCCGACCCCGGC
>WNFK01183684.1_pt1 | contig 13769 bp, 7 predicted proteins | sample 5400281 | NCBI WGS metagenome assembly WNFK01 (sample SAMN13153350, study PRJNA577476) | soil metagenome | isolation source: 20 cm soil on Douglas fir-dominated hillslope | place: USA:California | collected 2013-09-17 | reverse complement strand
CCATTAGCGGCGCGTTGATAAGGAGTAAACCCGGAACGAGGCCAATTCTTTTTCAACTCCGTGAGGCCATCGCTAGTGCCAAGGTAGCCGTTGGAAATGTCCCAACTCGCAGCCAAATTGTTCGCGTGTGCAAATCCAGAGCTGGAAATCAAAGCCGACGCGGTATTACCGTCCCGACTTAATAGCGCATCGCCTTCAGTCCACGCAGAGTCGTGCATGCCGCTGTTGTTTAGCGATGGATCGTAATAGACGTACACCTTGTTCGCAGTTCGGCTGGCAAATTCAACTTCGATCAAAATGGTACTACGCAGGGGATCGGTCACGTAGGTCTTAGTGATCGTGTAGTTCCTACTCTTGGCGGTGTTGACTTGCCGAAACGAGAGGGCGCGGGTGTCGACCACTTCGAGATGATGAATCGTGTCATCGCTTTCAGTTTCAACGTGAGCACTGTCAACGACAATGAGCTGTAACGTCTGAACATTAGGCACATCCAGCCGGGGATAGTAGACCTCGGTCATCACTCCATTGTTCAGCGTAAACCAAACCTTCGAAGCCAAGGTATTTGACGTTCCGAATCCATTTTTCGCGGCGCTCGGCCAATGCGCATCGTTGCCGGGCGCACCCGGCGCGAGGGCGTTAGTTGCCTGTGCAAACAAAGCTGAGCAGGAAAGAAGCGAGATGGTCGAGATGACGATTAGTCGAAACATCTTTTGCTTTGTTGACGTCGGAAGAGAAAATCGCGCCACAGAACCGGATTGCATGGATGCGGTCGTTACCGCTCCTGCAAACTCACCCCCAAATTAACTATCCTTCAGCCGCGTTTGCGACCAGCCATGTCCAAACCAACGGCAGCAACCAGGATCGCGCCTTTGATAATCATTTGCGAGTAAGGCTCGACTCGCATCAAGGACATGCCATTGTCGAGACTCGCCATGATTAGCGCACCCAGGATCGCACCGAAAACAGTTCCCCGCCCTCCCATTAAACTGGTACCGCCGATTACGCAAGCCGCGATCGCGTCCAGCTCGAGCAGTTGTCCCGCGTCAGGTGATGCGCTGCCCACCCGCGCTGTGTAGATGATTGACGCCACGCCGGCGAGCGCGCCCATGATGCAAAACACTGCCAGAATGTGCTTACGGATGTTTATTCCGGAAAGACGTGCCGCGTCAGGGTTGCCGCCGATGGCATAAAGATAACGACCGAAGGTTGTGTTCTGCGTCAGAAACGCTCCGGCTAAGGCAATGGCGATCAAAATGATTACCGGTATCGGTACACCTTCGTAAGTGTTCATCGTGTAAATGAACCAAAGGATCACCGCGGTAGGAAGCGCGATGCGAAGGACCGTCGAACCTAACGAAGGCACAGCGAGCCCATGCCGGCGCCGGGCTCGATTGCGAGCGATCATCATCCACACAACCGCCGCTATTGCTAACCCGGCCAGTATCCAGCCGGCGCGCCGGTCGACATAGTTTTGGCCGATCGCCTTAAAACTCTGAAGCTGGAGCGGGATCGTTTCTCCTTTACTTAACCCGAGGATGACACCACGCCAGGCGAGCAACCCGCCCAGCGTGACAATGAACGCCGGGATGTTCAGGTAGGCCGTTAGAGAACCTTGCAGAGCGCCGATCGCAATCGCTACGGCGACGCCGGCCACTAACGAAGGTATCAACCCATAACCATACCAGCCTTGCGCAATCGCAGCGATGCCACCGGCAAGACCCACCACCGAACCAACCGAGAGGTCGATCTGGGCCGTAATAATGACCATCAGCATTCCCACCGCCAACACTCCGGTACTGGTTGAGAAGTGGAAATAGATCCAGATTGCGACCAGCGCAAACAGCATTGTGTAAGCGCGGAGAACCTCCGTCGGAATCTTGAATTTGCCGATACTAGTGACCGGAGTAGTCTCGTCAGTATCCGGCAACGGCTCAGGCTTGGAAGTAGTATCTGCAGCGTTGTTCATAAGCATCCACAAAGCGGCTCTTGCCGCAAAGAAGAAATGCGATCCGCAAAACCACACAAACTACACTAATGACATTTCGTGCTGGTTCGTGTCCTTTCGTGTCGTTTCAAGCCGCTTGCTGCGCGCGTCCGGTAGCGCAGGCCATGACCTTTTCGGGCGTAGCGGCGGCCCGACTGAATTCACCGGTTATGCGTCCTTCATAAAGCACAAGGATACGGTCAGACATTCCCAGGACTTCCGGCAATTCCGAGGATACCAGCACGATAGCAAGGCCGCTTTTCGCGAGCTTATTGATTTGGGCATAGATTTCCTGCTTCGCGCCGACATCAATGCCGCGAGTTGGTTCGTCGAGAAACAACACCCGGGGGTTCGTCAACAACCACTTCGCTAACACAACCTTTTGCTGATTGCCTCCTGACAACGTACCGGCAATCGTAAAGACCGAGTTGGCTTTGACGCGAAGCTCCTTCATCGAGCGTTCGCCGGCAGCCGATTCCGCGTCAACGCTGGTAAGAAAGCGGCCAGAGATTCGTCGCAACCCGGCGAGTGTCATGTTGTTAAGAATCGTTTGATCCAGCACCAGGCCGAATCGCTTCCGATCCTCGGTAACAAAACCGATGCCCTGCTTGATTGCATCAGCAGGACTACTGATGTTAATCCGCCGGCCTTCGAGTTTGATCTCACCGGAGACGCGACCGGCGTGCGCTCCGAAGATGGCCATCAGCAAATCGCTGCGGCCGGCCCCCATCAAGCCGGCAATCCCCAACACTTCCCCATGTTTGACCGAGAAATTAACGTTATCAACCAGTTTCTTGCCGGTCACCGCGGGATCAGTCACGGAAAAATTTGTCACTTCAAAAATAGTTTCGCCCTGGGCATGGTCAATAACCGGAAAGATGTCGCCCACTTCGCGCCCCACCATGCGCGCGATGATCTGCGGCTCGGTCCAGGCCCGAGTCGCATTTGTGCCTACGGTTTTGCCATCGCGCAGGACCGTGATGCGATCGCTAATCCGAAAAACTTCATTGAGCTTGTGCGAAATGTAGATCATCCCAACGCCGCGTGCCCGCAGCTTGTTGAGAATAACAAACAGCGTCTCTACCTCGCCGTCGTTTAGCGCCGCAGTTGGTTCATCAAGTACAAGGATTCGGGCGTCGTGTGAAAGTGCCTTCGCGATTTCCACCAACTGTTGCTGGCCAATACCAAGGTTACGGATGAGTGTGTGCGGGTCGATCGACAAATGCAGATCCGCGAGCAACTCGCTCGCGCGACGATAAAGATCTTCCCAGCGAATCACGCCAAACTTGCGGGGTTCGCGTCCGAGAAAAATATTTTCACCGACGGTCATCTCCCTGACGAGAGAAAGTTCCTGATAGATAACCGCAATGCCGGCCTTTTCCGCGTCGCGCACTCCGCTGAACTGCTGCAGACTACCTTCGATGAAAACTTCACCACCATACTGCGGAGGTGGATAGACGCCGCCGAGGATTTTCATCAGGGTGGACTTACCAGCGCCATTTTCGCCAACCAGCGCGTGAACCTCACCCTTCTGCAGATCCAGACTGACGCCATCAAGCGCACGAACACCCGGGAAGGTCTTGGTGATGTTGCGCATCTCCAAAAACGCTGGTTGAAGGTCATCATTCATGTTGATGGTTTGTCCAAAGTCCAATGTCCAAAGTCCAAAGTCCGGTTCTGCCCTGCCTAACCCATGACCTGTGGTCCACCAGCGTCAACGAAAGGAAAGCAGACTTTGGATATTGGACCTTGGACTTTGGACTTTACTATTCTTTCGGGCATTTTTCCGGCGGCAGTCCGGCACAGATTTCCTGCAACGTGTGGTAGCCATCTTTCACTATGGTGCCAGTAAGATTATTTCTATCGACAGCACCCGGTTCTAGCAGGATTGCCGGCACTTTCTTGAAGCCATTGTCGATGGTCTCAGTCGTTGACAAGGTTTCGCCGCGCGCCAGCTTGACGGCCGCGTCCACAGCACCATAGGCCAGTGGCTGGATCGGTTTGTAAATCGTCATCGTTTGTTTGCCTTCAACAATGAGTTTCAACGAGGCGAGGTCCGCATCCTGCCCGGAAACCAGAACTTTGCCTGCCAGGTGCTGGCCCTCGAGCGCCTGCACCGCTCCGCGCGCCGTGCCGTCATTTGAAGCTACTACCGCATCAACCTGATTGTTTGTTCGCGTTAGAGCATTCTTGACGATGTTCAGAGCCTCGCTTGCCTGCCACTCCTTGGCGTATTGATCGGCAACAATTTTTACGTCGCCGCGATCCACCGCCGGCTTCAACACATTCATCTGTCCCTGATGCAACAGCAAGGCGTTGTTGTCGGTCGGTGAGCCGCCGACGAGAACAAAGTTTGCCGGCTTCTTGTTCACGTGATCGAGCAAATACTGCGCTTGCATCTCACCCATCTTCACGACCTGGTGCGAGATGTATAGATCTACATCTGAGTTCTTGATCAGGCGATCGTAGGAGATTACGGGCACGCCTTGTTTGTGTGCCGCCTCGACAATCGAAGCCGCAATCTCGCCGTTGTGTGGGGCCACGATAAGCACATCGATACCTTGCGTCAGCATATTCTCAGCCTGCTTGATCTGTTCACTGTCGCTGCCGTTTGCCACCTGAACATTTAGTTCAGCTCCGACTTCCTTGGCCCGTTTCTCAACTAAATCTTTGTCCCGCTGCCAGCGCTCCTCTTTCAAAGTATCCATCGAAAAACCAATCTTGACTTGCTCATTGGGACCCTTCTTCTTCCGCGGGCCGTTATTTGTTTGTTGGGTACCGGAGACGCACGCGCCTGCGATTAGGCCAAGCACAAGCAGACAAAGCAGCAAAGTTCTTCGTTGCATCGGTTATCTTTCCCTTCTAACTATTTGAACCAAGATCACGGAAATAATTGAAACCATTCAGCGTCCGTGTTTCAGACGCAATGACACAATCATTGCAGCGGCGTGCGGCCAGCGTCGATTCGTCATCCTTGAAACCACCCCCATCGGTTAGGCGATTACAGGAACTTACGGTATTACTTATTCGAGGCGCTCACTTTATCAGAGTCTCGGAGGGAAATACACATTGAAGTTTTGGTTTTTTAGTGCTATTAATTCATCACGATAAGAGTGCTGGCGCACATACAAACACGCCTCCCCAGCGTAGTCTTTCGAAGTTTCTGTTAATTAGCCACTCCGGTTGTTGCGGTGCAACCAGCTACCGAGTGCCCCCCAAGTAATTCGTTTCGGCATCGGCTTCAGTCAAATATGTCAGTAACCGAGATTCCTGTCGGCCTTTAGGAGGGCCTTTCAATGAACCGAACTATGTCCAGCGTGGTCCGCGTCACAACCTGTGCGGTTTTCCTGCTATTGTTCCTGGGATCAGCAAACGCTCAATTCAAGGCCGGGATTCAGGGTACTGTGACCGATGCCGGCGGTGGACTGATACCCGAGGCTAAAATAACGCTCACTGACACCGAGACTGGAACGGCTAAAGAAACTATGAGCGGCGATGAGGGGTTTTATCGCATCCTCGGCCTCGCCCCCGGGAAGTATTTACTGACCGTTGAGAAAGCAGGCTATAAGAAATCTGTACTGGAGAATGTCCCAATCGCCGCCGAAAACATTCAAGGTGTCAACGTCGTTCTCGAAACTGGAGATGTCACAGCCAGTGTCACTGTGACCGACGAGGCAACGGAGCAATTGGAGACTGAAAACGGTAATGTCGCCAAAGGAATTAGCGCCGCGGAAATCAAACGTCTTCCGCAAGCCGGTCGAGACCCTTATGAGTTGGCGCGTCTGACGCCAGGAATTTTTGGTGATGGCTCCCGGGGCGGGAATGGTAACGCCTCCGGGTTACCAAACTCTCCAGGTCCCGGCGGTTCCAATAACTCAGTCTTTCAAGCAGAAAATCAAGTACAAATATCCGCCAATGGTCAGCGCCTGTCGGCAAACAACTTTCAAATCGATGGCGTGAGTGTAAACAGCCTTTCGCACGGCGGTGCGGCAGTAGTCACTCCGAACCAGGAATCCGTCAAGGAGATCCAGATATCTTCGTCGTCGTATTCGGCGGAGGACGGAAGAAACTCCGGTGCGCAAATCAAAGTGGTTTCGCAAAACGGAACAAACGAGATTCACGGAAGCGCCTTCCTCAAATACGATAGCCCTAAGCTCAACGCCTTTAATAAGTATCGAAATGATTTCGGCCGGGGTCAGGTTGAAAGAGTCGAGCGATTCTTCCGTCAATTTGGCGGCAGTTTGGGTGGGCCACTGCCGCTGCCGAATTTTGGCGAGGGAGGACCATCCTGGCGTGGAGGCAAAAACAAGTCGTTTTTCTTTTTTTCATATGAAGCTTTGCGTGAGAACACCACAACCCCGCTGGTTAGATACGTTGAGACACCTCAATACCGCCAGAGCATTATCAACGCTCGTGGTGGCGGAATAACCGCCAGAATACTGGGAGATGCCGGCGTTCAGCCGCGCATTGCCGGAGTGCTGCAGTCAAGCTGCAACGATGTCAATGGGCCATGTCAGGTCGTCGGGCAGGGCCTCGATGTCGGCTCCCCGGCCGGAGCACTGGGACAATATTTGAGTTTCGGCAACCTCGAGGGCGGAGGATTGGACGGTATTCCCGATATCCAAAAGGTCATTATTGGCGCGCCCACCACCAATAAACCAAAACAATACAACGCGCGCTTTGATTTCAATCCAACCGCAAAGGACCAGGTAACCTTCAGCACTTACCTGACGCGGAGTTTCTTTATCGGTAGCGATGCCGGCGCCGGCGCTCGTCCCCAGGCTGACATCACCAGCAAACCGCACAATACAGCTTTCACATTTCTTTATAACCGCACAATCTCCGCGACACTCTTCAATGAGGCTCGCTTCAACTTTACGCAGTTTGCCTACAACGAAGTACAGTCGTCCAATCAAACAAACTTCGGAATTCCCCGTATAGAGATCGAGACCCTACTGAAAACCGATCGCATTAGGTTCGGAGCCAACCAATCGGAAACTACTCCGGGAATCTTCTCAGAAAAAACTCTTGAGTTCCGCGACGTACTGAGCAAAGTAAAGGGAAACCATGCTCTGAAAATTGGCGGCGACTTCCGCAAAGAGCTCAACGACGACAATCTTAATGGTGCTGCGCGGCCGCTGTTCACTTTTGCTGGGCTCTTCAATCTTGCCAACGATGCGCCACTCTTCTATCAGATCAACGCAGATCCTCGAACTGGCGGCCCCCCGGACGCGCAGCGCCATTTTCGCTCTGGTGGCTACGGCCTTTTCATTCAGGACGACTGGAAGGCACGTCCCAATCTAACGCTCAATCTCGGCCTGCGTTACGAGTACTTTAATGTTTTGAAAGAGAACGACAACAAAGTGGCCAACTTTGTGTTTGGGCCTGGTGGTGGATTGACTGGTTCAAGAGTTACCCCGACCAGTAACCTTTACAAACCGGACCGGAATAACTTCGCGCCTCGGCTGGGGTTCGCCTATAGTCCGAAGCACTATGGGTTAGAACAGAAGCTCGTGCTTCGAGGACTGGCGCGCTATTCGATTTGCTGCGGCACGTCCGCCAGCGATTTCAGCACTCCATTTGCAGGGGGACAGATCCTTTATGCACTCGGCGCCAGCAGTTCTCCCTTCAGCTATCCAGCGAATCCGGCGTTGGCTGTCGGGATTGATCCGGCAACCGGAGCTCCTGCAGGTCGGACCGTTGAAATCTATGGCGCCTTGGCGGACACGCCGACGGCCTACGTCTACACCTACTCTTTTGAAGGACAGTATGCTCTACCCCACAAGATAACGGCCGAGCTCGGCTATCAGGGAAGCTCAAGCCACAAACTCATTCGGCTGGTAAATCAACGACTGGTGCAGCCGGTCATCCCAAACAATTACTTTGCCTTTGCCGTTTACATCCCCACACCTGACGTGAACGCAAACTACAACGCGTTGAATGCAAGACTGACGAGAAGGTTCTCTAACGGTTTTTCGTTCGACGGTATTTACCGTTGGGCGAAAAGTATTGACACGCTTTCAAACGAAGGTCCTGGCGCGGTCACAAATCAAACCTTTCCTCAGGACTTGCGGGAGGAAAGGGGTCCGTCAGACTTCGACGTGAAGCATAGTCTGACGGTGTCGGGGCTTTGGGACCTGCCGATTTTCAGAAAGCGGCACGATGCGCTGGGTAAGGCACTCGGTGGCTGGCAAATTAACGCCATCGTGACCGCGCACAGCGGATTTCCGTGGACTCCTCACACTGGTCAATGCGTACGCGCGCCGGGTTCCCAGGATTTCATTTGTCCCTCCCGACCGACACGTTACCTTGGAGGAGCGCTTACTGATACGAACAACGAGGCTTTCATTCGACCCGGGGGAAATTTTCCAGGTGGTGGTCTGGTCTATTTCGATCCAAACAATCCCCAAGGTGCATTGCGGCCGGGCATTGGCCGCAACTCCTTCCGCGGGCCAAGGTATTTTGCAACCGACATGAGCGTGAGTAAGCGGACCGGCCTGCCCAGCTTTCTTCATCTGGGAGAAGGCGCTTTCTTCGAAGTTAAGGCGAACGCCTTTAACGTATTCAACCAATTGAATCTGACACCGTTCGGGTTCTTTACGCCGACCATAGACAATGGAGATTTTGGTCGCGCCGAAAGAGCGCTCGCCGGACGAGTTGTCGAATTTCAGGGACGGCTAAGCTTCTAGCTTCTCGAGCAGGACAGACAAGGGAATGTCTGTCCTACTAATTAAGAGGCGGACCAGGTTCAGGATTTTCGAGTTCGGTGTCGTCGCGCTGACGCGGTTGAGCTTTGCGTTCTTCGTCGAGCTGATTGAAGATTGCCAGTTCCCGTTGCGCTTCTTCTTTTCGTTTCAAACGTGACAGGGCAATAAACATTTGGTAGTGAACGCTCGCGTTCTTAGGTTTGAGAGTTGCGGCGTGCCTGAGGACCGCCAACGAATCTTCGTAGCGCTTCGATTTCACGAGCAGGCGGCCAAGATCGTAGTTGGCGTAAAAGTGCTGATCATTTATGGCGATCGCACTTCGCAATAACTCCTCAGCTTCGGCGTAGCGATCGCGCTCGCCAACGATGAATCCCAGTTGCGCCAGTGTATCGACATTCCGCGGCCGCAATCGCAGCGATTCTCGAAGCTCAGATTCCGCGCGCGCATAATCAGCCCTGGCACGTGCAGCTATGCCGACAAAGTAATGGGCCTCGGGCAAGCGCGGGAACCGTTTTAGAGCACGGCCGAAAACTTCGAGCGCATCATCCAACTGGCCAAGTTGCAGATAAGCGCCACCAAGCCGTGCGTAATAGACAAATTTGGTTGCATCCTGGGCCAGGGCGCGCTGGTAAAATTCAATCGCCGCCTCGCTGCGGCGGTTCTTTCTGAGGGCTTCACCTAACATGAAGTTCACTTCAGGAAAGTTTGGCCGCAACTGGATAGCGCGGTCCCAGAATTGAGCGGCCATTTCATCCTGTTGGCGCGACCAGTAGATCAGGCCCAGGAAATAGAGCGGCTCAGCTGTGTTGGGCGAGAGCGCGGAGGCTGATTCAAGCAGGGGAATCGCTTCGTCGTAACGGGCCAGGTTATAGAAACTCAATCCCAGGCGGTAGCGGACTTCGTAGTTCTCAAGTCCAAGCGCGATTGCGCGCTGCAAGAGGGGCAGTGCTTTGGCATCGTCGCCGCGCTGCGAATACTGTAGACCCAGATTCAGCGTTGCCTGCGGATGGTCGGGCGCCAGACGCAAAACTGCCGCAAAAGTTTTTATCGCTTCGTCAGCGCGGCTGGTACGCGCAAAGAGAACGCCGAGGTTGGCCAATGCGGATACGCCACTCGGGTTGAGCCGAATAGCCGACCGATATTCACGTTCGGCTTCAGCGGTTTTACCGGCCTGGTCTAAGACGATTCCCAGTAGATTGTGGGCATCAGCATTATTGGGACTCGCCAGCAACACGCGGCGCAGAAGTGGTTCAGCTTCGGCAGCCCGGCCGCTTTCGAGTAAAGAGGCCGCTTCGCGCAGTTGTGAAATGATCTGTTCGGATTGAACCTGAGCAGGCCTGGATCGTGACGCGCGTTGTTGGGTGGCAGCGCTCACAGTAAAGGTGCAGCTGCAAACAGTCCAGAGTAACAGGCTGCTAATGTTTCGAGTTAAGGGACCGACGTTCATAGGGTAGACTTGAGCAAAAACTGGGGAGACATTTTACGGTACCTTACTGGCGCCAGTAAGTGGACGCCTGAAGTAACACATTCTTAATTGCTTCGCCTTTCGTCGCAGAGCGACGGATGACCGCGAAGAATCTCTTTGGAAGAAACAGAATGGACCTAATCAAATTCATCCGCCTGGCACTTCTCCCAGTAGTTGTTTTCATTTTCTTAATCGCGCCCGCACCTTCATCGCGCTCGCAACGACCGAAAAACGTCGAACGCGAAATCGACGCCTTGATGGCGAAGATGACGCTCGAAGAGAAGCTCGGCCAGCTGCAGCAACTCGATGGCGAAGGCAACGGAACATTCCGTCCGGAACACCCCGATCTAATACGCAAGGGCCTGCTGGGATCAACTCTCAACGTTCGCGGAGCGAAGAACACCAACCAGCTGCAGCATGTGGCAATGGATGAATCTCGGTTAAAGATTCCGGTCTTGTTCGGCTTTGACGTAATTCATGGTTACCGCACTATCTTTCCCATTCCGCTGGCTGAGGCGAGTAGTTGGGACCCGGCGTTGGCCGAACAATCAACCAGCATCGCCGCGAGGGAAACCTACTCAACCGGCCTGCGTTGGACATTTGCGCCAATGCTGGACATCGCGCGCGACCCGCGCTGGGGACGAATCACGGAAGGGGCCGGCGAAGATCCATACCTCGGTGCTGCCTTCGCACGCGCGCGCGTTCGCGGGTTTCAGGGAAGCGATTATAGCGCGCCGAACAAGATCCTGGCTTGCGCCAAACATTGGGTCGCCTACGGAGCGGCGGAAGGAGGGCGTGACTACAATACTACTGAGGTGTCCGAAAACACTCTGCGAGAGGTTTACTTTCCGCCATTCAAAGCCGCAGTCGATGCCGGCGTCGGCACCGTGATGAGCGCCTTTAATGATCTCAACGGCGTGCCCACGTCGGCCAATCCGTTCACGCTAACCAAGGTCCTGCGGGGCGAATGGAAGTTTGAGGGCTTCGTAGTCAGCGACTACACCTCCGTCAAAGAGTTAATCAACCACGGTTTGGCCGCAGACGACAAAGACGCCGCGCGTGCAGCCCTGAATGCCGGGGTGGACATGGAGATGGTGAGCCGGCTCTTCAATCAACAGGGTCCCGCGCTGCTGCGGGAAGGTCAACTAACGCAGGCAACGATCGACGAAGCGGTGCGACGCATCTTGCGCATCAAGTTCAGGCTGGGACTGTTTGAACATCCTTATGTGGATGAGACGCTGGAAAGCGGCGCACTACTCACTTCCGAAAATCGTGCTGCTGCGCGCGCGATCGCAAACCGTTCCATGGTGCTCTTGAAGAATGATCGGGAAACACTGCCGCTGAGCAAGGCTGTACATTCAATCGCCGTTATTGGGCCGTTGGCCGACGACAAACGCGCACCGCTTGGCTGGTGGGCTGGTGATGGCAAGCCGGCGGACACGGTGACGCCACTGGCCGGCATCAAGCTGAAGGTATCGCCTGAGACTAAGGTTAGTTATGCGAAGGGCTGTGAGACTCAGGGCGACTCAACCGCTGGCTTCGCTGAAGCGTTAGCCGCTGCGCGCAATAGCGATGTTGCCCTGGTCTTCGTGGGCGAGCCGGCGGAGACTGTTGGTGAGGCTGCTTCGAAGAGTTCTCTTGATCTGTCCGGCCGCCAGATGGATTTGATTAAGGAGATTCACGCCACGGGTAAGCCCACCGTCGTGGTCCTGATGAACGGACGCCCACTCACGATAGGCTGGGTGGCGGAAAATGTTCCAGCTGTGTTGGAGGCGTGGATGGGAGGAACCGAGTCAGGCAATGCGGTCGCTGATGTCTTGTTTGGTGACGTCAATCCCGGCGGCAAGCTGCCGGTGACCTGGCCGCGCACCGTCGGTCAGGTGCCGATCTACTACAATCACATGAACACCGGCCGCCCGCCAGAGGCCACCAACCGCTACACCTCGAAGTATCTCGATGTTCCCTGGACACCGCAATTCCCTTTTGGCTACGGGTTAAGCTACACGCAGTTCAAGATCACCAACCTGCAACTCAGCGCTCAGCGAATTCGAACGAGTGGCAACTTGACGGTCACCGTCGACGTTGAGAACGTCGGCAAACGTCCGGGTGATGAAGTAGTCCAACTTTATATTCGCGACCTGGCGGCGAGCATGACACGTCCGGTTAAGGAGCTGAAAGGATTTCAACGCGTGACGCTTCAGCCAGGTGAAAAGAAACATCTGGAGTTTGTGCTAAGGCCGGAACATCTGGGATTCTGGAATCGCGAAATGCGTTTTGTGGTTGAGCCCGGAGAGTTCAGGGTAATGGTAGGTTCAAACTCAGAGGATCTCATCGAGACGAAGTTTGCAGTCGAATGAGACTGAGCTCCGTAAGATTACGCAAATTCGGTCGAGCCAGTTAGACAAACGCTCAAAAGGACAGCGAAATGAAAGCCAAAATAGCGGCGTGGGCTTCGTTGGTTGCCGGACTGCTGGGGATCATTGTCGGCCTGCGAGATACATTCGCACCCGGGTTTTTCACTATGAGCGGGAGCGTGAAGAGCAAACTCGACATCGTAATGGAATTTGCTGCTGCGGCTACGTTTTTGTCCGTTGCCGCCGTGTTTCATATGAACAGGCAACGGATAGATAGCAAAAGCAAATAAGCTTTGCTACGCCGGTTGCGCGATCCAAGACCAGGGAAAATGAATTCAGGAAAACGAAATAGATTCTCTGGTTCTGCTCCCATCGTCGCGGTCTTGATCCTGCTAGTCGCTACTGTCGCTTCTTCACAAGCGATCCGTCCGTCTCCCAAACTTACCAGCGAAGACCAGCAATTCCTTGAAGACCTCGAGCACCGTTCCTTTCAATATTTCTGGGAAGAAGGAGACCCGGATACCGGGCTCATTCCCGATCGGGCCCGCATGAATGGTTCACCGCTCGACGAGAACCATCGCAACGTAGCAAGCATAGCCGCGACCGGCTTCGCTCTCACCGGGCTCAGCATCGCCGCCGATCGCAATTGGATCAGTCGCAGTCAGGCCCAGGAACGCACGCGCAACACGCTACGGTTCTTTGCAAACAAAGCCTTCCAACAACGCGGTTGGTTCTACCATTGGCTCGACGCGAAAACGGGAGAACGGCGCTGGAACAGCGAAGTTTCGTCAATCGATACAGCCTTGCTGCTGGCCGGTGTGCTGACGGCGCGCCAGTATTTTCGTGATGATCCGGAAATACGCAAGCTGGCCACTAAAATCTACGAGCGAGTCGATTTTCACTGGATGCTAAACGGCCAGCAACTGCTTTTGTCGCATGGCTGGAAACCGGAGACCGGATTTCTAAAACCTCGCTGGGACACCTACAGCGAAGACACTATTCTCTATTTGCTGGCAATTGGATCGCCGACGCATCCGATCTCACCTGCATCCTGGTACGCATTGTGGCGCGATCGCTATCGTTATGAAGGTTACACGTATTTCACCACCATTGGCGTGCCGCTCTTCATGCATCAGTATGCGCACGCCTGGATCGACTATCGTAACTGGCGCGAAACCAAAGGCGACCGAATTGACTATTTTGAAAATTCAGTTAAAGCCACGCTCGCGCATCGCGCTTTCTGCATAAATCTCACGCAC
>WNFK01076615.1_pt2 | contig 13781 bp, 15 predicted proteins | sample 5400281 | NCBI WGS metagenome assembly WNFK01 (sample SAMN13153350, study PRJNA577476) | soil metagenome | isolation source: 20 cm soil on Douglas fir-dominated hillslope | place: USA:California | collected 2013-09-17 | reverse complement strand
GGTTCCCGCCGCATCCCGGTCCGGACTTGATCCACTACCGCGCATGAGCGCCCACCCGGCCACGCGCCCAGGGAGAACAGCATGGGGAAGGTGATCGGCATCGATCTCGGCACCACGAACTCGGTCGTCGCGGTGATGGAGGGCGGCAGTCCCCTCGTCATTCCCAACCAGGAGGGGAGCCGTCTGACCCCGTCGGTGGTGGCCTTCACCAAGGACGGCGAGATCCTGGTGGGCCAGGTGGCGAAGCGGCAGGCGGTCACGAACCCGGAGAACACCGTGTTCTCGATCAAGCGGTTCATGGGCCGGCGCTACGACGAGGTGCTGGAGGAGATCAAGCTCGTTCCCTACAAGGTCGTGAAGGCGCTCAACGGTGACGTCCGCATCGACATCCGGGGCAAACAGTACTCACCGCCGGAGATCTCGGCGATGATCCTGCGCAAGCTCAAGGAGGCGGCCGAGGCCCACCTGGGGGAGAAGGTCACCCAGGCGGTGATCACGGTGCCGGCCTACTTCAACGACAGCCAGCGCCAGGCCACCAAGGACGCGGGGAAGATCGCGGGGCTCGAGGTCCTCCGCATCGTGAACGAGCCCACCGCGGCCGCGCTTGCTTACGGGCTGGACAAGAAGAGCGACGAGCAGATCGCGGTGTACGACCTCGGCGGCGGGACCTTCGACATCTCCATCCTCGAGCTGGGGCAAGGGGTGTTCGAGGTCAAGGCCACCAACGGCGACACCCACCTCGGCGGCGACGATTTCGACCAGCGCGTCATCGAGTGGATCGCGGAGGAGTTCAAGAAGGAGCACGGCATCGACCTGCGCCGGGACCGCATGGCGCTCCAGCGTCTGAAGGAGGCCGCCGAGAAGGCGAAGATCGAGCTGAGCTCCACGCTCCAGACCGAGATCAACCTGCCCTTCATCACCGCCGACGCCAGCGGCCCCAAGCACCTCGTCATGACTCTCACCCGGGCCAAGCTCGAGTCGCTGGTGGACGATCTCATCCAGCGCACGGTCGAGCCCTGCCGCCGCGCGCTCAAGGACGCGAAGATGTCCGAAAAGGACATCGACGAGGTCATCCTGGTGGGCGGCCAGACGCGGATGCCCAAGGTCCAGGACGTGGTCAAGCAGGTGTTCGGGCGCGAGCCGCACAAGGGCGTCAACCCGGACGAGGTGGTCGCGGTGGGGGCCGCCATCCAGGCCGGCGTGCTCGCGGGCGAGGTGAAGGACGTGGTGCTGTTGGACGTCACCCCGCTGTCGCTTGGCGTGGAGACCCTCGGCGGCGCCATGACGGTCCTCATCCCGCGCAACACCACCATCCCCACCAAGAAGAGCGAGATCTTCAGCACCGCCGCCGACAACCAGCCCGCGGTGGACATCCACGTCCTCCAGGGCGAGCGGCCGCTGGCGAAGGACAACCGCACCCTCGGCCGCTTCCAGCTCGTCGGCATCCAGCCGGCGCCGCGGGGGCTGCCGCAGATCGAGGTGACCTTCGACATCGACGCCAACGGCATCCTCAACGTGTCTGCGAAGGACGTGGCCAGCGGCAAGCAGCAGCAGATCACCATCTCCGCGTCCTCGGGCCTCAGCAAGCAGGAAGTCGATCGCATGGTGAAGGAAGCCGAGGCCAATGCCTCGGACGACGCGCGGCGTCGGCAGGAGATCGAGCTGCGCAACCAGACGGACACCCTCGTGTACACCACGGAGCGCGCGCTCGCCGAGCACGGCGCCAAGCTCACCGAGAGCGAGCGGTCGGCGCTGGAGGGGGCCCTCGCCGAGGCCCGAGAGGCGCTCAAGGGGGACGACGCCGAGCGCATCCGGCGAGCGCAGGAGCGGTTGACCCAGGCGTCCCGGGTGCTCGCGGAGGCGAGTCCGCGGAGGGGGAGGTCGTGGACGCCGAGTTCAAGGACGTCAGCGATCGCCAGTCATGACGACGAGGCCCGTGAGGACAAGAGGCCCCGTTAGGTGGCGGCTCCTCGCCGGGGCGGCAGGCCTGGCGCTGCTCAACGTCGCGGCGCGCTGGCTCGTGTCGGCGCCGGCCCGTCGCCATGCGTGAGGCGGGCGACGATCATGGCCGCGCGGAGGCCGCCCGTGCCCAGATCCGATGATTCCATCGATACGCCGGAGGACGGCGCCGCCGCGCCTTCCCCCGACGCCGACGAGGTCGAGCGTCTTCGCCAGGCCAACCTCCGGCTGCTCGCTGATTTCGAGAATCTCCGCCGGCGTCAGGCGCGCGAGGGGGAGGCGGCCGGGAGGGCCGGCCGGCGCGCGGTGCTGCTGGCCCTCCTTCCTGTGCTCGACACGCTGGAGCGGGCGCTGGCCACCGGCTCCACCGATCCGAAGTTCTACGCGGGGGTGGCCGCGACGCAGCGTCTCTTCGAGCGCGCCCTGCGTGAGGCCGGCGTCGAGCCCATCGAGAGCCTGCACCAGCCATTCGATCCCAGCCTCCACGAGGCGATCGCGACGGTGGACACGGACGAGGCGGAGCCCGGCACGGTGGTGCGCGAGGAGCAGCGGGGCTGGCGGATGGGGGACGAGGTGGTCCGCCCCGCCCGCGTGGTGGTCGCGAGCTCCCCGGAGGCGGCCGCCCCGTGGCGGTGAAGTTCCGCGACTACTACGAGGTGCTCGGGGTGCCGCGCACGGCGACAGCCGACGAGATCAAGCGCGTGTACCGCCAGCTGGCGCGGAAGCACCACCCCGATCTCCAGCGGCCTGCCGATCGGCCCAAGGCCTCGGAGCGCTTCAAGGAGATCAACGAGGCCTACGAGGTCCTGAGCGATCCGGACAAGCGCGCCAAGTACGACGCGCTCGGCGCGGACTGGAAGAGCGGGATGGACTTCACGCCGCCACCGGGCTCGGGCGCCCGGCCGGGCACGCCCCCCGGCGCAGGCTGGACCAGCGTGGATGCATCTTCCTTCGAAGACCTTGGCTCAGACCTGGGCTCGGACATGGGGGGCTTCAGCGACTTCTTCTCGTCGATCTTCGGACGGGGGGAGGCTCGAGCGGGGCGGCGCCCGGGCGCGCGCGAGCGCGTCCGGGTGACCATGCCGGGGCCCGATGTCGAGGCCGAGCTGCAGGTGACGGTGGAGGAGCTGCTGCGCGGCGGCAAGCGTCGCCTCAGCCTGGACGGCGGCCGGCAGCTCGACGTGGAGATTCCGAAAGGCGCGCGCGACGGTACCGTGCTGCGGCTGGCCGGCCAGGGCGGTCGCGGGATCAATGGCGACCTGGAGATGGACCTCCCGCTCTGGCCGTGGCAAGCGGTGCTGGGCGGGGAGGTGCGGATCGACACGCCGGACGGGCCGGTGACGCTCACCATCCCGTCCGGCACGCAGACCGGCCGGCGCCTGCGCCTGCGCGGTCGCGGTCTGCCGCGCGCCGACGGCGGCCGTGGCGATCTCTATGCAGTGGTGCGGATCGTGGTGCCTGAGCGGCCGAGCGCGGCGGAGCGCGAGGCGTATGAGGCGCTGCGGCGCGGGGCGTCCGTGCCCGGCGACCGGCCGGCCCACGTATGAGCGGATTCCGCAACCCGTCGAGAACGCCGCTGCGCACGCCCATTCCGGGCTCGGCGCCGCACCCGGAGCTGTCGCTGTCCGGAGAGGAGCTCGCGGCGGCGGCGGGCATCAGCCCCACGCGGCTCGGACATCTCGCGCGCCTCGGCTTCGTGGAGCCGATCGCGCCCGAGACGGAGCGGTTCACCGCCGCCACTGCCGCGCGGCTGCGGCGCATGCTTCGCCTGCACGGGGACCTCGGCGTGAATCTCATGGGCGCCGCGATCATCGTGGACCTTCTGGAGCGGCTCGAGCGCTTGGAAGACGAGCTGGCGCGTCAGTCCCACGGGGGCTGAGGGAGAACGACATGGATCCCAACCGGATGACGGAGAAGGCCCAGGACGCGATCCGCCAGGCGCAGAGCCTCGCCCAGAAGGGCGGACAGTCCCAGATCGAGGCCGAGCACATGGCCGTCGCACTGCTCGCCGAGGAGGACGGCGTGGCCCGCCGCATCGTCGAGAAGGCCGGCGCCAAGGCGGGGGCGCTGGTCGAGCGGCTCCAGCAGGCGATCTCACGGCTGCCGCGGGTCTCCGGCCCCGGGAGCCAGGCGGGCCAGGTCTACGTCTCGCCGCGCGTGAACGAGATCCTCATGGCGGCCGAGGCCAAGGCCCAGCAGATGAAGGACGAGTACGTGAGCGTCGAGCACCTGCTGCTGGCGCTGGCGGAGGTGAAGGACGGCCCGGTGGCGGAGGCCCTGCGCGCGGCCGGGTTGACGCCGGAGAAGCTGCTCGAGGCCACCGCGGCGGTACGCGGCAGCCAGCGGGTGACGAGCCCGAACCCGGAGGGCACGTACGAGGCGCTCGAGAAATACGGACGGGACCTCACCGCACTGGCCCAGCAGGGCAAGCTTGATCCCGTCATCGGCCGCGACGAGGAGATCCGCCGCGTGATCCAGATCCTCTCGCGGCGCACCAAGAACAACCCCGTGCTCATCGGCCCTCCGGGCGTGGGCAAGACCGCCATCGTGGAAGGGCTGGCGCAGCGGATTGTCCGGGGCGACGTGCCCGAGGGGCTCAAGGGCAAGCGCGTGGTGACGCTGGACATGGGCGCGCTGGTGGCGGGCGCCAAGTACCGCGGCGAGTTCGAAGAGCGGCTCAAGGCGGTGCTCAAGGCGGTGCAGGACGCCCAGGGCGAGATCATCCTCTTCATCGACGAGCTGCACACCGTGGTGGGCGCGGGCGCGGCCGAAGGCGCCATGGACGCCAGCAACCTCCTCAAGCCGGCGCTGGCCCGCGGGGAGCTGCACTGCATCGGCGCCACCACGCTCGACGAGTACCGCAAGCACATCGAGAAGGACGCCGCGCTCGAGCGGCGGTTCCAGCCGGTCATGGTGGACCAGCCCAGCGTGGAGGACACCATCTCCATCCTCCGCGGGCTCAAGGAGCGCTATGAGATCCACCACGGCGTCCGCATCAAGGATTCGGCGCTGGTGGCGGCGGCCACGCTGTCCCATCGCTATATCGCGGACCGGTTCTTGCCCGACAAGGCCATCGACCTCGTGGACGAGGCGGCGGCGCGGCTGCGCACCGAGATCGACTCCATGCCGGCGGAGCTGGACGAGATCACCCGCCGTGTCCTCCAGCTCGAGATCGAGCGCGAGGCGCTCAAGAAGGAGACCGACACCGCCTCGCAGAATCGCCTCCGGAAGCTCGAAGAAGAGCTGACGAAGCTTCAGGCCGAGGCCAAAACCCTGCGCGAGCAGTGGGAGCGGGAGAAGGCCGCCCTCGAGCGCCCGCGGCAGCTCCGCAAGCGCATCGAGGAGGTCAAGCTGGAGATCGAGAAGGCCACGCGGGCCTATGACCTCAACCGCGTGGCCGAGCTGCAGTACGGGACGCTGGCTTCCCTCGAGAAGGAGCTCAAGGAAGTGGAAGCCCAGGCGGCGGCCATCGGCGGCCGGCGGCTCATCAAGGAAGAGGTGGACGAGGAGGACATCGCGGAGGTCGTCTCCCGCTGGACGGGCATCCCGGTGTCCAAGCTCATGGAAGGCGAGATGCAGAAGCTCCTCCGGCTCGAGGAGGAGCTGCACCACCGGGTGGTGGGCCAGGACGAGGCCGTCCGCGCGGTGGCCGACGCGGTGGTCCGGGCGCGGGCCGGCATCAAGGACCCCAAGCGCCCCATCGGCTCCTTCCTCTTCCTCGGGCCCACCGGCGTGGGCAAGACCGAGCTGGCGCGCGCGCTGGCCGCCACCCTGTTCGACGACGAGGACAACATCGTCCGCCTCGACATGTCGGAGTACATGGAGAAGCACACGGTGGCCCGGCTCATCGGCGCGCCGCCGGGATACGTGGGCTACGACGAAGGCGGGCAGCTCACCGAAGCGGTGCGGCGCAAGCCCTACTCCGTGGTGCTGCTCGACGAGATCGAGAAGGCGCACCCGGATGTCTTCAACGTGCTGCTCCAGGTGCTGGACGACGGCCGCCTCACCGACGGCCAGGGTCGCACGGTGAGCTTCAAGAACACCGTGATCATCATGACCTCCAATATCGGCAGCCAGCTCATCCTCGAGCAGCGCGGCGCCGACGAGCGCAGCTATCAGCGCATGCGGGAGCAGGTGCTGGAGGCGCTGCGCCGTCAGTTCCGGCCGGAGTTCCTGAACCGGGTGGACGAGGTGGTGGTGTTCCGCGCCCTCACCGAAGCCGAGCTCGCCAAGATCGTCGAGATCCAGCTCGACGGGCTGCGGCGCCGCCTCGCCGAGCGCCGCATCACTTTGGAAGTCGCGCCGGCGGCGCTGGCCCACCTGGCGCGGGTCGGTTACGACCCCGTCTACGGCGCCCGGCCGCTGAAGCGGGTGATCCAGCGGGAGATCGAGACCCCCGTCGCGCGTCTCATCGTGGGCGGCAAGCTTCGCGAGGGCGGCACCGTGAAGGTGGACGTGAGCGGCGACGGGTTGCGGGTGGACGCTACCGCATGAAACCGTTCGAGGACGCGGTGGCCATGGAATTGATGTGGCTCTTGCGCGCGGGGGTGCCCGCGCACGGGGTGCAGCTCACGGTGCGGGAGCTGGTGGTGGCCCGCATCGGGCGCGGCCCGCTGGGCCCCCGCGAGGTGAGCGACGCGGTGGAGGCGACGGTGCGCGCGGCCGGCCGCCTGGTGCGCGAGATGGACGCATCCCAGGAGCTGGTGGAGCTGGTATGCCGGTCCACGCTGGAGGCGGTGCGCGGCCACGGGGGTGAGAGCGCTCGCTGGCTCGGGGAGGCGACGAGCGCCGCCTATGCGGTACTCGACGAGGTGGCCCGGGAGCGTGCCGAGGGGCCCGCGTGGCGCTGGGTGGCGCGAGGGATCCCGCGCGGGTAGCGGCGTCATGGGGCAGTCAACCGAGCAGGGGGAGGTCTGACATGGACGCGCGAGCCGTGACCGACGTGGCGTCGCTGGCCAGGAACTGGTGGGTGTTTCTCCTCCGCGGGATGGTGGCGATCCTCTTCGGCGTGCTGACCGCGCTGATGCCGGCCATCACCCTCGTGCTGCTCGTCTTACTGTTCGGCGCCTATGCCCTCGTGGAAGGCGGCTTCAACGTCATCACCGCCTTCCGCCGCCGGAGGGGCGAGCGCCTGTGGTGGCTGCTCCTCCTCGAGGGGCTGGTGAGCATCGCGGCGGGCGTGGTCGCGTTCATCCTCCCGGGCCTCACCGCGCTCATGCTGGTGCTCGTCATCGGCGCGTGGGCCATCATCACCGGGGTGCTCGAGGTCGTGGCCGCCGTCCTCCTCCGCAAGCTGATCAGGGGGGAGTGGTGGCTGGCGCTGAGCGGGGTGCTCTCCCTGATCTTCGGCGCGCTGGTGCTGGTGTGGCCGGGCGCGGGGGCGCTGGCGCTGGTGCTGTGGATCGCCGCGTACTCGATCGCGTTCGGCGTGCTGCTCGTCGCGTTCGCCTTCCGGCTCCGGAGCGTGCGGGAGCGGCTGCCGGGCGGCATGCCGCACGCGGCACCGGGGCGGGCCTGACCATGCGGCGCGGTCAGATCCTCCTCCTCTGGATCGCGATCCTGGCCGCCGGATTCCTCGTGTTCGGGTCCGGGGCGGAGCTCGCGCGCGGCTGGTGGTCCACGTCGCGCTCGGCTCCCGCCGTCGCGATCGTCCCCGCCAACGTGGGAGCACCGCCCAGCGGCTGGACGGCGGTGGCGAAGGCGGCGATGCCGGCGGTGGTCAACATCTCCTCCTCGAAGACGGTGCGGGGACCCGGCGGCTCGGCGCCCTTCTTCACCGATCCGTTCTTCCGGCTCTTCCCCCCGCCGGAGCGCGCCCCCCGGCGCGAGCGGAGCCTGGGCTCGGGCGTGATCGTCACCGCGGATGGGTACGTGCTCACCAACAGCCACGTCGTCGACGGCGCGGACCAGATCCAGGTCACCCTCGGCGACCGGCGCGAGTTCAAGGCCAAGCTCATCGGGGCGGACCCCAAGTCCGACGTGGCCGTGCTCAAGCTCCCCGGAGCGGGGTTCGCCACCATTGCCCTCGGCGATTCGAGCAAAACCCAAGTCGCCGAGGTGGTGCTGGCCATCGGGAATCCCTTCGGGCTGGACGGGACGGTGACCATGGGCATCGTCAGCGCGGTCGGCCGCGCCAATCTGGGCATCGCCGACTACGAGGACTTCATCCAGACCGACGCCGCCATCAACCCCGGCAACTCGGGGGGCGCGCTGGTGAATGCCAGCGGCGTGCTCGTCGGGATCAACACCGCCATCTTCAGCGAGAGCGGCGGCTATCAGGGGATCGGCTTCGCGGTGCCCGTCAACATGGCCCGACAGGTGATGGACCAGCTGGTCACGCGCGGGCGGCTCTCGCGCGGCTACCTGGGCGTGACGGTCCAGGAGGTGACGCCGGCCATGGCCCGCGGCTTCGGTCTGCCGACCCCCCGCGGCATTCTCGTGAGCGACGTCTCGCCCAGCGGGCCGGCGGCGCGAGCGGGCCTCAAGCGGGGCGACGTGATCGTCGCCATCGACGGCAAGCCGGTGGAGGACGTCGGCCACTTCCGGAACCACATCGCCGGCACGCCGCCCGGCACCAGGGAGAAGCTGACCATCCTGCGCGATGGGCACGAGCAGACCTTGGAGGTGGCCATCGCGGAGATCCCTGAGCGCGCGACCGTGGCGGCCTCGATGCCGGCCCGCCCAGAGGGCCCTGGGTTAGAGGTGGTCGATCTCACCCCGGAGATGGCGCGGCGCCTCGGCGTTCCCCCCGGCGTACAGGGGGCGGTGGTGGCCCGGATACAGCCGGGCGGGACCGCCGCCGAGGCAGGCCTCCGCCCGGGGGACGTCGTCCAGGAGCTGAACCGGCGCCCGGTGCGCTCGGCGAAGGACTTCACGCGGGCGCTCGCGGAGGCGGGCGGGCAGGATCTGGTCGCCGTCGTCAATCGGGGCGGCACGACCGCGTACGTGATCATCGAACGCGGTTGAAAGGAGTGACCAATGGGCTTCGGTGACCTGCTGTGGCTGTTCTTCATGATCTCGGCGTTGCAGCCGATCATGCGCCAGAAGATGCTGGAGGCCGCTCGCCTGCGCATGCTCAGCCGATTCGAGCGCGCGCGGAAGAGCCGGGCCATCGCCATGGTGCACCGTCAGGAGACGATGAGCTTTCTCGGCTTCCCCCTCATGCGCTACATCGACGTGAACGACTCGGAGGAGGTGCTGCGGGCCATCAAGCTCACTGACCCCGACTGCCCCATCGACCTCATCGTCCACACCCCGGGCGGGCTCGTCCTCGCCGCCGGCCAGGTCGCGCACGCGCTGAAGCGGCACCGGGCCAAGGTCACCGTGTTCGTGCCGCACTATGCGATGTCGGGCGGCACCCTCATCGCCCTCGCCGCCGACGAGATCGTGATGGACCCCAACGCGGTGCTGGGCCCGGTGGATCCCCAGCTCGGCCAGTCGCCGGCGGCCTCGATCCTGACCGTGCTCGACAAGAAGAAGCCCGAGGACATCGACGACCAGACCCTCATCCTGGCCGACGTGTCGCGCAAGGCCATCGCGCAGGTGAAGCAGACGGCGCATGATCTCCTCGTGGAGAAGATGGCGCCCGAGCAGGCGGCCGCGCTGGCGGAAAAGTTGGCCACCGGCACCTGGACCCATGACTACGCGATCACCGCGGAGGAGGCAAAGTCCCTGGGGCTCCCGGTGAGCACCGAGATGCCGGAAGAGGTGTACGCGTTCATGCGCCTCTTCCCGCAACCCACGCGCACCCAGCCGTCGGTGCAGTACGTGCCGATGCCCTACTACCGTGGCAACGGGGGGAATGACCGCTGAAGAGCTACGCCACCCTGGCCGAGGCGGTGGACGGCCTGACGCGACGCGGGTTCTCCGACACTCTCCGCGTCGTGGATGGTCGTCTGCGCGCCGTCGACCGGGGAGAAGTGCTCCGGACCGAGGAGCTGACCATCTGCGAGTTCTACCGCTTCGAGGGCGTCTCGGATCCCGATGACATGGCCATCGTCTATGCTATCGCCAGCACCGGGGGTGTCCGCGGGACCCTGGCCGACGCCTTCGGAGTCTACTCGGATCCGGCGACGAGTGCGGCGCTCGAGTGCGTGCCGATCCGCGGGCCGTGCTGACGCTCGTTCAGCGAGCCGGCGCCGTCCGCGACTCGGCCACGGAGCCCGGCTCGAGCTTCTTGACCTCGTCGGCGCTCACACTCAGCGTGATTCGATCACCCACCGACGCGACCAGGCCGGCGGGAATGGGGGTCTCGCTGCGGAAGAGCACGCCCCCGCGCACGACGACACGGGTGATACGGCCCGACGCCGACTCGAGCTCGACGCCCTTGACCTCGCCCACGCGCCGGCCCGCATTGTCGTACACCGGAGTGTCCGCCGCGATAGCGGGCTCCTTCACGCGCTCCGGCGCGTCGGGATCGGGGATGAAGGCGGGCGTGCCGGAAACGGTGGGCGACGTCAGCACGAACGGCAGCGTGGCTTCCGTCCAGCCGTCGCCGGCCACCAGGAAGAAGCTCCGTAGATCGAAGCCCATGGGCATCGGCCACTGGTCGGGCATCGGCCGGAGCGCAGGCGTGCCGAAGAGGTCCAGGCCGTCCAGCTCTGCGGCGCGCAGCATGAGACGGACCTCGTCCCCGGCCCGCTCGACCATGCGGATCGGCACGACGATCTCGCGGCGATCGAGCACGCCCTGGCGGACGACGAGGGCGGCCACCTGACGGGACTCCGGGTGCAGCACGAGGCGGCTGACCGTGCCGATGCTCTTTCCATCCTTGTCGCGGACGTGGGTGCCGAAGGGAACCAGCATGTGGTCTCCTCTCACTCGGGGGTGCGGACGGTCAGCACCGGGCAGGGGGCGAGCCGGATCACACGGTCCGCTACGCTGCCGAGCAGCACGCGGCTCACGCCGCCGCGCCCGTGGGTGCCCATGATCACGAGGTCGGCGTGCTCGGCCGTCGCGAGATCGACGATCTCCTGGGCCGGCGCGCCCGTACGCATGAGCGGGCGGACGGTGAGGCCCTTGTCCTTGGCCTTTGCCGCGATCTTGTCGAGCGCCTCCGCCACCCACTGCCGCCCCTTCTCGAACGCCTCCCAGGCTTTGTCCGGGGGCACCGCCATCGGGTCTCCATAGCTCGGCGGCTCGATGAAGACGTGGACGAGCACCACCTCGGACTGCAGGGCTTCCGCCACGCGCTGGGCAAGCGACCAGGCTTCCTCGGCACAGTCCGAGAAATCGGTCGGCACCACGATGCGGTGAAAGAGCTTGGTGGCCATGCGCGTCCCTCCTGACTCTCGAAGAGAGCGCGTGCAACCGAGGTGCCACGGGGCCCGCGCGCGGATTCAGGGACTTGGGCGGGAGCGGCGCGATTTCGATGGGTGGAACATGACCCGGTTGGGGGACCGATCCCCCAGCGTCCGGGGGGCGCTTCGTGTAGCGTCTCGCCCCCGCCGTCCGCAGCGACGCCGCGAGGGCCTCACACGAATCTGCGCGTCGCGCCTCACGCCACCGCCTTCCCAAACCACCTGCCCGGCCGGTAAAGATCACCCGGCCCGCTCATAGGCGTGCCAGACCTCTTCATCGGAACTGAGCGGCCACGAGGGGGTGGTGGTGGCGCGCCCGACGTGGTGGTGTCGCGCTAATGGGGAGTGGACGTCTTGCGCGATTTCTTGCGGGTCGGCAGTTTCGAAAGCCAGCGCGCGGAGCGGCCGAACGTTCTTTGAATGGATTCGTCGCTGACCAGGCGCGCGCCATCGGCATGGTATTCCAGCACGAGCTTCGACGCTGATGATGGTTGCTCCGGGGAGCCGCTCCAGCAGGAGTCGCATCAACTGCTCCTGGCCCAGCGGATCGAGCGCGGCGGTGGCTTCATCCATTACGATGATTTCCGGACGCTGGATGAGCGCGCGGGCAAACGCGAGCCGCTGCTTTTCTCCGCCGGAGAGCACGTGTTCCCACGCCGCGTCTTCATCGAGCCGATCGAGAAAATGACCCAGCCCCACTTCCTCGACGGTGGTCCGGACCACGGCATCGTCGACCTCCTCGGGCGAGAGCGGATACGTCACCGCCCGGCGCAGCGTTCCCAGGGGCACGTAGGGCGCTTGCGGCATGAAGAACAGCCCTTCGAATTTGATGAGGATTTCTCCGCTGCCCCACGGCCACAGGCCGGCGATCGCCCGCACCAGCGTGCTCTTGCCCGTGCCGGATTCGCCGACGACAAGCACTTTTTCGCCGCGCGCGATCTCGATGTCAGCTTCGTTCACCACCGCGCTTCCATCGTCCAACGTTACCGAGAGGTCCCGCAGCCGGAGCGCGCCGGCCTCGGCTTGCTTGCGAACGATGCGGCCGGTCGTTTCCTCCCGTTCCGCACGCTCCAGGCGGTCCAGCGAGACCAATAGCGAGGCTAATCGGGACGCCGAGGCGAGGAAGGCGGAGGCGGCCTGCATGACTTCACCAAGGGTCATGGTCCCGGCCACGTACTTAGGGGCGCACAGGAGAATCGGAATGATCGGTGCGACGCCGTTACTGCTGTGGGACACAAGCGTGGTGCGGACGTACTGCATCATCAACTCGTACCAGCGCTTGCGGACGGTGGTGAATGCTCCGTCGAGGCCGGCGCGCTCCTCATTGCCCCCGCCCAGCATCGCGATGCTCTCGCCGTTTTCCCGGAGGCGTGTGAGCATGTACCGGTAATCCGCCTCCGCCTGATTCTTATGCTCGGAGACCGTCACAAAGCCGCGGGCAATCATGACCATCGATCCGCTGGCCAACGCCGCATAGGTGAAGGCGGCCACGACCAAAAAACCCGGGATACGGAGCACCGTACTTCCGAACGGGATCGTGAGCTCACCGCCGATGAACCAGAGGACACCGATGAAGACGATCGCGGAAGTGACGGCGGTGAAGACGCCGACCAAGAATTCGACCGGTGCCTCGACACTCAGACGCAGATCTTCGGCCACGCGATATTCCGGATTGGTGTGATCGCCCGGAACCAAGTTGAGTTGATAATACCGGCCGCTGGCGAGCCATTGATCAAGCACGTGCGCGTTCAGCCACTCGCGCCACCGGCGCTGCAGGGTCATTTTTGCATACGTGGCCGCGGCCGCCACGCCCACGACGGCGGCGATCAGAGGGAAGAAGATCACGGTTTGGTACAGGACGCCGCTGCCATCGCGCTTGTCGAGGGCATCGAACATCACGCGGTGCCATACGTTCAGCCGATACTGCAGGGCGAGATTCACCAGGGCAATGGCGATGACCGCGAACGTCAATGACCACGCGGTGCGCCCGCCACCTGTCCGCCAGAAACCTAGCGCCGCTTCCCAAAAACGGGCGAGAAGGTATTGGCGGCTTTGCTGGTCCTCGTCCGGAATCATCGGTGGCCCGTTCTCCTGCTCCGTCTTTTGGTGGGTTCGGCCGATGCCTCGCCCTATTCGACACTATGATACTCAATCAGGGAGGCTCGATGACCACGCCGTCGGCGAGATTGGGCGGCGAAGCGCTTGAGAGTCGAAGCGGAGCGAAAGACGTAGCTATTTGTGCGCGGGTCTAGAGCCCAGGCCCGTCGAGGATCTCGCGAACCTTGGTGAGGAGGTCATCGGGGGTGAAGGGCTTCGGCAGCAGCGGGCCGATGAGGTTGGTGAGCCCGCGGCCCAGTATGGCTTCGGGCGCGTAGCCTGACATGTAAAGCACCTTCGTCTCGGGGCGCATCGCGCTCACGCGCTCGGCCAGCTCACGGCCATTCATCCGGGGCATCACCATATCCGTGAGCAACAAGTGGATCGGACCGCGGTGGTGTTCTGCGATGCGGAGCGCGTCGGTGG
>WNFK01195743.1_pt1 | contig 13790 bp, 10 predicted proteins | sample 5400281 | NCBI WGS metagenome assembly WNFK01 (sample SAMN13153350, study PRJNA577476) | soil metagenome | isolation source: 20 cm soil on Douglas fir-dominated hillslope | place: USA:California | collected 2013-09-17 | reverse complement strand
TCAGCCTTTGAGTTTCCCTTTGGCGTCTGACAGAGACCTATTACTTGTCCGCCTTGTACCAGACAAAAGGCCACCTGATTGTTCTCGCAAGTAATCCTGCCTCCCGGCGGAGCGGCACAATCAATGCTACGCTGTCCGTAAGTCAGATTGCACAGGCCGGCGAGTGCGAGCACCAGGCAAGCATGGATAACTTTAGTTTGGGCAATCAATTTTATACACCTTCCTTTCTGCGTTCTTATTCACTGTATAACTTGAATTGGGAGGCGGGTTGATCAGATGATTCTTGAGTTGGTCGATGACGATTCCGGCGTCGGCGCCGTGATATGGACCAGTCTTCACCTTTGCACGAAGAAGTTTGGGGTTGCAGTTGCCATACTCAATGCCGAAATCCTCCTGTCTCGCCACAAACTCTATGGCATCTTTGAGACTCATGCCTCCCGGCAGGTTGGTACTAGTACCCTGAGCGGCTTCGAGACGAATGTCTTCCAACTCATTTCTCTGGGCAGGAGCTACCGGGTCATTAAATACTTTATAGCCCGGGGCTTCTACGCGGATACGAACTGCTTTTGTTGAGGGACTTAGGACCACTCTAAACGTACCACTCTCGCCAGTATAGTACCGTTGTGTTTCGCCTCGAGTGTCAACGTAAACGGTTGCATTCTTAACCAGCTGTTGGGTTTGTTTGTCAATAACTCTTCCTGCATAGGTAATATCGGGAGGCGGTGGTGGCTGCTCGGCGGTTCGATATTTTGCAGCAATCACCGCTGCTATGACGATCGCTGCGGCCCCGATGAGGGCAACCCAAACAGTGTTGCTTTTCTTTTCAGCCATGTGATCACCATTTCGTTAGATGAACCCCAAGATTGAGAAGCGGATGAGAGGTACGAGCGTCTATCTACACTAAGTCGGCGCAAAACTCAATAGTTTCGGGAACGGCTGGTGGGCACCGGCTTCGTAGTTCTGTGTCTGGATTCGCCGACGACCTACGGAGCTTTCGCGAAGTAGCCGGGCCGGTGGCGCAATTGTAGCTGCTCTTTTTGCAACTCAGGGTTGGTGATTTCGATGCGCATCTGGCGGTAAGAGCCGTCGCGGTTTTTGTTGGTAGGCGAGTAGGCAATCAGATACTGTGAACGAAGTTCCTGCTCGATCTCCGCGAAAGCATTAGTTAAGTCAGTCTCTCGTTTTGGGAAAAAGGCGCGCCCTCCCGTGGCGTTCGCCACCGTATTGAGTTCATCACGGTCCACTCCACCATACTTTTTGTCGCCGATACCAATCACGTAGATGACCGTCTCCGCGTCCAGCGCGCGATTGATTGCCTCGCTTCTGGAGAGTCGGCTCGTAGAATCGCGCCCGTCCGTAAGCAGGATGATCGCGCGACGTCTTTGGTTCGGGATGAAATCCTTTTGACTTTGAGCCGGACCCAAACCCTGACGAGCCTGAGCCTGTCCCGCAACTTTCGGATCGGAACTTCGCGCCAGGACCTCGCTTGACGTCAAAGCGATCGCGTCCCAGATCGCCGTTGAACCTTCGTCCCCCGGCGCCTTCATTCCCGGTCCGGAAGCGATGCCGCTGATTGGCCTTCCCGCGCCCAGATATGCGGGCAGCGCTACTTCAGTTCGTTCCAGGGCCCGATAGATACTAAAAACATCACGGGTCATTCCTTGTTCGAGGTAAGCTGCGCCGGTGAAGGGAATAATCGCCGCGTGGTCTTTGCTGGACTGAATTACTCTCTCGATAAAGGTGCGCGCGGCTGCCTTCTCCTGCGGCAAGGTGCGCTCCTCAGAGGCGCTAACGTCGATCAGAAAGGCGATCGAAAGTGGTCGATCCGTTTCGCGTTGAAAAGTGAGAATCTTCTGCGGCACGCCATCTTCAACCACCCGCAGGTCCTCTTCCCGCAATGTCGTAATGAAGGCTTTTTGTTTGTTGGTGGCGGTGAAGAAGAGGTTAGTGAGATCCGTGTCCACCCGAATTACTTCGTCATCCTGGCCGGCTGGGTCTTGCGCGGAAAGATGCGGGGCAGAGACAGATAGCAGCAAGATTAGAAGTAAAGACGCGACCGTGAATTTCATAAGACTGTAATGCCCTTATTTCAGGCTCTTGATATTCGCCGGCTTCGCGAATAACGAATCTGCAAGTGGCGTATTGTATTCAACTGAATCATAAACAACACGACTCGTTTGTACGCCGTTCGTGAAGTGGTCGATGGCCCAGGGTGTCGTGATTTGACCTATCGTAATCGGCTTCGCTAAACGATCTTCCTCAGTCACCTCTTCGTCATCGTCTGTGTCCTGCTTCTTTCTGGTTGCTTTGTAAATCACTTTCGCCGGCAACCCTTCCTTAGCCGCAAATTCATATTCGATCCAGAACCCATTCGGATAAGTGAGCCGAACAGTTTCATTGCGCCGGCCTACTCCGGCTTCTCGGCGCCCCACATAGCTAAGGGTTGCATTCTCCTTCTTCCACCACCCGCGCAAAAGGTTTTCAACACTGGTCCGCATGCTTCGCTTGAAGTCTTCAATCTGCTTGCCTTTCATATCCGCCAGTGATTTGGTGGCGCCGTCGTAGAGCCAGCCGGTTTCGCCCGAATTCGTCTGAATCACACGAATGCCCGAGCTGATAAATTCTGTGCGCTCTTTGTCCGGATAGGATATGTAGTCAACAAACTTTGCGGGAATCTGAGATTGGCCGTCACTGAAACCAGTGAAGAAGCCACGGCCAACTACGGTAGTGACATTCAAGTAGGCGTTGCCGCCAAGCACTTCAACCGCGCGATTGAGAATTGCTTCAGCTTTGGCAGCGTTCTCCAGCAGAGGTTTTTGGGCCGGTTCTTGCTGCGCCGTGGCCGAAACGCAAGACAAGATACATAGAAGCAGGGTAACAACCGGGCGGGGCAGTATTGAATGATTCATTTTTTGGTTCGAACTTTCGCGAATATATCGGTCATCTCTCACTTGAGGTAGTCATCTTAGTTGCTGACTATACTAATTAGCGATGCCTCTCTGACGCCATAGAAAAAGGGCTTCAATAAACAATCTTGAAGCCCTGCTAAACAACGCTGCACGTAGCCTGCCGATAAACTGTGGTTCCCCTAAACCGGCGAGTTTAATTCAAACTCGCGTTGGTGCCCGCCACCGCCTTGACCACAATCTCGTCATCTTCAACTTCAACCGCGAAATTCGTGGCGCTCTTCCAGAGTGCAGTTAACGGAAGTTTCACTTTCTCATCGATGTGACGCTTCAGAAAACGGGCCCCGTATTTTGTATTGAAGCCCTTCTCCGTCAGAAAGTTGAGCGCGGCGTCACTAACGCTGACATCCTTCCCCTGACGCTGCATCTGACGCCGGAGATTGTTCAGGTAAAGATCCGCAATCTGGCGCACCTCATCCATCGTTAGCGGCGCGAAGACAATGATTTCGTCAATGCGATTGCGAAACTCCGGCGAGAAACGCGTCTCGGCCGCCTTCATTACTTCATTCTTGACGACGCGGAAATCCTGCGCGGTCTTATTGCCGAAGCCGAGCGGCTTCTCGAATTTCTTGAAGCTCTCCGAACCTAGATTAGACGTCATGATTACGATGGCGTCTGACAAATAAACTCGCTTGCCGCGGCCGTCAGTCAACCAGCCTTCGTCAAAGCCCTGCAGGAAGAGGTTCATCAAATAAGGCGAGGCCTTCTCAACTTCGTCCAGCAGCAGAACCGTGTAGGGATTCTCGCGCAGTTGTTCCGTCAAAATTCCACCGCGCTCCGAGCCGACAATTCCACGCGGCATCCCAATTAACTTTTCGATGCTGACGGTGCCGTCGCCGTATTCAGACATGTCGATCCGCACCATCTTCTCTTCATCGCCAAACATGAATTCGGCGACTGCCTTCGCCAGCTCGGTCTTTCCCACGCCCGTCGGTCCTAAAAACAACAAGACGCCATCAGGTTTATAGTGCGACTCTTTCAGTGGGCCCTTGTTCAGCCGCAGCCTTTGCGCCACGGATTTGATAGCGGCCTTTTGACCAATGACGCGTTGTCCGAGCATCGCTTCAGTCATCGAGAAGCGTTCGCTCGTATCGCGGAAGATCATGTCGCGCGGAATGCGCGACTCCTGCGAAATCACGTCGATAACATGGTCCGGAGTGACGACCATCTTTTGCGGTTCGTTTATTTCAACTTTGACCGCAGCTGTGTCAAGCCAACCAATTGCTTTGTCCGGCAGATGGAGGTTGCGTATGTACTTTGGCGCCATTTCCAGAGCGGTATTGATCGCCTCATCGGAAATTTTGACTGAATAATTTCTTTCCAACCGCGGACGAATTCCCAGCAGTATTTCACGCGTTTCATTTATCGTCGGCTCAACAACCTTCACCAGGCGAAAGCGTCGCGCCAGCGCTTCATCTTCGGAAATGTATTCCTTGTACTCCGAAAGAGTGGTGGCCCCGATGATGCGCAAATCGCCGCGCGCCAATGCCGACTTAAACATATTTGCCGCGTCGGAAGACGTGCCCAGCGCCGCGCCCGCGCCCATGATTGTGTGCGCTTCATCGATAAAGAGGATGAGGTTGTCGCGTTCCTTAACCTCGTCGATGATGCCCTTGATTCGTTCTTCAAACATTCCCCGCAACATCGTGCCCGCCACAATGCCGCCCATTTGCAGTTGGACCACATGGGTGCCGCGCAAACGCGCCGGGACCTTTTCAGGCTCCATCTCGATCATGCGCGCCAGGCCTTCGACAACCGCAGTCTTGCCGACACCAGGTTCGCCGACCAGCATGGGCGAATTTGCCCGCTCGCGGTGGCAAAGAATCTCCACCATCTGCTGGATCTCTTTCTCACGGCCAATCGTCGGTGCGATCTTATCGGTCCGCGCCAGGCGATTCAGGGAAACGCCGAAGTGCTTGAGATAGGGTGGCAACTCAAACTTTTTGCGATACTGTTCCTCTTCGCGCTCGCGTTTGTTCACTTGCGCCTGGACGTTCTCAGCCACTACGTCAGGATTGGCGCCCATGTTTTTCAACACCTCAACAAAGAGGCTGTCGTAGTTTGTAAGCGCAGAAAAGATATCCGTTGCCTCGATCACTTTTCGACCCTGCGCCCGCGCGCGTTCCATCGCGCGTTTGAAAAGCTCTGTGGTGTCGGGAGAAATACGAATGCCCTTGCCTACATGCTGCTGACGAGTGCTTTCCAGTCGCTTATCAATTGCGATCTTGACAACGACCGGATCCAGCGACAGCTCACGCATAGTGGAGTTGAACATGTCGGGCTCCTCATACATGAGGGCCTCGAGAATATGCTCCACTGAAACGAAATTCTGATCCCGCTGGCGCGACTCGCTAAGGGCGTGATCGAGTATTCGTTGTCCGCTGTCGCCAAATTTATCTTTATAAGAGCCTAAATCAACCATTGTCTTGCTCCTGGCAAACCTGCCAATTTCCCTTAAAACTTAGTGCACCATTTTACGACAGCAAATTCGCCCGCTTCGATCGTGCCCAGATGCAAAAATCTGACCCAACCTGCGAAGGTTGGATGTCGTGAGCATATGCGCCGTTGCGTTTCGATGCAACGGAATTCTGCGGACGACTACACTGCAAATTTCCGGCCACCGGTTGACTAACCGACGCCCGGGCGAAAAGCCGCATAACGAATATTCATGATTTTCACGCGCGAGCACCTCACCCGAAGCGGGGGTTTAGTAGTCGTAGTCCTCACCGCCACCCGGCATTGCAGGCGTCGCTTTCTTCGGTTCCGGCGCATCCGTGACGGCGGCGTCGGTCGTCAGCAGTAGGCCTGCAATCGATGCGGCATTTTGGAGCGCAGTGCGTACAACCTTGGTAGGATCGAGTATGCCCGCGGCCGCCAAATCTTCGTATTCTCCACTGGCGGCATTGAAACCTTTATTGCCTTTCAACTGTGAAACTTTACCGGTGACCACCGCGCCATCAAGGCCGGCGTTTTCCGCGATACGCCGCAACGGCTCTTCCAAAGCCCGTCTCACGATTTTCATTCCAGTCAAAACGTCCTCGTCGTCATCGCTCAATTTGTCGAGCACTTGTCCGGCGCGCAATAAAGCGGTACCGCCGCCTACGACGGTGCCTTCCTGCGCCGCTGCCTTCGTAGCGTTAAGCGCGTCTTCAACACGCGTCTTGATCTCTTTCATCGCGGTTTCCGTCGCGGCGCCGACTTTAACCACTGCCACCCCGCCGGCAAGTTTCGCCAGCCGCTCCTGCAATTTCTCGCGATCGTAATCCGAAGTAGTTTCTTCAATCTGTCTTCTAATCGTCGCCACGCGTCCTTGTATCGCTTTTCGATCGCCGCCCCCTTCAACGAGGGTTGTCGACTCTTTGTCGATGATTGCGCGCTTGGCGGTCCCCAGGTCTGACAGCTGGACGTTTTCGAGTTTAACGCCCAGGTCTTCGGTAATAACGCGAGCGCCGGTAAGAACAGCCAGATCCTCGAGAATGGCCTTACGGCGGTCTCCGAAAGCCGGGGTCTTAACAGCACAGACTTTTATCGTGCCGCGCAGTTTATTAACTACGAGCGTGGCCAGGGCATCGCCTTCGATGTCTTCTGCGACAATCAATAACGGGCGACCACCGCCGGCTGCCTGTTCGAGAACCGGCAGCAAGTCGCGCATGGCGGCAATCTTTTTCTCATGCAAAAGAATCAACGGCTCGTCGAGCACGCATTCCATTCGATCGGCATTGGTGACGAAGTAAGGGGACAAATAGCCGCGATCAAACTGCATTCCTTCGACGATTTCGAGTTCGGTTTGCAGACCCTTTGCTTCTTCAACGGTAACCACACCGTCTTTGCCGACCTGCTCCATCGCGTCGGCGATGAGTTGGCCGATCTCGCGATCGTTGTTGGCAGAGACGCTGGCAACGTTCATCAGGTCTTCTTTGTCTTTTACCTTCCTGGAGGTGCGCTGCAGCTCAGCTACCACTGCCTCGGTCGCTATCTGAATGCCGCGTTGCAACGACATCGGGTTGGCGCCGGCTGTCACATTCTTCACACCCTGACGAAAGATTGCCTGGGCCAGCACGGTGGCGGTAGTGGTCCCGTCACCCGCGGTATCATTAGTCCTGACCGCAACTTCGCGCACCATCTGCGCGCCCATGTTTTCGTATTTGTCCTTGAGCTCAATTTCTTTCGCAACGGTAACGCCGTCTTTGGTTATGACCGGGGATCCATACTTTTTCCCGATCACGACGTTACGACCTTTGGGGCCAAGGGTTACGCGCACGGCATTCGCGAGCGTGTTCACACCGTTCAGCATTGCGCTCCGCGCTTGTTCGCGAAACTTTATCTCTTTTGCAGGCACTCTCGTTCTCCTTCGAGGGGGGTCTTAAATCTAAATCTGAATTCTGAAATCTGACTTCTGAGTTTTTGAGATCTCAAATTTAAGATCTGAGATCTCAAACCGCTTGGCTCGCCTTATCCGTAGGGCGTCCCACTTTAACTCGAGCCGGACGCAACAGCCGGTCACCGATCTTGTAACCGCGCGTGTGTTGGGCAACAACTTTGCCCTCATCATCCGGCGCTCCCTCAACCGTTTCAATTGCCTCATGAAACTCCGGATTAAACTCTTCGCCAATCGCATCAATTGGCTCAACGCCCGCGGCGACCAACGCATTTTCGAAACTCGACGCCGTTCTCCGTACGCCTTCAGCAATTACTTCCGCAGCGCTGCCCGCTTCAGCGGCGTCGGTAGCACGCTGCAAATTGTCGAGCACGGGTAACAGTCCGGCGATGAAATCAGCCTTATCCCGTTGCGCTCGTTCATCGGCGGCGCGATTCAGGCGCCGGCGCGTTTCATCAGTTTCACTTTGCAACTGCTTCCGCAACTGTTCAAAACGCGATTGCACTTCGAGCGTTTTTTGTTCCGCGGCCTTCGTCCGCGCCTCCAGCTCTTCAACGTAACTGGGCTTAAGACTCGGAGACTCGGCCTCGGTTTCGCGGTTTGTGTTTTCGTCGTCGTCCAGCAAGATGCGGCGTCGATCCGTCACGCGAATTTCCGCTTCGTCACCCCGCTTCTTCCTATGATCTCTGCCGAATATGTCCCTGGCCATTTGATCCCTCTACTTCCGGATTCCTGAAATTGATGGTCCTACGAAACCTTGATTTCAACTCGCTGCGATTTTCGTTCAGGACGCTTGGGAAGGTGAACTTGAAGTACGCCATCCTTGTAGTCGGCCCTGATATCGTTTTGATCGACAGCTGAAGGGACGCTAAACGTCCTGAGAAATCTGCCGCTCGGGCATTCCGCCCGGTGCCGGGCCGTGTCCTGGGCCACTCGATTTCCCTTGATCGTTAGCCTGTCGTCGTCGACGCTGATATCGAGCGTTGCTCGATCTATACCGGGAAGGTCGACAGCCACAGTGTATTCGCCTTCGTTTTCGTAAACATCAGCCGCCGGATACCAGTCGGCTGCCTCAACTTCGTCACTCGAGTTGTTTTCGCTGGCGCGCCGCTGCGACGCGTCTTCAAAAAGCCGGTTCATTCGATCCTGCAAAGACACCAGGTCATGCAAAGGATTCCATTGTGCCATCGCTCTTCCTTTTGGAGCGCGGTGACCTGTCACCGCTTTGGTCGGTCGCGACCTGTCGCGACCACGTTTCTAAATTGAGTCTACCGAAAAAACAAGGGCGTCAAGCCGCCCAGGACTAAAGCGGTGACAGGTCACCGCACTCCAGAATTAGGCCGCCGCTGCCGCGGCCTCAACCTTTAGATCCATCTGGTCGCCATTAGCCGTAACTTTCACTCTTTGGCCGGGCAGAACTTCTCCGTTCAGCAGTTTTACCGCCAACGGATTCTGTATCAGCGTTTGGATCGCGCGCTTGAGGGGTCGTGCCCCGTAGTTCGGATCGTAACCTTCTCGAGCCAGAAGTTGACGCGCCGAGTCGTCCAATACCAACTGAATATTTCTTTCGGCAAGCATCGCCAACAAACGCTCCAACTGTACGTCAATGATCTGGCCGATCTGATCTCGTGAAAGTTGATGGAAGATCACGATGTCGTCAACGCGATTCAGAAACTCCGGTTTGAAGTTTGCTCGCAACTCCTGCAACACAGCCTCACGCACTTCCTGTTCATCGCCGTCTGCATCCTGTATCTCGCGCGAGCCGAGGTTTGAAGTCATGATCAAAACGGTATTTTTGAAGTCGACCGTGCGGCCCTTCGCGTCAGTCAACCGGCCATCGTCAAGAATCTGAAGCAACACATTGAACACGTCCGGATGCGCCTTCTCGATCTCGTCAAACAACACCACTGCATAAGGCCGGCGGCGAATTGCTTCCGTCAGTTGTCCGCCCTCTTCGTAACCAACATATCCGGGCGGCGCACCGATCATGCGCGCCACCGCATGCTTCTCCATGTATTCAGACATATCGAGGCGGATCATCGCGTGCTCGTCGTCAAACAAAAATTCGGCCAGTGCTCGAGCAGTTTCGGTCTTACCTACGCCTGTCGGGCCCAGGAAAATGAATGAGCCAACAGGGCGATTCGGATCCTGTAGGCCGGCCCGTGCGCGTCGTACCGCGTCAGCAACTGCCTTCAACGCTTCCGCCTGTCCGATGACTCGCTTGCTGAGCCGCGCTTCCATGGTGACCAGCTTCTGCATTTCACCTTCGAGCATTTTGGAAACGGGAATGCCGGTCCATTTCGCAACTACCTCGGCGACATCTTCTTCGTCGACCTCTTCCTTGAGCATCACACCGTTAGTCTGCAGTTCCGCAAGCTTCTCTTGTTCAGCGGAAAAGCGGCGTTCCAACTCCGGAATCTGGCCATATTGAATCTCAGAAGCACGCGCCAAATCTCCTGCATTTCGAACCTGATCGAGCTGTAGTTTCAGTTGCTCCAACTCTGCCTTGGCCTTGCGCATTCGCTCAATAGCCTCTTTTTCCGACTGCCATTTCGCCTTCATGCCCGAAGACTTCTCGCGCAAATCCGCAATGCGCTGCTCAATCTCGTGCAAGCGCGCCTTCGATCTTTCGTCTTCTTCCCGCTGTAGTGCCTGACGCTCAATCTCCAGCTGCAGGATCTCACGCTCGAGTTGATCAATTTCCTGCGGCAGCGAATCGATCTCGATTCGAAGGCGAGAGGCAGCTTCGTCAATTAAGTCGATCGCTTTGTCCGGCAAGAAACGATCGGTGATGTACCGGTTAGAAAGAGTGGCCGCGGCCACGATGGCGGAATCCTTGATGCGAACGCCGTGGTGAACTTCATATTTCTCTTTCAGTCCACGCAAGATGGCAATGGTATCTTCGACAGAAGGTTCACCTACATAAACCTGTTGGAAGCGGCGTTCGAGAGCGGCATCTTTCTCGATGTACTTCTTGTACTCATTGAGCGTGGTGGCGCCAACACAGCGAAGCTCGCCGCGCGCCAGCGCCGGCTTCAACATGTTCGACGCGTCAATCGCGCCCTCCGCCGCTCCGGCCCCTACCAACGTATGCAACTCATCGATGAATAAAATTATCTGGCCCTGTGCGTTCTCGATCTCCTTCAGCACAGACTTCAGCCGATCTTCGAACTCCCCACGATATTTTGCGCCGGCCAGCATCGACCCCAGATCGAGCCCTACGAGTCGCTTGTTTCTCAAGGTCTCGGGAACGTCTCCCGAAACGATCCGCTGCGCCAGGCCCTCAACGATCGCTGTTTTGCCGACGCCAGGCTCACCGATCAGCACCGGATTGTTCTTCGTGCGGCGCGAAAGGACCTGGATAGTTCTCCGTATCTCGTCGTCGCGGCCAATCACCGGATCGAGTTTTCCTTTGCGCGCCAGCTCAGTCAGGTCGCGCGCGTATTTTGATAACGCCTGATAATTCTGTTCAGCATTCTGATCCGTGATGCGTGAGCCACCCCGCATCTGCTCAATCACCTTGAGCAGATCGTCACGCTTCATGCCGTGCTGGCGCAGAACCTTGCCGGCCTCACCGTCCTTTTCATCAACAATCGCCAAAAGCAAATGCTCTGTCGAGTTAAACTCGTCCTGCATTTTGTCCGCATGCTTCTGAGTGGCAGTGAAGATCTGACTTAGCCGGGGACTGAAATATTGCTGTCCCCCTTCCACTCGAGGAAAGCGCGCGATTGCCGCCTGAACATCATTAAGGACTACTTGAACGTTCACTCCGAGCTTCCCGAGGATGGGCCGCACAATGCCTTCCGGCTGTTCGAGCATCGCCGCGAGCAGGTGCTCCGGTTCAACTTGCTGATTTTGATTTCGCTCGGCCAGCTCGATGGCAGCTTGTATGGCTTCCTGAGCCCGAAGTGTAAACTTATCTAAACGCATAAACGATTTGGCTACTCTATACCGTTTTCAATTTTTTAGCGGGGTCAGCTCGCGTCGAACTGAAACCCCGCCTTAGACCCTTCCTTCAGACCCGGGGCACTACTGACTGCCTGCAGCCTTCGACTTCTCGCCGGTTTCGGTCTTCGCCTCGATGGTTTTTGCCGAAGTCGGAGTCGCTTCGCCCGCAATCTCAATCCGACGCGCCTTAGTTTCTTCACGCTTCGGCAACGTCACGCGCAAAACGCCGTTGCGATATTCAGCGGTGGCACCGTCGGCTGAAACGGTTTGAGGCAAGGTGAAAGATCGCGTGAAAGATCCGTAAGAGCGTTCCACGCGGTGGTAGTTATCCGAGTCGTCTCTCTTTTCGAATTGACGCTCGCCCCGCAACGTAATCACGTTGTTTTCGACGGATAGCTCAAAATCTTCCCGCTTCATTCCGGGAAGTTCCGCCTCAAGCACGATGTGATCTTTGTTCTCATAAATATCCACGCTGGGGTTCCAGGCTCCGGCGCCAATACCTTCCTCACCAAAGCCTCGGGTCAGGTTAGTAGAAAACAGCCGGTTCACCTCTTCCTGTAAAGTGCGAAGGTCCCGAAAGGGATCATAGCGAACAATAGTCATCTTACTTCTCCTCCTTATTTCTTTACGCTCCCCTGTGGCTTCCGAAAGCTACCTAATAAATCCGGCCTCCTTGTGAGCGTACGACAATAATAATATTTGAGTCTAGCCCTGTCAAATTCCCGCCTTGGTGCAGAAATGCTGAGCAATTCAGCGTCGGGGGAGGATGTTTGAGGTTAACTGCAGAGGAAGCTTCGGCCTAATTCAAGTTACTTTATGCCGAAAAAGCGCCTAATGGAATTGAGGAGACCGGCAGATTGGTCGACGTCCGTTGCTGAGAGGTTTTCGCTGGCGACCAGACCTTGCCTGCGCTCGGCGATAATGTAGCTTAGGGACTCGACCAGATCGGGGTTGGTATCAAAGACCTGCTTCATGGCGGCGTGCCCTATTTCCAGGACCTCAGTCTCTTCGATTGCCACGATGTTTGCAGTCCGAGGTTCGCCGGTGAACAGTGCCATCTCGCCGAAGAAAGCTCCTTCGCTCAAGGTGGCAACTGTGCGGGGTCGACCGTTTTCGCTGACCTGCACGCTCACGCGACCGTTGTGGACGACGAACATTGATGAGCCGGGATCGCCTGCCCTTATGACTGTTTCGCCGGGCGCGAAAATATGGCTGGTGGCGGCATTAGCGAGCATCGCAGTCTCCTCGACTGAGAGGGGAGCGAAGATATCGACAGCCGCCAGTCGCTCAACAATTGCTCCGCCGTCGCCATCAGCTGCACCGGCCCTCGCCTTTCTTTCCACCACCAGGGTCCGCGTCGGAAAAGCAAAGGTTAAGCCCGCCCGTCGAAAGGCGTACCAGATACGCTGTCGCACTAAAGCGTCGGTGTCGTTGTATTTCGCATAATCAATCAGCCAGTACTTAACTTCATATTCCATTGCGCTCTCACCAATGTCGCGAACGCGAACAATTGGCGCAACCTTCGGCGAAACGTTGTCCGCTTCTCGCACTGCTTCTCTGACTACATGAATGGCTTTGGCCGGTGAGTCTGTAAAGATTGTATTGAAGAACACGATGCGTGCATTCAGGTTTTCGCGCGGGCAAACTTCTATCGGTTCCTTCGCGGCTGTGCTGTTGCTAATGAGGACTATGTGATTTTGAAAGGTCCGAATCTTTACCGCCCGCCAGGTTATCTCCTCGACAACACCGGTGTGCCGGTCCGATCCAACTGTAATCACGTCGCCAACCTGAAAAGGCCGGTCGGCTTGCAGTGAGATGCCGGCGAAAAAATTTCCCAGTGTGTCTTGCAATGCCAGGCCGAGGATGACGCCGAAGATAGCGGAGGTCGTGAATACGGCGCCCAGATTGGCATCAGGAAATATCAGGGTAAAGATCAGGAAGAACAGCGCCGTAAAGGCAACGATCGAAAAGATATTCCGAACCAGCGTGGGAGCCTCGAACCCACGCCGAAAACGAAAAACCAGCCCAAAAATTAACACGTTGAGAGCGCGCACTAACAGGTAAGCAAGAATTGCGAAAGAGACCAGACGCAGAACCCCAACGATAGTGCTCGCCCTGGAGGCCAGGCCCATCTGAGTGTTCAGCAATTCCCGAATTCCCTGATCAAATCTGAAGACTAGATAGATCACGAGCAACACGATCGCGGTTGCTATGCAGAAGAGCACGACCTGGTTGTTGCGGCGGGGGCTGTTCATTTTCTTGTCGTTTTGCCTGCGAACATCAATTACTTCCGGAGTTTCAGGAAGTATCTTTTATCACTGATCTATCAGCTTGGCGAGAAAGAATTGGGTGAGTCTTTAACGGTTTTATGAATGACTAGCGCTGAAGTTTGGGAAAGAGAGTCACTAAAATAAACAGCAAAGACAGCATAGTTACGATTATGGCGGTGAGCCACGCGCCCAGGTTATAAGCCGGTCCGTTAACGTGCTCGCCCATCA
>WNFK01231563.1_pt1 | contig 13795 bp, 14 predicted proteins | sample 5400281 | NCBI WGS metagenome assembly WNFK01 (sample SAMN13153350, study PRJNA577476) | soil metagenome | isolation source: 20 cm soil on Douglas fir-dominated hillslope | place: USA:California | collected 2013-09-17 | reverse complement strand
CCGGGGGCACGTTCCTCCGCGTTGATTGTCGACGCGGTCGCAGACGTCATGGAAGGATTGGCATGAGCGAAAATGTTGGAATCGTCATTGTGTCGCACTCGGCGGACGTGGCACGAGGCACTGCGCTCATGGTCGAGCAAATGGTCGGCCACGAAGTGCCGCTCGGCTGGTGCGGTGGCGATCCGGGCGGAGGGCTGGGTACCAGCGTCGAAGCGATTATGGCCGCGATCGACCAGGCCTGGTCAGAAAGAGGTGTCGCCATTCTGGTCGACCTCGGTGGCGCGGAAACCAATAGCGAGATGGCGATTGAAATGCTGCCCGAAGCGCGACGCGCCCGCGTCGTGGTTTGCAACGCGCCGGTTGTCGAGGGCGCGGTGATGGCAGCGACTGAAGCGGCTTCGGGAGCTTCGCTGGAGGCGGTGCGTCGCACCGCCGAAGAACTGACGCCGGTCTGATGCGGGGCAAGGGTTATGAATAAACTTAGGGCATCAGTGCTCATGCGACACGAGGTAGGGCTGCATGCGCGCCCGTCGGTCAAATTGACCAAGCTCGCAAAAGGCTTTCAATCGCGTATCGACCTTGGCCTGTCGCCGGATGGTCCTTGGATTGACGCCAAGAGCATTGTCAAGGTCATGGCTACCAAGGCGCCGAAAGATTCGACGATCTATTTTCGTGCAGAGGGGGCTGATGCGAAGGCCGCGCTGGAAGCGCTCGTGACGCTCGTCGATGGAGATTTTCAGGATGGACGATAGAACGCACCGCGCTGCTCATCGCATCCAGGGGAGATCCGCCGCACCTGGAATCGCGTTGGGACCGCTCGTGCGTTTGGCGCCGGTCGAGCATGGCGTCCGTCAATATCGGTCTGCGGCAGAGGGGCGCCAGGCTCTTCTCGATGCGCTCGCAGCGTCGCAGGAAGATCTTAGCGCGCTCGCGCACCAGGCGGGCGATGATGAAGCGGAAGCCATTCTCGCTTTCCAGATTGCGCTGCTCGAAGACGACAGCCTCATCGCACCGGCGTTGGCGCGGATCGACGTCGGCGATGGCGCCAACCAGGCGTGGAGCGCGGCGATCGATCCGGAAATCGCGTCGTATGATGCGGCCGAGGATCCCTATTTCCGCGCGCGCGCATCGGATTTTCGCGATCTGCGGGATCGCGTGCTGCGACATCTGGCCGGTGAAACCGATCAGATCGTGCCGCCAGGCGTTATCCTCGCGGCCGACGATATGCCGCCTTCGACCTTCTTGGCGACCGATTGGCAGGATGGCGGGTTGGTATTGCGCCGGGGAAGCCCGAGCAGCCATGTTGCCATTCTTGCCCGGTCGCGCGGCGTACCCATGATTGTGGGCGTAGACGTCGATCATCTCGAAGATGGCGCCGACGCGCTGCTCGACGCGGATGCGGGGCTTCTGATTGTCGATCCCGACGCCAATATGCGAGCCAGCTTTGATCAGCGTCGCGCCGAGCAGTCGAAAGCTCGCCAGGCCGCGGCTTCATTCAGCGGCCCGGCGCTTACAACCACTGGTGAACTGGTTCGGGTCATGATCAATGTCACCGGCCTTGCCGAGCTCGAAGGCCTCGATCCTGCCCACGTCGACGGCATCGGCCTGATGCGGACCGAGTTTCTGTTTCAGGGTCGCGAAAAACTTCCAACCGAGGAAGAGCAATATCAGATCTACAAGCGCATGCTTGAATGGGCCGCCGGCAGGCCCGTGACGATCCGCACCCTCGACGCTGGCGGCGACAAGCCGATCGCGGGTTTGACGCAACCCGGCGAAATGAATCCATTTCTTGGCGTGCGCGGCGTGCGGCTGTCATTGCGGCGTCTGGATGTGTTTCGCGAGCAGTTGCGGGCGCTGGCTCGCGCTGCAGTGGCAGGAAACCTCAAGGTGATGATTCCAATGGTCACGGTGCCGGAGGAACTCGATCGCTGCCGCACGCTTCTCGAGCAAGCCCTCGAGGAACTGCGTCGCGAGGGCCGGGAAGCGCAACTGCCGCCGCTCGGCATGATGGTCGAGGTGCCGGCGGCAGCGCTTACCATCGAGGACTTCAATGCCGACTTTTTTTCCATCGGCAGCAACGATCTTATCCAGTATGTGGCGGCGACGAGCCGGGACGAACCGCAACTCGCTGACCTGGCTCGTCCTTCACGCGCGGTGTTCAATCTGGTTAGGCATGTCGTGAATTATGCGGATAGCTGCGGCCGCGAAGCCAGCTTGTGCGGTGACCTTGCGGGCGATCCCGCGCAAGTCGCGACGCTTCTCGATCAGGGCTTGCGCATTTTTTCGGTAACACCCGGGGCGGTGGGGCCTGTAAAGGCCGCGATCGCGCGCTATTCCGGTTCTGCCGCATGAGCACGCAAGCAACGCCAGCGGGCTCGCAGGATCTTATCGCGGCCTACAAGGCGATCCTTCGGGATGTGCTCGATCGACGGCCGTCCGGCATGCGCCAGCGTTTGGCCGAAGCCCTCGGCAAGAATCGCAGTTTCATCACGCAAATTGCCAACCCGGCCTATCAGACGCCGATCCCTGCGCAACACGTGCAGCCCATCATCCAGATCTGCCATTTCTCGGTACAGGAGAGGGACCGGTTCCTTGAAGCCTATCACCGGGCGCACCCGCGCCGGCTGCTTCTCCTGAAAGAGCGCGAACGCAGCCGGCGTCTCACGCTGATGCTGCCGGATCTGGGGTCGGAACAGAAGAACCACAAGCTTGACTCGCTACTGAGCGAGTTCGCGGAGAAAGTCGCTCGGCTGGTCGAGGATACCTGACGCCGAAGCGATCGCAAACGGGGAGGGTAGGATGAAGAAGTTGATCAACGCCGCCGAGAACGTGGTGAGTGAAAGCCTGGCCGGATTCTGCGCGGCGCATTCCGACATCGTGCGCCTCGGCGAGCACGCGCCGTTTGTACAGCGCCGGCATCTCAAGCCCGGCAAGGTGGCGCTGGTGTCGGGTGGAGGCTCGGGACACGAACCGCTGCACACCGGTTTTGTCGGGTACGGGATGCTGGATGCCGCGTGCCCCGGTCAGGTCTTTACCTCGCCCACGCCCGATCTCATTCTCGCCGCCGCCGAGGCCGCGGACACCGGTGCAGGCGTATTGTTCATCGTCAAGAACTATGAGGGCGACGCCATGAACTTCGACATGGCGCGCGAGATGTCGGGAAAATCGATTGCAACAGTGATTACCGATGACGATGTCGCGGTAGAGACCTCGACCTTTTCGACCGGACGGCGCGGCGTCGCCGGCACGCTCATTGTAGAGAAAATCGTGGGAGCGGCTGCGGAAGAGGGACGCGACCTTGCTGCATTGAAGCTCCTGGGCGATCGCGTCAACGCGGCCACGCGTTCGATCGGGATCGCGTTGACGAGTTGCACGGTCCCGGCGGCCGGCAGGCCGACCTTCGACATTGCCGAGGACGAGATGGAGGTCGGTGTAGGCATTCATGGCGAGCCGGGGCGTCGCCGCGTAAAGCTTAGGCCGGCTGCCGAGATCGCGGCCGAGATGGTCCGCGCAATTACGACCGATCTGGGCGAGCGCGTGCGTGGCGAGGCAATTCTGCTCATCAACGGCTTTGGAGCAACGCCGCTCTCGGAGCTCTATCTGATGTACGATGCTGTCCGCAGATTGCTCGAGCCCGCCGGCACCATCGTTACGCGATCGCTGGTCGGTAACTTCGTCACGTCGCTCGACATGGCCGGTTGCTCGGTCACGGTGTCGATGCTTGATGATGAGATGAAGCGACTCTGGGATGCGCCCGTCCACACGCCGGCTCTGCGCTGGGGTATCTAGCAGATCAGAAATGCGCAATTTATGTGCATGATCGGGGTTATTGCCCAATCTCTGAGTATATGCTCTGATTGAGATTGGGAAACTTGCGATGATGAAGCCCGATCTCATCATTTTTGATTGCGACGGCGTGTTGATCGATAGCGAGGTACTGAGCTGCCGCTGTCTTTCGGAAGTGCTGGCGCGGTATGGCATCAGCCTCGGTCTGGATCAGGCGCTTGATCTGTTCCTCGGACGAAGCGCGACGGCGGTCCTCGATCACTACCAGGCGCTGGGACGCTCCATTCCGGAGCAATTTTACATGGAGCTGAGAACCGCGGTTCGCGCAGCATTTCTTGCCGCGCTTTGCCCGATCGAAGGCGTGCGTTCCGTGCTGGAGGGATTGCAGGTCCCGTATTGCGTCGCCTCGTCCAGCGATCTCGACCGGGTGTCCTTCTCCCTATCCCTGACAGGTCTCGCGCCGCATTTCGGCAGCCGGCTCTATAGCGCGCAAATGGTGGAACGCGGCAAGCCCGCACCCGATCTCTTCCTTTACGCGGCCGAGAGGATGCAGGCCCAGCCGTGCAATACCCTTGTGATCGAGGATAGCGTCAGCGGTGTAACGGCAGCCAAGGCGGCCGGCATGACAGTCTGGGGATTTGTCGGAGGCAGCCACTATCAATCGCGTGACGGCAAGGCCATCCTCCTGGGCGCGGGAGCCGACCGCGTTTTTGAACGAATGGCGGATTTTTGGCCGAATGAATCGGAAGAATTTTATGGTCGCGCCTGATAGCGAAAAATCGCGTCTCGACGAAGCGGCTCGCGCCGGCTGGCTGTATTTCATCGCCGGTCATACCCAGGACGAGATCGCCAAGATGCTCCAGGTCTCGCGCGCCTCGGCGCAGCGCCTCGTCTCATTGTGCCTTGCCGAACGCCTGATCACCTTCCGTCTGGAGCATCCGATCGCCGCATGCATGGAGTTAGCGGCGCGTCTCAAGGACTTGTTTGACCTCGTCTATTGCGAAGTGGTGCCGAATGATCCCGCCGCGCAACTTTCGGCCACCGGAATTGCCGAACGGGCTGCAAACATGCTGGAATCGACGTTGCGCACCGAGAAACCTGCTATTGTGGCCCTGGGGACCGGGAGATCCGTGCGCGCCGCGGTGGAGCGGGTCTCGCCGACCGATTGTCCCAACCACCAGATCGTGTCGCTGGTCGGAAACATCTCGGCCGACGGCTCGGCGAGCTTTTTCGACACCGTGGGGCGTCTCGCGGACCGGACCAAGGCGCGGCATTATCCCATGCCGCTGCCGTTCCTGATGTCGTCCGAGCACGAGCGCGACCAGATGCTCCGGCTTGACCCGATCGCCAGGGTTCGCGCCGTCGCAGCGAAGGCTGACTTGCGGCTTGTCGGGATCGGGCAGATGGATCAGCGCGCGCAAGTGTTCGTCGATGGCTTCGTCTCGCGCGAAGAACTGCTGGAGATGATGCGGCTGGGCGCGGTTGGCGAACTGACCGGCTGGGCGTTCGACGATCAGGGCCACATCATCGATGGCGGGACAAACCGCCGTCTGACCAGCATTCCACCACGGGTCCCTGCCGAGGCCCTGACCATCGGGGCGGCGGTCGGCCGCGCCAAGGTTTCGGCGATCAGGGCCGCGCTAAAGGGGCGGCTGCTCAACGGGTTGATCACCGACGAAGCGACCGCAGGCGCCATCCTCAAGCCGTAGCGAATGACTGGCCTTGCAAGCCGCGTTGGGCAGGCGAACGGCCAGAAGCCGATCCAGGCGCGTGCGACCCGTTCGAACCATCTTCATACCTAAATTTCGGTGCAGAAGCCGGATTCCGATCCTTGACAAGGCCGGCACTCGGTGTGAACATAATTGCAAGACGTGGGCATATGCTCAACGTCAAAATAGGGAGGTTACCGTGAAGCACGTCCTCGGCGCCCTGCTGGGCGCGGTTACCCTGTTGGGCTCGGCCCCCTCGATTGCACAGACAACGCTGACGATCGCCACCGTGAACAACAGTGACATGATCCGCATGCAGGCGTTGACGAACGAGTTCACCGCCAAAAATCCCGACGTGACCGTGAAATGGGTGACGCTCGAAGAAAACGTCCTCCGCCAGCGCGTTACAACCGATATCGCGACCAAGGGCGGTCAGTTCGACGTGCTCACGATCGGCACCTACGAGGTCCCAATCTGGGCCAAGAAGAACTGGCTCATTCCGCTCGACAATCTCGGAGCCGACTACGACGCCGCGGATCTGCTTCCGAAGATCAGTGATGCCGTATCGGTGTCGGGCAAGCTGTATGCCGCGCCGTTCTATGGCGAGAGTTCGATGGTCATGTATCGCACTGATCTTTTCCAGAAGGCCGGATTGACGATGCCGGAAAAGCCGACTTGGGACTTTGTCGTGGATGCAGCGAAGAAGGTCACCGACAAGTCGGCCGGCGTCTACGGCATCTGCCTGAGGGGCAAGGCCGGCTGGGGCGAAAACATGGCGTTTCTGACGGCGATGTCCAATTCGTTCGGCGCACGCTGGTTCGACGAGAAATGGCAGCCGCAGTTCGACAAACCGGAATGGAAGACGACGCTGTCGACCTACGTCGATCTGATGAAGGCTGCCGGTCCTCCCGGCGCAAGCTCGAACGGCTTCAACGAAAACCTGGCGCTGTTCAATTCCGGCAAGTGCGGGATGTGGATCGATGCCACGGTGGCGGCCTCTATGGTGACCAATCCCAAGGATTCCAGGGTTGCCGACAAGGTCGGCTTTGCGCTCGCGCCGAATGCGGGGCTCGGCAAGAACGCCAACTGGCTGTGGGCGTGGAATCTTGCCATTCCCGCCGGCTCGAAGAAGGTTGCGGCCGCGGAGAAGTTCATCGCGTGGGCAACGAACAAGGACTACACCAAGCTCGTCGCTGCGAAAGAAGGTTGGGCCAATGTGCCGCCCGGCACGCGAACTTCGCTGTATCAGAATCCTGAATATCTGAAGGTTGCTCCGTTCGCGAAGCTGACGCTGGCTTCGATCGACGCCGCCGATCCGAACAAGCCGACCGTGCAGCCGGTGCCTTACGTCGGGGTGCAATACGCCGCGATTCCGGAATTCCAGGGCATTGCCACCACTGTCGGCCAGCAGTTTTCGGCTGCACTATCCGGTTCATCAACGGTCGAAGCGGCGCTCGCGGCGGCGCAATCGTCCACCGAACGCGAAATGAAGCGCGCCGGCTATATCAAGTAGAGCGCGTCGAACCCAGCGGCGATCTCCTCCCGAAGCGTCGCAAACTGGCTGCCGTCCAAACCTGATACCGGCCGGACGGCAGCCCTCATCGATTTTCTCTTGGATATCAGGAGGCGGCGGTGGCAACTCAGCAAACACAGGTTCTCGGGCGGGCCCTGCTGACTCCGGGCGTCGCATTGCTGTTCATCTGGATGATCGTCCCGCTGGCGATGACGATCTATTTTTCGACGCTTCACTACAACCTGCTGGACCCGGAAACCGAGGGCTTCGTCGGGCTGGATAACTATCGATATTTTCTGACCGATCCCGCCTTTCTGACGTCGCTGCGCAATACCCTGGTGCTGGTCGGTTCGGTCCTGGCTATCACCATCCTGCTCGGCACGCCGCTCGCGCTGCTTCTGGATCAGGCCGTGGTCGGGCGCAGCATCGTTCGGTTGATGGTGATCGCGCCGTTTTTCGTGATGCCGACCGTCAGCGCGCTGGTCTGGAAGAACCTGCTGATGCATCCGGTCTCCGGATTGTTTGCCTGGATATCGACGCTGTTAGGCGTGACGCCGATTGATTGGTTCACGGATGCGCCCTTGCTCGCGGTGATTCTGATCGTCGCCTGGCAATGGCTGCCCTTTGCGACCCTCATCCTGCTCACCGCGCTGCAATCTCAGGACGAGGAGCAGAAGGAAGCGGCCGAGATGGACGGCGCGAGCCCGCTGTCGACATTCGTCTACCTCACGCTGCCGATCTTCGTCACGACCGGCGGCGGCCCGGGTCTGCAGACCACCAATATCGCGTTCCTGATCTACTCGCAGGCGCTGATCCAGTTCGACGTCGGCAACGCCTCCGCCGGCGGACTGGTTGCGGTCGTGATCGCCAATATCGTGGCCTTCTTCCTGGTGCGGATCATCGGACGGAATCTGGAGGCGTAAGCGATGGCACGCAAAGTGACCTCAAGACGCGTGTGGGTGTCCACAGTCGCCGCGTGGTTCTTCGGATTTTTGATTTTCCTGCCGATCCTGTGGATGGTCCTGACCAGCTTCAAGACCGAGCTCGAGGCGTTCTCGATGCCGCCCACGTTTCTGTTTTTCCATTGGACCACGGAGAACTATGCGACGGTGCAGGAGCGCAGCGACTACCTTCATCACGCGCTCAACTCGATCATCGTTGCCGGCGGGTCGACGCTGATCGCCATGCTGATCGCTGTTCCGGCCGCCTGGTCGATGGCATTTGCGCCGACGAAGCGGACCAAGGATGTCCTTCTCTGGATGCTCTCGACCAAGATGATGCCGCCCGTCGGCGTTCTGGTTCCGATCTATCTGATCTACCGCGATTTCGGACTGCTCGATACGCGCGCGGGCCTGGTCTTCATCCTATGTCTCGGCAATCTGCCGATCGTCATCTGGATGCTCTTCACCTATTTCAAGGAGATTCCCAAGGATATCCTCGAAGCGGCCCGGATGGATGGAGCGACGATTGGACGCGAACTCGTTTACGTGCTGACGCCGATGGCCATTCCCGGCCTGGCCTCGACGCTTCTCCTCAATTTCATTCTCGCGTGGAACGAGGCGTTTTGGACGTTAAACCTCTCGACGCTGGACGCTGCGCCGCTCACGGTATTCATCGCATCCTATTCAAGTCCCGAGGGCCTGTTCTGGGCAAAGCTGTCGGCCGCGTCGACGCTCGCCATTGCCCCGATCATCGTACTCGGATGGTTCAGCCAGCGTCAGCTCGTCCGCGGACTGACGTTCGGCGCCGTCAAATAGCAAAGGGACCAGAGATCATGGGCCAGATAACGCTCCAGGGAGTCCGCAAGTCGTTCGGGCCGGTTAACATCATCAAGGATGCAAATCTGGATATTGAGGACGGCGCCTTTGTGGTTTTCGTCGGGCCGTCCGGCTGCGGGAAGACGACGCTGCTGCGCCTGATCGCCGGACTTGAGGACGTCACCGGCGGGAAAATCCTGATCGACGGCCGCAATGTGGTCGACGTGCCGCCGGCGAAGCGCGGTCTGTCGATGGTGTTCCAGTCCTATGCGCTCTACCCGCATATGAGCGTCCGCGGCAATATCGCGTTCGGCCTGAAAATGGCCGGCCTGCCGCGCCCGGAGATCGACCGCAAGGTGGAGGCCGCGGCCGCCACGCTCAACCTGACGCCCTATCTTGACCGCAAGCCGCGCGACCTTTCCGGCGGACAGCGCCAGCGCGTCGCGATCGGACGTGCCATCGTGCGCGAGCCGAAGGCGTTCTTGTTCGACGAGCCCTTGTAAGCAGCTTGGGACCACCGCCGTCTACGTCACCCATGACCAGGTCGAGGCCATGACGATGGCCGACAAGATCGTCGTGCTCAACGCCGGCCGCATCGAACAATACGGCTCGCCGCTGGAACTGTATGAACGCCCGGCGAATCTTTTCGTCGCCGGCTTCATCGGTTCGCCCAAGATGAATTTTGTGCCCGGAGGGGCGGCCGGCGAGCCCGGCGTCGCCACCCTGGGCATCAGGCCCGAGCATCTGAAAGTCGCCAAGGAGGGAGACGGCTGGCCGGGAACCGTATCGGTCGCCGAGCATCTGGGCAGCGACACTTTCCTCTATGTCGATGCCGGGAAACTGGGAATGCTGACGGTGCGCGCGATCGGAGAATTCAGCCTGAAAGCCGGCGACCAGGTGTGGCTTTCGCCCGATCCAGCGCGCCTGCACCGCTTCGACAAGGATGGTGAGGTCATCAGGAAATGAGCGGATGGCGCGCCGCGCCGACCGTCCCTGGAAGGTTTTGCCCGGTCAGACGGAAACGTCGCACATCAGCGCGGCGTCTCCAATCGCCGACCAGCAAACAGGAAGACCAAGAAGATGTATCTGGAAAAATTCAAGCTGGACCGAAAAACCGCCATTGTAACCGGCGCCGGCCAGGGAATAGGACTGGCCTGCGCGGAAGCGCTGGCAGAGGCGGGAGCGAGGGTCGTGATTGCCGATCGCGACCCCAAGGCTGCCGAGACCGGTTGTGCGAGCCTGAAAGCGAAAGGCTTGAACGCCGAGATCGTTATTATGGACGTAACGGACCCGGGCCGTGTTTCCGAGGTCGCGGATCAATTGGTGTCCCGTTACGGCGGAATCGATATCCTCGTCAATAATGCCGGCATTGCACGAAGCGAGACACCTGCGGAGAAGGTAACCGATGAACATTGGTTGAATGTCGTCGACGTCAATCTCAACGGTACGTTCTGGTGCTGCCGTGCCTTCGGCAGACACATGCTGGACGCAAAGTCAGGTTCCATTGTCAACATCGGTTCGATGTCCGGTTTCATCGTCAACAAACCGCAGGAGCAGTGCTACTACAACGCCTCGAAGGCCGCAGTGCACCATCTCACGAAGTCGCTCGCGGCCGAGTGGGGCGCGCGCGGCGTGCGCGTCAATGCCGTGGCGCCAACTTATGTCACAACTCCGCTCAACGCATTCGTAAAAAGCAACCCGCAGATGTACGATGCCTGGATCGGCGGCACGCCGATGGCCCGGATGGGGGAGGTCGATGAAATTGCCTCCGTCGTCCTGTTTCTGGCGTCTGACGCCGCAAGCCTGATGACCGGGAGCGTCGTTCTGGTTGACGGCGGCTATACGTGCTGGTGAACTTGCGCTGATCTGAAGCGGGGTTGCAATGAGGCACGCCTTCATCGGCATCGACGTCGGAACATCGAGCGCGCGCGCCGGAGTGTTTGACGAGAAGGGAAGCCTGCTGGCGACCGCCCGGCATCCCATCACGGTTTGGCACGAAGCGGGTAGCGTCGTCGAACAGTCGTCGTCCGAAATCTGGGCAGCTTGCGCCGCTTCGGTCCGTGCCGCGATGGTGGAGGCTGCCATTGCGCCTTCCGGGGTCAAGGGTGTGGGGTTCGATGCGACCTGCTCGCTCGTGGTGCTCGACGCCGGCGCCGATCCGCTGACGGTGAGTAGCTCCGGCGACGAACGCCGCAATGTCATCGTTTGGATGGACCATCGCGCAATCGCCGAAGCCCGCCAGATTAACGACACGCAGGATGACGTTCTCCGCTATGTCGGAGGCTCGATCTCGCCCGAAATGGAAATTCCAAAGCTTCTCTGGTTGAAGCGGCACTTGTCCTCGACCTATCGATCGGCCGGTCACTTCTTCGACCTCGCCGACTATCTTTCGTTTCGCGCGACCGGATCGACGGTGCGCTCAATATGCACGCTCGCTTGTAAATGGAATTTCCTGGCCCACGAACGGCGCTGGAGCGGAAGTTATTTCGAGCGCATAGGTCTTGGCGATCTCGCTTCGGAGAATTACGCGAAAATCGGAAACGAAGTCGTCGCGCCCGGTACGCCGGTGGGCACCGGCCTGACGAAATCCGCCGCGCGCGATTTCGGCCTGCTTGAGGGGACGCCGGTCGGCGCGTCGCTGATCGACGCTCACGCCGGAGGCGTGGGAACGATTGGCGGGCGCGGGCAATCGGGCGAGCCGGTCGATGTGTGCAGCCGCCTCGCCTACATCATGGGAACATCGGCTTGCATCATGGCGACGACGGCCGAGCCTTGCTTCGTCCCGGGTGTCTGGGGTCCCTATTACTCGGGCATGGTTCCTGGATTCTGGCTCAACGAGGGCGGTCAGTCTGCAGCCGGCGCGGCCATCGATCATCTCATCCGATCTCATCCGGCGCATAACGAGGCCGTCGCCGCGGCGCAGGCTGCCGGCATGGAAATCCTGGAATTTCTTGAGCGGCGCATTGTCTCGCGTTCAAAAAGCCTGGGTGAGGCGGCGCTGTTTGCCCGTGACATCCACGTTCTGCCCGAGTTTCTCGGCAACCGATCGCCGTTCGCCGATCCCGGCTCCCGGGCCATTGTCGCAGGGATGGACCTCGACGTCGACGTCGGCTCAATGGAGCGGCTGTTCGTGGCTGGGCTATGCGGGCTTGCCTACGGTCTTGCAGATGTCGTCGAATCCTTTCGATCGCACGGTGTGGATAGCGACTTGATGGTGATCAGCGGCGGCGCCGGACGAAGTCCGCTGGTCCGCCAGATCATGGCGGATACGACAGGCCTGACCATTGCGGCTCCCGAAACCCAGGAACCGGTCCTGCTCGGGGCAGCGATGCTGGGCGCTGTCGCCGGGAAATCTTGCGGATCGATCGGCGAGGCAATGGCCTTGATGTCGGCGATCGGTCGGCTAACCGAATCGACGACGCCTGGAATCGCGGACTTCCACCGGACAAAGCGGCGGGTTCACGGGCTGATGCGAAAGCTGGACCGGGAAAGCCGCGATACGATGCAGAGCATCGCATCGATCGCTGCGATTGAGACGAAAAATTAGCGCCATGCTGCTGAGTTGCGGAGATGCCCTGGTTGATTTCCTGCCCGTCAAATCCGTTGACGGGCGCGACGCGGCCGTACCGGTCGCCGGCGGATCTTGCCTCAACATCGCCGTCGGCATGGCGCGTTTGGGTGCGCCGGCGGGGTTTGTGGGCGGCATCTCGACCGATCTTTTCGGACGTATGATCGCAGACCACGCACGCATGTCGCAGGTCGACCTTCGCTACGCGACGCGCAGTGAGCATCAGACGACGCTCGCGTTCGTTCGCCACATCGGGGGTGAGCCGCAATATGTTTTCTACGACGAGGCGACGGCATCCCGAAACTGGGTCTATCGGCACGGCTCGATCCCCTTCGACGAGATCGAAGCGATCCATGTCGGGTCGACCACACTCGCCAGCGACAACGGGGCAGCTCAGGCGCTTGCGATGATCGAAGATGCAGGCGCATCAACCACCATCTCCTTCGACCCGAATTGCCGGCCAAATCTCGTCAGACATAAGGTCCGCTATGTCGATCAGATGAATGCGTTTGCCGCCGCCGCCAATATCGTGCGGATGTCGGATGTCGACTTTGAATTTCTTTATGGCGGCAGCGACTGCGGCGAAAGGGCGAAGTCGCTCATTGCGGCCGGTGCAAGCCTGGTCGTTGTCACGCGCGGAATCAAGGGAGCCCAGGCATGGCACAGAGAGGCGGGCCAGGTTGAGGTCCAGGCCCCCGCGATCGATGTGGTTGATACCATCGGGGCAGGCGACAGCTTTCAAGCCGCGCTGTTGTTTGCCCTGCGCGCCATCGGACGGATCAAGACAAGCGCGCTGGCGCAAATGAATTCCGGCGAGCTTCGTCGGGCGCTGTCGTTTGCGTCGATGTGCGCGGCCTTCACATGTGGGCACGCCGGGGCCGATCCGCCGCGCCAGTCTGACATCGGCCCGGCGTTGGCTGATCTTCTTTCGGATGTGTCGAATGACCCGTGAGATTTTCGCTAAACGTGGCTGGCTGGAGTTGGCTCAAACTTCTCTCAGCCCTCGCGGAACGAAGCCCGGGATTGGGTTGATCAGCCGTCGATCAGACCGGCGGCGGATCGGCTTCCGGCCACCTGCGGCGATTGCAATTATCCGTACCGTAGCGGTCTTATCGCCGCGGAAAGCTGGCGAGTGCATCGAGTTGGCGCTGCGCCTCAGGCGAACCCCATTCCCTGGCTCTCTGATACCAGTTCCGCGCTTGTACCAGATCAGGCCCCGCGTCGGCTGCGCTGAACTGGCTCGACGCAGTCGGGTCGAAAGTCTTGGCCAGGAGAAGGGCAGCGCGGGCATCGTGGGCGTCCGCTGCACGTGTCAAAAGCAGGCGCGCTCCCTGCAGATCGCCGCTCGCCAAGAGTTCCTGCGCCCGCCTGACAAGGGCCGCGATTTCATTGGGACTCAACTCCCGGATCGTCTCCGCGGGCGCTTGTGGTGTGGCCACGGCAGGTGCGGCCGGTGGCGGAG
>WNFK01003558.1_pt2 | contig 13795 bp, 5 predicted proteins | sample 5400281 | NCBI WGS metagenome assembly WNFK01 (sample SAMN13153350, study PRJNA577476) | soil metagenome | isolation source: 20 cm soil on Douglas fir-dominated hillslope | place: USA:California | collected 2013-09-17 | reverse complement strand
ACCAGCAGGAAGTTCTCGTTGTTGAACGCGTTGAACACTTCCGCGATCAGATCGACCGAGTTCCGGCCGCCCAGCGGGAGACGCTGCTGCAAACGGATGTCGGTCTTGTTCTGATCCGGCTGCATGAAGCTGTTGCGCGCCACGATGGTCCCGTCCGGCCGCAGCCGCCCCGAACCGCCCTGGCCGACGTTGCGGAGATCGCGGCCGTCGTTCGTGCTCGCGCGGATGCCGGCGCCGAAGTAGTGGACGGCGCTCAGCTGCAGACCGTGCGTGACTTCCCAGATCCCGTTGAACACGAAGCGGTGACGCTGGTCGTCCTGCCCATAGGTGAAGTCGTTGCCGAGATCCGACGCCACCGAGAACGGGACGATGTTCAGGCCGCTGAATGGCTGGTTCTCCGCGTCCCACAGCCAGGAGAGCGTGTAGGTGGCGGAGGCCTGCCAGCGCCGGCTCATGCGCTTGGTGAACGCGGTCTGGAGCGCTTCATACCGCGAGCGCGTGTTGTGCGGAATCATCGACATCGTCCCGTACTGCGGGTACGGCAGCAGCGCACGGCCCGGGCCCGACGCCGCGTACGGATAGTTCACGCCGGTCGCCGGGTTGTAGGCGAGGTTGATGTTGTCCAGCGTGTCCTTCTCGTGGTCGCCCTTGCGGTAGATGTAGTCCGCCTGGATCTGCGTCACCGATCCGAACTGACGCTGGAAGCCGATTGACGACGTCCACGCGCGCGCCATCTGCATGTACTGGTCGGGCCCCGGCATCTCCTGCGTCGTCAGCAGCAGGCATGGAGCGTTGCCCGTGTAATTGCTCTGCTGCCAGCGCGCGAAGTTCGCTGCCTGCGCCGCCGAGTGGCAGAACTGGTTCGCGGCCTGCTCGTAGGTCGGCAGCGGCTGGCCGTTCAGCGGGTTGGCGGCGAAGTCGGGCCGTCCGTCGTTGCTGAACTGGATTCTCGACAGCTGCGTGTTGTACTTCGGCCAGAACGCGTCAACGGTCAGCGCGTCGGCGAAATAGACGCCGGTACCGCCGCGGATGACGGTCCGGTCGTTGAGCTGATAGGCAAAGCCGAGGCGCGGCTGGAGGTTGTTCGTGTCGTTCGGCCGCCCCGCGTGATAGAACGGCTCGAAGCCGAGATCGTTCGCCCACGCATTGATGCTCAGGTCGTACCGCAGTCCGAGGTTGAGCACCAGGTTGGACGCCATCCGCCAGTCATCCTGCGCCCATCCCGCATACTTCGGCTGGCCGTACTGGTTCGGGAACTGCCCGATGCCAATCGTGTAGGTCCGCACGAACGGTGACATCGCCGCGAAGTTCCACGTGTCCGCGTTGAATGGATCCGGGAACATCGACTGCAGCAAATCCGCGGGAACGGTGCCGTTGCGGGCGTCGATGTTGCCGCCGCACATCGCGCAGTTCTCGCTGTCCTCGAAGTGGCGCACGAACTCGCCGCCCATCTTCAGGTCGTGATGGCCCTTCGCGTCGTAGGACGTCGTGAAGTCATCGCGAATCTGCCAGACCTTCTGATCGCGATGCCGCGGCGCGTTCTGGTTGGCGTTGACGGAAAAGCCCGTGAACGCGAGGCGCGGATACCCGTTGGTCACGCGCGGCGCCTGCCAGTGCTTCGACCAGGTGACCAGCGTGTTGTTCGCGAAGCCGTAGTGGCTGTAGCCGCCGCGCACTTCGTTCAGCATCCGGTTGCTGAGGACCTGCGTCAACTGCCCGATGTATTCCGTGTTCTTCTCGTCCTGATCGATCGTCGACGCGGGGTGAACGGTCGACGAGCCGTTGCCGAACGGATCCTTGCTGCGCTGCCCAGACGCCTTGCCCATGACGCGCGTCTTCGACGACAGCTGGTAGTCGAGGCGGATGCCCTGCAGGTGCCGCGTGCTCTTGCCGGAGAGCGCGATGTTGAACTTCGGATACGGTGTCGTCCACACGCTCGTGAGTGGATGACGCTCGTACTCGAAGTTGCCGAAGTAGTGAAGCCTGTCCCTGAGGATCGGTCCGCCGATCGCGGTGCTGTACTGCTGGATGCTGACGGGAACGACGCGGTGCGCGACCGGGTCCTCGCTGTTGAATCGGCTGCTCTGGAAGTTGCTCCGGAAGATGCCGTTCAACTGGTTCGTGCCCGACTTGGTGATGGCGTTCACCTGGACGCCCGTCGAGCGTCCCTGGGTCGCGTCGAACTGGTTCGTGATGAACTGGAACTCCGCGATCGAGTCCTGACTGAATCGCGGCTGGCCGCCTGCGCCCAGCTCCGAGCCGATCTGCTGGCCGTCGAGATTCAGCTGGAATTCACGCTGCTCGCCGCCGTTCCGATCCGGCAGCGGCGCGGTGGCGTTGGTCGACGAGGTGCGGCTGCCCGGCGCAAGCAGCGCCAGCGCCATCCAGTTGCGCCCCTGTACCGGCAGCTCCTGCACCTGCTTCGGGTCGATGTTGCCGCCAAGCTTCGACGTCGTCGTCTCGATCAGCGGTGCTTCGCCGGTGACGGTCACGGTTTCCTGCAGCGTCGACGGCGCCATCTGCACGTTGATGGTTGCCGTCTGCCCGACCAGCAGGTTGATGCCCTGGCGGTTGACGGTGCTGAAACCGGTCAGCGACGCGGTGATCCGGTAGGTCCCGACGCGCGCGGGAATGCGATAGACGCCGCGGCCGTCGGTCACCGATTCGAACTGGTTGCCGGAAGCCTCATTGACGGCCAGGACGGTCACACCGGGCAGCACGCCGCCGGTCGAGTCCGTGATGGTGCCCGTCACCGTCGCTTCCTGCGCGAAGACCAGCGCGGGAAGTGCCAGCATGGCACATAGAAAGATCAACCGCCTCACAACGCTCGAATACATCGGGGTCCTCCTCCAGGAAGCACAAACAACCCCACGCGTCCTCAGCGAGACGACCGTGGGCAAAACTGCAAAGCGAAGCAAATGCTCAGGTTGAGCTACGTCGGCGCATTCTAGGGCCCGGCATGGGGTGTGTCAAACGAAGGTCGAGCGCGACTCACGTGAAAAACTGGGAAGTCCACGGAAGAAGGCCGGGCCCGGACGGACCCGGCCTCCACTCTCACCGCCGGGGCGCGGCGAGAAAGGCGATCGGCCGCTACTGCTTGATCACGATGAACCACCCGGCTACGACGGGACCCTGAGGACCACGTCCTCGTCCGCCCCCTGCCGCGGCAGGCGGCGGCGCGCCGGGCGCCGGCGGCGGAGCGGGACCGCGCTCGGGCTGAAAGAGGTACACGTTGTGGGTCATCGGATCGACAGTGATCGTCTTTGCGCCAGGGAACGTGGTAACCGTGGCCACGACGGTGTACTTGTCCGCCGAATCCTGGTGGACGACGGTCACGTTGCCTTCGCCGCCGTTCGGAACGTAGATCAGCTTTTTCGACGGATCCCAGCCGAGCGCATCGACGCGCGTGCCGTTGGCAATGCTCGCGACGACCTTGCCCGTGGCCGCATCGACAACCACCGAGTTCTTGTTGCACCCCGAGAAGATGCGGTTCGTCGCTTTGTCATACGCGATGCCCGTCGGTCCCTCGCAGGGCGCGAGCGGCCACGAGGCGGTCGCCTTCCACGTCTTGACGTCGATCACCTGTATCGTGTTCTTGCCTTCGTTGTTGACGAAGATATGTCCCTTGCCATCCGCGGCAGCGCCCTCGGGCGCCGTGTCCTCGAGCTCCGCGGTGCCGACGATGTCACCGGTCTTGGGGTCGAGCGCTGTCAGCGTACCGATCGGGCGGCTGTGATTCGTCAGGATGACTTTGTCGTCCGGCTCGTCGTACATGATGCCGTCGAGACCGGGCCCCACCATGATTCGCCGGAGGACGGCAAGCGTCTTCAGATCGAACATCGTCACGGTCATGTCGCCGCCATTGGTCGTGAAGCCGTGACCGGCTTTGGTGACGATGCCGGCGCCATGGACGCCCGGCGTGTTCGCGATGTCGCCGAGCACCTTCCCGGTGGCGCCTTCCACGACCATCATGTGGTCGCCGCGCGACACGAAGACACGCCCCGTCGCCGGTTCGACCGCGACATAGTCCGTGCCGCCGTCGCCCTTGATGTCGATTTTTTCAACCTTGAAGGTTTGCGCGCGGCCGGGTGCGGGTACGAGGGCAGCCGCGGTGCCCAGGAGCAATAGAGCGATCAAGCGTCTGGTCATATATAGCCTCTTCGTTATTCAGGACGTGCACGGATGGACTGCATGGCCGTTTCTAGAACGTGACGCGAAAACCGAGCTGCACGCTCCGCGGTGCGTACGAGAGGTTTGCGCTCGATATCGGCTGCCGGTACTGCGGGCTCGCCTCATTGGTGACGTAGCTTCCGTAGTTCGCCCGGTTGAGCGCGTTGAACACCTCGACGATGCCGTCGGCTCCGAGACGAGCGTTCATCTTGAAGTGTCTCTGGAGCCGCATGTCCACCCTGTGAATCGGTACGCCCACGAAGCCGTTGCGCGGCGTGATGGTCCCGTTCAGCCGCAGCCGGTCGCTGCCAGCCGCGCCGGTCAGCGTGCTGATGACGCCGCAACCACAGGTGGTCGAATAGCGCTCGCCAGAGCCGTAGAAGTAGATGCCACTCAGCTGGAAGCCGTAGCCGACATCCCAGATGCCGTTGAACACCGCGCGGTGCCGCTGATCCGTTACTGCCGGACCATAGTCGGTGCCGAAGACCCGCGAGACGGCGAACGGCACCGCTGTCAACCCGCTCACCGGCTGCGGATCGCTGTCGCTCAGCGTCGACAGCGTATAGGTGAGCGATCCCTGCCAGCGATGGCGCAGACGCTTGGTGAACACCGTCTGCAGGCCGTTGTAGTTGGACCGGCCGACCATCCGATACATGCTCACCACGCCCCAACTGGGGAAGGGGAGCAGCGCGCGATTGGAGATGGGATTGGCCAATCCAGTTGCCTCGTTAAAGCTGATGTTGGCGTTGTCCTGGACACGATGCTCGTTGCGGCTGCCCGTGAACACGTAGTCGCCCTCAATCGCCATGTCGCTCCCGATCTGCCGCTGGATCCCGATGGAGGTCTGGATGCTGTTGGCGACGTTCGCAAACTGGGGAGGCGGAGCCAGTTCGTTCGCATCCCGGAGCAGACATCCCGGCGCGTTGTTGTTCACGTAGCAGTACCGCTGTTGCGCCTGAGCGAACGTGGGCAGCGGTCCGCTGAAGGGGTTCGCCGCGAAATCCGGCCGGCCGTCATTGGCGACCGACAGGATCGCGATGATCGCAGGCGACTTCGACCACTCGACATTGGGTGACGTGACGTCGGCATAGTACCGCCCGGCGCCGCCGCGCAGCACCGTTCGATCGTTCAGCAAATACGCGAAGCCGACTCTGGGCTGGATGTTGTTCCTGTCCTGGGGCCGCCCTGGCGTCAGCCACGGCAGCAGGACCTCGGACTGGGCAAACGCGTTCCAGACGAAGTCGTAGCGGACGCCGAGATTCAGCGTCAGCCGCCGTGACAGCTTCCAATCGTCCTGCGCCCAGCCCGCATACTTGGGAATCGTGTACGGCTCGACGAAATGGTTGCCCGACACGCCGACCTGGTAGCGCGTCGTGATCGGTGAGAGAGCGGCCAGGTTCCACGTGTCGACCTTGAAGGGGTCCGGGAACATCGCCTGCAGGGTCGCCGGATCCGGAATCGGCCCTCCGTTCGCCGTAATGATCCCCATGCACCGATCGCATTTGTTGGTGTGTTCGCGGTGGTCGAGCATCTCCCCGCCGAGCTTGAGGGCGTGCGAGCCGGCGGCCTCGTACGACAGCGAGAAATCGTCGCGCGCGCTCCACACCCGCTGAATCCTGCGCCGCGGGTAGTTGGTGTTGCCGGCGATGGAGAAGCCTCTGAACGTGATGCGCGGGCTGCCAACGGTCACATCAGGCGCCTGCCAGTGGTGGTTCCACGTCGTCAGGTTTCCATTGAAGATTTCATACGAGGACACGCCGGCCTTGATCACATTCACCGCGCGTGTGCCGAGGACCTGCGTGAGCTGGCCGAGGACCTCCCGCGACGCCTCGGTGCTTTCGGTGGTCGCCGCCGGGTGATTGTTGTCGGCCGCGGAAAACGGCTCGCGGAGATTCATCCCGCTGACCTTCGTCATGAGACGCGTCTTCGGCGACAGCTCGTAGTCCAGCCGCACGCCCTCCATCTTGATGTTCCGCTTGCCGGTCAGCGTGACGTTGAAGGCGGGATACGGCGTATTCCAGATCGACGTCAACGGCTGGCGTTCGTAGTCGAAGTTTCCGAAGAAGTGGACCTTGTCCTTGCGAATCGGACCGCCGAAGGTCCAGGCATACTGCTGGTCCGAGTACGGAAGCACCTTGTGCAGCACCGGATCGGGTTGGTTCCATTTGCTGTTGCGGAAGTTGCCGACAAACGATCCGGACGGCGTGTTGGTCCCCGACTTGGTGATCGCGTTCACCTGCACGCCGGACGACCGGCCCTGCGTTGCGTCGAACCGGTTCGAAATGAACTGAAATTCGGCGATCGAATCCTTGCTGTAGCGCGGCTGGTTGCCAGTGCCGAACTCCGAGGTCACCTGCTGACCATCGATGTTCAGCTCGAATTCCCGGACGTCGCCGGAATGCCGGTCCTGCACCGGCACCGCGCCCTGTGTGTTGGTCCGGTTGCCCGGCGCCAGCAGGACGAGCGACATCCAGTTGCGCCCGAGCACCGGCAGTTCCGACATCTGCCTGGGATCGATGTTGCCGGCCACGCTCGACGTCGTGGTCGCAATCAGCGGCGCCTCACCCGTCACCGTGACGTTCTCCTGTACGGCCGACGGCGCCAACCGGAGGTCGACGACCGAGGTCTGCCCCACGAGCAATTCCAGCGTCCGGGAGACGGTGCCAAACCCGATCAGCGACGCCGTGACCTGATACGTACCGATTCGAACCGCGAGCAGATAGGCGCCGCGCGCATCTGTCACCGCTTCGAAGCTGTTTCCCGAGGCTTCGTTCACCGCCCTGATGGTCACTCCGGGCAGGACGCCGCCCGTGGTATCAGTCACCGTGCCGCGGAACGTCGCTTCCTGCGCAAGGACCGTAGCGGGCAGCGCCACGGCGGCCAGCAGCAGCAGCAACGGGGTCTGGATGCGGAACCTCATGGGGTCCTCCCTTCGGGTCGGATGAGGCAATCAAGAATGCCTAGAATGTGAACCGGAATCCGAGCTGCACGGTCCTCGGGGCGTACGCGAGGTTCGTGCTCGCGTTCGGCTTGCCGTAGTTCGCGTTCGTCTCGGTCAGGTTGTACGTCGCGATGTTCGCGCGGTTGAACAGGTTGAAGACATCGAGGCTTCCGTCGAGCGCCGCCTTGCCGTGCAGCGGGATGCGCTGCAGCAGCCGCAGTTCCACGCGATGGAGCGGCGTGCCGACGAAGCTGTCGCGCGGGATGATGCTTCCATTCGGCCCCTGCGGGTCGTTCAGCCGGAGACGGTCGATGCTGGCGATCTGGAGTCCGCGCGCGTCGCAGCCGCAGACGATCTGGCTGCGAAGCCCGGAGCCGTAGAAGTAGATGCCGCTCATCTGGAAGCCGTGGCCGACCTGCCAGATGCCGTTGAAGACGGCGCGATGGCGTTGATCGGTCGCCCCAAGCGTCCGTTCACCGGCGATATCGGGCGCGACCGTGAAGGTGACTTCCTTGAAATCCGTGCCGCTCAGCGGCTGCGGATCCTTCGTCCAGAGGCCGGCGAGGGTGTAGGTGATCGACCCCTGCCAGTGGTTGCTCATCCGCTTCCTGAACACGGTCTGCAGCCCGCGGTAATCGGATGAACCGGTCTGCGGGGTCATCCCGATCACGCCGAGCTGCGGATACGGCCGGTGCGCGACGTCGGAGTACGGGTACGGGTTGCCCGTCGCGGGATCGAAGCTGATGTTCACGTTGTCCTGGAACACGTGCTCGTGCCGGCTGTTGGTCTGCACGTAGTCGGCCTCGAGCGCCATCGAGGCGCCGAACTGCCGCGCGATGCCGAACGAGGTCTGCCAGCTGCGGGTCACGTGGGCGTACTGCGGAATCGGCGACTGCTCCTGCAGGTCGCGCAGCAGGCAGCCCGGCGTGTTGCTCACGTAGCAGAAGCGCGCCAGCGCCTGCGCGTAGGTCGGCAGCGGACCGTTGAAGGGGTTCGACACGAAATCGGCGCGCACCGGGTTGTTGTCGACGGCAATGACGGCGATCGAGAGCACGCTCTGCGGCCAGAGGATGTCGGTGTCGATCATGTCGTTGTAGTACAGGCCGGCGCCGCCGCGCAGCACGGTCCGATCGTCGAGCGAGTAGGCGAACCCGAAGCGCGGCTGCACGTTTTTGGCGTCCTGAGGCCGCCCCGCCTTTTCGGTCGGCTCGAACACGGTGCTCTGGGCGAAGGCGTTCCAGATCAGGTCGTACCGCGCGCCGAGGTTGAGCGTCAGTTTCCTCGACAGCTTCCAGTCGTCCTGCGCCCACGCGCCGTACTTCCACATGTAGAGCGGCGTCAGGAAATTCGATGAATCGGACACGCCAACCGTGTAGCGCGTGGTGATGGGCGAGATCGCATTGAGGTTCCAGGTGTCGGCATCGTTCCACACCGGGAACAGCGCCTCGATGTTGGCGGGAACCGGTCCGCCGTTGGACGTCACCGTGCCCATGCAGCGGTTGCAGTTGCGCGTGTTGTCCAGGTTGTGCAGGTACTCGCCGCCGGCTTTCAGGTCGTGATGGCCGCCGGCTTCGTACGAGAAGGTGAAGTCGTCATGGAACGAGTAGACGTTCTGGTTGCGGTATCGCGGCAGGTTCGCGTTGCCGGGAATCGAGAAGCCGCGGAACGTGATGCGCGGCGAGCCGGACGTGATGCCGTTGGCCGCCTGCCAGTGCTTCGACCAGTTGACCAGCGTGTCCTGGAAGAACCCGTAGGAGGCATAGCCGACGCGAATGTCGTTCACCGCGCGGTTGCTCATCACCGTCGTCAGCGATCCGAGCACGTCGGTGTTGTGCTCGATGTTGGTCATCGTCCCGGCTGGATGCGTCGTCGCCCCGGCGCCGAACGGCTCAATCAGGCGCGAGTGCCCCGCCTTGCCCATCAGCCGCATCTTCGACGACAGCTCCTGGTCGATTCGGATGCCGGACAGCTTCACGCTTCGCGTGCCGGTCAGCGTGACGTTGAATGCCGGATACGGCGTGTTCCAGATCGACGTCAGTGGCTGATGCTCGTACTCGTAGTTGCCGAAGAAATGCGTCTTGTTGAGCACGATTGGTCCGCCCACCGTTCCGCTGATCTGCTGGTTCTTGTACGGCAGCACGCGGTTCAACACCGGGTCCGGCGCGTTCCAGCTGCTGTTGCGGAAGTTCCCGATGACGGATCCCGAGAACAGGTTGGTGCCCGACTTCGTGATCGCGTTCACCTGCACGCCCGACGATCGGCCCTGGGTCGCATCGAAGCGGTTGGAGATGAACTGGAATTCGGCAATCGCGTCGTTGCTGTAGCGCGGCTGGTTGCCGGCGCCCATGTTCGCGCTCACCTGCATGCCGTCGACGTTCAGATTGAACTCACGGACGTCGCCGCGGTCCTGCACGGGCGTGGCGCCCTCGGCGTTGGTCCGGTTGCCCGGCGCGAGCAGCGCCAGCGACATCCAGTTGCGGCCGGCGCTCGGCAGCTCGGACATCTGGCGCGGATCGATCGTCCCGCCAATTGACGATGACTCCGTGGCGATGAGCGGCGCCTCCCCCGTCACCGTCACCGTTTCCTGCAGCGTTGACGGCGACATCTGCAGATTCAGCGTGAGCGTCTGGCCCACCAGCAGCTCGACGCCCTGGCGGGTCACCGCGCCGAACGCGGCCAGCTGCGCGGAGATCTTGTACGTTCCGATTCGCGCGGGGATTCGGTACACACCGCGGCCATCGGTCACAGCCTCGAACGTGTTCCCGGAGCTTTCATGGACGGCTTGAACGGTAACGCCGGGCAACACTGCGCCCGTCGTGTCGGTGATGGTGCCGGTCAGAACCGCTTCCTGCGCAAAGAGGAGGGCTGGCAGCAGAAGGATGGCGCAGAGAAGGAGCAGTGGCCTGACGATGGCGAACCTCATGAAGACCTCCTTCAGTCGTGTGAGATGACTACGGCGATTTATACACGATGACTCCAAGTGGCCCGCATCCTAATCTCGCGTTCATGAACGAGCGATGAACCCGTGTACAAAAAAAGGGGCCGGGTCCCGAAAGGACCCGGCCTCGACCAACGACGAACGACGACCTAGAACGTGAGCCGGAAACCGAGCTGCAGCGTACGCGGCGCGTACGACAGGTTCGTACTCGGCTGCGGCTGGAGGAACGTCCCGCTCGTCTCCGTCAGGTCGTACGCACCGTAGTTCTTCCGGTTGAACAGGTTGAACACCTCGAGGCTGCCCGCGAGGTTCGACCGCCCTGCCAGCGGGATGCGCTGCAGGAGCCGCATCTCGACACGGTGGATCGGATTGCCGATGAAGCTGTTGCGCGGGATGATGCTGCCGTTGGGTCCGAGCGGATCGTCCTGGCGCAGGCGATCGATGCTGCCGATCTGCAGCCCGCGCGCGTCGCAGCCGCAGACGATCTGGTCGCGCTCGCCCGAGCCGTAGAAGTAGATGCCGCTCACCTGGAAGCCGTGCGCCACGTCCCAGATGCCGTTGAACACCGCGCGATGCCGCTGGTCGAAGGCCGACAGCGATCGCTCGCCGCCCATGTCGATCGGCACCGTGCCCGTGTATGCGTTCAGGCCGCTCAGCGGCGACGGATCCTGCGAATAGAACCAGCCGAGCGTGTACGTGATGTTCGCCTGCCAGTGACTGGCCATCCGCTTGGTCAGGCTGCTCTGGATGCCGTAATAATCCGACGCTCCTATGTGCGGACTGCTGCCGACGACGCCGAACATCGGATAGGCGCGATGCGCCACGTCGGAATACGGATACGGCACGCCGGTCGCCGGGTTGAACGTCAGGTTGACGTTGTCCTGGATCGACTTTTCATGGCGGCTGTTCGTCTGCACGTAGTCCACCTGCAGCGCCGTCGTGGTGCCGAACTGCTGCGCGATGCCAATCGAGCTCTGCCAGCTGCGCGTCACGTGCGAGTAGTCCGGAATCGCCGACATTTCCTGCAAGTCGCGGAGGAGGCAGGGTGCCGCTCCCGTGAAGCCCGACGCCGCCCAGGCGGTATACGCCGGGTTGTCCGGACGGCCGCCGCCGGCATTGCAGAACCGCGCGAGCGCCTGATCGTAGGTCGGCAGCGGGCCGTTGAACGGGTTGGCCACGAAATCGCCGCGCCGAGGCGCGGTGTTGTCGATGGCGATGACCGCGATCGTCAGCGGGCTCATCGGCCAGAGGACGTTCGTGTTCAGCTCGTCGTTGTAGTAGAGGCCCGCGCCGCCGCGCAGCACCGTGCGATCGGTGAGCGTGTAGGCGAAGCCGAGACGGGGCTGGATGTTGTTCGCGTCCTGCGGGCGGTTGGCCAGCTCGAACGGCAGGAACGTGACGTTCTGCGCGAACGCGTTCCAGATCAGGTCGTAGCGGGCGCCGAGATTCAGCGTCAATTTGTTGGTGAGCCGCCAGTCGTCCTGCGCCCACGCGGCGTACTTCCACATGTGCACGGGGGTCAGGAAGTTCGACGAATCGGACACGCCCACGCTGTACCGCGTCGCGATCGCGCCGAACGCCGGATCGGCCAGCTGCCACGTGTCGGCGTTGAACGGGTCCGGCAGCAGCGAGGTGATGTTGGCCGGGACCGGTCCGCCGTTGACGGTGGCCGTGCCGCCGCACTGGTTGCAGTTGCGCGTGTTGTCGAGGAGATGGAGGAATTCACCTCCAGCCTTCAGGTCATGGTGCCCCTTCGCGTCATAGGAGTACGTGAAGTCGTCGTGAATCGTGTACGTGTTCTGGTTCCGGTACCGTGGGATGTTCCCGTTCCGGTTGCTCCGGAAGCCACGGAACGTGAGGTTCGGCCCGCCGTTGGTGATGCCGTTGCCGGCCTCCCAGTGCTTCGACCAGGTCGTCAGGCTCGACTGGTTGATGCCGTACGACGCGTAGCCGACGCGCGCGGTGTTGAGCGCCCTGTTGCTGAGCACGCTGGTGAACTCGCCGACCACGTCGGTCGAATGCTCCTGGTTCTTCGCCGTGGCCGCCGGGTAGTTCGAATTGCCCGTGCCGAACGGATCGAGCAGGCTGGAGTGGTTCACCTTGCCCATCAGGCGCATCTTCGGCGACAGCTCCTGGTCGAGACGCACGCCGGACAGGTTGACGTGATGCGTCCCGTTCTTGGTGACGTTGAAGGCCGGGTAGGGCGTGGTCCAGATCGAGGTGAGCGGCTGGTGCTCGTACTCGTAGTTGGCGAAGTAGTGCAGCTTGTTCAGCACGATGGGGCCGCCGACCGTCCCGCTGTACTGCTGGTTCTTGTACGGAACCTTTGTGTTCAGCACAGGGTCCGCGGAGTTCCACCGGCTGTCGCGGAAGTTGCCGACGAAGGTTCCGGTCAGATTGTTCGTGCCGGACCTGGTGATGGCGTTCACCTGGACGCCGGACGAGCGACCCTGCGTCGCGTCGAAGCGGTTGGAGATGAACTGGAACTCCGCGATCGCGTCGTTGCTGTAGCGCGACTGGTTGCCGGTGCCGAGATTCGACGTCACCTGCAGACCGTCCACGTTCAGCTGGAACTCGCGCACGTCGACGCGGTCCTGGACCGGGAGCGACCCCTGCGCGTTGGTGCGGTTGCCGGGCGCGAGCAGCGCCAGCGACATCCAGTTGCGTCCCGCGGTCGGCAGATCCTGCACCTGGCGCGGATCGATGTTGCCGCCAAGCTCGGATGATTGCGTCTGGATGAGCGGCGCCTCGCCCGTGACCGTCACCGTTTCCTGGAGCGTGGACGGCGCCATCTGAAGGTTGAGCGTGATCGTCTGGCCGACGAGGAGCTCGACGCCCATGCGCGTCACGTTCCCGAAACCCGACAGCTGCGCGACGATCTTGTACGAACCCACGCGGACGGGAATGCGGTACACGCCGCGCGGATCGGTCACGGCGTCATAGTTGTTGCCCGACGCTTCGTGCGTGGCCTGCACGGTGACGCCGGGCAGCACGGCGCCTGTTGAATCGGTGATGGTGCCTGTCACGACCGCCTCTTGCGCGGCGGCTATCACGGGGAGCGCCAGGACGGCGCCCAGAATGACCAATACCCGTACGAACGTATGCAACCCCTTCATGGTATGGAACCCTCCCCACACGCGCGAAGTCGTTCGCCACTGCGACTTCGCCAAAGACGGAACGGCTTACCGCGACGCCGGGCCGCGAGACCCTTCGATCCTCCACGATCGACAGGAAGAAGATTCTAGCTCGGTTTGCCGCTATACTGCCCGCTCGGCAGCGGAGGTTTGCATGAGGCCCCGTTCCCTCGACGAGTTCCTGACGAAGAACCGGGTTCCCTACACGACGTTCCGGCATGCGCCGGCATTCACCGCCATGCACGCGGCGGCCATCTCGCACGTCCCGGGGCGCTCCTGGGCCAAGACGGTCGTCTGCCACGCCGACGGCGAGGTGGTGCTGGCCGTTGTCCCGGCGCACTACACCGTGGACCTGGAGAAGCTGCGCGGGCTCGCCGGCGCCGCGACGCTTCGCATGGCGAGCGAGCCCGAGCTTCTCGCCCTCTATCCGGACTGCGAGGAGGGTGCGATGCCGCCGTTCGGCGGCCTCTACCTGCAGCGCGTGTTCGTCGAGGAATGCTTCGTCGGCGACCCGGAGATGGTGTTCAACGCCGGGACGCACACCGACTGCCTCCGGATGCACTACGAGGATTTCGCGGACCTCGCCAGGCCGGTCGTCGGCCGCTTCAGCGG
>WNFK01195407.1_pt1 | contig 13796 bp, 9 predicted proteins | sample 5400281 | NCBI WGS metagenome assembly WNFK01 (sample SAMN13153350, study PRJNA577476) | soil metagenome | isolation source: 20 cm soil on Douglas fir-dominated hillslope | place: USA:California | collected 2013-09-17 | reverse complement strand
AGCATATGTCGCACGGCCTTTGCATGTTCGACCGCGACCAGCGTCTGTTGGTCTCCAATGCCCGCTATGGCGAGATGTACGGGCTCTCGCCCGAGCAGATCAAGCCCGGCACGACTCTGCGCGCCATCCTGGAAGCGCGCGTGGCGGCCGGCAGCGTTCCGGCGGACACCAAGAACTACATCGGCACGCGTCTGACGGAGGTGGCCAAATCGGAAGCCCATTATGTCGTCAACGAGCTGCGCGACGGACGATTTTTTGCGGTCAGCCACGAGCCCATGCAGGACGGCGGATGGGTCGCGATTCACCAGGAAATCACGGCGCAGAAGCGGGCGGAGTCCCAGATCACCTACATGGCCCGCCACGACGGCTTGACCGGCCTCGCCAATCGGGCGGTCCTGCGCGAGCGCATGCAGGAGGGCCTGGCGCGGCTGCAGCGGGGTGGCGGCGCCTTCAGTATTTTCATCCTGGACCTCGACCTGTTCAAGGCGGTCAACGATTCACTCGGGCACCCGGTCGGCGACGAGCTGCTCAAGGTGGTGGCGGACCGGCTCTCCGCTTGCCTGTGCGAAACCGACACGGTGGCGCGGCTCGGCGGCGACGAGTTCGCGATCCTGACGGCGGCAACCGGCGATCAGCGCCAGTCCGCGCTCGCCACCGCGAAGCTGCTGCTCGAAGCGGTGGCCGCGCCTTATGATATCGACGGCCACAAGCTCGACGTCGCGACCAGCATCGGCATCGCGCTCGCGCCCGAGCACGGCACCGACGTCGACCAGCTCATCAAGAGCGCCGATCTCGCGCTCTACAAAGCCAAGTCCGAGGGCCGCAACACATGTCGCCTGTTCGAGACCGCGATGGGCGCCGAGGCGCATAGCCGCCGCGCCCTCGAGAGCGATCTGCGCGACGCATTCGACCGCGGCGAGCTCGAGCTGCACTACCATCCGATCGTCGAAATCCGGGCCAACGAGATCGCCAGCGTCGAGGCGCTCATCCGTTGGCGTCATCCCCAGCGCGGCATGATAGCGCCGGGTGACTTCATTCCCCTGGCCGAAGAGACCGGGCTGATCCATGCGCTCGGCAAATGGGTGCTGCGCCAGGCCTGCGCCGACGCCGCGGGCTGGCCGTCTCATATCCGGGTCGCGGTCAATCTCTCGCCCGTCCAGTTCCGCCGCGGCACCCTGACCGATGCGATCTCGGAAGCGTTGCGCGATTCCGGCCTGCCGGCGGAGCGTCTCAAGCTGGAGATCACCGAATCCGTGCTGATGGAGGGGAACGCCGAGAACATCGGCACGCTGCATCGGCTGCGTGGGCTCGGCATCTCGATCGTGCTCGACGATTTCGGAACCGGATACTCCTCGCTCAGCTATCTGCGCATGTTTCCGTTCGACCAGATCAAGATCGACCGTTCTTTCGTGAGCGAATTGTCCAGCAACACCGATTGCGCCGCGATCGTTTCCGCGGTCGCCGGGCTCGGGCGCAGCCTTCACGTCGCTACCGTGGCGGAGGGCGTCGAGACCGAGGAGCAGCTTCTCCTGGTGCGCGCGGCCGGCTGCACCCATGCGCAGGGCTTTCTGTTCGGCCGGCCCTGCCTGGCGGCGGAGCTCGACTTCACGCGTGTCGGCCCGGCGGGCCGCAGCGAGGACGCGGCCTAGAGCATTTGCAGGCGACACTCCCGAAGACGCAAGCCGATTGCCGCCGCGATCGGGCAATCTATAATGCGGCCGCGCCGGCGAATGGCCGCCAGACGCCGGGAGACGCAAACGATGGTGCGGGATTTCCTGACGCCGCGGGTGCGATGACGCCCGTTGCGTCCCTGCCGGCTTCGATCGCGGTCGCCTGCCTGGTGCTCGGCGCGGCCGCCCAGGCGCAGGACTGGCCGGCCCGCCCGGTGCGCATCGTGTCGCCCTTCGCGGCCGGCGGCAGCTCCGACACGATGGGCCGCCTCATTGCGGAGCGGCTGAGCGAGCAACTGCATCAACCTTTCTATGTCGAGAACCGCGGCGGCGCCGGCGGCCTGATCGGATCGGCGGCGGTCGCGGGTGCGGCGCCCGACGGTTACACCTTCCTGATCTCCAGCATCGGGACCCACGTGATCGCGCCGTCGACGAGCGCCAATGCGGGCTACGATCCGCTCGGCGACTTCACGCATGTCGCCTTCGTGGGCGGCCCGCCGATCGTGATCGCGGTGCATCCGTCGCTCGGCGTGCGATCATTCGAGGAGCTGCGGGCCCGTCTCAAAGGCGCAAGCGAAGCGCTTCCCTACGTGTCGCCCGGCCCCGGCACGGTCGGCCACCTGATCGCCGAGTTCTGGGCCGAGAGGGACAATCTCAAGCTGGCGCATATCGCCTACAAGGGCTCGGGCCAGGCGATCGGCGATCTGGTCGCCGGCCACGTCAAGATGGGCTCGATCACCTGGACCGCCGCGATCGGTCAGATGCGCGGGCGCACCATGGTGCCGCTCGCGGTCTCGGCGGCGCGCCGCATGGCGGAATTCCCCGACGTCCCTACCTTGAGCGAGCTCGGCTACCCCGAGCTCGCCGTGACGACGTGGTTCGGCTTTGCGGGCCCGGCCGGGCTTGCCCGCTCGACCACGGACCGGATGAACCGGGAGATCGGCGCCGCCCTCGACGCCAAGGCGGTCCGCGACCGCCTCGACGCCGACGGATTCGAACGCGCCAGCATGTCGCCGGCCGAGCTCACCGCCTTCGTGCAACGCGAGCTTGCCAAATGGAGTCCGCTGGCGAAGAAATTGACAGCAGCCGAGGCGGGCAAGTGAAAAGATCCACCCTACCGACCCATCGGGAGCACGCCTTGCCGGTTTCGCGCCGCGGTTTCATGGGAGCCGCCCTCGCCGCCTCCACCACCCTGCCGTGGCGCGGCGCGCGTGCCGCCTATCCGGAGCGCCCGGTCCGGCTGATCGTGCCGTTCGCGGCCGGCGGCGCGGTCGACAGCGTCGCCCGCGTGCTCGGCAAGGCGTTGAGCGCTAACCTCGGCGGGTCGATCGTGATCGACAACCGTGGCGGCGCCGGCGGGGTCATCGGCATGGAGGCGGTCGCCCACGCGGCCGCCGACGGCTATACGCTGCTGCTCTCGCACAGCGGCTTTGCGGCGATGCCCGGGCTCTACCGCGATCTGCCGTTCGACCCGGTGCGCGATTTCGCCGGCGTCGTCACAGCCGCGTCCGGCGCCTATGTGCTGGCGGTGAATGCGGCCGAGCCGTTCACGTCCGTCGCGGAGCTCATCGCCTATGCCAAGGCCAATCCGGGCCGGCTCACCTATGGATCGGCCGGCGCCGGATCCATCATCCATCTGGCGGGCGAGTTCTTCAAGCGCACGGCCGCGGTCGAGCTCGTGCACGTGCCCTACAAGGGCGCGGCGCCCGCGATCACGGACCTGGTCGGAGGGCAGATCCGGATGATGTTCGCGCCCGCCGTCAATGCGCTGCCGCTCGCCGCGTCGGGAAACCTGCGCGCGCTCGCCGTCACCTCGGCGAAGCGCTCGCGCCTCGCGCCGGGCCTGCCGACGGTCGCCGAAAGCGGCCTGCCCGGGTTCGAGGTGACGGGCTGGTACGGGCTGGCGGCGCCGGCCGCAACCGCAGCGTCGGCGGTCGCGCGGCTCAACGCCGAGACCAACCGCGCGCTCGCCTCGGCCGACACAGTCGAGCAGCTGCGCCAGCAGGGCCTCGAACCCGTCGGCGACACGCCCGAGCGGGCGAGCGCCTGGATCAGGTCCGAGGTCGCGCAATGGACCAGGGTGATCCGCGACGCCGGCATCAAGCCGTTGTAGATCGTCGCCATGGACCAGAACCTCGCGACCGATGCGGAAACCCTGACCAAGACGCTGTGCGCCCATCTGGCGGCGGCGCGGCCCGACGATCTCTCGGCGGCCGCCCGGCACGCGGCGCGCCGCGGCGTCCTCGATTGGATCGGCTGCGCGCTGGCCGGCAGCCCGCATCAGACGATCGGCCGGCTGGTCGCGGTGCTGCAGGAAACCGGCGGGCGCCCGCAGGCGACCGTGCTCGGCCGCCGCCTCAAGCTCGGGCTTCTCGATGCGCCGCTTGCCAACGGCCAGATGGGGCACTTGCTCGATTTCGACGACACCCATATGGGCGGCGTGGTGCTGCATGCGAGCTCGCCGGTGCTCGCCGCACTCTTCGCCCTCGCCGAACGCGCGCCGGTGAGCGGCGCCGACCTGATGCTCGCCTATGCGGTCGGCTTCGAAGCCGGCGTGCGCAGCGGGCGCACCGCGCCCGGCCACCACAAAGGCGGCTGGCATCTGACCGGCACGCTCGGCAGCATCGCGGCGGGCGCGGCCGGCGGCAAGCTGCTGGGGCTCGATACGCAACGGCTCGCCTACGCGATCGGCATCGCGGCGACGCAGGCCGCCGGCATGCAGCAGAACCGCGGCACCATGTGCAAGTCCTTTCACGCCGGCAAGGCCGCCGCCAACGGCGTGCTGGCGGCGCTGCTGGCGGAACGCGGCTTCGACAGCAGCCAGGAGATCATCGAAGGGGCGCGCGGCTTCTGCCGCATCTACAGCGATGTCGCGGCGCCCGGGCAATTGACCGCCGGTCTCGGCGGACGCTGGCTGATCGAGACCAACGGGCACAAGCCTTATGCGTGCGGCGTGGTGCTTCATCCGCTCATCGATGCGGTGATCGCGATCCGCAATCGCGACCGGATCGATCCGGCCGCGGTCAGCGCGATCAGCCTGCGGGTTCACCCGCTGGTGCTGTCGATCACGGGCGTGGTCGAGCCGTCGAGCGGCCTGCAGTCGAAATTCAGCACCCGCCATTCGGCCGCGGTGGCGCTCGCCGACGGCGCGGCCGGCATTGCGCAATATTCGGACGCGCGCGCCGCCGACCCGGCGCTGGCGGCGCTGCGACGCAAGGTCGACGCCGTCGCCGACGAGACGCTGCGCCGGGACGAGGCCCATGTGGAAATCGTTGCCGGCGGGGTGCGCCATGAGGCCCATGTGGCGCATGCGAGCGGCACCGCCGACAATCCCATGAGCGATGCCGCGATCGAGGCCAAATTCCTCGCCAACGCGACGCCCACGATCGGCACCGAGCGGGCGCAGCGGGCGTGCGAGCTCGTGTGGTCGCTGGAGACAATCCCGGATGTGCGCGAGCTGATCGCGCTGCTGGCCTAGCGGCGGGCCTTTCGGACCGCAGCCCCAGCCGCTCCCATCAAGCGGCGCGCGTCACGACGCCCGCAACGTCAGCGGCCGAAGAACGGAAAGAAGAAGGGCTGCGGCGCCGGAGCGACACGGCGCGGCTCGGGGCGCGGCTGCTGGGCGACGAAACCCGGCGGACGCGGCACGCTGGCGGCCTGCCGGGTCGCTCGGGGCGGACGCGCCGGCGCAGCGCCGGGGGCAGCCGCCGGCGCGGCGCCGGCGCCGACACCAGGGGCGGCGGCGGCCTGGCGCTGGTCGGTCTGCATCGGCGTCAGCGGCGTGGTGGTGGTGGCGACCACCGGATCGGTTCCCAGCGGCGCCACATTGCGGCGCGGCCACGCAAAGTCGTCGCCCCGGCCGGCCGGCGCATTGGTCTGTTCGCCACGCACCAGCACGCGCGCCGCGATCGGATCGACCGCGGCTTGGCGGGTACCCCCGCCGCCGAGCAGCTCGTCCGCCTCCGCGGCCGTGGTGAGCGGCATCACGGGTCCGGCGAGCGGCCGCACGATCGGCGCGTTGTCGGGACGGGCCACCGCGACCGGCGGTGCAGGCTCCTCTGGCGCCGGCAGCGACACCGGCGTGGCATTCGCCATCAGGCCGCGCTGGATCTCGCGCTCGACATAGTGCGCCAGCTTGCGGGCGCCGGCCTGGGTGAAATGAGTGCCGTCGCTCGAGCGCAGGCGGCGGATCTGTCCCTCGAAATCCGGGCCCTGCATCACGAAGCGCCCGCTCTCGTCGACGAAGCCGTCCCAGGTGTCGATATAGGTGACGCCCGCCTTCTCGGCGCGGCTGCGGAAGAGGTCGTTGAGGTAGCTCAGATCGGCGGCCGCCTTGGTGTTGCGGACCGGGGGAAGCCCCACCCACAGCACCGGCACGTTCCTGGCCTTGAGCGCCGCGATCGTTTCGTCGATGCGCTTGATGTAGAGCTCGGTCCACTTTTCCGAGCGGAATTCGTAGGTGATCATGCCGGGAGTCGCGGGCTCCGGCTCGGCCGTGCCGCCCGGCGCCTCGCCCGGCGGCGGCTCGCCGAGCTCCGCATCCTTTTCCTTGTTGGCGGCCGCGGCCGCGGGCGGCGCTACCGCAGCGGCGGCCGGCGCCCCCGCGGCGCCAGCCGGACCTGAAGCCGCCGCCCTGGTGGGCGCCTTTTCCTTGATCGACCGGCGGTCGTTGAGACCGATCATCATCACGATGAAATTCGCCTTGTCGGCATTGAGAATCTCGCGCGCCGCCTGCGGCCAGTCGGGATAGTCGCCGCGCGGGTCGCTTCTCACGTCCGCGCGGATCAGGCCCGACAGCGTGCGATGGCGGCGCAGGATGCCGATGTCGGGCGATTCCGCCGCCGCCTGCTCGAGCCCGTAGGCCAGCCAGTCCGCCATCGAGTCGCCGAGCACCACCACGGAGGTGAGCGGCGCGGAATCGGCCTTGCGGGTCGGGGGCGGAGCCTTGGCGTTGTTTTCTTCCGCGCCCCCGCCCTGGCGGTAGGTATCGCCCAGGAAGGGATTGTTCCTGTTCGACCCACCGCCGCCGCGGCGTGCGCGTTCCTCGATGAAGGGAAACCGGTCGTCGAACACCTGGGCACCCGATGGCACCGTCACGGCCGCGCTCAGGGCGAGCACCACCGCGGTCTCGGCCAGCCCGAGGACGACCGCGCCCGCCAGACGCCGCCCGAATATGCCGCCCGCCCTGCGCAAAGATCCAAAGCCCATGGTCAGATACAGCCCTGCATGCCGGGGCATCCCGGCCCATGCGACCGCTACCCGGTCATTGGGTTAATACCATGGCAAAAGCGGCGCCGGAAAGAAGCTCGCGCTTTGGTTATCGCCGCGCCAAGCCGTCCGCGCGCAGGCGCTCCAGCAGGGCCGCGGTCGCAAATCCGTCGGGAACGAGGCCGGCCGCCGCCTGGTAGCTCTTGAGCGCCTTGCGGGTGCCGGCATTGATCCGTCCGTTCGGCTCGCTGCCGATATCGAAACCGCGCGCCACAAGAAGCTGCTGGAACTCGTAACGCTCGGCGCTGGAGAGCACGCGCTCCTCGCGCGGCCAAGCCTGCACGAAGGGCGGCTCGCCGCGCAGCCGGTCGGCCAGATGGCCGATGGCGAGCGCATAGGCCTCGGCCGGATTGTATTTCATGATGGCGCGGAAATTGCCGAGCATCAGGAAGGCCGGCCCCCGCGCACCCGCGGGAAGCAACAGATAGGCCTTGTCGGCCGGGCGCGGAAAACCCTTGTGGCCGGCGCGCGTGAGCCCGTGCCGCTCCCATTCGTGCACCGCCATCGGGCGTGAGCTGTCGGCAAGCAGATAATTGAATCCGCGCGGCAGCACGACCTCGTAGCCCCAGGTCTGGCCCGCCGTCCAGCCGTCGAGCTTGAGGTTGTTGGCGGTCGAGGCGACCAGATCGGGAATCGAGTCGACCACGTCGCGCCGACCGTCGCCGTCGAAATCGACCGCGAAGCGCTTGAACGAGGTCGGCATGAACTGGGTCGGGCCGAAGGCGCCCGCCCACGAGCCCTTGAGCCGGTCAGGATCGACGTCGCCGCGGTTGAGGATCTCGAGCGTCGCCAGGAACTCGTCCTTGAAATAGCCCTGGCGGCGGCCCACGCATGCGAGCGTCGCGGTCGAGCGCAGGACCGGCCGCTCGCCGATCGCGGTCGAGTAGTTCGACTCGATGCCCCAGATCGCCGCCACGACATGGCGGTCGACCCCAAAAGCCTGCTCGACGGCGTCGAAGGTCGCCTTGTTGGCGGCGAGAATCTCGCGCCCGCGCTTGATGCGGGCTTCGCTCACCAGCACGTCGAGATAGTCCCAGAATGCCTTGGTGAACTCCGGCTGGGAATCGACGAAATCCATGATCTTGAGATCGGGCGTGAGCCCCGTCGTGTAGGTATCGAACGTCGCCCGCGTGACGCCGCGGCGCGCCGCATCGGGCCAGAAGCCGGCGATGCATCTGGAAAAATTCGCGGCCGCGGCGCGGATCGCGTCGGCCTGCATGAGCGGATGGCCGGAGGAACCGGACTCGCCGCTCCAATCGTCCTTGCTCGGCGGCGCCACGGGTGCCGGCTGGGCGCCGAACAGCCTGAAGGACCCGCCCGGGATCAGGCCGGGGGGACGCGGGGAGGTCGAAAAGCGCTCATCCTGGCTCTGCGCGCGCGCATTGCCGATGGAACCCGAAAGCGAGCCCGCCAGGACGCCGAACGCGAGTCCGGCGGCTCCCACCATGCTCGAGAAATGCTTGCCAGCCGTCATGGTTCGAATCCGTGATCCGTGCACTTTTGGGGCGCCTCTTGCGGCGCGGCTCCCGGGGCTGCGCCGTCGGCGCGTCTCCGCACGCCCCATTAGGGAGACAGATATGGTTGCAGTATGTTTAACACGCTTTGGGACCAACTGCCGCGGCGCCATTTTTCCATTGAGCCCGCCCGGCACGTGGTAGACATGGCCTTGGTTTTTCCCCTTTTGCCCGGAACAACCGCCGCCCGACCCGCCACCCCTCGCGCCCACGAACCTGTCAACGACCCATGAAACCGATCCGTAAAGCCATTTTCCCGGTCGCCGGTCTCGGCACCCGGTTCCTGCCGGCCACCAAGGCGATGCCCAAGGAAATGCTTCCGATCGTCGACCGGCCGCTGATCCAGCACGCGGTCGACGAGGCGCGCCAAGCCGGGATCGAACATTTCATCTTCGTCACCGGCCGCAACAAGGGCGTGATCGAGGACCATTTCGACCGCCAGGTCGAGCTCGAGCTCACCCTCACGGAGCGCAACCGCAGCGCCGAGCTCGGTCTCCTGGCGAGCGACCTGCCGGGGCCAGGACAGACCAGCTTCACCCGCCAGCAAGCCCCGCTCGGGCTGGGCCACGCCGTGTGGTGCGCGCGCGAGCTCGTGGGCGACGAGCCGTTCGCGCTGCTGCTGCCCGACGTGCTGGTGCAGAATGATCGCGGCTGCCTAGCGCAGATGATGGATGTCTACAAGGAGAGCCAGGATGCCGCGAATGTCGTCGCGGTCGAGGAAGTGCCGCGCGATCGCGTCCACATGTATGGCGTGGTCGGCGTCGGCCCAAGCGACGGCAAGGCGTTCAAGATCACCCAGATGGTGGAGAAGCCCCCGCGCGACGAGGCGCCTTCCAACCTCATCATCACGGGCCGCTACATCCTGCAACCGGAGATCTTCGACATTCTCTCCGACCAGACGCGCGGCACGGGCGGCGAAATCCAGCTCACCGATGCGATGATCCGCCTCGCGCAGGTGCAGCGCTTCCTCGGCCTGAAATTCGACGGCAAGAGCTTCGACTGCGGATCGAAGATCGGATTCCTGGCGGCGAACGTCGCTTATGCGCTGGCGAGGAAGGACATCGCTCCGGGATTTCGGGCCGAGCTGGCGCGGATATTGGGAGACGGGTGAGCACTCGGCGTCCCGGAAACCGGAAGCCGCACCGCGGCTTTCTCAGACAGGCGGGACTGGATCATCCGGGGAGCTCGAACGCAGCGAGGCATTCGCCAAAGCGCGCCAAGACGGCTTCGGGTGGCGCCGAGGTCACGTTGTATGTCCGCTCCACCGCCGGTTGGCGTCGCATGAAGGTCACCTGGAATTTTCCCTTGGTCACGGCGTCGACGAGCTTGCCGCCCTCGGCGAAATCGAGGGTTGATATCACCACGCTGCCGTCCTCGAAGGGCGCAATCTTGGGCCGCGCAACCGCCGTATAGGCTTCGGACACGAATGCGGCCGAGCTGATCTTGATCGGACGCGCGGCCGAGGCCTGACCTTTGGCGAGCTTGTCGGCCGCCTCGATGCGGAAGCCGAAGATGCGCGGGCCCATGAAGGTGTCGTTCCGCTTGATCCGCGCGACAATGAGTTGGGAACTGACCGCCTCGCCGGTTGGAGCGCCCTGCAAAAGCAGCGCGAGCACGCAGGCTTTCGCGGCGCCGTCCTCGTTCACATTGGCATCGTATTCGGGTTCCCTGGGGACAGCCGGGTCGGCATGCCCGGCCGCCGTCGCCGACAGCATGATGCATGCCGCGACCCACAGCCCGATTGAACCCGCTCGTCGGTAAAATCCCGGCATGTCCAAGGTCTCAGTCCCCTGGGACTGCAAGTCCGATCGGCCCCGCGGGGTTCCGCAGTGATGCCAAGATCGCGGCACCGACGGCCCGTATCGGCATCTGGTGATGAATTCGTCGCATGGCGAAACCCGCGTGGCGCCCAGCCGGACGTTGCTTCAGGTATAGACCGCGGATACGCGGATCGAGCCTTCCTTGCGCAGCACCTGGAGCGCCACATTCCCGTCATCCCGGCGCAACACCAGATCGACGCTCGACTTCCCGAGCCGGAGGTTGCGCAGGAATACCGCGTTCAGGAATGCCGGCAGGCGCGGATTGCGCAGCCGGATCTCGTTGGCATCCGGATCGAATTCGAGGCCGAGCGAGGCCTGGATGAGCGTGAAAGGCGTCCCGCTGGCCCAAGCCTGGGGCGCACAAGCCACCGGATAGAGCGTCGGGCCCCGGCCTTGCCGGCGCTGGAACCCGCAGAACAGCTCCGGCAGGCGGCGCAGGTCCATATAGGTGGCGGCGTCGAACAGACCGCGAAACAAGCGCTCGAGCTCGTATTTGAGCCCGTATTTCGCCAAACCCAGCGCGATCAGCGCGTTGTCATGCGGCCATACGGAGCCGTTGTGATACGACATCGGATTGTAGCGCCGCTCCTCGCTGGAGACCGTGCGGATGCCCCAGCGCGAGAAGAATTGCGGCCGCAGCAGGCCGCGCCCGACCTTGCAGGCGCGATCGGCGGACGCGATGCCCGTGAACAACACCTGCCCGGCATTCGACGTACGCACCCGACACGCCCGCTTCTTGCCATCGAGCGCGAGCGCATAGGTGTCGAGGTCCGGGCACCAGAACGCCTCCTCGAAGCGCCGTGCGAGGTCGCTCGCCTGCGCCTCCAGGCGAACGGCGTGGTCGTCGCGGCCAAGGCGGCGCGCGCAGCGCGATGCCAGGCATTTGGCCGCATAGACATAGGCCTGCACTTCGGCGAGCGCGATCGGACCCTGGGCGAGGCTGCCGTCGGCGTGGAAGATCGCGTCGACGGAATCCTTCCAGCCCTGGTTGACCAGGCCTTCCTTGGAAGCGCGGTAATATTCGACGAAACCGTCGCGGTCGGGATCTCCCGGCCCGTCGATCCATGCAAGCGCCCGCTCGATCGCCGGCCAAAGCTCCTGCACGAACTCCCAATCGCCGGTGCGCTCGGCATAAAGTCCCGCGAGCATCACGAACAGCGGCGTTGCGTCGACGCTGCCGTAATACAGCCGGAACGGCACCTCGTGCAGCGCCGCCATTTCGCCGCCCCGCATCTCATGCAGGATTTTTCCGGGCTGCGCGTCGGATTCCTCGTCGTTCTGCGTGGCCTGGAAATGCGCCAGGCGCTTGAGCACGCCGCGGCTCACGCGCGGATCGAACCACAGCATCTGCATCGCCGTGATGAGGCCGTCGCGCCCGAACGTGGTCGAATACCAGGGTGTCCCGGCATAGGGATAGGGTCCCTGCGGCGTCGCCGTCATCAGCATGTAGAGGTCGGACATCGAGCGGCACAGCACCTCGTTGAAAAGGTCGTTGGAGGTGGTGACGGTCGCAACGCCGGCGGTGGAACGTTTCAAGCCGCGGTTGGCGGCGAGCAACCCCTTGTAGAACGACGCCGGCTGCGAGGTCGTCTGATCGCAAGCCACGGCGAGGAACACACAGGTGCTGGCGGCGGGCGGCAGAACCAGACGGTACGACGCGGAGCTCTCGGTGAGCTGGGTCGGCGCCGGATCGAACGCCAGCAAGGTCTGCCGCGTGCGGCCGTCGAGCCCATCGTAGCGCATGATGATCCTGTCGGGCGCCGCGAGGTCCTCCGACTTCCTGCCCCGCCGGGCCCGGCGCATCCCGCGCACCTCGAACAGATCGGCGAAATCACTGCCGAATGTCAGCGACAGGTTGACCCCGATGGCACGCTCGCCGTGATTGCGCAACGCGATCCGCTGATGGGCCGTGCCCCGCCAGAGGAATACGGTACGCACGATGTGGATGGTGTCCTTCGGCAGCAGCAACCGGTTCTCGGAATAGATGTCGGGGTTGGTCAGATCGACGGAAAGCAGCGTGTTGTCGTCGCGGATGTTGGAGCCGAGCAGCAGCGGTTGCATGCCGTTGAGCGACATTTCGAGCCGCGAGAGAAAGCGCGTGTCGTTGAAATAGATTCCGTCCGGTGCGCCCGCTGTCGCCCCGATATCGCCGAAGCTGTCGAACACGGCGAAGATATCGTCATGCTTGAGGGTGCGGCGCGGGCGGGTCGAAGGGCCGGTTGCCGGGATGTAGAATGGCGTTTCCGCCGCCTCGTCGGACGGCAAGACCGTCATTTGAGGTACCGGCGCGATGGTCTTGGGATCAAGAGACATAAGGCTTCGTGCCGTTCGTTTCGAGCAGATTCGGTGCGAGCGTGGTCTCTTCCTGCTCATCTGCGGACGCGCGCAGCCGCAGCTTGCGGTAGAGGTTCACATAATCCCGGGCCATCCGGGCCGCCGAAAACCGTTCCTCGAACCGGCGTCGCACCAAGCGGCGATCGAGCGCAAGCACTTCCGGAAGGGCCGCCACCGCTTCCTCCATGGTATCGACGATGCGTCCGGTGACGCCATCGTCGATGATTTCCGCAACCGAGCCCCTACGAAACGCGAGCACCGGGGTACCGCAGGCCATCGCCTCGATCATGACGAGGCCGAACGGCTCCGGCCAGTCGATCGGAAACAGCAGCGCGGACGCCTCGCCCAGGAATTCGTTCTTGCGGGCATCGTTGATCTCGCCGACGAACTCGACGCCCGGCCCGTCCAGCATCGGCTCGATCGTGCGTTGGAAATAAGCGGCGTCGACCTTGTCCACCTTTGCGGCGATCTTCAGCGGCACGCCGACGGATCGCGCGATCTCGATCGCACGGTCGGGCCGCTTCTCCGGGGAGATGCGGCCCAGGAAGGCCACATAGCCGCCGCGCGGCGAGAAGACCGGCTTATGCAGATCGAGCGGCAGCCCATGATGGACCGTCGCGGCGAAATTCGCGTGCGGAATCGGGTCGCGTTGCGCGTGGGAAATCGAAACCAGCGGCAGCTCGCTGATGCCGAAATAGAGCGGCGGCAGGTCGGGCAGGTCCTGTCGGCCGTGCAGCGTCGTCACGGTTCGCCCTGCGATGTCCCGGAATAAAGGGAATTGCAGGGGATCGATGTGGAAGTGCAGTATGTCGAACTCATCGGCCCGTCGCCGGACCTTATCCAGCATCAACATGTAGTAAGGGATAGGGTCCTTGACCGCCGCATCGAGCCGCAGCGCCTCGCGCGTGCAGGGGACAAGCTCGGCGGAGGTAATCGAATCCCCGCTCGCGAACAGCGTCACGGCGTGCCCCTCCCGCACCAGCTCCTCGGTGAGCCAGAACACGATCCGTTCGGTGCCGCCATACAGACGCGGGGGCACGCTCTCCATCAACGGGGCGATCTGTGCAATCTTCATGACAACCTCTCCGCCCCTCGGCCGCGTGGTCGAACCCGGACGACTGCCTATTTAGTGAGCTACCGTGTCGCCGCGCGTATCCGAATAGGCCTGCGACACGAGACGCACCCCTGCT
>WNFK01008308.1_pt1 | contig 13797 bp, 9 predicted proteins | sample 5400281 | NCBI WGS metagenome assembly WNFK01 (sample SAMN13153350, study PRJNA577476) | soil metagenome | isolation source: 20 cm soil on Douglas fir-dominated hillslope | place: USA:California | collected 2013-09-17 | reverse complement strand
TAGAAGGCGACGGGATTTAGGTGGTGCTAGTGGGCTGCCGCGTGCATCCTTGGAGCAATCGGTCGGGCAGCTCCACTTAACCAGGCGCCTTGCGGAGCGTATTCCTGTGAATGCATAAGCTCATACAAAGGATGGTGGATTTGCGCCGTCTGCCCCTTTATATTGGCGAAGAGCCCGCCAAACATAGTCACTCTTTCTCAGTTAGTTTGTAGCTGCGAAAAAACGAGAAGAATGACGACTACGCTTCCCATTGCTGTTGTTCATCTGCTTCCGGGGCGCGCTCCTTACCCGATGACGGAACCTTCAGCAACGCCAGACGCTCAACCACGCGCCCGTTCATCAAGTGTTCCTCTACGATCTCTGCCACGTCTCCCTCGCGAACCTGCGCGTACCAAATCCCATCCGGATAAACCATCACCGCCGCCCCAATCGCGCAGAAGCCAACCGAGCCGCATTCCGTCACCACGATGCTTCCCCTGGGGTTCTTGCCCTTTTTTTCTTTGCCGAACAGGAGCTGTCGGGAGAGGAGCTCACGCTCAAACGCGATCTTTACCGCCGCGCTGTCCACCGCCGAACATGACTTGCCGGTGCAAACAAAGACATGATGCTGGATGGGCGCAGCCACGATTGGGGCCAGCCCTTCAAGCCTTTCGCAATCTTCAATGAAGTAGTTGTCTGCCATAGAGTGAACCGCCAGGGTAAACGTTCGCATGCTACCACGGTAAAGGCGTTGTTCAGGAGTCGCCCTGCTCCTGGGTTTTGCGTCACATTTCAACAAACCATCGTGGGTCGACGAATACAGAACCGGGAGCACTAGCGACCGGGTTCAACTTACCGAAGATTAAATAACACTGCAGCGCGCTCGCTCGATAACAGCTAAAGCGGCTCCCCTTCGATCATACTCAACATATACCACCGCATAAATCTCGTCGGCCTCCGTCCAACACGCCGTAGTCTGTATCGCAAGTTGAACCCGGTCGCTACAGCCCCCGGTTCTGTATTAGTCGACCCACTAGCTACCCTCTTGCTAGCACTGAAAATAACTGTAGAATAAGCTCCCAAAGGGCGACCGCTCTCACAGACCGCGTCAGGACCGGGCGGTTTGATTCGGTAATTCATATCTCTTCGGGTAAAGACAAGCATACCCAGGTTTTGACGGACGAACATGTCCGCATCGGCAGCAGCGAAGACTGCGAGGTGCGCCTCCGTTCGTCGTCATTACCAAAAAGAAGTGACGAAAACCGCGCTGCACTTGAACTCGAGAGGCGCGACGGATCTTACGTCGTAACCGGTTTAGACGAGGCACTGACTTTCAAACTTAACGGCGACGATCTGAAGTTTAACGAGCCAATAGAAGACGGTGACGAGCTTCGAATTGACGACACACATCTCCTGATTACGTTCTACCCGATTCGTTCCCTGCCCGCCGTTGTCGGCACCTCTGCACATGAGGCCCACGTTGCGCCGTTCATCGAACAAGCCGCTATTGAATCGGCAGCAACAGCGCGCCGCGACGACGCGAAGGTGTTTCTTCGCGAGTTTACCCGAGAGCTCGTAAAAGAGATTAATCCGAGTACGAAACTGATTACGTTGACGATCGTGGTGATACTTGTTGGCGGCAGTCTCTACATCGGATTCTCGATGTTCAAAGAATTGCAGCGCACGCGGCGCCTGATTGACGATCAGCGCGCTCAGCTGACGCAGGCAAAAGAACAGACGTCGAAGATGAATCAAACCTTGAACGACATCGGTCGTTCAAACGAGGAGATCCGCAACAGCCTGTCTCTGGCTGTCAAACTTCGCAGCGATTTTGGCAGCGGCGTTTGTTTGATAGCGGGCACCTATTATTTTGTTGAGGCAGGAACTGGACGGCCGCTTCGTTATCCTGAGGCGCAGCTAAACGAAAGCGGCGCGGCGGTCCAGAACAGTGGCGATCCGACCACCCTGACGCCCGAGGGCAATGCGGCAGTGGCTGAGTTTCAGTTTTCGGGAAGCGGCTTTTATGTCGGCGATGGGTACGTGGTAACAAACCGTCACATTGCCCAGCCCTGGCTCGCCGATGAGCGCGCGCAGAGTTTAAGTAGTAGTGTTAGAGGACAACCGCGGCTCAAGAAGCTGAATGCTTACTTCCCCGATCACAAACAACCGATACCGCTGAAGTTCAAGCTTGCCGGCACCCGTGACGATCTCGCCGTGGTATTTCTCGACATCAAGGAGTTACCCACCGATATCCCCGTGATTCCGCTGGAGAGGGACGACAATGCATTGGCAGTCGGCAAGACAGTAGTCATGATGGGCTTCCCAAACGGAATTGATCGCCTGCTGGCATTGCTGGATGAAAACGAATCACGGAACATACAACTCACTCGACGCTTTGCTTGGCCACCTCGCTGAGTCGCAGCGCATTCAACCGTTAACGACGCAGGGTAATATTACCGACGTTAACAGCCGGCGAATCGCCTACGATGCGCGAACAGCGGAGGGCGGTTCTGGCGCACCGGTGTTTGGACCGAACGGGCGCGTGATCGGTGTTAATTTTGCCGTGTTTACCGAAAACGAAGCGTCGAATTTTGCGGTCCCAATTCGCTACGGTATCGCTCTCCTGCAACGCGCAGGCTGGAAACTTCCGCCGGAGAAAGACGCCCAGGAACCAGAAAGTACCCCCTCCCCACCAAAATAGCCGTTCACCAACGTGAGAGCTTTCGGCAACGCTGCAAATCCTTTCCAGCATCGTAGGCCCATCTAGTTACCAGAGCCCGGTCGGACAGCAGAATTTACTGCTCCTTTCGAGCGATGGTATATTCTTTCCGTTCTTACGAATTCTGTCGGCGCGCTATTTGCTGTCAGAATGTTGAAGCGAGGCGTTCGAGCGAAAATAGAACAAGCGGTGCAATATGGCCGCGCCATCAGAAGGATTCCATAAGGTTGAAAACTATCAAGGGCTGCTGGAAGATGCGCATTTGTTCCGACAGATCGTCGCGAGAAGCCAGTGTCCTGATTTTTGTTCTCTTAGTCTCGTTTCTATTCCCTACCTCTCTCCTGGCCCAGGACGCTCGCTCTCTTGATCCAGACCAGTCAGCTGGCCCAAAACAGGACGAGCCAAATAGCCCAAAATCGGAGCCGACTTCCAGCGATGAGATATTTCGCCTGGAGCGAGTGCCGGTCGCCGGCGGTGCTGAACTAATAACTATTCACGCCCGGCTGGACGGCATTCAGACTTCAGACCATGGCAAATGGGTTCCACTCGTAGCGGTGCTGCGCGATACGCTGGGCGACTCCAGTCCTGAAAACGATCGTCTTCGGTACGTTTGGCCGCTAACCTACACGCGCCCCACGATGGGACAGCGTCTTTCGGGTGCAGTGCCCTTTCTTTATTCCAGAGTTGGCAGCAGAAAATCGGCTTCAGAGAAGGCGCCGCCTCCCGTTCTTGATCTTGCGGCCGCTGACCGCGACGTCTGGAATAAAATTTTTTGGACAGCACTGCAGAGTTTGTTGCTCGATCCCTACGGTATACCGTTGAAGGCTTCGACTCGTTCCTACCGACAAAACTCAAGCGACTACCGCAAGTCGCACATTATCCGTGCTCTTTCCGTGCTCTCTCTTTATGAAGCGGTTGCCGATCCGGAAGGTGGGCAGGCTTTTTCGGACGTTGAACTCGCTGAAATTCAAGTGCGACTCAAACTCACCGATAAAACTTTTGGCGGGTTGGTCGGCGAGCTGAATCTGCAGCGTTACAACGAGCGGCAGATAACTGACCTGCGCGATACGCGCGGACATAACTGGGAATTGTTACGCCAACGCGCGGAAAGCGAGTCGCTACTTTTTGAGCCGTTGCAAATGCCGGACGGCACCACGACTCACGCTCTTCTATGGGTCACAAAATCAGACCTGGTGGCAAATCAGGGTAAACGCTATGACGGCCGGTTCCTGAACATCTCAAATCCCTGGACTGACAAACGTTTGCTTGACTGGCCAGGCTACAGCGAAACGCGCTACGTAGATTCAGAGGACCGATCTGTATCGCCAGAGACGCCGGGCGCTCGCGCGACCGAACTGATCCCGCTTGCGCTTTATGGTGCAACACCTTCAATCCTAAGAAACGCGAACTGTCGGGACGAGTTTTGCAGGACGTTACGCGTAACGTTCTCTCTGTTTCCCGATATGGCGATTTGCCCTACTTCCTCGGCAGAAGTGTTTTCGACTTCGTGACGGGCCGCCGCGGGATGGACATTAATCAACCATCGCGACTCCGCACTTATTCGCAGCTGAAGTTGCTTCTCTCTCTCAATCAGTCGCTAAACCCGGAATTGCGTGAACAGGTCGGCAACCGGCTCGAGCGGGTTTCTCTGAATCCCATGGAAAACGACATGGAGGCAGAGGCCAAATTGGCAACAGAGCAATACGCAGCGTTGCTGGCCTATGCAAAGCGACCAGACGGGCTACCGAAGAAGCTTGACCGAGATCGTCGCGCCGAAATGACTAAGCTCGCTCACGGCGGAGCACAGCAAACTCTCTTTCGCCTCGCAAACATTTTAAGTTTTGGCAAGTACACTCATCGCGAGAAAGCGAATCCGGAATTGGAATCAAGGCTCGACCTCGCTCGTCGCTTTGCCTATCACACGCAGTTCCTGCGTCAGGTAGCGAATTCAAGTCAGCAGATTGACGTTACCTGGGATCTTTCTGAGGTGAAGCGCTCGCTCGAGTTCATCGTCGATCACGCGTCGGAAGCCGATTCAAAGAGTGCCGGCGCAGCGGCGACAATTTTCCTGCGCACGCAGGACGACGAAACGCGTCGCTTTTGCCTGGAGAGTCTGACGCATATGACCACTCCAAAAGCGAGAACTGAATTACTGCGCCTTTCGCAGAAGAAGGATCTCGACCAGGCCGGGCGAGACTTGCTCCTTTCGTACCAAAAGGCGCCGCGCCAACCAACCGGGCCCATTGCAGTCTCCGGCGAGAAATCCACCAGCAGCAGCACCAGAGTCGATCAATAGCATGTTCCGACTCGGCACGAATACGTTCCTCGCAAAACTGCGTGACGGGATTTGCGCCCGGAAAGTAATTCCGCTTGGCGTATTGTTTTTTCTTTTGGCCCCGGCTCTTTCCTTTGGCCAAACAAGGCGCCTCGTTGCTATCCAATGCGATGGCTTGCCTTATGATCTTGTCGACCGCTTTGTGAAGGAGCGTGACCCGCGCACTGGTAAGAGTCAGCTGCCATGGTTCGACTACATCTTCTACCAACGCGGCACGCGCCTCGCGAATTTTTATGTTCGGGGCATGAGTCTTTCAGGGCCTTCGTGGTCTCTCCTTGATACGGTGATCGCTACACGCTGCAAACCTACGACTACCTTAATTTTGTACCCTTCTACGTAAACGCCACCGCCGGCAGGCGAATCGACATGCCGGGTGTGGAGGTGCTCGATTCGCTTGGCATACCTCTGCTGACTGACGCCTTTCCGCACAGCGAACGGCACGCAACTTTCTCCCTATTTCAGCGTGGTCCCAGATATGTGACCTTTCAAAAGGCCCTGGAGAACAGGTTCAAGAAGGGGCCGAAGGAATTGTTTGATGAGTGGACAATGGGCGGGCTTGCTCTGAAGGGCTCCGTGCCGGACCAATTAACTCGTGAACTTGTTGAAAGTATTGCCGATCCGCGCTTTCGATATCTCGAAGTTGTGACTACGGAATTTGATCACGCTGCCCACCACAACAACGATCGCGATACACACCTCTTTGCCTTGAAAGAACTCGACGCAATGTTGGGACAAATCTGGACTGCGATTCAAAAGAGTCCACTTGCTTCGGAGACAACGCTGATTGTTGTTTCGGATCATGGGTTCAACACAGACGAACGCGTCTACAGCCAGGGCTTTAATCTCGTTAAGTTGCTCGGGAGTCCGGCCGGTGGCGGCCACCACGTGGTGACCAAGCGACGGCTGCTGCTCGATTACGCCATTAAAGGTATCAACCCCTTTGTCCCGGACATCACGACGACGACAAACGATTCCTATTACCTTAAGAAACAAAGCAATGAGTATCCGACCGCGATGCTCGATTTTGACGGCAACGAGCGCGCCTCGGTACAGTTGAGAGATTCGGACCTTAACCTACTTCACATTATCCTGCAGCAACTTCAGCGCGCAGACCTTTCCCCTCTACTCAGGAAGGCCCTGACCGATCAGTTCTTCAGGACGCTTGATGCGAGACGAACAGGCTGGCAGCAAAACATTTCCGAGGTGAATGAAGAACTGGCTGCGCTCCACCGCACGATTGAGCGGCAGCGAGGCCTATGCGCTGCACAGCCCAAAAAGTTTACGAAGGAGCAATCCGAAGCAGGACTGGACGATGAAGCCAAGCGCGTTTGCGTCTGGGAAGATATCTGGCTTGCGCGGGAGAAAAGCTATTCCGAGTACACACGGACGGTTACCAACCTGCTCGCGCTGCGGAAGGAAAACTTCAATGCCTTAGCCGTGAAACTTGACGATCTGATTGCGCGCCGTTCTATGGGCGCGCAAGACAGCATTCATCAACTTCAAGATTATGTCGCCGGCATCGCTCCCGGTGGCCTCGTCGTGAAGCCGGATGACACTCTCGATATGGACAAGAGCTTCGTACATGTTGACTACTTCTCGCTATTGCACAACCTCACGGTACGCAACAACGTTCAGGCTGGAGTTTCGAATCATCCGGTTGATCTGCTGGCCCTCAGAATTCCTGCTGACCTGGTCAAACCATTGATCACTGATACTGAAATCGCACCGGACGTGGTTTGGGTAAGCGCGGGGCCTGAGCAACAAGCCCTGATCCTCGCGCGTGAAGACCCGGAGGGGCAGTTGAGTTTTCGTTACCTGCCAATAAAGAACCTCACCGAGGATGAAACCGGTCATTTACACTTTGAGTCCTCAACATGGCAACCCGGGTTTCCGTTGCAAATCCTCGAAGATTCGCAGTTGAAATTGCCACCTGCAGCGCGAGGGCAGAGTCGCGAAGCGTGGCTGAGCCGCTGGCACACCGATCTGGAGTGGCTCGAAGCTCTGCACCGGACCAGATATTCCAACGGTCTGATCGGTCTACATGAACAACTTGCGCGCCACCGGGTGGGCAGGCTGGTAGCGGATGAACCGGGAATATCTACAGATGAACGATTACTGCGACGCTTGTTGCGGCGACAGCGCGAGAACATCGAGGCTGACATCCTCGTTGTAGCAAGTGATCATTGGAATTTTGATGTGCGCGGCTTTAACCCGGGCGGCAACCACGGTTCCTTCTTCCGTATCTCGACCCACTCAACCCTCATGTTGGCAGGCGGCGACAGGACAAGCGTTCCGCGCGGTGCGGTTATTGAAGAGCCATACGACAGCCTCAGCTTTGTTCCAACTGTGCTGGCTTTAACCGGAAATTTACGCGATGATAACAACCCAATTCCGATTCTGTGGGATAAAGGTTTTCGACGCTTTCCGGGACGTCCGATAAAAGAACTGTTGGCGCCGCGGTAAAACCGAAAGATCGCCGTTACTGGAGCAGCTGCAAGTCATTGACCACCTCCGACAATCAGTTACCTGAACAGTGGCATGGAGAAGAAGTACGCGAACTGGACGAACTCGTCGATGAAGGCGAGCCTACGGGTCCCAGTAATTCACGCCGCAACCTCATCTGGCTACAGGCGATCGCCTTTCTGCTCGGCCTGGGCTTACTAATCTACGTCATCAATCTGGTCGGCTTGCAGCCGATCTTCGACGCGCTGCTCCGGATCGGTTTCTTTGGATTTCTGATCTTGCTGGTAATCAGCGGATCGAGACATGTCTTCCGCACCATCGCGATGGCCGCGGCGGTTCCCAAGGAACATCGCCGCTTCAATTTCTTTCAAGCCTTTGCCGCACGACTTGGCGGCGAAGCGATAAGTTTTCTCACTTTCACTGGGCCACTGCTGGGAGAAGCAACCAAGGTTGCGCTGCTCCGCAAGCGCGTACCGCTGACCTATGGCGTGCCGGCACTGGTGGTCGATAATCTTCTCTACAATCTCTCAGTCGTCTTCTTCATTCTGAGTGGCGCCTGCGTAATGCTGTTTACTTACAGCCTGCCGCCACTCGTTTATTACTCCCTGGTCGCAATTGCGGTGATTGCGGCGTTAGGTATCGCCGGCGCGGGTCTGGCGGCCAAGCGCCGCATCATGCTGGTTACCTGGGCACTCGATCAGACGGCCAGGCTGCGTTTAAGTCCCAAAGTAATTCTTAAACGCCGCCAGCATATTTATCACATCGAATCGAAGGTCTATGATTTCTACAAACATCATCCAGGCGTTTTCTTCGGCATGATCGCCTGCGACCTTCTGGGACATGCGTTAAGCGTGCTTGAAGTTTATGTGACCTTGAACATGCTGGGTTACCGACCGAGCATCGCCCAAGCCTACATCATCGAATCGCTGACCAAAGTAATCAATTTCCTGTTCGCGTTTGTCCCCGGCACTATCGGCGTATACGAAGGTGGAACCGAGGTGGTGTTGCAAACTCTGGGCTTTGCTGCCGCCACCGGCGTTGCTCTCGCACTCGTGCGTAAGGCCGGTACTGTCTTCTGGACGTCCATCGGCTTGTTAATCTTAACCTGGCGGACGCTGCCAAATGCGTGGCGTCGCCTTTTGGATCGTAGTCCACACTTACAAAGACTTATGGATAGCCTTGTACTTTCAAACATTACGCATCGACCGGCGCGCACTGCGGTCAGCATCATGGGAACGGCAATTGGCGTCGTCCTTATCGTATTGCCGCGAGTCAAACATCGGCGCGGAGATAATGGTGCGACCGTCCGGCTCCATCGGCTTTACCGGAACCAGCTCTTTACTCTTGCCCGTTTCGCGAGCAACCGAGGTTAGCCGGATTGATGGTGTCCGCGCCGCTACGCCGATTGGCCAGGCGCTCGATCGCAGTGACGCTGGCTTTGGAACACGATTGATCGACGGAATTGAGTTTGACAATTACGCCAATGTCACCGGGATTGCAATTAGAGAGGGCAACAAATTAACTGGCGGTGATGAAGCCATTGTCGATCCGGTCTGGCAGCAACAGCGAAACGCCGCGATCGGTTCCACGGTTCAATTGTTTGAACGGCCGTTCACGATTGTCGGCACATACGAACCGCCGGGCGGAGGACGTATCAAGATTCCGCTTGCAACCTGGCAGGATCAGGAAGGCGCCGAAGGGCGCGCCTCCGCGATTCTTGTTGCGGTCAACGATCCTCTCAAACAAGATGACGTTGCGGCCCTGATTCGGCAACAGTTTCCCGACGATCAGATCGTCTTCACGCGCGACTTGCCGGAAATCTATGCTTCCGGCGTGCCGGCATTAAACGTGTTCATAAAAGTTGTGGTGGGTGTGGCCACCGCGATTAGCATGCTGGTGATTCTGTTGGCAATGTACACCACCGTCACCGAACGCACGCGCCAAATTGGAATTCTGAAAGCGTTGGGAATGTCGAAGACCGGCATCGCCTGGGTCATCGAACAAGAGGCGATTCTTGTTAGCTTGCTCGGAGTTTCAGTTGGGATAGGTTTAACTTTTGCAGCTCGGCTGGGTGTGATGCGCATGACGACTCTGGTAGTCGACGTAGAGGCGCGCTGGATTCTGGTCGCGTTGGTGGTGGGACTCGTTGGCGGAAGCATCGGTGCCCTGTATCCGGCTCTGCGCGCCGCACGCCAGGATGCAGTGGACGCGCTGAGCTACGAGTAGTGGCTCATCAGCAGTTTTAGAGCTCCCGACGCAATCCACAATCAACGGGGCAATTTGCCCAGCTCATCCGCCTGCTTACGTAACTGCTCAGCCTTTTCCTTATCGCCCATATCTACGTAGATGTATCCCATTGATCTCAAAACGGAGATCTCTTGCGCCGTTAAGCGAACCGCATGATAGGCCGCAAGAGACCGTTCATAGTACTCGATTGCTTTTGGATACTGTTTCTTTTCTCTATAGAAAGCGGCGCTTGCTTCGAGAGCGACTCCTTGCGAGAACGGATCTCTGTTCCGATCGGCCGATTCAGCTTCACGCAGATAATAATCCAACGGTGTGGTTTGCGGGTTTTGCCCAACCTCAAGATCACCAAGCCTCTTAAGTAGACTAACCAATTGGTAAGTGTTTTTACCGGCGACGTAGATCGCTCGCACCCGTTCGAAGTAGCTGCGGGCCTCCCCCATTTGACCGGCATCCGCATACAGATTAGCTGCAGCAGAGAGCGTTGAGGCTTCGTATTCCCTGTTCTTCTTGCTCTGATAGAAGGCAACGAGTTTTTCGAACAACTGTTTAGCTTTGGAACTCCCTTCGGTCGTCTTCAATCCGAGAAGGATAGCGCCTTCCGCCTGCAGTATTTGCTGGATCACATACGAGCTCGTTTGCAGCATCTCCACTTCGAGCGCTTCTTCATAGGTCGAAACAGCCTTTTGCTTATCCTCCTCCCGATAGAATGACGCTATGGCCATCAGATTTTGAGATAAGGTATAGCGCCTGTTTCCTTTCCCTTCCTTCTCACTTCTTTGATCGATACGGCGGTAGGCCTCGCGGGCCTCCTCGAATGAACCAATGGCCGCGGGATTATCCTTAGCGTCTTTTTGCATGGTGCCGATCACGAAGAGCGCATTGCCTTCCTCCAGGAAGTCGTTTGCCGCACGCCACGTTTCGCGTTTTTGTTTGTAGTATTTGATTGCCTCAGCGTCGTCGTCTTTACCCTTGTAAAACTCGGCAATTGTCGTGAGCAAACGTGCCTTCCCCTCGGCATCAGTGTTCAGACTTAGCCCCTGCTCAAAGAACCGGTTGGCCTCAACTTTCCCTCCTGACTTAAACAGGACGTCGCCAACTTTCTTCAGCATGTCACCTGCCGCACTAAGGTTGTCCGACTTCTTTTTCGGATCGAGAGAAGCGTTCTGGTAGGCAGTAAACGCTGCCTTGTAGGAAAGGAGCGCCTTGTCGTCGTCTTTGATCTCTTCATAGAATTTGCCCAACTTGTTGTCAATAAGTGCCTCTTGCCGAAAGCTTTTCTCTCTCCGATATATGTCGCGCGCTTGCTCGTAATAGCGTATCGCGTCGTAACCCTTCTCCGGACTATCCTTGGCCAATCCCTGGTAAAGATCGCCTATGCGGTTCAACACGCCAGCCTGAAGGAGAGGTTTCTTGCCCAGCCTAAAAGCATCGCTTGCCTCGTCGTAGTAGCCAATAATAGAGTCAAGCTCAGCGAGATCTTTCTCCGCGGGCGGGGACGTTTGGCCTGGCTCGGAAGGCTTCGAGTCCATTTTCTTAGCTAGATTCGTCAGTAGAACGTCGCCGGTTTTCTTTAGGACGTCTCCCTCCTTCTCATGGAGTCCAGCTGCCTTATATGCCACCCTTGCATCGCGGTAGTATTGAACTCCTTTCTGAGTATCGACCTGGGCTTGCTGTTCAACCGCACTCTTGTCAGTTTCAGCCATCTCGCGGTTCAGTGCAGCCATGCCGATCTGGAGGTCGCCGAGGTTTCGCAGAATGTTTCCTTCTTTCAAAGAGTGGTCGTCGCCTTTATTACTCTGGTTGGCATCGAGGGCAAGTTTGTAGAGGTCAACGGCCGTCGTTGCCTCTTTCATCAGATTTTCCTTCGCCGCGTCGTCGCCCGCCTCAGTTGCGAATGCTTGCATGGTCACGACCGCTTGATAGTACTGCTTCACATATTGGGATTCGTCTTCTTCACTGTCACCCAATGGACTTGAACCGCCCTGGCTCATCAGTGCAAGAATACCGAGGGGAGCTCGGTCCCTATGGATATCCGCGATACTGGAAAGCGCGTACGACACGCCGCTTGGATTTTTCTTTTGCGTGTAAAGGTCCTCCAGCTTCTTGAAGAGTTCAATTGCCGAATCCTGATCCTGTTCTTTCAACGCGCCCAGGGCCTGGCCTTTTAAGGCTTCGGCCGTCGCCAAATCCTTTTGAGCGAGCGCATCATTTCTCGCCACGTCCGCAGCCTTCTTCTGGGCGAACGCATCATTCTTCGCCTTCTCGGCCGCTGTTTTCTCAATTAACGCGTCGTTTTTCGCTTTGTCGGCAGTTAGGATTGCCCCTTCCAGCTTCACATTAAGAGCGACCGCTTCGTTCTTTGCTATGTCCGCAGCGTCCTTCAACTTGACGGCATCGTTCTTCTGCTTGAAGAGGGCATAGCTGGCTGCCTCCGCTTTTTTCTTAGCGCTGTAAGCGTACACGCCCATCGCCAGCGAGAAGAGGAAGGCCACCCCAAAAATCAAAGCAGTTAACCGGCTGCGGTTAATCTCTTTCCGGCGTTGCTTTTCGTCTTTAACAACCTGAGCATCACGGGCGGCAACGCTCTCGTCCAAAAAGCGCTCAGCCAATGCAAACTCCGGATGGTAACGCCGGGCCCAGACTTCATTCGGTTTACCCTGCTCGCGCCACGTCAAAGCGATCTGCAGATCCGGATCACGCCAGAGACCGGCGCCGCCTTCCTTGTAAAGGACTGCGGTTTCGGCTACGCGACGATAGATGCGCGCCGAGCGTGCTTCTTCGTCCACCCAGTCTTTCAGACGGGACCAACCTCGTATCAGACTTTCATGCGAGATATCCACCAGAGATTCGGAATTCAAAACGAGCGGCGCAGGTGGCATAAGAAATGAGCGGCCCGGTTGCCGAAAAGCTTCTATGATAGTAATGACTTCACTTTGGCGGGCACCCGTGATCGAAGTGAGTTCACCCAGCGTTATCGGCCGGCGAATCTCGCGATTGTCAGTTCCCTTCTCGGTGAGGGCCTTGAAAAGATTCGCAGCGACTTCGCGGTGATGATCGTTCGGCAACTCGAAATATGCTTCGTCGGCGTGACGCGAAAGGGCTTCGGCCATTCCGCCCACGGCCTCGGCGCAACACAGATCGATGGCGTCCCCCTGGTGCACATCTCTATGCGGCCGGCGAACTATCTTGTCTTCATTCTTTAGTTCTATTTCAAGTCGCTTCTCTCTCCATTCATGCCAGCTACGCATCAATAAGTGTTGCAAAACCGGCAGTTGGTCCTGGTTGTCGCCAACGTCGTTCAAGAGTCGGTTAACCAGGCGCGGGGTAATCTTTCCACCGCCCACCGCCACCGGTCCGGTGATAGCTTCGCGCAGTTGATCGCGCGTCAGACGCGGGATCAGGTATTGGCTTTCATTGATTGCTTCGGGCAGGCCCCAGAACTGCGAGCAATCGCCGAGGTAGTCGGAACGCATTGTCAACACGACGTAGATCGGGACCTCACGCTGCCGCGCCGCCTCGAGCAGCAACTTGATGAAGGCGGCAGCGTCGTTGCCATACTGCTCGCCTTCAGCGACCCTGGCAAAACGAAAGATTTCCTCAAACTGGTCTACGACGATTAGCAGGTTCTCGCCCTCAACCATGACCGCCTGCCGCAAAGTATCAACTAGTCCGAGACTACCGCGCCGCAGAGTTGATTCAGCAATCGCGGTCTGGATGGCTGAATTCGCTTCCAGTTCTGACCCGAAAACGTCGGGAGTGTTCAGCGCCCGCGCCAGGTTGCCAATCGGATCATTGCCAGGACGCAAAATCGCAACCCGCCAGGCCGAGCCGGCACTGGTCATAAACCCGCCCCATAACGCCGGCAAAAACCCAGCCCGCACCAGCGACGATTTGCCGCTGCCAGACGTGCCTACCACGGCCAAAAAATGTGTACGGCTAAGTTTGGCAATCAACTGTTCGCTTTGCCCGTCGCGCCCGAAGAAGAGGTGGCTCTCGTCAAACTCAAAAGGACGCAGCCCGGGAAAAGGATTGTTTGCCACCTGAATTTCGGCGA
>WNFK01236028.1_pt1 | contig 13799 bp, 11 predicted proteins | sample 5400281 | NCBI WGS metagenome assembly WNFK01 (sample SAMN13153350, study PRJNA577476) | soil metagenome | isolation source: 20 cm soil on Douglas fir-dominated hillslope | place: USA:California | collected 2013-09-17 | reverse complement strand
GCCCCGGGCTTGCCCGCGTAGCACTCGAGACACAGGACCATGTTCTCCTTGAGCTCGCGCTGGGGCATGATGCGGCGCGGGCCGCGGTCGTCGTCGGGGTAGGGGATGCCCGGCCCTTCATCCTCGAGCCCGGCCTGGTGCACCATCGTCGGGTAGCGTTGCGCCGCGTACGCCGCCGGCAGCCGGGGCGCTTTCGCCGCGAACTCCTCGAAGCTCATTCCCGGCCTGACGAGATCGAGCATGCCGTTGACGCAGTCGTAGGCGACGCGGTACGCCTCCTTCTGCTCTGGTGACGGCGTGTCGCCGCACAGGAACGTGCGCGAGACGTCGATCACGTAGCCCTCGTAGCCGTTCGCGTCGGTGTCCACGCCCACGAGATCACCGGGCATGACGACCTTGTCGTGCGCCTCGGTGAGCCACGGGTTCGTGTTCGTGCCCGAGGCCACCAGCCGAGTGAACAGCCCTTCGCCGTGGCGCCGCAGCAGCGCGTCGCTCAGCACCGCCCACAGCTCGAACTCGCGGATACCCGGACGGATCGCCGCCTCGAACTCGGCGAGCATCGCGTCCCCGATGCCCCCGTTGATCGCGAAGAGCGCGACCTCTTCCGGCGTCTTCACCTCGCGCGCGTCGACCGTCGCGGCCCCGACGTCGGTGATCGCGATGCCTTCTTCTTGCAGGGCCAGGAATCCGGCGGTGTCGACCTTGTCGACGGCGAGGCGCTCGCGCTCGAGCCCGAGCTCGCGCAGGGCCGAACGGATCGAGCGCGCCCACTCGCGCGCCTTGTCGCGCGCCGCGGTGCCGCCGTATTGCCAGGTGTAGGCGGGGCGGACGTCGTGGACGACCTTCTGCGAGACGTGGATCGAGCCCTTGTACTCGAACAGGATCGGCGCGCCCTCGGCCGGCACGAGGCAGTAGCGCGCGAAGGTGCCGGCCGTCCACACGGCCATGACGTCCACGCCGGTCGCGTAGCGGATATTGGCCGTGTTATAGAGGAGCGCGACCGGAAAATCGTGACGCTTCAGCATCGCCTGCAATCGCGCGAATCGGCCGGCGCGCAGCGCGCCGAAATCGATCTCGCTCAGGTTGGGCACGGAGAGCTGGTGGACGCGGGGCCGAGGTGGCATGGGCGGCAGCATAGCGCATCCTGATCCCCACGCGCGACGCGTGACGCTCGTCGGTTTTCTCGCCGCGCTGGGGGGCGCGCTGCGGGATGCGGCGGCGACGAGCGCCCCGGCGCCCACGGCACCGCCGAGCCAGCTGACCGTCTGCCGGTTCTGGGAGCCGAGTCTCCGCGCTTCGAGCGGCGCGCCGCGCGCGCTCATCGCGGCGCTCGAGAGGCTTGGGCCTTCGCTCTCGTGGACTCAGAACCCGAACTATCGGCGCCGCCCGCCCGACGCGACCTTCCTCGACAACTACGGCTACGCGGTCATCGCGGGTCCGACGGACGGCCCACCCGCGCTCGCCGCCGCTCCGCGGCTCGCGCTCGGCGTGCTGCTGCTCGGCCCGCACGCGCACTACCCTCTGCATGCGCATCCGGCCGTCGAGATCTACTACACCCTGACCTCGGGCGGTGAGTGGTGGCGAGACGAGGGACCGTGGCGGCAAGAGCCGCCCGGCTCGGTGATCCATCACGCGCCGAACGTGCGCCATGCGACGCGCGCCGGCACCTCCGCGCTCCTGGCGATCTACCTCTGGCGCGGCGAGCTGGCGACCCACGCGAAGCTGACGACGGCCGGCGAAACCGCGGGATGACCCGGATCGCGCGGCGTCGAATCACTCGTGTATAGTCCCGGTCATGCCTGCCAAGAGTGCCACCAGGAAGAAGACCTCGCGGAAGCCTCTGGGCCTGATGGAGCGGCTGGCCGCCGGTCCGGTCATCTGCGCGGAGGGCTACCTGTTCGAGTTCGAGCGCCGCGGCTACCTGCAGGCGGGGGCCTACGTACCGGAGGTCGTGCTCGAGCATCCTCAGCTCGTCGAGGGACTGCATCGCGATTTCGTGCGCGCCGGATCCGACGTCGTCGAGGCGTTCACCTACTACGCGCATCGGGCCAAGCTCAAGATCGTCGGGCGAGAGAAGGACCTGGCCCGGATCAACCGCGCCGCGCTGGCGATCGCCAAGAAGGTCGCCCGCGCCACCGGGACCCTGCTGGCGGGCGACATCTGCAACACCAGCATCTATGCGATCGACGATGCGCAGTCCCACAAGCAGGCGCGGCGCATCTTCGACGAGCAGATCGGCTGGGCGGTCGACGCGGGTGTCGATTTCATCGTCGGCGAGACGTATTCGTTCGGCGGCGAGGCGCTCCTGGCGCTGGACGCGATCAAGCGCGCGGGCCAGATCGCGGTCATCACCTTGTCGGTGCCGCGCGAAGATCGGATGCGCGAGGGATGGACGGCGGCGGAGGCGTGCCGGCGGCTCCAGGATGCCGGCGCCGACGTGGTCGGGATGAATTGCGCGCGCGGACCCGCCACGACCTTGCCGCTGCTGCGTGAGATCCGCGCTGCGGTCACCTGTCACGTCGCCGCGCTGCCGGTGCCGTACCGCACGACGCAGGCGGAGCCGACGTTCCAGAGCCTGACCGATTCGCACGGCACGTCGGGGCCCGACGGGCGGCCGTTCCCGACCGCGCTCGATCCGTTCCTGTGCAACCGGTACGAGATCGGCGAGTTCGGCAAGGACGCGCTGGCGCTGGGCGCGCGCTACCTCGGCGTCTGCTGCGGCGCCGGGCCGCACCACGTTCGCAGCCTGGCCGAGGCGCTCGGTCGGCGGCCGGCCGCCAGCCGCTACTCGCCGGACATGTCCAAGCACATCCTCTTCGGCTCCGACAAGCGCCTGCGCCAGGACTACCTGGACTACGCCCGCCGCAACTATCGCGCGCCCGCGTCCGGCTGAGTCGCTCGAGCGGCGCGATGAAGCGCTTCGTCGTCAAGCATCTGCTGTTCCTGCTGCTGACCCTGTTGGCCGTCTCCTTCCTCGTCTTCACCCTCAACGAATTCTCTCCGGGCGCGGTCGCGCGCAAGATCCTGGGCGCCTACGCGACGCAGGAGCAGGTCGACCTGCTGACGACGCAGATGGGTCTCGACCGGCCCGTGCTCGTGCGCTACGTCGACTATCTGGGCGCGCTCGCCTCGGGCGATCTCGGCTACTCCACACGCTTCAAGCTTCCGGTGCGGGACGTGATCTTCAAGCACCTGGCGAACACGGCATTGCTGGCGGCGCTCGCCTTCGCGTGCATCGTGCCGCTGTCGACGGTGCTCGGCGTGGTGGCCGGCATGCGCGAGGCGTCACGACTCGACCGCGCGATCCTCATGTTCAGCACGGTGGTCGCGTCGATCCCCGAGTTCGCGCTCGGCGTGTTCCTGGCCAGCGTGTTCGTCGTCTGGCTGGGCTGGCTGCCGGGCACGGCGACCTTGCTCGCCGGGGGCGGCTGGTCGGTGGCCGCGCAGCTCGTGCTGCCGGTCGCGGTCATCGTGCTGTTCGACTCGGGCTACGTCGTCAGCATGATCCGGGCGTCGATGGTCGAGGTGATGCAGCGGCCGTACATCCGCACCGCCGTCCTGAAGGGGCTGCCGTTCCGCTCGGTGATCCTGCGGCACGCGCTGCGCAACGCGATGCTGACGCCGGTCACCGTGATCATGCTGCAGATCAATTACCTGATCGCCGGCGTCGTGGTCGTCGAGACGGTCTTCGCCTATCCGGGGTTCGGCCGCATGATGCTCGAGGCGGCGCTCTTCAAGGACATCGCGCTGATCGAGGCGGGAGCGCTGGTCGCGGTGTTCCTGGCCGTCGTCACCAACATCCTCGGCGACCTCGCCTACACGCTCCTCGATCCGCGCATCCGGGCCTGAAGGATGAGCACCCCGATCGCCGCCGGGACCCTCTCCGGGTCGTCGCCCGCGACATCGCGTGCCCGCACGCTCCGGCGCTGGAGACGACGGATCGCGCTCCTGGGCGAATCGACGCCGGCCACCGTGGGCATCGTCGTCATCCTGGCCTGGGTCGCGCTGGCGCTCCTCGCTCCGCTGATCGCGCCGTATCCGCCGAACGCCAACGATATGACCGCGCTCGCCCACACGACGCCGTCACGGGCGCACTGGCTGGGGACGGATCATCTCGGGCGTGACATCCTCTCGCGCATTCTCTGGGGCGCGCGGCCGGTGCTGGTCATTGCCCCGCTCGCCGTGCTCGGCGCGGCCGCGCTCGGGTCGCTGCTGGGCCTGGCCGCCGGCTACTACGGCCGCTGGATCGACCTGGTGATCACGCGCGCCTGCGACATCGTGCTCTCGTTCCCGGTGATCATCCTCTACATGATCATCCTGGCCCACTTCGGCTCGTCGGCATGGAACATCATCGGCGTCCTGACGTTGACCAAGGCGCCGATCATCGCGCGCATCGTGCGGGGCATGACGCTCGATCTGCGCGAGCGCGAGTACGTCGCGGCCGCGAAGATGCGCGGAGAGTCGGCGCTCTACATCATGCTGGTCGAGATCCTGCCGAACGCGCGCGGCCCGCTCGTCGTCGACATGTGCCTGCGCACCGGCTACAACGTGATCATCATCGGCGCGCTCGGCTTCCTCGGAATCGGCCTGCCGCCGCCCGATCCCGACTGGGGCGGCATGGTCAAGGACACGTACGGGATGATGATGGTGTGGCCGCACATGGCGCTGTTCCCGTGCGCGGCGATCTCGTCCCTCGTCGTCGGCTTCAACCTGCTCGCGGTCGGGCTGCGGGAGCTGGGTCTCCGTGACTGACGGCCCGCTGCTCGACGTCCGGGATCTGCGCATCGCGTACACGACGCGCGCCGGTGAGGCCGTCGTCGTGCGGGGTGTCAGCTTCCAGCTGAACGCGGGTGAGGCCCTCGGGCTCGTCGGCGAGTCCGGCTGCGGCAAGTCCACGGTCGCGCTGTCGATCGTGCGCTATCTCGGGCGCGCCGGCCGGATCACCGGCGGCAGCATCCGCTTCGAGGGGCGCGAGCTGACGACCCTCGGCGAGACAGGGCTCCTCGCGATTCGCGGCCGGCGCATCGCCATGGTCTATCAGGACCCGATGGCGAGCCTGAATCCCGTCATGACCGTCGGCCGCCAGCTCATGGAAGCGCCGATGACCCACGAAGGCGTGTCCGCCTCGGCGGCGCGCGCTCGCGCTCTGGCGATGCTCGCCGAGGTCAAGCTGGCCGACCCGGAGGCCGTGATGGATCGGTATCCGCACCAGCTCTCGGGCGGCCAGCAGCAGCGAATCGTCATCGCGATGGCACTGATCACGGGCCCGGCGTTGCTCATCATGGACGAGCCGACAACCGGGCTGGACGTGACCGTCGAGGCCGCGGTGCTCGATCTGGTCCGCGAGCTTCGCAGCCGGCATCATTCGGCGATCCTGTTCATCAGCCACAATCTCGGCAGCGTCGTGCGGGTCTGTGACAAGGTCGCCGTGATGTACCGAGGCGAGCTCGTCGAGGACGGTCCGGTGCGCCGGATCTTTACCAACCCGCGGCACCCCTACACGCGCGGGCTACTCGATTGCCTGCCGACGCTCGGGAGCGACAAGCGGCAGGCGCCGCTGGTGCCGATCGCGGGCCAGGTGGAGTCGGCGCTGGTCCGTTCACCAGGCTGCGGCTTCGCCGGCCGGTGCGCGCACGTCGAGATCGGCCGGTGCACGTCGCGTCCGATCCCGTCCGCGACCGTGCGCGAAGAGCCCGATCATCACGTCGCGTGTGTGCGCGCCGACGAGCTCTCGCGCTGGACCCGGCGGAGCGGCGCGGACATCGCGCACGAAGCCGGCGCGCCGGGTGAGCCGATGGTCGCCGTCCATCATCTGACCAAGACCTACGAGCCCAGGCGGCGCGGTTTGCGTGGATCACGAGCACCGGTGCGGGCGGTCTCCGACGTCGACCTCGCGGCGGCGCGCGGCCGGACGCTCGCGATCGTCGGCGAATCCGGCTGCGGCAAATCGACGATCGCGAAGGTGCTGAGCGGCCTCGAGGTCGCGACCGCGGGCGGCGTCACCCTCGACGGCGTCGAGGTGGGTGCGCTCGCTGTCGACGCGCGGAGCCCCGCGCTGAAGCGCAAGCTTCAGATGGTGTTCCAGAACCCCGATAGCACCTTGAATCCGAGTCACACCGTGGGCTATGCGATCGGCCGCGCGTTGCGACGCTTGCAGGGCCGTGCCCCGGGCGACCTGACCGGTGGCGTCGCCCGCCTGCTCGAGGTCGTCAAGCTCTCGCCGGCGATGGCGGCGCGCAAGCCGCGCCATCTTTCGGGAGGCGAAAAGCAGCGCGCCGCGATCGCGCGGGCGCTGGCGGGCGATCCGGACGTGATCGTGGCGGACGAGCCGGTCTCCGCGCTCGACGTGTCGGTGCAGGCGGCGATCGTGAACCTCCTGACCGAGATCCAGGCGGCTCACGGCGCGACGCTCGTGTTCATCTCGCACGATCTCGCCGTCGTTCGCTACCTGGCGGACACGGTCGCGGTGATGTACCTCGGGACCGTCGCTGAGCTCGGCCCGGTCGAGCGCGTGTTCACGCCGCCGTACCATCCTTATACCGAGGCGCTCCTGTCGGCCGTGCCGGTCCCCGATCCGGATCGCGCCGTCGCGCGCATCCTGCTCGAAGGCCGGGTGCCGAGCGCCGGCGAGATTCCGCCGGGTTGCCCGTTCGCGACCCGCTGTCCTCGGCGCATCGGCGCCATCTGCGACGAGACGCCGCCGCCGGTGCAGCGGTTCGGCGATCACCGCATCGCCTGCCACATCCCGGGCGACGAGCTACGGCGACTACAAACGGCGCTTGTCGAGCCGCGTCCGACTGGACGATGATGGCGGACATGGCCAAGGCCAGCGGGGCGTCGGTGGTGATCGTGGGCGGGGGCGTGACGGGGCTCAGCACGGGCTGGTGGCTCGCGCGCGCCGGCGTCGACGTGCTCGTGCTCGAGAAGGGGATCGTCGGCTGGGAGGCGTCGGGCCGCAACGGCGGCGGCGCCACCCACGTCTACAGCCCCTTCGGTCTCGAGGAACAGCGGCTCTGGCCGCAGATGGACGAGCTGCTCGGCTACCCGACCGAGTATCAGCCGTACCGCATCGGGGTCGCGCTCAGCGAGACGCAGCTGGCGCTCGCGCGGCGCTGGGCCGAGGTCGGCGAGATGCGCGGCTTCCGCTGGGAGCTGCTCGATCGCCGTCAGCTGAAAGAGCTGGTCCCGATCGTCGGCGACAACGCGATCGGCGGCACGTACCTGCACTTCGGCGGCCACGCCAACCCGCAGCGCACGGTGCAAGGCTACGCGTGGGCGCTGCAAGACCACGGCGGCCGGATCGTGCAGCACACGACCGTGACCGGACTCGCGCAGCGCGGCGGGCGAGTCACGGCGGTGGAGACCACGCGCGGCACCTTCGACGCGGACGTCGTCGTGGTCGCGGCGGGCCCGCAGACGGGCGCGTTCGCGGAGATGCTCGGCGTGTGGCTGCCGCTGGCGCCGGCTCGCGTGGAGATGATCGCGACCGAGCCCATCCCGCTCATGCGCGTGGGCGGCGTCGCGGGCAACGGGCTCTACGGCCGCCAGACCCTCCGGGGCAACCTCGTGTACGGCGGCGGTCCGCACGAGTGGATCAACGTGCCCGACATGGCGACGCCGGATCATGCGAACACGCCGCTCGTGCGCAACCTGGCGCGGCGGCTCGCCGAGCTCTTGCCCGGCGCCGCCCACGTTCGGTTGATCCGCTCGTGGAGCGGGCTCGTCGAGAACACGCCCGACGGGCTCCCGGTGGTCGAGCGGCTGGCCCAGCCCGACAACGTCGTGGTCGCGACGATGTCGAGCGTGGGCTTCGGACTCTCGCCCGCCGTCGGCCGCGCGGTCAGCGAGCTCGTGCGCTTCGGTCGTTGCGAGTTCGCCGACCTCGGTGCGCTGGCGCTCGGCCGCTTCGCGGACACGCCGCGCGATTGGCGCGAGCACGCCGGATGGGCGGCGGCACCGTCGGCCGTCGAAGCCGCCGCCGGCGGTGACGACTGATGCGCGAGACCGATCCGCGCTCGATCTCCGGCAAGCTGCCCGCGCCTGATCGCCACGTGCCGCTGGTGGTCGTCGGCGCCGGTGCTGCCGGTGTGGCGGCGGCGATCGAGGCCGCGCGCGCGGGTGTCGAGGTGGCGCTGATCGACGAGCATCCCGTCGACAACGACATGATGGCGATGGACGTCCCGCTGTGCTTCGGTCAGCGCATGGACGGCTCGGTCCGCAACCGCGCGCTGATGCTCGAGCGCGTGGTGGAGACGAACCCCGATCTGGCGGCGGCGCACGAGGCCGGAGTGGACGTGCAGCTCGGCACTTACGTCTGGGGCGCGTTCGTCAACGGCCCGGCGGTGCAAGAGCTGCCGGTGCCGATGCTCGGGCTCGCCGACGACCGGCGCTCGTGGCTGCTCGGCTACGACCGCCTGATCGTCGCCGCCGGCGCTCGCGACGTGCTGCTCGGCTTTCCGGGCTGGGAGCGCGCGGGCACGCTCGGGGCCGGCGGGGCCGCCGCGCTGCTCACCCGATATCGAGCGCTTGCCGCGCGCCGCATCCTCGTGCTCGGCTCGGGCGCGCTCGGCCTGCAAACAGCGAGCCTCGCGCTCGAGCACGGCATCGAGGTCGCCGGCATCGTCGAAGTCGACGCGCGGGTGCGCGGCGACGCGGCGACGGCGAAGACCCTGGCCGGGCGCGGCGTGCCGTTCTTGGTGTCGCACACCATTCAGGCGGCGCGCGGACGCACGGGTGAGATCGAGTCCGCGGTGCTGGTCGCCGTGAATCAGGATGGCACGCCCGTCGCGGGCAGCGAGCGCGAGATCGCGTGCGATGCCGTGTGCTGGGCCGTCGGTCTGGCCCCGAGCGTCGAGCTATTGCACCTCGTCGGCGCGCGGCTTCGATTCGTCTCCCGGCTCGGCGGCTGGGTGCCCGACGTCGACGCGCACATGCGGACGAGCGTCCCGACGGTCTTCGCGGCCGGTGACTGCGCTGGATGCCACGAAGATATGCTGGCGGCGGCGGACGTCGCGAGGGCCCAGGGGCGGCTGGCCGGCGTCGCCGCGGCAGAATCGCTAGGGGCTCGTCCTCGCGGCGCGGCCGACGCCCGGCGTGGCGTCAGCGCGGCGCCAGGCGTGAGCTCCGAGATTCACGGCTACTGGCGGATGTGGCTCGACTCGCTGATCGCCGCCGGCGGCTGGGACGTGAACGTCTGCCAGTGCGAGGAGGTCACGCGGCGCGAGCTGGTCGAGACGAAGCCGCCGCGCTATCTCGTGTGGCAATCGCCGCAGATGAACGCGCGCAGCGTCGGCTCGCTCCTGCGCGATGGGCCGCTGAACCAGGATCAGATCAAGCGGCTCACGCGCGCCGGAATGGGACCGTGCCAGAGCCGGCGCTGTCGCGAGCAGGTCGGGCTGCTGCTCGCCCGGGCGGCGGACACCACGCTCGATCGCATCCCGCTGCCGACGTTCCGTCCGCCGATCCGGCCGCTGCCGCTCAACGTGCTCTGGCCGGCCGACGAGCCGGCGGCGATGCGCGAGGAGTGGGTGAGCTGGTTCGGCATTCCCACGCAGTTCAGCCCGCACTGGACGGCCGGCATGGCGATCGACGAGCCGACGGCGCACACGCGGCTGATGGAATAGGTGGGGGGCCCCGACATGGCCCCCCACACCCCCCAACGCTCGGAAGCGCCCCGGCAAAGCCGTGGCGCTCCTCGGCAAAGCATGAGAAAGGCGCGATGGTAGATCTACCGCGGACCGCGGACTTCGTGATCATCGGCGGCGGCGTCCACGGCGCCAGCCTGGCGTTTCACCTGGCGCGCAAGAAGGCCGGCCGCATTCTGCTGATCGAGAAGAAATTCATCGCGTCCGGCCCGACGGGTCGCTCGACGGCGCTCGTGCGCCGCTTCTACGCGATGGACTTCTTCACGCGCAGCGCCAGCGCCGCGGCCGACATGTTCCGCCACTGGAAGGACGTCATCGGCGGCGACGGCGATCCCGGCTTCCAGCAGGTCGGCATGCTGGCGCTTGCCGGCCCGGACAACGCGCCGAATCTGCGTCACAACGCGCTCCAGGCGCAGAAGGTCGGCGCTCGCGTACAGCTCATCTCACCGTCGGACGTGAAGGCGCTGGTCCCGGCCGCGAACGTGGACGACATCGCGCTGGCCTCGTACGAAGCGGAATCGGGCTACGCCGATCCGTCCTCGACGGCGAACGCCCTGGCCAATCGCGCCCGCGAGCTCGGCGCGACGCTCGTGCAGTACCGGCAAGTCGACGCGATTCGCACCGCGGGCGAGAAGGTCGTCGGCGTCCGGTCGGAGGGCGTCGATATCGATGCGCCCGTCGTCGTCAACTGCGCGGGGCTCTGGGCGGACCGGCTCCTGCGCCCGCTCGGCGTCGAGGTCTCGATCAAGCCCGAGCGCCATCAGATGTGCTTCTTCCGCCGGCCCTCGGGCTTCGGCGTGCACCCGGCGGTCGCCGACAGCGTGCAGATGACCTACATGCGCCCCGAGCACGGCGATCTCACGATCCACGGCAAGCTGGTCTACGACGAGATCGTCGACCCCGATTCGTACAACGAGGGCGCCGACCCGGATCAAATCGTGAGGAACGCGGAGCTGATCGCCCATCGCTTCCCGGTCATGGAGCACGGTCTGGCCATGGGCGGCTACTCGGGCCTCTACGACGCGACGCCGGACCATCATCCGATCCTGGGCGCGATCGCGCCGTACGAAGGGTTGTTCGCCGACTTCGGCTGGAGCGGCCACGGGTTCAAGCATTCACCGCTGATGGGGGACATCATCTCGGACGTGATCCTGCGCGGCCGCTCGAAGGACTACGACATCACGCCGTTCCGGTGGACGCGCTTCAAGGAAAACGACCTGGTGCCGAGCGCGCGCTGGGCGGCGCCGCCGCACCCGAAGCACCGGCTGTGACTAGTCGGGCCAGCTGTGCAGGAGGTAGAGCGACCTCATGAGCGGGGAGACCTCGTTGAACGATCCGAACCATCGCTCGTAGATCTCCACGATCGCGCCCGAGCGGTACACCGCGGAGAGCGCCCGGTCGACCTGGATCTGGAAGTTGATGTCCCCGCGCCGCATCATGAGCGCGTACGGCTCGTACGAGAAGTAGCTGTCGCTCAGCTTGAGCGTCGCAGGATCCTTGGCGGCCGAGAGCAGACCCGCGAGCAGGAGATGGTCCGACGCGTACGCGTCGAGCCGGCCTGCTTCGAGTCCCTGCAGGCCCTCTCGGTGCTCGGATACGTTGACGATCTGAGCCTTGACCGACAGCGCCGCGAGCGCGGTCGCCAGACTTCTCTCTGTGGTGGTGTTCGGAATCACCCCGACGCGCTTGCCGTTCAGATCCTTCACCCCACGAATTCCCGAGCTCGCGGTGGCCAGGATGCTGCCGCCGTCCACGAAGGTCATGTGACTGAAGGCCACCTGCCGCATGCGGTCGAACGTGACCGTCGTCGATCCACACTCGAGGTCGATGGTGTTGTTCGCGACCTTCGTGCCACGATCGGCCGGCGTCACGGGTACCCAGCTCAGCTTGAGATCCCGGAGCCTTAGCACCTGCTTGACGACCGCCGCGACCTGGCGGCACAGATCCACCGAGTAGCCGGCCGGCTGACCGTCACCACCGAGGAACGAGAACGGCCGGGACGCCTCGCGATACCCGAGCTGGATGACGCCCTTGTCCCGGATCTTGTCGAGGGTTTCTTCGGCCGCTGTCGGCCTCGTGAAGGCCAACAGAAGGAGACTCGCCGCCAGGACATATCTCAAGGAGCGCACCCGACAGAACCCTAGCACGATCGCGGCGATTGCACGGCGTCGAACTCGCCGCGCGCGCTCGCGCGTCAGACGCGGCTGTTGAGCACGTAGAACGGCTGCGTCTCGCCGCCCAGCCAGTCCCCGTACCAGCGCTGATAGTAGGGCTTCAGACGCTGGAGCATGGCCGCGCGCTGCCGCTGCTCGTCGCCGACCGTCTTGGCGGCGCCGCGGATCTCCCGATAGAGCGCGGGGACGTCGATCGTGAGGAATCGGCGGTCCTCCATGACGATGCGGCCGCCGACGACGGCCGTGGCCACGTCGTCGCCCATCGCGCGGTGGAGGAACGCTTCGACGATGTCGAGGTCGTCGGTGAGCCAGGGGTCGTCGAGCACGCGATCGAGATCGACCAGGATCGCATCCGCCTTCAGACCCGGCGTCAGCGCGCCGAGGCGACCGGCGAAGCCGAGCGCGCGCGCGCCGTTGAGGGTGCCCATGGCGAGCACCTCGCGAGCCGACAGCGGCGGCGTGGCCAGGTCGTAGCTCGGCACGCGATGCAGCTTGTGGAGCATGCGCAGCTCCATCACCGCATCCTCGTCGTCGTTGATGGTCTTGTCGTCGAGGCCCAAGGCCACGTTGACGCCGCGCCGGGCCATCTGCGCGGCGCGCGGCCAGGATGTCGATGTCGCGATCGGTGACCCAGATCGCGTGCCCCAGGGCCACGTGCTCGTCGATCAGGCCGCGCTCGTCGAGCCACGCCACGGCCGTCTGGCCGTAGCGGCGCAGCGAGAAGGCCTTCTGGATGGGCGTCTGCAGACAGTGCATGTGGATGGGCACCTTGCCCAGTCGATCGGACGTCTCGCGCGTGCGGGCGAGGAACGACTCCGTCACCGCCTGCGCCCAGCTCGGGCTCAAGAGGATCCGCGTGTCGCCCGAGTTGAACTTTCGATAGAGGTGGTCGAAGAGATCGAAGTAGTCGCGCTCCATGCCCGCGCTGTCCAGGTCGACGAGCGGTGCAGCGAAGGCGCGCAGATCGGCGGGCAAGGTGGCGAGGAAGGCCTGGGAGTCGAGCACCAGTTTGTCGACGTTGCGGACGCCCGGGGAGAATGCCAGGCGGATGCCGCCCTCGAGATAGGTGCGGATCGCGCGCTCGCAGTGATCGAGGGCCCGCGGCCCCTCCGTGTCGAAGCCCATGTGATGGATGGTCGTGCAGCCGCTCCGCACGTGACGCACCACCCCGAGGGCCGCCGTGAGCTCGGGGTCGAAGGGCGGCATGATCGCCCAGTCGAGAAGGTTGTTCTCGAGATAGTCGTTGAGCACCCCCTTCTGGACCGGCGAGATCGCGCGGCCGTGGCTGTGCGCATCGACGAGCCCGGGTAGCAGGAGCTGGCGGCCGTTGCCAACGACGCGCGCCTCGGGATGCGCGCGACGCAGCGCGTCCCAGTCGCCGATCTCGGCCACGATGTCGTCCGTGACCCGGACCGCCGCGTCCGTGACGACGCGTGGCTCCGTCGCGCTCGTGAGCAGGTACTTTCCGCGCAGCAATAGTTCCATGGTGACGACCTCTCGTTCGCGCTCGCCACGGCGGCGCGTGCCCGCACTCTATCGTGATCACCCGGCTTGTCAACGGCGGCGGGGCAGCCGGGCGCGCGAGCAATCCACATGTTCACGGCTGTCCACATCGTGAAAATGTGACGGGCCGGCGCGGGCTCCGCTGGGACGTGGCCGCGATGGCCTCGGTTCTGGCGGCGTCGGTGGGCGCTCGACGTGGATCGCCGCGGAATCAGCGATCCGCCGCGCCGCAATCGCCACGGAGCCGCTCAGGATGCGGTCGAACGCGTTGTTGACGCGGCACGCCGCGGGGCCCACTGTCTGCGCGATTCACGACTTCCTCCCCAGGAGGCGCGGTATGCGGGATCAGACCACCGAGGGACAGCTACGCCGGGAGCTGGATTCGATTCTCGTCCGTCTCGAGCGGCATGAGGGGGCCGCCCAGATCGACGCCGGTGCGGAGAGCACGCGTCTAGTCGGTGACATGTTCGCGGACGCG
>WNFK01176615.1_pt1 | contig 13819 bp, 19 predicted proteins | sample 5400281 | NCBI WGS metagenome assembly WNFK01 (sample SAMN13153350, study PRJNA577476) | soil metagenome | isolation source: 20 cm soil on Douglas fir-dominated hillslope | place: USA:California | collected 2013-09-17 | reverse complement strand
GGCGAGTCAGCGGACCCGCCGCGCTGCGGGTCAGCGCGATGGCGGCCTGCGGTCTGTATCCGGCGTTCCTGCTGATCGGATGGCTGCCAGCCAAGCTGGCCATCCTGGCCGTACTCAGCATGATGACGGCGTGCTGGTACCCGGTCGTCCAGGCCGGCCTTTACACCAGCCTGCCGGGCCGCAGCGGCATCGCGGTGTTCCTGTCCAGCGCGGCCGCGCTGCTCGGGGCCGCAGGACCGCTGGCCGTCGGATTCATCGCTCAGCAGGCGGGCCTGACCTGGGCGCTTGCCGTACTGGCCGCAGCGCCAGCCGCAATGCTCGCGGCAGTGCCTGGCGCCGCCTGGCGAAGGGTTCGTAAGGTAAGGCGATGACCGAGGCAGTAACCCCAGCGCCCCAGGAACCGGCCAGTCTCGCTGCCGCACGAGCCCTCCTTAGCTCAACCCCCGTTTTCGATGGGCATAACGATCTCCCGTGGGCACTGCGGCAGGCAGGCCACGCAGATCCGGGGCTCGTCGACATCGCCGCCCCCGTCCCCTACACCCACACGGACCTGCCGCGGCTGGCGGCAGGCGGCGTGGGAGCCCAGTTCTGGTCGGTGTACGTCCCCGCCGAACTGGACGGTGACGCCGCTGTCGCGACGACTCTGGAGCAGGTCGACCTGGTGCACCGGCTGATCACCCGGCATCCGGGCTCGCTCGGGATCGCGCTGACCGCCGCCGACGCCGAGCGGATCATGGCGGCGGGCAAGGTCGCGTCGCTGATCGGCGCCGAGGGCGGCCATTCGATCGGCTGCTCGCTCGGGGTGCTAAGGGCGTTGCACGCGCTCGGCGTCAGGTACCTGACGCTCACCCACAACCGCAACCTGCCCTGGGCCGACTCGGCGACCGACGAGCCGGCCTGCGGCGGGCTGACCGACTTCGGCCGGCAGGTAGTCACGGAGATGCAGCGGATCGGTATGATCGTCGACCTGTCGCATGTCTCGGCAGGGACTATGAGCGACGCGCTGGACGTCGCCACGGCGCCGGTGATCTTCTCGCATTCCTCGGCGCTGGCACTGACCGACCACCCGAGGAACGTGCCCGACACCATACTCGAGCGGCTGGCCCGCAACGGCGGCGTGGCGATGGTGACCTTTGTGCCTGCATTCGTCTCGACCGCCTGCCGGGACTGGGAAAGGGGTGCCGCGGCTGAGGCGGAGCGGCGCGGGATCGACTACCGGAACATCGAGTCCAGGGCCGAGCTCGACGACTGGGTGCGGGCCAACCCAATGCCGACGGCAACCATTACCGACGTCGCCGACCATGTCGACCATGTCAGGCAGGTGGCCGGGCTGGACCACGTCGGGATCGGCGGCGACTTCGACGGGACCGGCGAGCTTCCTCGCGGCCTGGACGACGTGTCGTGCTATCCCGCGCTCTTCGCCGAGCTGCTCGACCGCGGCTGGACCGCAGCCGACTGCGGGAAGGTCGCGAACGGCAATATCCTGCGCGTGCTCCGCGACGCCGTGGACTCGGTCAGCTGAACGGCGACTTCGGCCTCGGCTGCTCGACTCCGTCCACATACAGGTCGACGCGCTCGTTGTAGAAGGCGGCGAGGCCGGCGATCTTGTGGCTTTCAGGCAGCGGCGTCCGGTAGATCCACACGACGTCCTTGTGCAGGCGGCCGCCCACGGCGGCGGGCTTCGTGTCGACCGACCAGTACGACGCCGTGCCCTTGTACGGGCATTGCGTGCTGCGGTCCGAGGGCCGGAGCAGGTCCATCCGCAGCTCGGGGAGAGGCAGGTAATACCGCGGTGGCAGCCCGGTCTCGAACAGGATCCTCGGCTGGCTCGATTCCGCCACCGTGACGCCGTCAAGGTCCACCCGCACGAGCCGCGAGCTGGCCAGGATGTCGATCCTGGTGTAGGGGGAACGCGGGTGCACGTAGACGGGCTCATCCTCTTCGAGCCACTCGCTCATCGCGCCCCAGTCCAGTCTGACGGCATCGCGCAACTCGGCGACCGGCGAATCCGGGTATCGGCGAGCGGCGAGCTCGGCCTCGCCGAGCCGCGGCCGGCGCTCTGATTGCCCGGCCGGGATCAGATCGGCCCTGATGTCGGCGGCTGGGATGTAGTAGGCCGGGTAACTGGTGTTCTCCCAGACCAGCAGCGGCGCTGAGGTGTCGGCGACTAGATCGCCTTCCAGGAATGCTCTGACCCGCTTCTGGCTGCGTTCGGTCCTTACGGCCTGGGTCGGCTCCGCAGACATGGCCCTCCTCGTGCTCGGAGCTAAGGCTATTGGGCTGTAGCGTCAGGGTATGCGGCTCGGCGTGCTGGACGTAGGTTCCAATACGGTGCATCTGCTCGTCGTGGACGCCCGCCAGGGCGCCAGGCCGCTGCCCGCGTTCTCGCACAAGGAGGAGCTGCACCTCACCGACTGCCTTGACGCGCAGAACAGGCTGACGTCCGACTGCGCCGGCCGGCTGCTGAAATTCGTCAACGAGGCTCTCCAGATCGCGGAGGACAAAGGGGTGCAAGAGGTGCTGGCGTTCGCCACGTCGGCCGTCAGGGACGCGGCGAACAGCGATGAGCTGCTGGCCTGGATCGAGTCCGAGAGCAACGTACGCATCCAGGTGCTGCCTGGTACGGAGGAGTCCAGGCTGACATTCCTGGCCGCCAGGCGATGGTTCGGCTGGTCCGCCGGGCGGCTGCTGCTGCTCGACATCGGCGGCGGCTCGCTGGAGATCGCCTCCGGCCAGGACCAGGACCCGTCAGTAGCGGTGTCGCTGCCGCTCGGCGCGAACCGGCTGACCAGGGACTGGTTCACCAACGACCCGCCCGACCGGGAGCAGGTCCGCAGCCTTCGCAAGCATGTGCGGGTCGAGATCGCCGCGGCCGCGAGCGCGATCAGGTCGGCCGGGATGCCCGACCATCACGTAGCAACGTCGAAAACGTTCAGGCAGCTCGGCAGGATCGCCGGGGCCGCCCCGTCGAGCGAAGGGCCGTACGTCAAGCGGGTACTCAAGCACTCCGATGTGACCGAGCTAGCCGACCGGCTTCCCGGCATGAGCGTCGAGGCCAGGAGCCAGCTTCCTGGCGTCTCGATGCTCAGAGCGCCGCAGCTGGCAGCGGGCGCGATCGTCGCCGACGCCGCAATGGACCTGTTTCAGGTGCCCGAACTTGAGATCTGCCCGTGGGCGCTGCGCGAGGGCGTCATACTGCGGCGGATGGACAGCCTCAGCACGTAGCGCCGTCAGCCGTCGATAGCTCGGCCGCCGGTGCCCGCCCCTGACTCGTCGAGCACGCGTTCCGCGTTGCGAGCCTGGCGGATCTCTTCTGCCGCCTTCAACGCCGCTTCGGTCACGTGCTTACCGGTCTCCCCGGCGTGGGGCTGGTACCTGGCCGCATCGAGGCGCTCGCCCTGCGCGGCCAGCGGATCGGCCGGGTCGCGATCCCGCGCCGAGGCCGCTGCGCCTGCCCTCGCCGGCCCCGCAGTCGGCGGCGCGGGCAGCGCGGGCGGCGCGGGCGGACGGCTAGCTGCGGCTGCGTGGACAGCGGGCACTGGCTCTGCCTTGTCGTCGCGCGCCGGCAGCTGGGCGGCCGCTGACCTTCCTTCTGCCGGCCCGGCCTGGCGTGGGGCGCGATGCGTGCCTGGCGGTACCTGCTCCTGCGCGCCTGCGCGTCCATCGGGAGCGGCGGCGCCGTTGCCTGCCTGCTGGACACCGAGAGCCCTGTTGACCTCGTCCTCAAGTGAGCCGCGCGACGCCTCGCCCGACACCAGGCTGGTGACTACGTCGCGGATTTCGGTCAGCCGCCTGACGGTCTCGGTGTGCCGCGAGATCAGCAGGTTGAGCCGCCGCTCGGCCCCGTCGTGAATCGCCGTCGCGCGTGCTGTCGCGTCGTCCAGCTGCTGCTTGGCCTGCGCCATCGCGGTGCTGACCGTGCTCTCGGCGTGCTGGTTCGCCTCGGAGACTGTCTGCTCGGCAACGGCGTGGGCGCTGGAGACCATCGTCTCCGCTTCGGCCGTCGCGGTTGCGACCGCGCGGTCCGCCTGCTCCTGGGCGGCGGTCAGCATCCGCTCAGCGCGGTCCTGTGCCTCGGCCTTGAGCCGGTCAACCTCCTGCTTGGCGTCGCCCCTGAGCTTGTCTGTCTCTTTCTTGGCCGCCTCGCGCAGGTCGTTAGCATCCGCCGCCCCGTGCTCGCGCTCCGCCTTGGCTTCGTCGGCCGCAAGCTTGAGTATCTGGCCGACCCGCTCGCTGATCTCTTCATGCGGCGGGCGGCGGGCCGAGGCGCGGACGTCGGCGATCTCGTGGCGCAGGTGCTCGATCTCGGCAATGCTCTGCGACAGCCTGCTCTCGAGCTCCCTAACCTGTCCGGCGCGCCAGGCGACGTAGTTGTCTACCTGCTGGCGGTTGTAACCGCGGACCTCGCGCTCCCACTCCATCCCGGCCTCGGACAGTAGCTCGCTGTGCTCGCTCATATTTCACCCGTCAGGTACATCAGGCAGATCCCGGCTGGCCCAGATGGAGCTGAGCCGACGGCAGACCCGGGCCTGCGAGGTTAACAGAAGGCTGACGGTCTGCGGGCGGTGCCGCTTTCGCGCAGACTTCGTACGCCGGTGGATGTGATGACTCTGTCCCGAGGGGCACATCTGCGCAACCGAAACAACGGATTATCCATATTTGAGGAGACTTCGACTTTCATCAACCCAGAATCCGCCATCCGGCCAGAACATGACATCGCGTGTCAGGCGGGGCAAGGATCTGGGATGATCACGGCCGGGTGGGCGGATGGGATCGGCACGGGAAAGCTGGCTCAGTGAGGCGAGGAGGTTCAGGCAGGTGAGCGTACCGGTGATGATCGGCTCACTCGGCGATGCTGCTCCCTCGATCGACAAGGACGCCTGGGTCGCGCCCGGCGCCGTAGTCGTCGGCGCCGTGCACATCAGGCGGTTCGCGAGCGTCTGGTACGGATCGGTGCTCCGGGCGGACGAGGACGAGATAGTCGTCGGCGCAGGGTGCAACATCCAGGACCTGTGCTGTATTCACGTGGACCCTGGTCAGCCCGTTGTCCTGGAGGAGCGGGTCACTGTCGGACATCACGCGACGGTGCACGGCGCACACGTGGAGGCCGGGGCCCTGATCGGGATCGGCGCGGTGGTGCTCGGCAGCGCCCGGATCGGTGCCAGGTCCCTGGTCGCGGCCGGCGCGGTCGTCCTGCCAGGCGCGGTAGTTCCTGCCGGAGTTCTCTACGCGGGCGTTCCTGGCCGTGTGATCCGCGAGCTGACGGGGGAAGACTACGAGGGATTCGACCGCACGCCTGAGCGTTACGCGCAGCGCGCGGCCAGGCATCGGGCGGTTCGCTGGGACACCGGGCCAGGGGCTAGCCAGGTACCGGGCGGCGCGCCTGGCGGGCCGAGCTAGTGAGCTAATAGCTCGCCCGCGGTATCACCCCGCATAGGTGAGCAGGCTCACGGCAAGCGGCGAGAAATGATCCTGATGGGTCATGCGGGGCAATGGTGCCGCGCCGTAGCCTGACAGGCATCCCTGCCGGGGCGGGCTGCGGCGACGGAGGTGGAGCGATGCGAGACGACCTTGACGATCGCCTCTCCGATGCCGTCGCGCTTGACGAGATCGACCTTTACGCCGACGTGCTGACCGCGGTGGCCGCGGCAGACCGGCCGCTCACCGACGATGAACTCGACGCGGTTCTCGGGCTCGATGACGCTCGTGGCGCCGCGGCTCAGAACTGAGCTGACGCCTCCTCCGTCGGCACCGCGCCAAATGCCTTCCGAGCAGGATGTTCTCCTGCGTCCCGTTCGCCTTCTTCCTGTATCGCCTGCCGGCCGGGCCCAGCGAACATGACGTCGGTATCCCAGTGCGTGAAGCCTAGTGATTCGTACAGCCTGATCGCCGGGGTGTTCGTTTCGTCGACGTAGAGCATGGCCTGGAACAGGCCGCGCGAGCGCAGGTAGCGAAGGCCGACCAGGGTGAGGGCCCGGCCCAGTCCCGAACCGCGCTCGTCAGGGTCGACGCCCACCACGTAAACCTCGCCGATGGCCTGGTGCGCATGGTCGGTCTCCCGGCCGTCCTGGCCATGAATCTTGGTCCAGTGAAAACCGACCAGCTTGCCGTCCCTTTCAGCGAGAAAGAAGCCCTCCGGGTTGAACCACGGCTCCTTCTCCCGTAGGTCGAGATCGGCGCGCGTCCATGCGCCTTGCTCGGGGTGAGTGGCGAATGCGCGCCTGTTGAGCGCCGTCCATTCGTCCTCGTCCTCGCCGACGCGGAAGGTGCGGATCGTGATGCCGTCGGCGAGTTGCGGTTTGTCGAGCTGCGCCTGGAGCGAGCGGCGCATCTGCCACAGCGCCCTGACCCGCTCGAACCCCGCGGCCGCTGCGAGCCGACCGGCTGCCGGCAGGTCGCCGTGCGCCCACAACCGCAGCTGGTGCAGTCCCGCCTCCACGGCCAGCGCCCTGACCAGGGCCAGGCCGAAGTGCCGCCGCCGGTAGGCGGGATGGATGACGAGCTCGCCGCTCGGGCCCTCGACCGGGTCCGTGGGATCCAGGTGCGCGTACCCCGCGATCTCCCCGTCTGCGATTAGCAGCACGTTCTGGGCCAGCCGGTCCCCGCCATAGCGCAGATGCAGCATCACGTGCTCAGACAGGGGCGCCACCGCGTCTTCGTCGGTGGCCAGCCTGACCAGCTCGAGTATGGCGGCCACTTCGCTGCTGGTAAGGCGCTCAGTGATCCGGATCCGGGTCATCTGCTTGCTCCGTTGGCGGTCGGTGCGGCTGTCCGGCCGCGCGGAGCGGCCCGACGCCGATCGCGGCTGGTCCCGTCGGGGGTTGCCTGCCCCGAGCCGGTTCGGCGGCTCTCGTGCCTGGCTGGCACGAACTTGTAGCCGACATTACGGACCGTGCCGATCAGCGCCTCGTTCTCTGGGCCGAGCTTGGCCCTGAGCCTGCGGACATGGACGTCGACGGTCCTCGTACCGCCGTAGTAGTCATATCCCCAGACCTCTTGCAGCAGCTGCGACCTGGTGAACACCCGCCGAGGATGCTGGGCGAGGAACTTCAGCAGCTCGAACTCCTTGAAGGTCAGATCGAGGGCCACGCCGCGGATCCTGGCCGAGTACGTCGCCTCGTCGATGACCAGCTCGCCCGATCTGACCTCCTCGGCGGGCAGCCCGGCGGGTGCGGCGGCGCGGCCGATCGCCAGCCGGATCCTGGCCTCCACCTCGCCAGGGCCTGCGGTATTGAGTATCACGTCATCGGCGCCCCAGTCGGCGGAGACCGCGGCCCACGCACCCTCGCTGATCACCGCGAGTATAGGCACGCCGGCACCGCTGACCTGGCGCAGGAGGTCCTTGACCCGGACGAGGTCGCGTCTGGCATCGACCAGGATGGCGTCGGGGCGGGTCCCGTCGGCGGTGCCCTGCGCCGCGGGCGCACCGGGGGCCCCGGGGGCCCTGGGGGCCCTGGGGGCCCCGCGCAGTCCGGGCACGGCGTCCCCCGATGCGGGCGCCAGGCTGATCGCATGATTAAGCAGGCTCAGGGAAGGCAGGATCTCAGCGGCCGGCTCGCGCGCGGCGGTGAGCAGGAGCACGTTGCTCAACAGCCGCCACCTCCGGTCCGCGGCAGCTCCCCGCCAGGGAACCCATGCCGGAAATTCGCAGGACCCGGCGCTGGTGCCGGTCACTGGTCGATATGAGCGAGGATAGCTGACATGGCGATCGTGACCCTGCGCTACTGGGCCGCAGCTAAAGATGCGGCCGGTGTTGCCGAGGAGAAGGCCGAAGCCGAGACCCTCGCGGCTGCGCTGGCGGAGGGCCTGGCGGCGACCAGTGACCGGCCAGGCGGGAACGCTGACCGGCTGAGGCTGGTCATGGCGCGGTCCGCGTTCCTTGTCGATGGTCAGCCGGCCGGGACAAGGCCGCCTGAGTCCATCCGGCTGGCTGCCGCTTCCGTTATCGAGGTGCTGCCGCCCTTCGCCGGCGGCTAGCCGGCGACGCGGGACGCGCCGGAGGGCAGGCTCGCGGCTGAGGTTCGCGGATAAGGTGAGCCGTGCTCGCCGTCGTCCTGATCAGCGGCACGGGGCTCGCTGTCGCGCTGGCCGGGGCCGACCGGCTGCTCGCTGCGGTCGTCGGCCGCGGCGCCGGCCGCCGCCTTGCCGCTGTTCTCGGCAACGGGTCCGGCGCCGAGGTGCGGATCACCAGCGCGCCGTTCCTGACCCAGCTTGCCGCAGGCGTCTACCGGGAAATCGAGGTGACCGCAGGGGCCTTCACCGTTGGCGGCCTCGAGTTCCGCGGGCTCAGCGCGCGGCTGTCACAGGTGCATGCGCCGGTGCGGAGGCTGCTGGGCCGCCGCGGCTTGGTCGCCGGGCAGGTGACCGCGATCATGACGAGCGCTGCGGTCGCTGCGGCCCGACCATCGCGCGGTGCTGCTCGAGACGTACTACCGCGGCCGCTCGGTAGCAGAGGCCGCATCCGTGCTCGGCGTTCCCAGCCTGGTGGGATTTGTGGTCGCGCTCCCTGGCCTGCCGCCTGAGCTGTACATCCAGGCGCTCCAGGTCACCGACACCGGGCTCGAGGTCACGGTCTCGGGAGATAACGTGAATCTTGTCCCGCGCTGAACCGGACGCGTGCGCCGTCCGTTTACGGTGGTGTGGTGGTGCGCGACGGGGCCAGTAGCCAGGAGCATCCTAGGCCGGTCAGTGATGACGAGCTCGTCCGCGCTCTTTACCATGAGCACGCAGGGCCGCTGCTCAGGTATGCGCTGCACCTGACCAGCGGTGACCGGCAGCGGGCTGAGGACATCGTCCAGGAGACGCTGCTCCGCGCTTGGCTGCATCCCGATGCTATCGTCAGCCGCCCGCCCCGGCCGTGGCTCTTTGCCGTCGCAAGGAACCTGGCGGTCGACGCGCACCGCGCCAGGCAGTCCAGACCGCGTGAGGTCGGCGAGGCCGCCCTGCAGCTGACGGCCGCGCTGCGGTCGCTGCGGCCCGACCATCGCGCGGTGCTGCTCGAGACGTACTACCGCGGCCGCTCGGTAGCAGAGGCCGCATCCGTGCTCGGCGTTCCCGCCGGCACGGTGAAGTCGCGCACCTTCTACGCCCTCAAGGCGCTGAAGCTGGAGCTAGAGGAACGGGGGCTTGCGCCATGAGCGACCCGTCCTGCCGGACGTTCCGGGAACTGCTAGGTGTCTACGTTGTAGGCGCGATCGAACCGGGGGAGCGCGCCGCCGTCGACGCCCACCTGAGTCAGTGCTACGAATGCCGCGAGGAACTCGCGGCGCTCGCGCCGCTGCCTGCCCTGCTGCACCGGGTGCGCCCTGCGGACGCAGAGCGGATCCTGCTGGCCAGCCCGCCGCGGCCCGACCCCGCCGAGCCTTCGGCCGAGATGCTGGATTCGCTGCTCGCGCGGGTGGGGTCCAAGCGGCGGACGAGGCGGTTCCGCGCGCTGTTCGCCGCGGCCGCGGCCGTCCTCATCGCGGTCGGCGGCGGGGTCGCGGTTTCTGAGGCGACCGCAGCGCATCCGCGTCACGCCACCATCGGCGTGGCAACGGCGAGCAAGGGCCCGCTCGTGGTTACCGTCCGTTACGGCAGCAGCAGCGGGGGCGGCACGCACATGTCGGTGCGGGCATCGGGATTCCGGCAGTGGACGTCGTGTAAGTTCTGGGTGGTCACGAAGAGCGGCCAGCGGGTTCTGGCTGCGGGCTGGATGGTCGGGCCAGGCGCCGACGAGCTCTGGTACCCGGCGCAGAGCGACGTTCCCGAGTCCAGAGTGACCGGGTTCCAGATCACCACGGCGCGCGGGGTGCGGCTCAATATCCCGGCCGCATGAAAGGCATTGCCGGGAATGTCGCGCGCCGGCGCCACGTTAACCGGGCGTGATCGGAGGACTGGTCGCGAGCGTCTGCGCGCTCGTCGCGGCGACAGCGCTCGGACTGACCTGGAGGGCTCGCAACGGCAGGGTCAGGACCGCCGCGGCTGACGGCGCCGAGGCGGTGTCCTGGCTGACGCATACCGACCTTGGTGCCGCGCTCGGCAACCGGGCGACTCTGGTGCAGTTCTCCTCGGCCTTCTGCGCTCCGTGCCGCGCGACCAGACAGATCCTGGGCGATGTCGCCGGCATGGTGGATGGTGTCGCGCACGTGGAAATCGATGCCGAGTCCCGGCTCGACTTGGTCCGCAGGCTGGATGTCAGGCGGACCCCGACCACACTCGTCCTCGACCCACACGGGCAGATCACTCATCGCGCGAGCGGGCAGCCGCGCAAGGCTGACGTGATCGCTGCGCTGGGGGCCGTGCTATGATTTCCTATCAGAGTGGTCGGGAAGAAGGCTCGACGCGGGGTTCCGGCGTCGCCGGCGGCCTGACCAGGCGGCGAGTCGTGGATTACTGCAGGGTGACCGCAGCGCTCTGACCGCGGCAGCCAGCCCTCGGCCAATCAGTCGGCAGCTGGCCAGTCTGCGCAGCTACGCTCTGGCCGGCACCACGGAAGGAACCCACATGCAGATCGATCCCAGGGGACCCCGGTTCGGCGCGCTGATTACCACGGTCGTACTCGTCGTCGTCCTGATCACCAGCAGTGCCTGGCTCCTGGCCGCCCAGGCAGTCGTGTTCGGCATCGGGGCCGTCTTCGGATTGCGGTACGCACCTTACGGCCTGATCTACCGGTGGCTCGTCCGCCCGAAACTGGGGCCGCCGAAGGAACTGGAAGACGAGGCGCCGCCGCGATTCGCGCAGGGCGTAGGCCTCGCCTTCGCGGCGGCCGGCGTGATCGGCTACGCGACCGGCACGACGCTGCTCGGAATCGTCGCGACCGCGTTCGCCCTGATCGCCGCCTTCTTGAACGGAGCCTTCGGCCTCTGCCTGGGCTGCGAGCTGTACCTGATCATCCGACGATTCATGCCCGCCCGACAGGCATCCTGATCCGGGCCAGAGCTAGTAAGGAGATTAACTATGAGCCGATCAGAAGTTCTCGTGGACGCCGACTGGGTCCAAGACCATCTCGGTGATCCTGGCGTGGTTCTCGTCGAAGTGGACGAGGACACGACCGCATACGACAAAGGTCACATCAAGGGCGCGGTCAAGCTCGACTGGCGGAAGGACCTGCAGGACCCTGTCCGCAGGGACTTCGTCGACAAGGCCGGGTTCGAGCGGCTGCTGTCCGAGCGCGGCATCTCCAACGACGACACGGTGATCCTGTACGGCGGCAACAACAACTGGTTCGCCGCCTACGCGTACTGGTACTTGAGGATCTACGGCCACGGCAACGTCAAGCTGCTGGACGGCGGCCGCAAGAAGTGGGAGCTCGACTCCCGCGACATGGTCACCGACGTGCCCAGCCGCCCGGCCACCTCCTACCGCGCCGAAGAGCAGGACCGCTCGATCCGGGCGTTCCGCGACGACGTCATCGCCGCCATCGGCAACCTCAACCTGGTTGACGTCCGCTCGCCCGACGAATTCACCGGGCGCCTTCTCGCCCCGGCGCACCTGCCGCAGGAGCAGGCGCAGCGTGGCGGTCACGTGCCGACGGCCAAAAACGTCCCGTGGTCAAAGGCTGCCGAGGAGGACGCAACCTTCAAGTCCGACCAAGCCCTCGCTGAGCTCTATCGCGATGAGGCTGGCCTGGACTTCGGCAAGGACACCATCGCCTACTGCCGGATCGGCGAGCGGTCCGCGCACACCTGGTTCGTACTGCACGAGCTGCTCGGCCAGCCGAATGTAAAGAACTACGACGGCTCATGGACCGAGTACGGGTCTCTGGTCGGCGTGCCGATCGAGCTGGGAGAAGGAAAATGAGCACCTCGGGGTCGGGTTGTGGCGCTCCCGCCGGCGGCATCAAGGTAACCGCCGGAGCCGGCGACCAGGCCGTGGTGCAGGGGCACGTGACGAGCTCGGGGACGCCGGTGCCGTCCGGATACGCCAGGCTGCTGAATGCCGACGGCGAGTTCGTCGCCGAGGTACCGCTCGGCGAGGACGGCGGTTTCACCTTCTACGCCGCGCCCGGCGACTGGACGCTTCGGGTCCTGGCTCCCGGCGGGGTCAGGGCCGAGCGCGCCGTCTCGGCAAGCGCTGGCACGATCACCGAGCTAGACGTCACTGTCTAGGGCCTGATCGAAGCGGCGAATCCCTGTGGTCACGACACCCGCTTCAGTGCCTGCTCGTCGCGCCTGCGGTGGCGATGAACGCGTCGTCGGTACAGCCCCGGTAGGGATGTACCGCGGCCATCTCGCATCCGGCCCGGGCAACTGCGCGGCACCGAGCCGGCCAAACTGCAGCCCGGTTACACCAGCTTCGCCATCGCCGAGCGGCCGCTCAAGCTCGTCCTGCTGGGCGCATGAGTCACGCAGGCCAGTGATGTCACCTCGTCTGCATGCGACGCATCGCCGTCAGCCGAAGCGACCACTCACATAGTCGGCCGTGCGCTCATCATCGGGCTGCTTGAATATTTTCTCGGTCGGCCCGGACTCCACGACCTGGCCGTCGAGCATGAAGATCGTGGTGTCAGCGATCCGCGCGGCCTGCTGCATGTTGTGCGTGACAATGATCACCGTGTACTCGGTCTTGAGCTTCTCGACAAGCTCTTCTATTCGCAGCGTCGAAGCTGGGTCCAGTGCCGACGCCGGCTCGTCCATCAGCAAACCCTCCGGCTGAACCGCCAGCGCGCGGGCGATGCAGAGACGCTGTTGCTGGCCTCCTGACAGCCGCCCGCCCAGCTCGTTCAGCCGGTCCTTGACCTCGTCCCATAGTCCCGCGCGGCGAAGGGCATCTTCGCCAAGCGCCCGTAGCTCCGTCTTGCCCATCCTGCTGCTGAGCTTCAGCCCGGCCACGGCGTTGTCCGCGATGCTCATCGTGGGGAAGGGTGTCGGCCGCTGAAAAACCATGCCGATGCGCCGCCGGACACTGACCGGGTCACTCGCCTCGGCGTAGATGTCCCCGCCTTTGAACAGCACCTGGCCGGCGACCCTGGCCCCCCTGACCTCTTCGTGCATCCGGTTGAGGCAGCGAAGCAGAGTGGACTTACCGCAGCCAGACGGCCCGATGATGGCGGTTACGGAGCGCTCCCTGGCCGCCATGTTGACCCCGTGCAGTGCCTGCAGCTTGCCGAACCAGGCCTTGACGTCAGTTGCTTGAATGCTCGTCGGCTGATCTGCTGCGACTGTGCCCTGAGGATCGGGCTGGCCGGTCGTCATTTCGCTGCGCGCTCCGTCAGGCGTTCCCAGGCGAGATCTTCATGATCGCCAGTGTCGTCATGAACCAGGCTGAGGACGACATGGCCAAAATCCCCGCTGCGAACATGCCGGGACGAGCCGATCCTGGTCGGCCCGGGGCCAGGCCATATCTTCCGATCGTGACGAACACTAAGCGATCAGGCGAACACGCGAATGTTGATCGGATGAATCCTGGGTGAACGCAGACGGTCTGATGCGTGAATGACTCACATCAGGACACCAGCGGCCGGCGACACTGTCCTTCAAGCGACGACCAGCGCAAATTCAGGCTCGGGTCCAGTGGTGTTCACGTGATGGTCATGTTGGCGACTGACAATCTATCGCGGTGACGGTCAGTCGACGTGCCGACAAGTTGCGGCGCGATTACTCCAGTAATTACAGCCCGAGAGAGGGAGATTCCGTGTGAGGACGCTCGGCAAGCTCAGCACGTCCTTCGCGGCGGCAGCCGCGATCGGCCTGACTCTCGCTGCCTGCACGGGCAGCAGCTCGAACGGAAACAGCTCTGCCAGTCTCGCTGCGGCCTCGGGCGGCAACGGCTGCTCAAGCGCGGCGCAGAATTCCAACGTCGTCGCGCCTGCGGGCTACAAAGTGTGCCTGTTTGCGGC
>WNFK01089829.1_pt1 | contig 13820 bp, 11 predicted proteins | sample 5400281 | NCBI WGS metagenome assembly WNFK01 (sample SAMN13153350, study PRJNA577476) | soil metagenome | isolation source: 20 cm soil on Douglas fir-dominated hillslope | place: USA:California | collected 2013-09-17 | reverse complement strand
GTATAGGCCAGCGCCACGCGTTCGGGATCGCGCGAATTCCAGGCGTCTTCGGCCATGCGGGCCTTTTGCGCGGCGGTCTCTCTGGTAAACGGCGGAAGCAGGGGACGCGACATGACAGCCTCGGGCGTTGGTAATGACCGCGAGATTGTATCGCCGCCTTGCGACGAGTCGATGGCGAGTTGCCTATCGCCCGATAGCTGGATCTGATCGGCGTTCGGTAACGTCGTCAGCGTTTTCGGAATCGGCTGCGCCCGCCCTTCGCCAATGGATGCCGTGCGCAACTCGATGCCAGAAAAAGGCGGAAGCGAACAGGTCTCACTGCCTGGCTGTATGACCCCAGGTCTCGTCCCAATCCTGGCCCGCGGCATCGACGACGCGGCCGTCGGCCTCGAAGAACTTGTTGGGGACCTGGAAGATTGCGAGCATCAGCCCGCCCTCGGGACACCATGCGACGTGACGGCTGCCCTGCTCGCGCCAGATGAATTCGCCGGCCTTGGCCTCGATTCCCTTCGCCGGGCCTTCCTTGTCGACGAGGCTGCCCTCAAGAACGTAGGTCTGCTCGATGTTGACGTGCTCGTGGTCGGGCAGCACCGCGCCCGGCGCGAACCGCATCAGCGCGGTCATCAGGCCGGTCGTGCGATCGAACAGCAGCGTTTTGGCTTCGCAGCCGGGGAAGCGGGTCTTCTGCCATTCCATGCTCTCAGGGCGAACGACGTGGGAATGCGTGTCGGCAGTCTGAGAACCCTTCCGCGTCACGGCATCCATGGCAATGCTCCGTTCCAGTGAACCTCAAGCGATCATAGCAGCTTTGCTTGCGCCCGTCAGCCGGCTCTCCCACGGCTTCGCTCGACGTCCATCGCTATAGGCTTTATCGTTCCCAGCCCGAACGAGCGGCGGCGTCTCAATGAAGAATGGGTTCTACTCTATTCACATCCATATGCTCCCCTTATTTCTGGTCGGTCGGCTCCTACACCGTAGACAAGGGGACATGGAAGGGCGACCTGCGCACCAATCAGCACACGCCGTTTGCTGACCGCTTCGTTCGCCCGCTATTCGCCGGGCAGGAAGTCACCAGCGGGTTTTCGGGGACTTATGCCGACGACCGGGCCGAGGTATTCGGCACCACCCTGGTGGGAAACCGAAGCCTGAGTTTTCGCGCGACCTTGAAGAGACTGGCGGATATTTGATGCGTCGGGTGCCGGCGATGGCCGCCTTTGCAGCCACACGCGACCTTCCGCCCTAGGTGTGGACGCTGAACGCCAGTGCAATAGCTCCCACCAGAATGAGGCTGACGGCCCAGGTCTTCTCCAGATTGAACCAACTCCGCTGCATGAACTTGAGGCCGAGATAGCGATAGACCAGCCACGCCGACAATCCCCCGGCCGCGATCATCGAGGCCGAGTGGACCACAGAGGTCAGGACCGCCATGCCGAGATTGAAGTTGATGAGGGCTCCTGCCGCCTGATGGCCTTTGTCGAGGTCGGAAGCCCGGCAGAGTCCCAAATAGATCGGCACGAGCATCAGTCCCGCGCCGTGCGCGATCGCCACCGCGAAGGACCAGAGCCCCAGTTGCGTCGGTCGTATCCGCGCCAGGGCCCGTGGATGGCGCCGGTTGATGAGCCGGACGATGCCGAACCCGATCACAAGCACGGCGGCGCCGATCTGTATCTGGCGCTGCCATTCGACCAGTGTAACCAGCAGCGCAAAGGGAAGAAGTACTAGAAGCATTGCCAGCAGATGGCCGGCCGTCAGCGGCCAAAGCGCCGCCACCAGGGCACGCGAGCTCTTTTCCATCAGACCGGCGGAAACGGCGAGCGGCCATCCCATCCCCGGGTTCACCCCGTGAAAGAGGCCGCTCGCGACGACCGCGAGCCAAAGCCCGGCAGGTGTCCAATCCGTTCCGTTCAAAATTCAAACCGACGGATAGCAGAACGAATCCGTCGAGCAGTCACCGCCCTCGAGCCGGATCTGATGCGCACGGTATCCGTCGGGGAAGCTTATCCAGTAGTCCTTGGCCAGCGCGAGACCGCCGCTCGGGCTCGCATTGGCCATGACCTCGGCGCCCGGCACTCCGTCGGGATAGAATTGGTTATCCCATGTCGAGTAGAGCGAGTTGGTCCAGTACACCCGTTTGCCGTCGCGGCTGATCTCCACCATCTGCGGTCCGCCTGCATATGCCTTGCCGTTTGGGTGAGGCGCGCGGTTTACTATGCCGCCGATGCGCACCGAGCCTGCAAGCTTCGGCTTCCTCGGATCGGCGACATCGTATTGGCGCATCTCGCCGGTGCCCCAGCAGGCGACGTAGAGAAACTTGTCGTCCATGGACAGGTCGATGTCGGTTACCAGCGGCGGCACGGCGCCAAAGCCCTGCAGCAGCGGCGGCAGCTTGTCCTTCGGCGCAGGTTCGGCCGGGATCGTCGCCGTCTTCTCGATGTGGAATTTGCCGCCCTCGCGCCACCAGGTCCAGATCGAGCCTTCGAGGTTCGTGGTATCCACCACGACGCCGAGGAAGCCGTACTCGCGAACCGGATCGTGGGCCGGGCGCACTTCCAGCGCCATTTGATGGTTGGCACCGAGATCGATCGTCTGAACGTTACGGCGGGCCCGGAGATCCCAGAAGTGGATCCGATGGCCATATTTGTTCGAGAGCAGGTCCTCGGGCACGATCCCATTCTCGAATTGCGGCGGCAACGCCCACTCGCTCGTCACCATGTAATCGCGCGGCAGGTTCCACCAGAAGTCATAATGCAGCGTCTGGGGGCCGCGATCGATCTCCCACCGGCCGAGGACATCGAACGTCTCGCAGTCCATGATGAAGACGCCGGGCGGCCCATCGGTGCCATCCTTGCCACCGCCACCGAGGGTGCTGACGTAAACACCCTCCGGCCCGCAGTGGACCGTGTGGGGCCGCGAGTAGCCGGTCTTCTTGAAGATTTCCTCCGGCTCGATAATTTTGTGAATCTTCGCACTTGTCGGATCCGGTTTCGTATCCACGACATAAATGCGCGAGGACCGAATCCCGGGGATGATGAGGTAGCGTCGCTCGACGAAGGCGTGGCCGGTGAGCGGCGACAATGCCGATGAGCAAGCGTTCCACCCGAAGTGGTGAAACTCGTCTCCCTTGTTGGGCATCGTCACCGTGTGGACGATCTGACTGTAAGTTGGCGAGCCGGGCTTCACGTCGATCACCGCGAGCGCGTCGGGTTTCGAAAAGTCGGGGCTAAGCAGCAAGGTGTAGGCGAAGCTCTCTGGCGGAGCTTCCATGGCAAGCTTCGGCGATGCGTGAAACGTGGGATCGGGCCTCATGGTCATCGTACTGCCTCCCTGTTTGCGTGGACGTGCACCAACATTGCTCAGCGGCGTGCAAGATAACCTGGCTCTTTCAGCTCGTTCAAAAACACCGCCAGCCGGACTCCGGGGTCATCACAATACATCATCAATACGGCTCGGTGAAAAGAACGATGGACGCCCGATCCGCCGCGACCAATGAACGCAAATTCTTTTTGCGTTGGACTGAAGCCGGAGGACCGTCTGGACAAACTCCATTGCGCCAAGGCGAGCTCGGATCATTGCCGACGGCTGCCGGGCACAGGAACGCTCCTTAAATCCGGAACTGAATTTGGCGGTACGCCGCTTCCATCGGACTTAGATTGTGGAGCTCGCGCCAGTGCGAAACTTCAGCACGCGTCCACCGTCACGCCCTCTTGGGACGATACGCTCAAGCTCCTTGACGAGCTCTGCCTCGGTGAAAGGCTTTGCGAGCTTTGATAATGACCGGAAGTTCCGGCCACTCCCTTTTTATCGCATCGGCTAGTTGCAGGCCCGTCATGTGTGGCATGGCGTAGTCGGTGATGACCAGGTCGACCGAATCCTGCTGCTTCAGGATTTCCAGCGCCTCCTTGCCGGACGATGCCGCGATTCCGCTATGACCAAGGTCATCCAACATGGCGACGGTATTGGTCAGAACGAGTCCGTCGTCGTCGACTGCCAACACAACGAGCGGGACTCGATCCACCCTTGCATCGTTGCCCTCCCGCTCGCCTCGATCGACGACCGGGGCCTGCCTTTCTGCAGCCGGAAGCCAAAGCTCGGCGGTAGTTCCCTCGCCCTTTCGGCTTCGCAGAGTAAACCATCCTCCGGATTGTTCAGCGACACCGTGCACCATGGACAGGCCGAGTCCCGTGCCTTTGCCTAATCCCTTGGTGGTGAAGAACGGTTCCATCGCGCGCTGCAGCGTCGCTTCATCCATTCCTTCGCCGGTATCCTGCACCGTAAGACAGATGTAGGCGCCCGGTTTCAAACGGGTGCCGTCACCCTCGCGCAGCACTTTTTCCTGCGTCGCGATGACAATCTGCCCACCGTTCGGCATGGCGTCTCGCGCGTTGACCGCGAGATTGAGCAGTATCATTTCGAGCTGGTTCGCGTCCCCCAGCACCGGCTTGCTTACAAGTGGAAAGTGGGTGTCTATGACAATTGTCGGTCCCAACGAACGCTGAAGCATGTCCGTCATCCCGCGTACGAGTTCGGGGATCTCCACGGCTTGCTGCTTGAGCTCCTGGCGACGCGCAAAGGCCAACATTCGCTTGGTCAGCAACGAACCGCGCTGCGCGCCCTGAACCGCGTTTTCGAGCAGCGCCCGGAGCTTGGGATCATCGGGCAGGCGTTTACGCATCAGTTCGAGGCTGCCCAGCACGGCCATCAGCAGGTTGTTGAAATCGTGGGCGACCCCGCCGGTGAGCTGCCCGATCGCTTCCATTTTCTGCGACTGCATCAAGGCTTGGCGCGCTACTTCGAGTTGCCGCTGAACCTCCCGCCTTTCAGTTATGTCGCGGGTAATTTTAGCGTAGCCAATCAGCTTTCCATCATCGTCCCGGATGGCGTCGATGACGACGTGGGCCCAAAACCGGCTGCCGTCCTTGCGGACGCGCCAGCCTTCTTTTTCCAATCGACCATCCCGCTTTACGGTTTCCAACACCTTTTGCGGCTCGCCCGCTTCCCGATCTTCATCCGTGTAGAACATCGAGAAGTGATTTCCGATAATTTCCTCGGATGTGTACCCTTTGATGCGGTGCGCACCAAGATTCCAGTTCGCCACAACGCCTTCCGGATCGAGCATGTAAATGGCGTAGTCGGAAACACCCTGCACCAGCAGTTTGAACTGCTCCTGGCTTTGCTTCAGCTCTTCCTCAGCAACCTTGCGTTCGGTCAGGTCGCGCGTGATCTTCGCAAAACCCACGAGCTCTCCTGCCGCGGTACGAATCGGATCGATGACCACAAATGCCCAGAATCGAGAACCGTCCTTGCGGACCCGCCAACCTTCGCTTTCGAACTTCCCTTCCCGCACAGCGGTCTTGAGCGCGAGGGCTGGTATCCCCCGCTTCTGATCTTCCTCGGTGTAAAACCGGGAAAAGTGCTGACCGATAATTTCGGAAGGTGCGTATCCCTTGATGCGTTGCGCGCCGGGATTCCAGCTCGTCACGATACCCGTCGGGTCCAGCATGTAGATGGCGTAGTCGGTTACCGCCTCTACCAAGAGACGATAACGACCTTCGTCTGGCATGGAGTCCGTTAACGGATCAGTTGGTTGCATTACCCCCCGCGGCGTACGCACACACACACCCCAAACGAAAACTCTGCGAAGGCTAAAATGTTCCGGAAAATAATCGTCCAGCGTCAGTAGGTGAAATGTCCGAGATCGGTCATTTTCGTCGATTTTTTGGGATGTCCGTCGAACGTCCGGTAAAGGAGTGATTTCCGGAAATGCCGGTCCGCTGTTGACGATGTCATCCGCCGCGTAGTTCAGGCTCCCGAACTCGCGCGACGATTCTTGCGGTATGAACCAGGCGATCCCGAACGCGATGTTATCAACCTCCTGCTCCCGAACAAGCCGCCGGCATTTTGGGGCACCCGCTGCTGTATTCAACCGCTTTCCATGGCGAGACGCAGCGGCTTCGGAATCCGCTGCGCCTTTCCGCCGGAGACAAACGCGACGCGCACGCGGGCTTCGACAAGAAGGTCGTCACCGCGCCTGCAGTGCTGCAGCAGCGTGATTGAAGCACCTTTTACTTCTATCGGTGTGGTGACGATATCAAGCACATCGTCCATGTGAGCGGGCTTGAGGAATTCGATTGTCATCGAGCGCACGACGAACGCGAAGCCGGGTGCTTCGTCCTGCGTTTCCTCGAACAGGGCGCGGTGATCGGTGCCAAGCAAACGCAGGTAGTTCGTTCTGCCGCGTTCCATGAAGCGCAGGTAATTGGCGTGATAAACCAACTTTGAAAAATCAGTGTCCTCGTAGTAGACGCGAACCTGCATGTGATGACCGCCATCGCGGATCTCGCCATCGATAGAGGAGATCATTTCAATATCTCCCGCTCGATATCCATCCGGCGATCAACAATGCCGACGATAATTTCCGAGGCGACGATTGCCGCCGTAATACTTTTTTGGGTCCTCAAGCCGACACTAATTCTCCCGAACCACTCGAAAGCCATTGGTATAGAATCTGACATCATGATCGTATTTGAACCGCGCCGCCGAACGCAAATATCGAGGATCGTTATTGAAGGAGCCACCGCGCAATACGCGTTCGCGGCATTGCGGCTTTGTCCACGCTGATCCATCGGTCGGGGCTCCGCGATAGGTATCGTTCCAGCAATCCTCCACCCATTCCGCGGCATTGCCCGTCATGTCGTAGACACCGAATGCGTTCGGCTGAAACGAACCGGTGTCGATCGCCTTCTTCACCGGATCGCTGGTGCAGCCGATGCAGTTGGCCTTGTCCTTCTCGACCGTCCGGCCCCACGGATAAGTCGTGGTACTGCCGGCTCTCGCGACATACTCCCACTCGCTTTCGGTGGGAAGCCGATAGGTGTGCCCGGTCTTTTGCGAAAGCCATGCGACGTAGCCCTTGGCGTCGTCCCAATCCAGATCGGTGGCGGGGCGCCGGGCGCGTCCAAGGCCGCGATCATCCGGCCTTTGCTTGCAGCCGGCTTCGGCGATACAGGCGTCCCACTCCTCGTAGGTGACTTCGCGTCGGCCGATGTAGAACGGCTTGCGGATCGACACCTGATGAACGGGAGCTTCGAAATCGAACATCTCGCTCGAGCCCATCTGAAAGACCCCGGCGGGTATCAAGGCCATTTCCGGACATTGCGGACAGTCCCGGATGGCGGATTGAGGCGCGGCGGGCGCCGGTTCGGGAACGGCCGGCTTGCTGACGACCTTGGTTTCGATCTGCTGAAGCCGTGCCCGTGCGGTCGCCGCAAACGGCCCGTCCGGGTAGGAATCCAGATAGGCCTTGAAATCAGCCGCGCTGTCGCTGCCCTTGATCGTATCCCAGAACCCCAGTTCGACGGGATCGGCCGCACGCGCCGGCGCAGCCGGTGTTGCGACCAGTTTGCGCGTCAAGCTGATCACGAGATTTTCCGGCGACGGCGATGACTCCCATGGAATCTGCTGATCGCGCGTCGCCTGCGCGACGGAAGTCCGAACCCGCCGGAAGACTTCCTTGAACGACAGTCCCTGGACTTTTGCCGACTTGATCAGTTCAGTGACGAACAGGTTCGCGCTGCGTTCGCCGACGACCTCTCCCGGCACTACCGGATAGATTACCGTCACCCCCTGGATCGGCGGTTGACTGGAAAGTCCGCGGGCGCGGGCCGACACGATTTGCTGCCAGGGATTTTTTCGCGCGGCATCGAGAATCACAACACAGCCGGCCGGACGCGAGACAATCAACGGATCGAGAATAAGGTCGATGTCGATCCCTTCGGTCCGGACGTCGGCTTCGCTCGCGATCTTTGAATCGATCGCCAGCAGGAAATTCCGATCCTGGTATTGAACGGCGTGACCGCCATAATAAACCACCGCGGTGACGCCCCATCCCAGCTTCCTCGTAAACGCGCTGATCGCGGCTTCGATCTCGGTCCGTTTGGCATTCTCGGCGAATACCACATCGAAACCGCCGTCCCTCAGCACGTCGGCAAATGCACGGGCGTCACCGGGCACCGAATCGACCGGAGATTGCGGATAGGATCCATTGCCGATCACGAGCGCCACCGGCCGGGATGTATCAGCGGGCGCATTCTGGCCAAAGGCGGTGACCGTCGCCAATAGCAACGTCAGTAAGGCAACGCCTGCCAGACGCAGTTTCAGCATCGCGGCAACCCGGTTGGCCTGGTAACCAGATACGGCAGCCTTCCAGACATCGCAAGTTTTCTGGAAATCGCCGTTCGGTCAGCGCACATAGATCGTGATCTTCTTCGACATCACAGCAGGCTTATGCGGGACGTGCAGATGGTCGCCGAGCAACAACTGCAATGTGTGGGTTCCCGCAGGCAGCGTCAGCACCGTCTCGGTTTGTCCATTTCCCAAATGAATATGATTGTAGTCGGAGGGGATCGGCTGATCCAGCGGCACCATGTCGGTGTCGACCAGCAGGTGATGGTGGCCGGTGAATTCCTTGACGACGCCGGCGGGGGCCACGCCCATTTCCTTCAATCCTATCTTCACCGTGAAGCGCTGGGCGACGCGAGCGCCGTCGAGCGGCGAGTGAAAATAGACCACTGCCCCGGGCGCGGACGAGGTGACCTCCGCCCGTGCCGGCGCAATGTGCAACGCCGTCAACGCCAGCGCCAACCCGACCATGCGGATCACTGAAGATCCAGCCTTCGCAAATGGTCCGCGTCGCACGATCATGTCCTGCTCCTCATCTGCGATATCTCTTCCTGACGGGCCTTACCACCTTGACGGTTACCTTGATCCGTTCGGAAATCACCGGCGGATCGTGCGGCATGTGCTTCTCGTCGGCCAGGATCAGCTGGAGCGTATGCTCTCCCGGGGAAAGCGTAATTTTCTTCTCGGTTTGGCCGTTGCCGAAATGAATGTGACTTAAGTCGCTCGGCAGCGGCTGATCCAGCGGCGGGGTTTCCACATCGATCAAGAGGTGATGATGTCCGGTATTCGGCTTGACGACGCCCGCCGGCGCTACGCCCATGCCGCGCAGGCCGAACCGGATCGTTGAGTTCGGGTAAATGCGCTCGCCGTTGGTCGGATAAATGAAATAGACGGCGGCGTCCGGCGGCGCCGGCCGGCGGCCAGCCGCTGCAGCGGCGGGCGGAGCCTTTTCCGCCGGTGAATCCGCGACATGGATGCGGATGACCTTGGAGAAGATCGGCGGATCGTGGGGAAGATGTTCGTGGTCCCCCAGCAGAAGCTGCAGCGTGTGGTCCCCAGGCGTCAGCGTGACTTCCGTCTCGGTTTGGGCGCGGCCGAAATGCACATGGTTCAGGTCACTCGGGATCTCGCGATCAAACGCGGGAAGCGGGGTATCGATCAGCAGGTGATGATGCCCGCTATTGGGCTTGCTGGTCCCCGCGGGCGAAAGCTCCATGCCGGAGAGACCGAATTTCACGGTCATTTTGCGCGCGACCGTCGCGCCATCGGCCGGCTCGATCAAAAAGACACTGGCACCCGCCGGCGCGGGCGTCCGGGTCTTTTCAACGGTCACCGGATCCACCTTGACGTGGATGACCTCGGAAAACACCGGCGGCTGGTGTGGAGTGTGAGCCTGATCACCAAACAAGAGCTGCAAAGTGTGCTCACCTGCGGGCAGGGTGATTTCCGCCTCGGTCTGGCCGCCGCCAAAATGAATGTGGTTGAAATCGCTCGGGATAGGCTGATCGAGCGGCGGTAATGAGGTATCGATGAGTAGGTGATGATGACCGGTATTTGGCGTCGCCACGCCGGCCGCAGCGATCTCCATGTTCTCAACCCCGAAACGGAGCTTGATCTTGGAGGGGATTGTCGCGCCGTCCTTGAGATCGATAAAGAATACCCTGGCATTCGGAGCCGAAGGCTTCCTCGCCGGTGCGGGTTGCTGCGCGCCGGCCTCGATATGCGGATCCAGAGCTATTGTCGCGAAAATAATAAGGCAAACGCGGAAAAAAAATCGATACATAAGCAGCTCCGCTACGACGCTAACATGGGCCTCCAGGGCGAACAAGTTGCCGTAGCTGATGATCGCTCCGAAGTCTGTGAGCCGCTCCGTCACAAGCCTCAAGCTTTGGCGCAAATGCCTTGCCGAACAAATCCTTCGCCGCTCATATCGCGGGGTCGTGCGTTGAAAACGGGCCTCACTTCGAATAAGCTACCGGGATTATGGATATGAATTTAGCGGCCCGATGCCTCGCCATTGGTTTCATGTTCGCCGTCGGCCTCTTCGCCGAGCCCTGCGCTGCCGAACAGCGTGTCGCGCTGGTGATCGGCAATGGTGCCTACCGCTCGGTGCCCGAGCTTCGCAACAGCCGAAATGATGCCGACGATATTTCCGAACAGCTCAAGCGACTGGGCTTTTCCGTGATAGATGGCCGCGATCTCGACAGGTCGGCGATGCAGGTAGCGCTCGGCCGCTTTGCCCAGCGTCTGAAGGGCGCCGACGCCGGCCTCGTCTACTATTCGGGGCACGGACTGCAGATCAACGGTCAGAACTTTCTGGTTCCCGTCGATTTGAAGCTCGATGACGGCGCGTTCACGCCGTTCGAGATGGTCAGGCTCGACGACGTCGTCGAGGCGCTCAGCTATACCGATGGTGTTCGATTACTGGTGCTGGACGCCTGCCGCGACAACCCGTTCGCGAACAGCCTGGCTCAAAACAAGGGCAGTCGTGGCGCCGGCATGACGCGGGGCCTTGCCAAAATCGAACGCTCGCAGGGAATGCTGATCGCCTATTCAACGCAGCCCAACGCCGTCGCCGCCGACGGCACCGGGCGCAACAGTCCTTTCACCGCCGCATTGGTGCGCGAGATGCAGGTTCCGGGATTGGAGGTCGCGACAGTATTTCGCCGTGTCGCGGTAAACGTCTATCGCGAGACCGGTGGCGCACAGACTCCCGAACTGTCGGTGTCGCTGCTTCAGGATTTTTATCTCAATCCCCAGGAAAGCGATGTCGGTGCCTGGCAAAAGCTGGGGCCCTCGGCAAGCGCTGCCGGCCTGAAGGCATTCATTTCAAGGTTTCCCACCAGCGTGATGGTTGATGCGGCGCGGGCGCGTCTGGACGCCATCGAGAATGCCAGCGAACGGGAACGGCTGGTCCGCGAGTATGCGGAAAAGGAACGCCGCCTGCGACAGGAGCTCGAAACGGCCGAGGCCGGTTATCGAAAGGCCGCGTCGGAGCTCGCAGAGCGACGTGAACGGGATGCGCGCGAGCGAGTGGCCGACACGAAAGGCGGCGGACCTCCGGTCGCCACCACGTCGCCGGCACCCGCGGGCACCAATACGGGCAGCGCGCCGGAGATCGCCGCTTGGACTCGCGATGACAGCGGGCGCGAGCAGCAGATGAAGGAACAGGCGGCCAAGGCGGAGCGCGAGCGGCTGGCGTCGCAGGTTGCGGCATTCGAGGCCGACAAGGCGAGGCTTGCCGAAGAACGCCGGGCTCTTGAGCTTGCGATGTCGGAGAGACTGGCCAAGGCGCAGGCGGAACGTGAGCGGGCGGAAAAACGGCTCGCGGCGGAAACCGAGCGCTTGCCGGTTTTTGCGCTCGATCAGCAGCGCACCATAGCGCCGCCGGCGGCGGCGACGCCGCGGCGGGCCGCATCAACCTGTCAGGAGATCAACGCACGCGCTCAACTCGGCGACATCTCAGCGGCCGATCGTGATATTCTCCAGCGCGGCTGCCGCTGATCGCAGCGTGGGAATTGAAATGGGCCATCGAGGCGATTTGACAACCCGAGGCATTTGTATGTCGGACTCTCCCGCGACATGGAGGCGACGCGTGACAACGCTGCTGCGAAAGCCAAACCTGCTTGTTGCCACCACCTGCTGTTTCCTGGTCGGCGTAACGGCGGCCTTCCCGCAGGCCGCGCCAAGCCCGCAGGCCGCACCAACGACGCAGGCCGCGCCGAGCCCGCCACCGCCGCCGATACCGGCGCCGTTCGATGACGCGCTGCTCCGGGCGGCCAACGATCTGTTTTCGAAAGCCGCGGTGCCGCCGGGCGAAGGAAAGATCGAACTCGTGATCGACCCGCTGATCGACGGCATCAGCGGAGCGCAATCGACAGCAACACGATTGATGCAGGAGCGCATCGTTGCGCTGGTCAAGAAGTCCTACCCGCGTTTCGAAGTGCGTCCATTCTCCACCGAGGCGTTGTTGCGTGCTCCCGTCGTGCTGATCGGTACCTTTACCGCGATCAACAATGCCGGCGTCGCGGACGGACCACGCGACGTCTATCGGATTTGCCTCGCGCTTGCCGACCTTCGCAGCAAGAGCATCGTCTCCAAGGGCGTCGCCCGCGCCAAGCCGGAGACGATCGATGTAACGCCGACCCCGGCATTTGCCGACACCCCTGTCTGGGCCACCGATCCCGCCACCAGTATCTACATCAAGGCCTGTCAGGGAACCAAACCGGGCGACCCGATCGACCCGGTCTATGTCGAACGTATCGGCACCTCGTCGCTTATCAGCGATGCCATCTCGGAATACGACGACAGGCGCTATCGGGAGGCGCTGGCGTTTTACCGAACCGCCCTCAAGATGACGGGCGGAGATCAGCTTCGTGTCCGCTCCGGCATCTATCTGGCAAACTGGAAACTCAACCGCAGGGATGACGCCACCGACGCATTCGGCAGTCTTGTCGATTACAGTCTGACCGGCAAGAAATTGTCGATGCGATTTCTGTTCAAGCCGGGCTCGACCCAGTTCGTCGATGACCCGCAGATTTCAGCGCCTTACCCGATGTGGCTGAGCCAGATCGCCGTGCGGGCCACGCAGCGCAACACATGTCTTCAACTTGTTGGGCACACCTCAAAAACAGGACCCCCGCAGGTCAACGAGCGGCTTTCAGTCCTGCGCGCCCAATTCATCAAGGATCTGCTGCAGAGCAGTTCCCCTCGTCTCGCCGATAAATTGAAAGCGACCGGCGTTGGATCCAGGGAGACACTGATTGGCACCGGCAGGGATGACGCCAGCGATGCCATCGACCGCCGCGTTGATTTCAACGTGTCGGAATGTTGAGAGCGGTCGAATATCTGTTACTGCCACGAATGCGAAATGCCGGTATTTTCGGCTACGAAATGGCCGGGCTTTTCCCGCCCACCGTCACCAGCACGATTTCCGGCGGAACGCCGAGACGGAACGGCATGATGCTGCAGCCAAGGCCGCCGGAAATGACGACATCGCAATTTGTCCTGGTATGGCCGTAGGCCAGCCGGTTCCCGTAGCGCGACGGCACCACCGGCGACCAGCCGAATAATCGTACCTGCCCGCCATGGGTATGCCCCGAGAGTTGCAGCGCGACTCGCGACGGCACGCGCATCGCGACGTCGGGCTCGTGCGCCAGCAGAATGACCGGCGCGTCGTCGGTCACTTTCGCAAGCGTCGCTGTGAGATCATCGACACCGATCCGCCGCACTGGCCTGAAGCGCCGTGCCGGAAGATAGGCCAGCTGGTCACCAAGCCCGGCAACCCAGAACGGCCGGCCCGCTTTGGTCAGCCGAACCACATCGTTTTCATAAACCGGAATGCCGGCTGCTTCGAGCGCCTGGCGCGTGATCGTCGGTCCCTGCCCGTCGCGCTGCACGGTCTTGTCGTCCCACCAGTCGTGATTGCCGAGGATCGCATGCACGCCGAGCGGGGCCTTTAACCCGGCAAGCACCGGCGCCCATTCGCCGGCCGGGATGGTGCGCGTCACATGGCGGTGACCGGCCACATAGTCGCCGAGCATGACGATGATATCGGCGCCGAGCGCATTGGCGCGCTCCACAATTGCCTGGATGTGATTCAGCGACATCCAGGGATCGCAGGCATGAAGATCGGCAATCGC
>WNFK01218489.1_pt1 | contig 13822 bp, 12 predicted proteins | sample 5400281 | NCBI WGS metagenome assembly WNFK01 (sample SAMN13153350, study PRJNA577476) | soil metagenome | isolation source: 20 cm soil on Douglas fir-dominated hillslope | place: USA:California | collected 2013-09-17 | reverse complement strand
CCGTTCTCCCACGCCGGTGCGTGGGTGAGAATCCACTCGGCCGCCACCCCGTGGGGATACGGGTGGGGAATGGTGAGAGTCGTGTCGGCAATCTCGCGCATGCCTGCCAGGCGCTCGATATCGAACGCGTCGTCGGCGAGAAAGGGTCGGAGGGTGAGGCGCTCCGTAACGAGGGTCAGCTGTTCCGGCACGAGCGGAAATTATGAAGACCGTGAGCCCGCAGCCATCGGCGGGCACGCTCACCGCCCCAGGCAGGTAGTCTTCGGTTGCCCTTTCCAGCCTACTATATATTTGCTTAGGACATGACTCACCCGATCACAGACATCACGATTATCGGCGGCGGTCCCACCGGACTGTTCGCCTCTTTTTATACCGGCATGCGTGGTGCGATGGCCCAGATCGTCGACGCCCTGCCGGAGCTCGGCGGCCAGCTCACCGCGCTTTATCCCGAGAAGTACATCTTCGACGTCGGTGGATTCGCGAAGATCCTGGCCAAGGACCTCGTGAAGGCGCTCAAGGAGCAGGTCGAGCAGTTCCATCACAAAGCACACCTGAACCAGAACGTCACCGCGCTCGAGCGGAATGACGACCACTACGTTCTTGTAACCGAGACCGACCGATTCCCGACTCGCGCGATCGTCATCGCGGGTGGAATAGGCGCCTTCTCGCCCCGGCGCTTGCCGCAGGCGTGTGCCGAGCCGTGGTACGGCCGCGGAATCTTCGACCGGGTATCGGATCCGGAGGAGTTCCGCGATCAGAGCATCGTCATCATTGGCGGGGGCGACTCCGCTTTCGACTGGGCGCAGCAGCTGAGGGACCGCGCCAAGGCTGTGACGCTCGTCCACCGGAGCGACAATGACCGTGCACATGGAGCGACCGTCTCCGACGTGGTGGCTGCCGCGACGGCCGGACGGACCACGCTGCTGCCGTTTCACGAGCTGGCCGACGTGCTATCCGAGGGCGAGAAGCTGACGGGTGTGACGGTTCGCGACGTGAAGGCGAAGACCACGCGCAATATCGATGCGGACGCGATTCTTCCGATGCTGGGGTTTCACAGCGACATCGGTGCGCTGGCCGAATGGGGCCTGAACTGTGAGAAGGACGAGATCATCGTCAACAGTCTGATGGAGACCGGGCGCCCCGGGATTTATGCGGCCGGAGACATCACGACCTATCCGGGGAAGCTGAAGCTGATCGCGACGGGCTTCGGTGAAGCTGCGACGGCGGTCAATCAGGCCGTGCACTGGATCTATCCCGACAAGAAGGTCAACCCGGGCCACAGCTCCAACATGGCGATCTTCGGGCAGAAGGACGACTAGTTCGGCTCGTCCAGCGCGCCAGTCGCCGGGATCGCGCCGGGCCGGCGCTCCTCGTGCGATGCGCGCACGCAAAGGATCCACGTCAGCATCGCGGTTCCGATCGTCACGCCCATGTCGGCGACGTTGAAAGTCCAGAATCGGTGGGAGCCGATCCCGACATCGATGAAGTCGACTACACCGCGGGCCGACCGCAGTCTGTCGAGCAGGTTCCCGACGGCACCACCGCAGATGAGAGCGATCGAAGCGATCTGCACGCGGTCGTTCGGTGAAGTCTGCTTGTACATCCAGGCCAGGACAAGCAGCGTCCCGACCGCGAGGAGGGTAAACCACCAGCGGGACGACGGACCCAGCGACAGGCTCATGGCTCCGCCGGGGTTATAAGCTAGAGTGAAACGGAGAAAATCGCCGATGACGTCGTGCGGAACGTAGGGTGGGGTCAGCTCGGCGACGGCGAACCGTTTGGTGGCGACATCTATGAGAACGATCGTCAGGAAGATCGTCCAGAATCGGTTGGCTCTTTGCGGCATGAATCTCTTTAGTGTGTTTCTCCCCTACGGCGGGGAGCGCGGGTGCGTTTCGTCGTGAGCGGTGGCTCCAGATAGAGCATTATAGATTCCGGTACGACAAACTCCAATCGACGACCAGGACGAGGCGAATGGCTCGAAAGGCAGGCAAGGAAGCAAAGACGAGCAGCAATCCCATTCATTATCACCTGATCGGGATCGGGGGAAGCGCGATGGCGTCACTGGCTGGCCTGCTGAAGGCGGCCGGACACAAGGTGACTGGCTCGGATGAAAACGTCTATCCACCGATGTCGACGGAGCTGGAGCGGATGGGCATCGCTTTCAGTCAGGGATATCGACCGGAGAATCTTTCGCCCCGACCGGATATGGTCGTAGTGGGAAATGCGATCTCGCGCGGGAACCCGGAGTTGGAGGCGGTGCTGATCGAGAAGCTTCGCTACACTTCCGCGGCAGCTACCATAAAGGAAGAGTTCATCTGGGGTCGCCATTCCCTTGCCGTGGCCGGCACCCACGGCAAGACCACGACTACTTCCCTGTTGGCGTGGGTGCTCGAGTCGGCCGGGTTGAATCCGAGCTTCCTGATCGGCGGCGTAGCCGAGAACTTTGGAACGTCGTTCCGGCTGACCGATTCGAAGTATTTCGTGATCGAGGCCGACGAGTACGATACGGCGTACTTCGACAAGGGTCCGAAGATGTGGCACTACCTTCCGGACACGGCGATCGTCAACAACATCGAGTTCGATCACGCCGACATCTATCGCGACGAGGAAGCGTACAAGTTCGCGTTCGCGCGCTTCATCAATCTCATTCCGAAGAACGGCGTACTGGTGGCCGGCTGGGACTCGCCGCTGACGCGTGAGCTGGCGCCCAAATCTTTTGCGCCGGTGGAGTCGTTCGCATACGGTGACGAGACGCCGGCTCCCACGGGACAACCGCACTGGCACGCCCGCCAAGTCCAGTTCAGCGAGAGCGGGACGACGTTCCGCGCGTTTCGCTCCGACGAGGAATGGGGGAGGGTGGAGACACCACTCGCCGGCGCATTCAGTGTTCGGAACGTGCTCGCGGTGATCGCGGCGGCGGAGTCGATCAAGGCCGATCGCGACGGTGTGAGGAAGGGGCTTGAGACCTTCACCAGCGTCAAGCGGCGGATGGAAGTTCGGGGCGAGGTGCGGGGTGTCGCTGTGATCGACGACTTTGCGCACCATCCGACGGCGGTGCGCGAGACGATCGACGCGGTGCGGCAGAAGTACTCGGGCCGGCGGATCGTCGCAGTGTTCGAGCCGAGGAGCTACACGGCGCAGCGACGCGAATTTCAGGACGATTACGTGAAGGCTTTCAGGAGTGCGGACGAGATCGTTCTCGCTTCACTCTTCCACCCCGAGCGGTATACGAAAGAGACGGCGATCGATCTCCCGGAGATGGTGGCGGCGTGGGAGTCTTCAGGAAAAAAGGCGAAGCACCTGAAGGATGCAGATGCCATCGTGAAGGATCTCGCGCCGCGACTTACCAAAGGCGATGTGGTGCTGGTGATGTCGAATGGCGGCTTTGGCGGGATCCACCAGAAGCTGCTCGACGCGCTCGCAGCGAAGTAGCAAGCAGTACAATTACTGGTTAGGCGGACAAAAAGCACACATGCTTCGCTGTCCAGTTGACGGGTTTCCTCTGGCTCCTCAAGCAGTCGGATCGGCATCCATCGCGGTCTGTGAGAAATGTTCGGGCATTTGGTTCACCCGTGAAGCACTGCTCCATCCATCAGTCGATCCCGCGGCTCTTCCTCCCGCCAGCCGTACTCCGATCCCGCCGTCCGGAAGGCGTCGCAAAATCGCGAGTTGCCCCGTTTGCCGCCGACCGCTTTTGCCTGAACGCGTCGAAGGCATCGACATCGACCGTTGCGTTCATTGCGCCGGGGTGTGGTTGGACCCGGGTGAGTATGATGCGGTTCGCCATCGCATTGAGAGTACCGACCTTGCTCGCGAGCCTCAGGAAAGATCCGGCACGGGAATGGGGTTTCCCGACGTGGGTGTTGAGATCGTCCTGGCCCTGATCGAGTTTCTTTTTTAGTCTGGTGACTGGGTCGAAGGTCGATCCGAGTGCTGTCCCTTGCCAGCGCGCGCGAGGAGCACGTATCATCCGATATCATCTCGAGTGGCTTGACTATGCCCGGCGAGCGGACGAGTGAGAACAGTGTGAACGAGCCCTTCGACCACTCGTGGGTCGAGTCCTTCCGCACGTTCGCCGCCGACATGCGCAATCGTCACGAGACTGACGGTGCGCCGTCTGAGGCGGCGTCGGTTGCCATGCTCCACGATTCGCTCGAGACGCTCGTCAGGCTCATCGAAAGGGTGGCGCCCGGAATGCGCGGATCGGTACTGTTGCTGGATGATGACGGGGTCACGTTGCGACACGGTGCTGCCCCAAGCCTTCCAGTGGAATACTGCCGTATGGTCGACGGATCCCGCATCGGGCCGGCGGCCGGATCCTGCGGCACGGCGGTGTACCGGCATGAGCGCGTGATCGTCCGCAACATCGCTACTGATCCTTTATGGGCGAGTTACCGGTCGCTCGCCGAACCGTTCGGTCTCGCTGCGTGCTGGTCTACGCCAATCCTCGATACGAACGGCCGGGTGCTCGGGACGTTCGCGATGTATTACGACGAGCCGAGGGACCCGACTCCGTCCGACATCGCGCTTACGGAAACGGCAACGCTCCTCGCCAAGAACGTGATCAAACGGGCTCGCGCTGCCAGCGCGCTACGAACGCGCACTGAAGCAGCCGAACGATTGGCTGAGGCGCTGCGGGAGAGTGAGGCGAAATTCCGACAGCTCGAGGCGGCTCTCGACGCGGCGCTGGCCGATGCGCGGCGGGCAAACAAGGCGAAGGCGGACTTTCTGGCGATGATGAGTCAGGAACTACGCACGCCACTGAACGAGATCCGCAGCCAGGCCAGGCTGATGCTTGATAGCGCCAAGGGCGAGCAGGATCAGCTAAACAAGATTCTGCAAAGCCAACAGCATCTGGTCGATCTCATCGAAGGCGTCCTCAAACAGGCCGCGATGGAAGCAGCTACGGGATGATTCGCTTGCGCTGGACGACCGGGGTCAATCGAAGCGATCCTGCTTTCGCAATCACGTCCAGCTTCAACACCGTATCCCAATTCCGCCCAGTCCCCCGCCCGATTCTCTTTTCGATCATCGCGCTAGTGAGCTTGGACCGGCCGATTCCGTCGGGATAGAAAATGTAAGCCTGCTTCCCCTTGGCTTTGACAACTTCCGGACCCGTGATGTCCGCCTGCAGCGCGGTGACGCTTTTTGCTGACGGCGCGTTCTTCAGGAAAAGAACGATGAGATGCTTCGGATCCCGCTCCGCTTCCTTTCGAAACGGGTTCTGCCTGATGACGCCTTTCCATTCCTCGACCGTGCGGACATGGAAATCGGATTCGAGGGCGAGGCGCTTTACGGCTTCCATTTCCAGAAAGCGCTCGAGCTCAGCGCCAAAGCGCGACCTGCTCTCGAACACGAGATTGCCGCTCTGAAGCACGGACCGGACATTATCGAAGCCAAGCTCAGTCAGGAAGTTGCGGAGATTGGTCATCCCGACCTGGCGATGCCCGCCAACGTTGATGCCCCGCAACAGTGCGATGTGCGTGGTCGGAGCCGGTGGGCCCGATGTTGTCGATGGAACCGATGCGGTGCTGGCGGGCGCGGGCGCGTGTGCGGAAGGCGGATGCGGAGCGCGCGTCGAGTGCGAAGGCGACACGCCAGTAAAATATCTCAGCCCGTCGGCTGACGCGACCGGCGGCCGTTCCCCCGATTGCTCGTTCTGTGCGGGCGCTCCCACTCGCGAAGGTGGTCGAGCAGGTAATCGAGTGAGAAGATGTGGCGCGAGTTGTCCGCCTTCCGCCTGAAAATCACCCTCGACCAGCCCCGCATCCCGGTCGGCGTGTACCAGTCGCCATCCATGTGCAGCTTGTCGCCGGAAATCGCCCGTATGAGCACCCGTTCGTACTGCGAGCGCGGGAGGACTCGCTCCGGGAACAGGTTGTCCCACGTGCAGAGACGTCCCACATCCTCGTAGCCGGCGGGGCGGTCGTCGAGATCGAGCAATGAAGGAGCGCGTCCCTTCATTACCGAGCCGATAAGGCGCAGCGTGAACGGATCCGAGTACCGACGGATGTGCGGCCAGAAATGCTTCGTGATGAGGCCGGCCATCTCACGGAGCGAGAGTGCGCGCCCATCGGTAGTCGTCCAGTTGTCTTCGTCGATGTCGGAGAGGAAGGGGTTTTCGGGAAAGCAGTCGAAGCGCGCCAGCCACCCCTTCCTTGTGGTGTGCGGCATGGGCCGGAATCCCTTGATCACCGGGATGTCCGTCTCGTCCAGAGCGCTGATCTCGTAGCTCGGCCAGGTCATCACTTCGCGAACGATTCCCACGAGCACGGTCGCAGTTGCGATCATGAGCGGAGCATCGGGGGTGAAATCGGCCGTGATCTCGATCCGGTCACCGCGGGGGCGGACACCGATTCCCGTGGACCGCCGGTTCGCGGCGAGGAGCATCACCGGCACCGGAATGATGTGCGCCAGGAGATACGCCAGCTGCTCCACGGTTCTGTTGTTGCCCTGCTCCTCGCGCGGCAGCTCGAACGAGATGTTGTAGTGGGTGCTGAATCCGGCGAGCTGCACGTCGCTGTCGTGCGCCTGCTCCCACGCGTCGAGCTCCTGCCTCACGAACAGGATCGCCTCCCAGAGCGAGCGGCCGGCGCGGGCAGCGCAGCCGCGCTCGATCTCAATTACCGGAGTAGCGACCTCGATGACCCCGGTATCGAAATAGACCGCGCCCCCGGTCGGCAGGTGATACGACCTGCCTTTCCGGTGCATCATCTTCTCGCGGATGATCCGGCGGGGGCTGCCGAAAATTTCCTCCGGCCGCACCTGCACGCCATCCATGATCACGGCGAATTCGGCTTCCATGCCGATCGCCGCGAGCTGGATCCGCTCGCGAGTGGATGATTTGTTCTCCGGTCCTTTCTTCTTCTTTTGCTGCGCCATTCTCTTTTCTTACCCAAAGTTCTTCATTCGTGTTGACTCGGTTCGGCAACGATTTGGTCAACTCTGCACATCCCGCGGAATCGAAAGCACGTAGCCCAGGTCGAGGTGAAGGTGGTCCTCCGCATATCCGCTCGGCGTTCCGTACGGTCGAGTCCAGATTCCCGGCAGGGTCTGGCGAGCGATCAGGCTGAAACGCTCGATCGCGCTCCGGTTGTCCAGGTAGGTGTCGCCGATCCTATAGATGTTCGCGGCGGTCCCCCAGGCATGCGGAGTCGCGTTCTTGGAGAACCGATGGGACGGCGAGCGATAACCCCCGTTCGCCGAGATGTGGACCAGGGTCCCGACGGCCTCCCGGAACCTCTCCAGGCACACTGCCAGAAGGGTGATAGCGCACGGAACGTACCGGGGGAATGTCCTCAGGGGCGGGGCCTCCCGAACGTCGACCTGGATGAACTCCCACAGCAGGAAATTGGAGGCCAACTCGATCTTCATGGCCGAGTCCCAGGACGGAATCTCGTAGAAGTAGCGGGGAAGCTGACGGGGGTGCCCGGCAGCGTCCTTCCAATCCTCGCCGGGCCTCAACGCCTTCCGGTACTCCGGCGGGAGGGTAAGCCCGTCAACCACCCGAAGCGGGAAGTTGGGAGATTCGTTCGTACCGCCGTTTTCGGCAAACCGCGCAGAGGAGCTCATTCGTCCGTTGGGCCAAGCGTCAGGAACTCATATATCGCGTGCGAAATCGACGCGATCGTCCGCGAGCGTCCCGAAGCCTCCGGGTCCCATTCAGTAAGTATCACCAGCACGTAAGGTTTCCGTTTCGGGAGGTAGACGACCCCCGCATCGTGCGCGACAGTCGAGATCTCACCGGTCTTGTGAGCAACCCGCGCGCCTTTCGGCAGCCGTGCGGGAATGCCCTGGTTGAACTCCTGCCCGTGCAGGATGTCCATCATCCGGCGCGACAATGCCGGCGAGAATGCCTTCCCTTCCGCCAGCATCACGAGGATGCGCAGAAGCCCATCCGCGGTCACCATGTTGTTGATGCCCTTCTCGAAGGCGAGCTCGTCCTCCACTCCGCGCTTGAGCTCGATCCCATCCTCGACATCGAGCTCGCGCAGGGTCTGGTTGACCGCGGGAGCGCCTATCACGCCCAGCAGCAGGTTCGTCGCGAGGTTGCTGCTCGTGGTGATCATGTGGTAGGCCAGCTCGTCGACGCGCATCATCTTTCCGATCGCGTTGTGCACGGCCGAGTTGGCGTCTCGGCCCGACTCGACGCGGAAAGGGATGTCTTCGACAACGCTCAGGAAGCGGTTGCGCACGTGCACGCGGGAGTGCGGCAACAGATCGCCCCGATCGATGGCAGCGAACGCCCCGAGGAGAATCGGGACCTTGATGGTGCTGGCGGCGTGGAACCACCGGTCCGCGTGATAATGCAGCTCGAATCCGGTCTCGAGGTCGTGCAGCGCCACTGCAATCGCCTTGGCGCCCGAGTCCTTCTCGATCTTCGCGATCTCGCTGCGTAGCGCGCGCTCCCGCGGGGCCACGGATACCTCCGTCTTCGTCATGCGAAGCTCAGGAGTATGCTACGCGGGGATCCGCTTTGGCGTAGGCGAGATCTGTAAGGAGATTGACCAGCACGAACACGACGCTCAGAAAGAGCACGGATCCCTGGATCGCCGGCAAATCGCGTCGCGTGATTGCGTTCACCACGTACCGGCCGAGCCCGGGCCAGCTGAAGATCGTCTCGGTGAGAATGCTTCCGGTGAGGTAGTAGCCGAAGTCGAGACCGAGCACCGTGATGATCGGAATGAGCGCATTCCGTAGCGCGTGGCGCACGACCACGACGCGCTCGGTCAGTCCTTTCGCGCGCGCTGTCCGAACGAAGTCGCCGCCCAGCACGTCGAGCATCGCCGACCGTGTAACGCGCGCAAGAAACGCGATCGACCGCGAGCCGAGCGCGAACGCGGGAAGAATGAGGTACTTGATTCCTCCGTACCCCGAAGGCGGCAGCCACTTCAACATCACGGCGAATATCAGAATGAGAATCAGTCCGACCCAGTAGACCGGAAACGAGATTCCGAGATACGCGATGCCGAGTCCAAGGCGGTCGAACCAGCCGCCCGGATTCCGCGCGCTCAGCACACCGAGCGTGATGCCCAGGATCGTTGCGAGCAGCATCGCCGAGCCGGCGAGCAGGAGCGTTTTGGGAAATCTCTCGCGGATGTCCTGGATGATCGGACGCTGGGTGATGTAGGAATTGCCGAAATCACCCCGCAGCACGCCGCCGGTGTAGAGCGTGAACTGCTTGATCAGCGGCTCGTCGAGGTGAAGCTCCTTTCTCAGGCGCGCGATAGTCTCGGCATCGGCCCGCTCGCCGACCATCTCCTGCACCACGTCGCCGGGAGCGACGTAAAGCAGGAGAAAAGTCACGACCAGAACTCCGAACAGCGTCGGAATCGAGAGCGCGAGTCTGCGGACGATGAAAGACAGCACTTTCTATTTGCTGATAGTCACATCGGTCCAGCGCTGGCCAGTAAAAATGGCGGGAACCTTGAAGCCCTTGATCCACGGCTGGACGGCGTATTCGTCCTTATAGAAGAATAGGTATATCATCGGCGCTTCATCGAATTCGAGCTTATCGGCCTGGCTGTAGAGCGAATTTCGCTTGGCTTCGTCTTGCTCGCGGTGCGCCTGATCCACCAGGGCGTCGAACTTTGGATTCGAGTAGAAGGAGACGTTTCCGCCCGGCCCTCTGTTCCTGGTGTGCAACAGGGGATAGAGAAAGTTCTCGGCGTCCGGATAATCGGCCCACCATTCCTTGAGCGCGAGATCAGTCTGTCCCTTGCGTGCTGCCTCGCGCATCGACGAGGCATCGCGCTGAATGATCTTGGCGCGGATTCCCGCCTCTGCCAGGTTGGCCTGGACGGTTTGAGAGATGCGCGGCGACTGATCGGTCGTCGACGCCCAGAGATCAACGTCGATTCCGTTGGGAAATCCGGCGGCGGCGAGAAGCTGTTTGGCCTTCGCGATGTCGTGCGGGTACGGCTTCCGATTCGCATCGTATCCATCGAGTACCGGAGGAACCACGCCGTTCGCGACGGCACCGCGACCGGCCATCACCTGTGTCGCCATGGTACTCACGTCTACTGCGTAATTGAGCGCCTGACGAACGCGCGGGTCCTTGAGCGGACCCCGCGTCACATTGATCGCGACGTACCAGAAACGAAGCGCGGGCGTCGATGTCAGCAGGTTCTTCTTTGCCGGATCGGCTTCCCACGATTTTGAAGTCTGATCGGGGACGTTGAGCACGTCGACGTTGCCGGCCTCGAACTCGGCCGTCGCGGTGCTCATCTCCGGGATGATGCGCGCCATCAGCGAATCCGTCTTGGGCGGACCATCGAAGTAGTCGGGGTTTTTCGCGAAGCGCATGTAATCGTCGTGTCTCCATTCGACGAACTTCCATGGTCCGCTCCCCACGGGCTTCTGGCCAAAATCCGACGGCGGATTATCCGGAACGATCGACGTAACCGGCATCGTCAGCATTTTCGGGAATATCGAGAGCGGTTCCTTGAGGGTCATAACGACAGTGGAGTCGTCAGGAGCGGTCAACCCCGTCACCGATGTTGCCTTGCCACCGGCATAATCCTCGGCGCCCTTGATGGGGTAGAGAGGCCACCCCCGGCCACCCTTGGTCGCTGGGTTGAGCACTCGCTGGAACGAGGCGACCACATTCTTCGCCGTCAGTGGACGTCCGTCGTGGAACTTGACGCCGGTGTGCAGATGGAATGTGTAGGTGATTCCGTCCGGAGTGACATCCCACGATTTGGCCAGCCCGGGAACCACCTTCGCTTCCGGGGTAATTCGCGTCAATCCATCGAACAAATACGAGACCACACGTCCTGTTGGAACGTCTGTAGAGAGGGCGGGGTCCATCGATCTCGGATCGTAGGTGTCGCGCGAGTCGATGATCGTCCGGCGCTGCGGGGCTGATTCGCCACCACCGCCGCCGCAGGCGAGAAACGCGGGTAAAACAAGGAGGAGAAGTCGCCGCATACGAGTGCTCTGACGGTTGACATGAAGGGGCAAAATACGAGAACTTTCGCGCATCCCCGAAATAGGCCTCACCGTGAGCGCAGAATACTATTATCGCCGCCGACTTGGCGCCAAGGATCTACTTCCAGCCATTGGTGTCGGCGTCGCTACCGGATTGGCCGGCTTCTACATTGTGCAACTCTTAATCCAGCGGACGCCTCTCGTTCCGCAGGGCGAGCTGCCTCGTGCGCCCACCACGCCTCCGCAACGAGTAATGGGCGACAAGGGGGAGCCCGAGACGGAGACGCACTTCGCACGGGAGCTTCCGCCGGGGCGACCGCCGGGCGCTCGCGCGTTGAAAGGGTGAAAGGAAGGCGCCGAGTTCGGCTCGCTTTCACCGCACTCGCGTTTTCGGCAGCGTTTTTTGGTGGCAGCAGCGCCCTGGCGCAGGACATCAGCTGCGACCGGGGCGACGTGGAAGTGATGCGACTCGATTTCGAGGGAAACCGCGCTTTTTCGGACGCCGAGCTCTCGAAAGCGATAGTCACCACGCCATCGGCGTGGGCGCGGCGTTACCTCCACCTGCCATTCACGGTCAAACACTGCCTGGACCGCAGTGAGCTCCCGAACGATCGAGCCCGGCTGATAATCTTTTATCGCCGTCGGGGGTATCCAAGAGCAACCGTAGATACGGCCGTAAATGTGCTGGCTCCCGGCGCGGTCGAGGTCAAGTTCAAGATCAACGAGGGGCCGCCGCTGCTACTCACGTCCTTCGCGATAGTCGGAATGGATTCCGTCCCGGAAAAAACGCGTATCGTCCGCGACCTGCCCGTGCGCGAGGGCAGGCGTTTCGATCGCTTCGTCATAGATGCCGCGGCCGATACCGTCCGCCAGCGCCTGCACAACAACGGATATCCGCGGGCTGAGGCGGAGAACCACTTTAACGTGAACGACAGCGCGTTGGTGGCGTGGGACACTCTCGCGGTCATGCCCGGACCACGAACGAAAATTGGAGCGATAAAAATCAACGTGAGCCCCCTGCCCGGGAAGAAGCAGCAGATACCGACCAGAATCGTGAGCCGCATCATGGGGCTCGATTCGGGGGCGCTCTTTCGCGAGTACGAGGTAATCGACGCCCAGCGCGCGCTCTACCAGACCGAGGCGTATCAGCACGTGTCGATCACGCCCGATTCGAGCGCGGATTCGCTGATCACCCTCTACGCCAATCTGGCCGAGGCGCCGATGCATGCGGCGAGAGTGGGCGCGGGATACGGTACGCTCGACTGCTTCCGGCTCACTGGTGAGTTCACCGATTACAACTTCCTGAGCGGCGCGCGGCGGCTCGACTTCAACGCGCGGGTGTCGAAGATCGGCATCGGCAAGCCGCTCGACGGCGCACCCGGGTTGTGCCCCCAGGCGAAGAGGGATGTGTTCAGCAACCGTCTCAACTATTACATGGGCGCGACATTGCGACAGCCGCTGTTCCTGGGGTTCCGCAGCTTTCCCACGATTACGCTCTACACCCAGCGCCTGTCGGAGTACAACGCGTACCGCAGAACGACGGCGATCGGAGGCATCGCTTCCGAGGTTTGGCGGGGCCGGACGAGAACGCCGGTGAATCTCACCTACTCGATGGACCTGGGTCGTACCGAGGCGCAGCCTGCATTGTTCTGCGCGGTGTTCAATCTGTGCGAGCTTGCCGAGCGGGAGAGGATTGAGCGCACCCAGCAGCTGGCGGTGCTGAGCCTCGGGATCACGCGTGACAACTCGAACAGCCTGCTGTCGCCAACGCGGGGATCGATCATCCGGCTCGAGGGTCGGCATTCGTCGCCCGCGATTCTCTCCAACAAGGATCTGCAGTTCAACAAGTTCGTTGGAGATGCATCCCGCTATATCAATGCCGGCGGCGGAAACGTTATTGCTCTCAGAATCCGTGGAGGATCTGTATTCGGGCGCAACGTACAGTCGGCAACGGCTTTCATTCCTCCGCAAGAGCGACTCTACGCCGGTGGCCCGACCACCGTGCGGGGGTTCTCGCAAAACGAGCTCGGGTCGCTGATCTATATCTCGCGCCCGAAGTATGAGGGGTTCCTCTCCACTGATTTACTCGGACGTCCGGACACGGTCGTTCTTCAGCCGACGACGACCGACAGCAGCTACGGGGCGCGCGTGCGCCGCGTCGTACCGGTAGGCGGAAACTCACTGCTCGTGGCGAACCTCGAGCTGCGACTCCGCAGCCCCATGCTTCCCGAGCTGCTGCAGTTCACGATTTTCACGGACGCGGGGGAAGTCTGGAACAGGGGCACTCCGGAGGTCAGCAGCGTAAAGCTCAAGGTTACTCCGGGCATTCAGCTCACCGCATTTTCTCCAGTTGGACCGGTGCGCCTGGCGGTCGGCTACAATCCGTATCAGCGCCCGAAAGGCCCCATTTACTATGAGGCGACGGAACTCGCGGATGCGCCGTTGTTGTGTGTGAGCCCCTTCAACAACATTGCGACGCACTTCTTTTATGACAATCCAAACACGCCGACCACCCCGACGCGAATCTTGCAGAATGCCGGGATCTGCCCCGCCACCTACCAGCCGCCGAAGGAAACCAGCCTCAGAAGCAAGCTGACTTTCAGCTTCGCCATCGGACAGGCATTCTAATTAAATGACGCGCCGTCTTCGCATTGTCATCGCGAGCGCCGTGGTCCTCGTCGGGCTGCTGGTGATCGTGTTCCTCAGCTTCATCGGCGTCACGCACACAGGCTTCGGCCAGGAGCGCGTGCGCACCATGATCACGACCATGCTCGAGGGGCGGGTGAAGGGCAAAGTCTACATCGGCCATATGAGCGGCGGATTCTTCAACGGCGTGACGATCGATTCCGTCGAGATCCGCGACGACGAGGACTCGCTATTCGTCGCGTCG
>WNFK01090873.1_pt2 | contig 13835 bp, 12 predicted proteins | sample 5400281 | NCBI WGS metagenome assembly WNFK01 (sample SAMN13153350, study PRJNA577476) | soil metagenome | isolation source: 20 cm soil on Douglas fir-dominated hillslope | place: USA:California | collected 2013-09-17 | reverse complement strand
GGCCAATCGGATCTGCAGAAATGGATCGAGGCCACCAAGAAGAAGCCCGGCGGGCGCATTCAGGCGCTGCCGGAAGTGAAGCCCTACGAAACCTATGTGTACAGCGCCTCGAAGGCGCGCTCGCCGTTCCAGCCGCAGGGCGCGGGTTCGGCCAATGGCCAGGCGGGACTTCGGCCGAGCTCTCGGCGCAACCGCGAATTTCTCGAAGGTTTCTCGCTCGACACCTTGAAAATGGTCGGCACCTTCAAGGTGGGCAATAGCTTCTATGGGCTCGTTCAATCCAAGGACGGCCTCGTGCACAAGGTCCAGCCGGGCAACTACCTCGGGCAGAACGACGGCAAAGTGACGGGAATCAGCGGCGGAAGAATTACTCTCGTCGAAATCATACCGGATGGTCTCGGCGGCTATATTGAGCGACCGGCCTCGTTGGCATTGTCCGATTGACATTGCGCGATTGAGGCCACAGGGAGAAGAAAGCATGAGCAGATTCAAGATACGAACGGGGATCATCGGCGCGATGGCGCTCCTCGCATTGGGCGCAATCAGCTTCACGGTGCGAGCCGCGGATCCGCTCAAGCTCGAGTCGATCGACGTTCAAACCCTGTCGGGTCAACAGGTGCAGCTCAAACTGCACCTGAACGGCCCGGCTCCCGAACCACTGCCGTTCACCATCGACAAGCCGGCGCGCATCGCGTTCGACTTGCCGAACACGACGCTGGGTCTCGCGTCGCGGCGGTTCGACGTGCACTCCGGCGGAGTGGATACCGTGCTTGCGGCCGAGGCCAACGGCCGCACCCGCTTGGTCGTCAACGTGGAGACCTTGCTGCCGTACACCACCAAGGTCGACGGCGATACCATCATCGTCACTTTGGGCAGCCAGCCGGGAGAGGCAGCCAAGCAGACCGCCATGGCTCGCGCGGGTGCAGGTCAAGGCGCAGCGGCGGCCGAACGCGCCATCCGCACCATCGATTTCCGGCGCGGCGCCGACGGCACCGGCCGGGTGATCGTGCAACTGACGGATCCGCGCACCCCGGTCAACGTACGCCAGGAAGGCAATCAGATCGTCGTCGACTTCGCCGGCACGCTGATGCCGAAGAATCTCATGCGCCGCTATGACGTCATGGATTTCGCGACGCCGGTGCAAACCGTCGACGCGCTTCGGGTGGAGGGCAGCTCGCGCTTGGTGATCAGCGCCCAGGGCGACTTCGAACAGCTGGCCTACCAATCGGACAATCAGTACACCATCGAGATCAAGCCCTCGCCGAAGCGATCCGCCGCCGCCGACGAAAAGAAGGAGTACACCGGCGAGCGTCTGACGTTGAATTTCCAGGACATCGATGTGCGGTCGGTGTTGCAGCTGCTGGCCGACACCAGCGGCCAGAATATCGTCGTCAGCGACTCGGTCACGGGAAACCTGACCCTGCGCCTTCAGAACGTCCCCTGGGATCAGGCGCTCGACATCGTGTTGCGCACCAAGGGGCTGGACAAGCGCCGCCAGGACAATGTCATCATCATCGGTCCGACCGAAGAACTCGCGTCGCGCGAGAAAGCGGCGCTGGCCGCGCACAAAGAGGTGCAGGAGCTTTCGCCGACGCACACCGAATTCATGCAAGTCAATTATGCGAAGGTCGCGGATCTGGCGAAGCTGATCAGGAGCACGAATGCCAAGGACTCCATGTTGTCTCCGCGCGGCAGCTTATCCCTCGACGAGCGCACCAATACCTTGCTGGTGCAGGACACGGCGGATAAATTGGCCGACATCCGGCGTCTGGTGCAAACCCTCGACGTGCCGGTCAAGCAGGTGCTGATCGAAGCGCGCATCGTGATCGTGAGCGACACCTTCGAACGCGATTTGGGCGTCCGCCTAGGTGTGACCAACTATCAGACGGCGAACAACAAGAGTAACCTGATTTCCGTCACGGGTACCGGTGTCGGCGTCGATACCATGACCCAGTCCGGAATCGCCAATTTGGCAAAAGGCGGTATCGTCACGCCGGTGATCACGCCCACGCTCGACAACCGCTACCAGGTCAATCTGCCCGCGGCGCATACCAATGGCAGCATCGGCATTGGGGTGTTGGCCGGCTCGCCCCGCATCATCACGGCCAACCAGAAGCAAGCCACCATCATGCAGGGTGTCGAGATCCCGTATCAGGAATCGGCCTCGAGCGGCGCCACGACGACTCAATTCAAGAACGCCGTGCTGTCACTCAAGGTGACGCCGTTGATCACACCCGATAACCGCGTGGTCCTCGATCTGGACGTGGCCGATGACTCCGTGGGCCAGCAGGTGACGAGCGCCACCGGCGGCAGCGTGCCGTCGATCGACACCCGGCAAATCATCACCCAAGTGCTGGTCAACGACGGCCAGACCGTGGTGCTCGGCGGCATTCTCGACACGACCAAATCGAGATCGGCCAACAAAGTCCCTTGGCTGGGCGACCTCCCCGTGCTCGGCAACCTGTTCAAGAGCACGACGAACATCAACAACAAGACTGAATTGCTCATCTTCATCACGCCGAAGATCCTGCGCGAGGGGTCGAATCTCTACTGATCGCCGGCGTAAGACCCTCGGCTGAGAAAACCGCCTTCGGGCGGTTTTTTCATTCAAAATGTGCTCATGTTGACCAAGGGAAACGTCTTCCTCATCGGACCCATGGGTTCGGGCAAGACCGCCGTGGGGCGGCATCTCGCGCGTATGCTGCGTTTTACTTTTTACGACAGCGACGCCGACATCGAGGCTAAAACCGGCGTGGACGTCGCGTTCATTTTCGAGAAGGAGGGCGAGGCCGGCTTCAGGGTCCGTGAAAAGGAGTCCATCGAGCGCCTGACGCGCTTGGACTCGATCGTGCTGGCGACCGGGGGCGGCGCCGTGATCGAAGAGGACAACCGCCGGGTGCTCGCGGAGCGCGGTGTGGTTGTGTACCTTGCGACCTCGATCGATCAGCAGCTCGAGCGTACCCGGCATGGGCGGCACCGGCCCCTGTTGAACGGCACCGACCCGGAGCGAAAGCTCCATGAGCTGATGCAGCGCCGGGCCGTTCTTTACGCCCAGATAGCCGATATCACCGTTTCGACGGATGGACGGCGGGTGCAGCTCGTGGCGGAAGAGATTCACCACGAGCTTCGGCGAGCACAGGGGCGCTGAGCCCAGGGCGGCTATTCCCGGGCGCTCTGACCCAATGCTTCGTATAATCAACGCTGTGCAAACGCTTCAGGTAGACGTCGGGCATTCGCGCTATTCCATCTCGATCGGTTCGGGGTTGCTGGCGAATCGCGAGCTGCTGGAAGCCCGCATTCGCGGCCGGGATTTGCTGATCGTGACCAATACGACGGTCGCGCGCCTGTACCTCGCGACGCTGACGGGCAGTCTTGCCGGAAAAAGGGTCGCCGAATGCATACTGCCGGACGGCGAGCAGCACAAGACGCTGCAGACCGCCGGATGGGTGTTGGACGCGCTGGTCGCCAAGAAAATGAATCGCGACGCCACGGTTCTGGCCCTGGGGGGCGGGGTGGTCGGCGACATTGCGGGCTTCGCGGCGGCATGCTATCAGCGGGGCGTGGGTTATGTGCAGATCCCCACGACGCTGCTCGCCCAAGTCGACTCGTCCGTCGGCGGCAAGACCGGGGTCAATCATGCGGGCGGCAAGAATTTGATCGGCGCCTTTTATCAGCCGCTCGCCGTGATCACCGACACCGACACGCTNNGGGAACTGCGCGCCGGCCTCGCCGAGGTGATCAAGTATGGCTGCGTGTGGGATCCGCTGCTGTTCGATTGGCTGGACAACAACATCCCTAAGCTGCTCGGGCGCGACGTCGATGCGCTGACCTATGCCATCGCGAGGTCCTGCGAGATCAAGGCGACGGTGGTTGCCAGAGACGAACGCGAACAGAACTTGCGCGCCATCTTGAACTTCGGCCATACCTTCGGCCACGCCATCGAGGCGGCCACCGCCTACGAGACCTACCTGCATGGCGAAGCGGTGGGCCTGGGGATGCTGATCGCGGCCGATTTGTCGCACCGCCTCGGGCTGATCGACTTAGGCATCAAGGAGCGCGTGCGCGAGATTCTGAGGAAATCCGGTTTGCCCACCGACGCGCCGCGCATCGGCGCCGCCAGGGCTCTCGATCTCATGCACATGGACAAGAAAGTGCTCGCGGGCACGGTACGTCTGGTACTGCTGCAGAAATTGGGACGGGCCATCGTGACGGGCGACTACGCCCAGGCCGCGCTCGATGCCACGGTGGCGGAGTATTTCGCGTGAACGCTCTCGCCGCCTACGCCGCTCTCGACGAGCACTCGCGCGGGCGCCGTTATCCGGAGCCGAAACCCGCCTACCGTTCGGAATATCAGCGGGACCGCGATCGCATCGTGCATTCGACCGCTTTCCGCCGGCTGGTCTACAAAACCCAGGTTTTCGTCAATCATGAGGGGGACTTGTACAGGACACGGCTGACGCATTCGCTCGAGGTGGCGCAGATTGCGCGCACCATAGCGCGCGCCCTGCGCCTCAACGAGGTGTTGTCCGAGGCGATTTGCCTCGCGCATGATCTGGGACATACGCCGTTCGGGCATGCCGGACAGGATGCATTGAACGAATGCATGATTGATTTCGGCGGCTTCGAGCACAACCTGCAGTCCCTGCGGGTGGTGGATGAGCTCGAGGAGCACTACGCGGACTTCGACGGCTTGAACTTGAGCTTTGAATGCCGCGAGGGAATTCTGAAGCATTGTTCGTACAACAATGCGGTTCTGCTCGGGGAATTGGGCGAGCGCTTCGTCAACCGTCAACAGCCTGGATTGGAGGCGCAGCTCGCAAACTTCGCCGACGAAATCGCCTACAACAATCACGATGTCGAAGACGGCATTCGGGCCGGCCTCATCACGGTGGAGCAGCTGCTGGCCGTGCCGCTGTTCCGCCGATACCACGAGGAAGTGCAGGCGAAGTACCCGGCGCTCGCGGGCCGCCGGCAGGTGTACGAGATTCTGCGGCGCATGATCAATCACCTCGCCGCCGATTTGATCGATTCTTCAGCGGCGCGTCTCGAGGCGTCCGGGGTGCGCTCGATAGCCGAAGTGAGATCGTACCCGGGGCCGCTGATCGGCTTCAGCGACGCCACTCGCGAATTGAACTACTCCCTGAAGACATTCCTGCGCGAACACGTGTACAAGCACTACAAGGTGCGGCGCATGACGGCCAAGGCGCGCCGCGTCGTACGCGAGCTTTTCGACGCGTTTTTCAACGACGCCGCCTTGATGCCGGACGAGCACGAAGCGGCGGGTTCGCGGCTGGAATTGGTGCAGGGCCCGGCGGGACGCGCGCGCGCGGTGGCGGACTACATTGCGGGAATGACCGATCGCTATGCGATTCTCGAACATCGCCGGCTGTTCGATCCGGGTGAACGGACGTGAGCGGGACACTCAAGAACGACTTGTTGCTGCGCGCCCTGCTGCGGGAACCGACGCCGCGCCGGCCGATTTGGCTGATGCGTCAGGCGGGCCGTTATCTGCCTGAGTACCGCGCAACGCGCGCGCGGGCCGGGAATAGCTTCCTGGCCATGTGCACCAATCCGGATATCGCCTGCGAAGTCACACTGCAGCCCGTCGATCGATATCCTCTGGACGCCGCCATTCTGTTCTCGGACATCCTCACGATTCCGCACGCGATGAACCTGGGGCTGGAATTCGAGGCTGGAGAGGGGCCTACATTCGCGCATCCGGTGCGCACCGGGGCGGATATAGCCAAACTCGGCGTGCCGGACCCGGGCCGGGAGCTCAGGTACGTGATCGACGCCGTGGCGCTGGTCCGTCGCGAATTGGGCGGCAGAGTACCGCTCATCGGTTTCGCAGGCAGTCCGTGGACCGTGGCGACCTACATGGTGGAAGGGGGCGGCAGCAAGACCTTCGGTCAGATCAAGCGAATGATGTACGAGGCGCCGCGAGATCTTCATCGGCTGCTCGAAGTGCTGGCCAAGGCCACCATCCTGTACCTGAATGCGCAGATTGCCGCCGGGGCGCAGGCGGTGATGCTGTTCGACACTTGGGGCGGCGTGCTCACGCCGGCGCAATACGAGGAGTTCTCCCTGCGCTACATGGCCGAGGTGATCGACGCACTGACTCGCAACGCGGCGGGCCGCCGGGTACCCAACATCGTATTCACCAAGGGCGGCGGCGCCTGGGTCAAGAAAATCGCCGCCATCGGCTGCGATGCCGTCGGCATCGATTGGACGACGGATCTCGCGGCCGCGCGGCAAGCGGTCGATGGCCGCGTGGCCCTGCAGGGGAATCTGGATCCGGCGGCTCTATTCGCGTCACCGGAGATATTGCGGGCGGAGACTCTGCGTGTGCTCGCGAGCTACGGTGAAGGCGCCGGGCATGTGTTCAATTTAGGTCACGGAATTACGCCCGACGTCGATCCGGAGCGCGTCGCGGTGCTGGTCGATACCGTACAGAGCTACGCCGTCGGGTAGCACTTCGGTCCGGAGCGGTTCGCGCACGGCCTGGGGGGATAGGCAGCCGGAAGGCAACGTAAGAACACAGTTGCCTTCCGGCTGCCTATCCCCCCACGCCGTTATGTCGGACCGCTCGACGGTTCGAGCACTCGCCGGGCGGGGGAAGGAGCTGCAAGGCAACTGCTCCGCTCCCCCGTTGCCTTGCAGCTCCTTCCCCCGCCCGGTGAGTGCTAGCCCAACAGATGAGCAAAGTAGCTGTTGCGCAGCCGGTTGAGCGGGTCCGTCCGTTGACGCAGCGCCCGAAACAGCTTGATGCGTTCGCCGAAAGATTTCGCCACGTGTTCGGGCTGCAAGGCGCGCGTCTGATTGAACGTGGGCGTACCGCCGTTCGCCGACGCAAAATCATTGAAGTCGATCAAGAAGTCATCCCAGCCCGCATCGCCGGTGGACGAAGGCTCGAGAGTGAACATCGGGCCTGAATAACTGGCGCTGAACAAGGAACCGCGGTCTTGATGCAGCCGGATGTTCCTTGTAGTATGACTTGCAGAACGTAAAATATTCCGACAGCACCTTGGGGAAATTGCCTTGAGGGAAGGCCCAGAGACTGTAGGTATGGCGCGCCTTCCATGCTTCGTTCGGCATGTCGCGCATCCACTCATGCGCATACATAGCCACTCCGCGGGTGCTCCGATGATCGAGCGTCGCACGCAGCGCCTTCTGCATCACTGCGCGAAGTCCCGGCGCTGCCAGCACGCTGCCCACGGTCGAGCCGAAAGCCGGCAACACATTGCGCATCACGGAATTGCGGATCTGCCAAATCCCGGAGCGGCTCAAGGAGGCCGATTCGTCGAGCGTGCGGCGCTCAACCGTGATTCGATCGTTGAACGGCGAGATGTGCAGCCGCAATGCACCCGGCGCGTTGACGATCGGACCGAACCGCGCCGTGAATTCCTTGATCGACAGCACCTGATAATCGATCTTGACCGGCGTCAGCGGCCGCACGCGAAGGACGACCTCGTGCACGACACCCAGCAAACCGAAGCTCGAGCGCAGCACGCGCATCAGGTCGCGCTCCCGCTCGGTGACGGTCATTTGCCTGCCTTGCGGGGTGATCAACTTCAATTCCGTGACGCAGGAGGACAGTTGCGCGACGCCCGCGCCGTACGAAGCCTGGGGTAGGGTGGTGACGGCTACGGCCCCGAGGGAAATCTGGCCCATTTCGGGGGTCAGCGGCAACTCGAGGCCGCGCTCGGCGAGCGCGCGCACCAGGGTACCCACGCGTACGCCGGCCTGGGCCCGCACCGTGGTCTCGCCGAATTCGAGGATTTTGTCGAGCGTACCGGTATCGACGGTGGTACCGCCGTCTCCGCCCACGCAGCGCGTCTGCGAATAATCGGCGCCCACCATTCGAATGGGGGTGGGATAGCTCTTCGTTTTGGCCAGGACGGCCGGAAGGTCTTCGAAGCGCTTCAGCTTGAGGACGATCCGTGGCCGGCGATAAATGCCCGATGAGTCCGCCCCGGGCGAACGAGTGACCTTACTTACCATATGCTTCCCCCCGGAAGAATAAAGTGACGCTGAAATTCCGCTGGCTGTCGGGGGGCACAAAACCGAGAGGTTTTCGGATTGTGCGATGCACGAAGGTTACTGGCGACCCCGCTATCGTCAGGCTTCTCTCTAGAAGCCCCTTAGACCGGTGGTTTTGCGTCCCCACCTTTCGGCGGGTTTGCCCTTAAACAGCATCTCTACTATGCGATGGATGGAGCGCTTCTGTAAAGCGGTTTTTTAACCCATGAGGAGCAGGGTTTCGGCGTGTTCGACGGCTTCCGGGGTGCCGCACACCACGACCACGTCCCCTTCCTTGAACAAGGTATCAGGGGCGGGTTCGCGTCCGACGATGCCGTCCCGGCGCACCGCGCTCACCGAGGCGCTCGATCTGTGCAGTTCTTCGCGAAAGGCGTGACTCGAATCGAGGTGCTCGGCATCGGCGGCGCGGAAGTACTGGCGCAACATCCCGTAGCGATGGCTGCGAATGCCGTTGACGGTCCGAATCACGCGCGGCACGGGCAACTTCAGCAGCAACAACAAATGCGACAGCAACATGAGGCTGGCCTCGAAGGTTTCCGGCACCACTTCCGTCGCTCCCGCCGCCTGCAGCGCCTCGAGTTTGGTGTCGTCCTGGGTGCGCACCAGGATCGGCACGTCATCGCGCAATTCGCGGACCGCCCGCAGAATGCGCAAGGCCACTTCAGGGTTCGCAAAAGTGATCACCACGCAGCTTGCATGCGCGACCCCGACATTCTCCAGCACCTTGACCTGGCCGGCATCTCCGTAAATGACCGGATCGCCGGCTTGCCGGCCGAGGCGAATCCGGTAGGCGTCGAGCTCGAGGGCAATGTACTCGAAGCCGGTCTTTTCGAGCACGCGCGCGATATTCTGGCCGACGCGGCCGAAACCGCAGATGACGACATGATCGCGCTCGGCGACGGCCAGGGTTGCCTGAGTTTCGCGCATCGCCTCGCTGTGCGGAGGGCCGGACTCGCCGAGCAAGGCACGCGTAATTCGCCGATTGTGCCGTATGAGGAAGGGCGAGAGGACCATGCTGAGAACGGTGGCGGCCAGCAGCGGCTGCACGACCGCCGGATCGAGCAATTCGCGCCTCAACAACAGGGTCAACAGCGCAAATCCGAACTCCCCGCCCTGGCCCACCACCACGCCGGTGCGCAAGGATTTGAACCAGCTCTTCGTCGCGGGTTTGGCGGCGACGGTGACCACCGCCACCTTGAGCAGCAACACGCCGACGAGAGTTGCCGCGACCTGTGGAAAATGCCGCACCAGCAGCCCGACATCGAGCAGCATGCCGACGGTGATGAAGAAGAGGCCGAGCAGCACCTCACGATAGGAACGGATCGTCGCCTCGATCTGGTGGCGGAATTCGGTCTCCGCGAGCATCATGCCGGCGAGAAAGGCGCCGAGCGCGAGCGACAGGCCCACCGCGTGAGTAGCCCAGGCGGACGCCAGCACCGCGAGCAAGACGGCGAGCGAAAACAACTCGGCAGAGCGCACCGAGGCGATGACGAGGAACAGCGGCCGCAGCAGCCAGCGTCCGGCGGCAAGAACCAAGAGCAAGGCGAGCACCGCGATGCCGATGGCGCCGGCGATGTGCCTGGCATCGGCGACCCCCCCGGCGCCGGTCAGCACCGATACCAGGGCGAGAAACAGCGGAAAGCTCAGGTCCTGAAACAGACAAATCGCCACGGCCAGGCGTCCGTGAGTCCGGTTGTTCTCCGACTGCTCGGTGAGCTGCGAAATGATGATGGCGGTCGACGACATGGCCACGGCGCCGCCGATCACCACGGCCACCGCCGGCACGACATCGAAGAAGAGGGTTGAGCCGGTTGCCACGATGCCCGCGGTGATCAGCACCTGTGCGCCGCCGACGCCGAGCACTTCCCAGCGCATCGCCACCAAACGGGGCAGGGAAAATTCCAGACCCAGAGTGAATACCAGGAATACCACTCCGAAGTCCGCCAGCAGCTGCGTAGTCTCGTTGTCGACCGCGAGGGCGAAAGCATGCGGACCGAGGAGCATCCCCACCGCGAGATATCCCAGTATCGCCGGCAGCTTCAGCTTGCGCACGCCCGCGACCACGCACACCGAAGCGGCGAGCAGGATCAGGATTTGCAACAGCGGATCGTTATGCATCGCGTCCTCGAAATGAACAGAGCGGCGCCGCTGCCTGCTAGCATATGGCGATGAGTCCAAGTATGACCGTCCTTAAGCTCGAAGGAGAAGGCGACGATTGGCGGTTGCGGCTCGACGGCGATTGGTCGCTGGCGGCGATGGCGCAAATCGAGACGCAGCTGCGCGCCCTGCCCGGCCGGCTGCACGGCACGCTGAACTGCGACTGGTCGCGGGCCGAGGACCCGGGAATCGGTCCGGCATGGGCTTTGCTGACGCGGCTGGACGGCATCGGCGCCCAGCACTTCGACGTTCGCCACACCGGGGATCCGCCGCACTTTTTGGAGCTGCTGCAGAAACTTAGGGACTACGCCCAAGCCGCGCCGGCGGCGCCCGAAGCCGCGCCGAGTCTGGAACGTTCCGTCAGCGAAGTGGGGCGGTGGGCGGTGCTCCAGGGCGCCGAAGGGCGCGCCGTGATCGGATTCTTCGGCCGTCTGGTCACGGTTCTCCGGGAGTCCTTCTCCCGGCCGCGGGCGCTGCGCCCGTCGTCGCTGGCGCGGCACATCTATGAGACCGGCATCACCGCCATCCCCATCGTGTCGCTCATCGCCTTTCTGATCAGCGTGATCGTGGCGTACCTGGGAGCGCAGCAGCTGGGCAAGTTCGGCGCGGACATTTTCGTCGTGGATCTCGTGACCATTTCCGTGCTGCGGGAAATGGGGGTGCTGCTGACGGCCATCATCGTCGCCGGACGTTCCGGAAGCGCTTTTGCGGCCGAAATCGGCGTGATGCAGCTCAACGAGGAAACCGACGCGCTGCGCGCCATGGGCATGAATCCGATCGAGCTCCTGGTAGTGCCCCGGCTGCTCGCCCTCGTCATCGCTCTGCCTTTGTTGACGGTGATTGCGGATGCCATGGGGCTGGCCGGCGGCGGACTCCTGTCGCTGCTGAATTTGCACATCCCCTTGCCGCAATTCATCAGCCGCCTGCGCGAATCGCTGTCGCCGACGACCTTTTGGGCGGGCATGGTCAAGGCGCCGGTGTTCGCGGTGCTGATTGCCATGGTGGGCACTTACCGCGGAATGCAGGTGCGCGAATCCGCCCGCGAACTCGGGCGCTTGACCACGGTCGCCGTGGTGCAATCCATCTTCATGGTCATTCTGGCCGACGCGCTCTTCGCGGTCTTGTTCGTGCAGATAGACTTCTGATGCCGGAACCAGCCGCAACTTCCGTCGTTCGCGTACACGGTCTCGTCAGCCGCTTCGGCGCGCAGGTCGTCCACGACGGACTCGACATGGAAGTGAGATCGAACGAGATCTTCGGCGTCGTCGTCGAGCTGTACGGCAAGGACGTGCAGGAACTGGCGGCCGCCGATCGCAGCTCACTGGTCCAAAGCTACGGCGTGACGTTTCAGAACGGTGCGCTGATCAGCTCGTTGACCGTGGCGCAGAACGTTCAATTGCCGCTGCGCGAATATCATCCCATGTCCGAGGAGACCCTCGACGAACTGGCGGAATTGAATCTCGCGTTGGTGGGACTCCCGCGGGATGCCGGGACGAAGTATCCGTCGCAATTGTCCGGCGGCATGGTCAAACGCGCCGCGTTGGCGCGGGCGCTCAGCCTCGAACCCAAGCTCTTGTTTCTGGACGAGCCGACGGCCGGCCTCGATCCCATTTCCGCCGCGGCCTTCGATGAGCTACTGTTGTATCTTCATTCCCAACTGCGGCTCACCGTGGTCATGATCACCCACGATTTGGATACCTTGTTCAGAACTTGCAATCGGGTCGGGGTCATCGTCGACGGACGCATGATCACCGATACCTTGGAGGGAATGCTGCAGAATCAGAACGCGTGGATACACGAGTATTTTCATGGGCCGCGGGCGCGCGCCGCCGAAAAGGGTGCGCATGGATAGGGACGCGAACTACGTGGCCGTCGGCGCCTTCGTGCTGCTGGTCATCGCCATGGCGGTGTCCTTCGTGTTGTGGTACACGAATCTGCAGGACAAACACATCTATCTGCGCTATGAGATCTACTTTCCGGGCACCGTCAGCGGACTCACCCCGGGCAGCCCGGTGCGCTACCTCGGGGTCGACGTGGGCAAGGTGGCGCGCATCTTGATCGATCCGCAACAACACAACCGCGTGCTCGTCATCGCCGATATCGAAGCCACTGCTCCGATCGATGGGCGCACTCGGGCTTCCTTGAGTCTGCAGGGCATCACCGGCCTTCTGTACATCGATTTGAAGCAGTACGGCAAGTCCACGGTGCCGGGCGTGCTTGCAGACGGTCTGCATTATCCCGTCATTCCCTCGGTGCCGTCGGACTTCGACGTATTGTTGAGCAACCTGCCCGCACTGACCACGAATCTCGTGGAGCTGGTGGACCGGGTCAATCAGGTATTCAGCGACGAGAACGTGCGTTCCTTCAAGGCGACGCTCGACAATGCGCGGCTCGCCAGCGACCGGCTGCCCGGCACGCTGCGCGAGGTGCAGGGATTGGTGGCGGACGCGCGGAGCACCTTCCAGGAAGTGAAGGGGGCGGCCGTCGACCTGCGGGCAATCGAGGCGCAAGCCGCACCCGATCTGGAATCCACCCTCGCCAACATGCGGCGCGTCGCGGACAACCTGGCGAAGACCTCGGATCTTTTGGAGCACTTCGTGGCGGACAACGAGCCCGTCGTCACGCGGTTCACGCATCAGAGTCTGCCCGAGTTCGAGCAGCTGCTGCGCGAAAGCCGCCAGGCGGCGCGCGATTTTCGCGACCTGTCGCGCAGCCTGAAGCAAAATCCCTCGCAGCTCATCTATGAGCCGAACTACCGCGGCGTCGAGGTGGCGAAGTGATTCGTTTGGCCGGGCGGGCGGGCCTTCTTGCGGCCATTTGCCTCGCGGCCTGCACGGGCTCGCTGTTCCAAAGCAAGGTTAAGCCGCCCACCGTCTATTGGCTGTCGGCCGGCGCGGAATCGCCGGCCCGCGGCGCGCCGGCCGCGGACCCGCCCGCCACCGGTACGCCGGCCGCCGCCATTCCCGTCGATCTCGCGATTCTCAAGCTCAGAATGCGGCCCGGACTCGAATCCGACCGCATCGCCGTGCTGTATCCGGACCGCCATCTGGATTATTTTGCCGACGCGCGCTGGAGCGGACCGCTCGGCGAAGTGCTCGAGGACCTCGCGGTGCAAGAATTTCGCTCGCACGCCAACTTACGCAGCGTGAGGGGCGATGCGTCGGTATTCGGGAGCGCCTACTGGCTCGAGATCGAGGTCGCGGATTTTCAAGCGGAATATACGTCCGCGGCGACGGCTCCCACGGTGCACGTGCATCTGCTGGCCCGCCTCGGTGGTTCAGGCGATCGGCGCATTCTCGGACAGTTCATGGCGAATGCGCAGCAGCCGGCCGCCGAGAATCGATTGACCGCGATCGTCGACGCCTTTGCGCACGCGGCGGATGCGGCACTGACGGAGATCGCGGCCCATGCCGACGAAGCCCTCGCCAAGACTTCAGAAGCTCGATAGGCCGGTGGCCTCCGCGAACCGATAGCGCCAATAGGAGGCCGGCGATGGATGCTCAAAATCCGCCCCGGCAGCGGCGTTGGACCAAAGCTTGCTGAAATATTCGGTGACCGCGCGCGCCGGTGCGGCCCGCGCGGGCATGCGAAGTTCGACGCTTGATTCGAGATTCAGATCGCCGAGATTGCGGCGGGTG
>WNFK01010550.1_pt1 | contig 13835 bp, 14 predicted proteins | sample 5400281 | NCBI WGS metagenome assembly WNFK01 (sample SAMN13153350, study PRJNA577476) | soil metagenome | isolation source: 20 cm soil on Douglas fir-dominated hillslope | place: USA:California | collected 2013-09-17 | reverse complement strand
ATACCGGGCCAGACCAGCGCGACCAAGAAGAAGCCGCGGGCCGTGCGCGGGGCAACCCTTGCAATGAATGCGCGGGCTTTGCTAGTCTCGACGCGAGGTTTCCTTGAGTCCACGCACCGCCAGCCGCGCCCCCACCCTCGTGGCCGCCGTCCGCGAGTTCGTGGAGCGGGACGTGATGCCCGCGGCCCCCGCCCTCGAGCACGCCGACCGGTATCCGCACGAGCTGGTGGATCGCATGAAGCGGCTCGGCCTCTTCGGGGCCCTCGTGCCCACCGCCTACGGCGGCCTCGGCCTCGACATCACGACCTACGCCCGGATCATCGAGGAGCTCTGCCGGGGCTTCATGTCCCTCGCCGGCGTCATCAACAGCCACACCATGGCCGCGCTCATCGTGCTCGACCACGGCACCGAGGAGCAGCGGCTCCGCCTGCTCCCGCGCTTCGCGAGCGGGCAGGCCCGCGGCGGCCTCTGCCTCACCGAGCCCCACGCCGGCTCGGACGTGCAGGCGATCCGCACGGTGGCCCGCCGCGAGGGCGACCGCTACCTGCTGTCCGGCTCCAAGATGTTCGTGACCAACGGCCGCGAGGGCAATACCTTCGCGCTGCTCGCTCTGACCGATCCCGCCGAGTCTCCCCGCCACCGCGGCATGTCCTGCTTCATCGTCGAGAAGGGCGCCCCCGGCCTCGAGGTGGTGAAGTCGATCGCCAAGCTCGGCTACAAGGGCGTGGACACCGCGGAGCTGGTCTTCGACGGCTTCCCCTGCCCGGTCGCGAACCTGGTGGGCGGCGTGGAGGGCCGCGGCTTCAAGCACGTCATGTCCGGGCTGGAGGCCGGGCGGATCAACATCGCGGCGCGCGCGGTGGGGGTCGCCCAGGCCGGCCTCGACGAGGCGGTGCGCGCCGCCCGCGCCCTGCCGGAGCCGCCCGCCGCGCTCGCGGACATCGCCACGCGCGTGGAGTCGGCCCGGCTCGTCACCTACTGGGCCGCCGCCATGAAGGACCGCGGCGACCGGTGCGATCTCGAGGCGGGCATGGCCAAGCTCCACGCGTCCGAGGCGGCCCAGGCGGTCGCGGTGGAGGCCATGAAGATCCAGGGGGTGCGTGCCCAGCTCGCGTCCGGCCTGGTGGAGCGGCTCTACCGCGACGCTCCGCTCATGATCATCGGCGAGGGCACCAACGAGATCCAGCGGCTCATCATCTGCCGCAACCTGCTCGAGCGGTATGGGGAGCGGACCGGCGCGCTGACCTCGCGCGACGAGCTCCCGGCGGAGCAGAAGCAGCTCGTGCTCGCGGTGCGCCAGGCCGTCGAGAAGGACGTCGTCCCGGTGGCCGCCGAGCAGGACCAGGGCCGCCGCGATCCCGACGCCCTGGTCGCGCAGCTCGCCGGGCTCGGCATCTTCGGCGCGCTGGCCGACGTCGAGCACGGTGGCCTCGGCTTGCCGCTCGCGACCGCCGCCATGATCGTGGAGGAAGTGGCGCGCGGCTCGGCGGCGCTCGCCGTCTGGCTCTCCGCCCAGCTCGCGGCCACGCTCGCGGTCGCGCGCAGCCTCTCGCGGGAGACGCGCGAGCGGCTGCTGCCGCCGATGACGCGGGGCGAGCGCTGGACCGCGCCGGTGGCCGGCGCCTCCATCGGGGCGCGGCGCGCGGGCGCGGACTGGGTCCTGACCGGATCCGCGCCGGTCGTCCCGAACGCGGGCCGGGCCAAGCTCTTCCTGGTCAACGCCGCGCTGGAGAACGGGGGCGCCCGCTGCTTCGCGGTCGAGGCGGGGCGGGCGGGCCTGACGGTGGGCCTGGCCTCCGACACCGTCGGTCTTCGCGGCCTGGGCGCCGCGGACGTGGTCCTGGTCGGCGTCCGGCTCGGCGCGGCGGCGACCCTCCGGGAAGGCGGCGAGATCCTGCTCGAGGCCGTGACCAATGTCGGCGCCGCCGCCACCGCGGTGGGCCTGGCCCAGGCCGCCTTCGAGGCCGCGCTGCGCTACTCGCAGCAGCGGTCCACCTTCGGCAAGCCGATCTGCCAGCACCAGGCGGTGCAGCTCAAGCTGGCCGACATGGCGACCGCGATCACCGCGGCGCGGCTCCTGACCGGGCGCGCGGCGGAGCGCCTCGACGCCGACGCGCGCGACGACACCGGCGCCGCGATGGCGCGGCTCGCCGCGGGCGAGACCGCCTACATGGTGACGCTCGAGGCCATGCGCATCCACGGCGGCTACGGCTACACGAGCGAGTTCCCGGTGGAGCGCTATTACCGCGACGCGGCCGCCCTGCTACTGGGGCCCCGCGACCAGGCGGGCGAGCGGCGCCGGATCGCGGCGCGCCGGCTCGAGGCGTCCGCGCCGTGAGCTACGGCCGCTACTACGAGGAGTTCTCGGTCGGCCAGGCCTTCGCCCACTGGCCCGGCCGCACCATCACCGAGGCGGACTGCACGTGGTTCGCCCTGCTGACCATGAACCAGCATCCGCTCCACTCCGACGCCCACTACGCGCAGACCCACACCCAGCACAAGCAGCGCGTGGTGATGGGCCCCCTCGTCTACAGCGTGGTGATCGGCATGACGGTGGCCGACATCTCGGGACGGGCCATCGCCAACCTCGAGGTGAACGAGCTCAAGCACGAGAAGCCCACCTTCATCGGCGACACCCTCTACGCGAAGAGCCAGGTGCTCGCGCTGCGGGAGTCGAGCCAGGGCGACCGCGGCATCGTCACGGTGGCCACCCAGGGGGTCAACCAGCGCGGCGAGACCGTGTGCTCGTATACCCGGAAAGTACTCGTTCCGAAGAAGAGCCACTCGACGCTCGGCGAGGGGCGGCTCCCCTACTGAGATGACGCGCCCTCCGCTCGACGGGCTCCGCATCCTGGCCGTGTCCCAGTTCGGGGCCGGGCCCTTCGGCACCCAGATGCTGGCGGACCTGGGCGCGGACATCATCAAGATCGAGGATCCGGGGGTGGGCGGCGACAGCGCCCGCTACGTGCCGCCGTTCCAGGGCGAGGCCGACTCGCCCTACTTCCAGTCCTTCAACCGCGGCAAGCGCTCGGTGGCGCTCAACCTGCGGCACCCGGACGGGCAGGGCGTCTTCCACGACCTCGTGCGGGTGTCGGACGCGGTCTTCAACAACGCGCGCGGCGACCTGCCCGACAAGCTCGGGCTGACCTACGACACGCTGAAGGAGATCAATCCGCGCGTGGTCTGCTGCTCGCTCACCGGGTACGGGCGCACCGGCCCGCGCGCGGCCGAGCCCGCCTTCGACTATCTGGTCCAGGGCTACGCGGGCTACATGGCGGTGACCGGCGAGCCCGACGGCCCCCCGGGCAAGTGCGGCGTCTCGGTCATCGACTTCGCGGGCGGCTACGCCGCGATGGTCGGGCTCATGGTGGGGCTCTTCGACGCCCAGCGCACCGGGGTGGGTCGGGACGTGGACATCTCGCTCCTCGACACCGCGGTGAGCATGCTGTCCTACTTCGCGGTGTGGACGCTCAACCGCGACTGGATCGCCGAGCGCACCCCCAGCTCGGCGCACCAGACCATCGTACCCGCCCAGAACTTCCCCACCCGCGACGGCTGGATCGTGATCTTCTGCAACAAGGACAAGTTCTGGCGCGACCTGGTGGAGACCCTGGGCGCTCCGGAGCTGGCCGAGGACGCGCGCTTCCGCACCTTCGCCGACCGGTTCGCGCACAAGGACGCACTGATCCCGGTGCTCCAGGCCCGTTTCGCCACCCGCACCACCGAGGAGTGGCTCGAGCGTCTCCGCGGCCGCGTGCCGGCGCGCGATATGATCGTGGAGGTGGAGCACCCGGAGTTCGGGCCCCTGAAGGAGGTGCGCAGCCCCGTCCGCACCGAGGGCGAGATCCGCCACCCCGCGCGGGCCCCGAAGCTCGGCGAGCACACCGACCGGATCCTCCGCGAGATCCTGAGCTACAGCGACGGCACCATCACCCGCCTGCGCGAAGCCGGAGTAATCGGATAGGTGACGCCGTGGCCGGGCGAGGTGAGCCGAAGGCGAGCCGAGCGAATCTGGAAATCGAGCCGAGCGGATAAATAATGAAGTCCCGGTTGGAAGCTGAAAGATCCCGTCTCCACGCCGAGAGGTTCCGTCTGCAAGCAGAAACGACCGAAACCCCGCAGGTCGACGAGCTCGACGCGACCGACGTCCAGGTCGCGCCCCCCTGGATGACCGTGCTCCACAACTGCGACTGTCACACCTTCGAGGAAGTGGTGACGCAGCTGATGAAGGCGATCGCCTGCTCGGAGGAGCGCGGCTGGGAGCTCGCGTGGCAGGTGCACAACACCGGCAAGGCGGTGGTGAAGGTCGGGGCCGAGACCGAGTGCGTCCGGGTCGGCAACGTGCTCGCGTCGATCGGCCTCGTCGTCACCGTGACCCAGTCCTGAGCGCGGCCACGATCGCGTCCACGTCGTAGACGCAGCCGCCCCAGGCCCCACCCCCCGCGTGCTGCAGCGCGGCCCAGAGCCGCGTGTCGTCCGGAAGACCCGGGTCGGGCGCCAGGTCGGGCCGCGGGCCCCGCGCGGCGAGGACCCGCGCGCCCTCCTCGGCGCTGAACGTCCGGCCCTCCGCGCCGACGAGGTCCACGCTGCCCTCGAGCCGCAGCCGATCCACGACGATCTGCACGACATCACCCTCGCGCAGGCGCCCGATGGGCCCGCCGGCCAGCGCCTCGGGCCCGACGTGGCCGATGCACGCCCCGGTGGAGACGCCGGAGAAGCGCGCGTCGGTGAGCACCGCGACCTGCTTACCCCAGGACAGGTGCTTGAGGGCGGAGGTGATCTGGTAGATCTCCTCCATCCCCGCCCCGAGCGGCCCGCGGCAGATCAGCACGAGCACGTCGCCCGGCTTGATGCGCTCTGGCCCGGTGCTCTTGATGGCCGCGATCGCCCCCCGCTCGGTGGTATACACGCGGGCGGGGCCGATCTTGCGATAGACACCGTCGGAATCCACGACCGTCGGATCGATGGCGGTGCTCTTGATCACCGCGCCCTCCGGGGCCAGGTTGCCGCGCGGGAACGTCACCGTGCTCGTGAGGCCCCGGGCGCGCGCGCGCTCCGGGTCCATGATGACGTCGTCCGGGTCCACGCCGTCCTGCCGCATCAGACGCTCGCGCAGCGCGGTGCGCCGCGCGGAGCCCTCCCACCAGTCGAGCGCCCGGCCGAGGGGCTCGCCGGTCACGGTCAGGCAGCGCTCGTCGAGCAGGCCCCCGCGGCGGAGGTGCAGCATCACCTCGGGCACGCCGCCGGCCAGGAACACGCGCACCGTCGGATGATTCCGGGGGCCGTTCGGCAGCACGTCCACCAGGCGCGGCACCCGCCGGTTGACGTCGATCCAGTCCTGCACGACGGGACGCCGAAGGCCGGCGGCGTGCGCGACCGCGGTGAGGTGCAGCAGGAGATTCGTCGAGCCGCCGACCGCCGCGTGCACCATCATGGCGTTCCGCACGGAGGCGTCGGTGACGATGTCGCGCGTGGCGAGCCCCCGCGCGGCGAGCGAGGTGAGCGCGCGGGCCGAGCGCCGGGCCATGTCGAGCCAGATCGGCTGCCCGGAGGGCGCGAGCGCGGTGTGCGGCAGCGAGAGCCCGAGCGCTTCGCCGACGACCTGGGACGTGGCCGCGGTCCCGAGGAACTGGCAGCCGCCCCCGGGCGAGCCGCAGGCCCGGCAGCCGAGGTCGGCCGCCCGCTCCAGCGTGAGCTCGCCGTGCGCGAAGCGGGCCCCGATGGACTGCACGGTGCCCGCGTCCTCTCCCTCGGTGGGCGGCAGGGTCACGCCGCCCGGCACCAGCACGCAGGGCAGATCGCGCAGGGCGACCAGCGCCATCATCATCGCGGGCAGCCCCTTGTCGCAGGTGGCCACGCCGAGCACGCCCCGGCGCGTGGGGAGCGAGCGGGCCAGCCGCCGCAGCACCACCGCCGCGTCGTTGCGGTAGGCGAGGCTGTCCATCATGCCGGGGGTGCCCTGGGTGCGCCCGTCGCAGGGATCCGAGCAGAAGCCGGCGAACGGCAGGCCGCCGAGCGCGGCCAGCTCCTGGGCGGCCGCCTGCATGAGCAGCCCGATCTCCCAGTGACCGGTGTGGTAGCCGAGGGCGATCGGCTTGCCGTCGGACGCGCGGATGCCGCCCTGGGTGGAGAGCATGAGGAACTGCGGCCGGCCGAGCTCGCGCGGATCCCAGCCCATGCCCGCGTTCTGGGTGAGCCCGAAGATGTCGCCGCTGGGGCTCTCGAGCAGCATCTCCGCGGTGAGCGGGAGCTGCCCCTGCGGGCCCGCGCCGGTGGTCTGGATCTCCCAGACGGACGGGTCGGAGTGGACGATCTCGTCGAAGCCGGTCACGGCGGTCCTTGATGCCATTGCGCTCCCCATTTTGGTCCTCGCGGGTCCTTATTTGGGCCTACTGTTCCACGCCCGGCTCCTGGGGTCCATCGATAATTCAATCACTTCCGGCACACGGAGTCTGGCACCGGAGTTGCTCCCTCCAGGAGCCATGCTGAAGCGACTCGGGCGCCGCCTGCTGGAGCTGATCGATAGCGTGCCGCTCGGCTGGCTGGCGCCCGCGCGGCAGCCGATCCCCGTCCGGATTCCCCGATTCCGCAATCCGTACGCGCGCTAGGGACACCGCCATGAGCCCCGGAGGCCACCTCGTCACCACCACGCTCGCCTGCGCGGCCGTCTACGCGGGCACCGAGAGCTTCGCGCTCACTGCGGGCCTCGCGGCGGGCGGCTTCCTGATCGACGTCGACCACGCCGTCGACTACGTGCTCTTCGAGCGGCAGCGCGACCTCCGTCCCGGCAGCTTCCTCCGCTACTACCTGGGCGGAAAGGTGCAGCGGGTCGTCCTCCTCCTGCACTCCTACGAGCTGCTGGTGCTGCTGGCCGCGATCGCGTGGCTCACGCGCGTCGAATGGCTCTGGGGATGGGTCTTCGGGATGCTGCTGCACCTGCCGCTCGACATCATCTTCAACGGGAAGTTCGCCTCGGGCGGCCTCGTCCACTTCTACAGCTTCATCGTGCGGGCCCGCGCCGGATTCCGCGCCGACCGCTTCATGGATCGCCCGGTCCGGGCGGCCACCGAAAGTTTCTGGGGCGGGTTCTTCCGGGGGGGCCAGGTCGCGGACGGTGCGTCGAAGGATCCGGCCGGCCACCCGGAGCCGCCCGTGTCCGAGCCGGCCCGCGGCTAGTTCCGGGCGGGCGGCTCGCTCAGCAGCATCCAGTCGTCGATCCCGTCCACCGTCGGCGCCGCCTTGTTCGGCGTCGTCAGGGTTCGGCCCTTGCTCGGCGAGAACAAGACGAACTCGACGATCTCGCCGGGGCCCACCTCGGCCTGGTCGGCGATCTCGGGCCCACTCGTCCCGGTCTCGCGGCGCTCGGCCTTGCGCGCCTTCTTGGCCTCCAGCTTGGCCTTGCGCTGGTCTTCCTTGCGGTGACGGTCGCCGCGGTACATGCCCGGGTTTGGCATCGGCTCTCTCCCCGTACCGTTTACTGCCTTAAGACATCATGTATTCGTTCGGCTCGCCTTCGGCTTCACCTCACCCTGCTACTTCCTCAAAACATCATCTATTCGTTCGGCTCGCCTTCGGCTTCACCTCACCCTGCTACTTCCTCAAAGCATCATCTATTCGTTCGGCTCGCCTTCGGCTTCACCTCACCCTACATGACCGGCCCGATGATCCAGGGCGCGAACTCTTCCTCGCCGACTCCCGACAGCTCGCTCTTGCTGCGCTTGCCCGACGCCACCGCCACGATCTCCTCGAAGATCTGCCGGCCCACCTCGGGCAGCGGGATGCCCTCGAGGATCACCCCGCAGTTGATGTCCATGTCCTCCGACATGTGCCGGTACATGAGGCTGTTGGTGGCGAGCTTGATCGAGGGCACCGGCTTGCAGCCGAACACCGACCCGCGGCCGGTGGTGAAGCAGATCATGTTGCAGCCGCCCGCCACGAGCCCGGTGATGGAGACCGGATCGTGCCCCGGGGTGTCCATGAAGACGAAGCCGCGCGTGGTGATCGGCTCGCCGTACTGGAAGACGTCCATCATCGGGGTCGTCCCGCCCTTGGTGACGCCGCCCAGCGACTTCTCGTAGACGGTGGTGATGCCGCCCGCCTTGTTGCCGGGGGCGGGATTGTTGTCCATCGCCTCGATCCCGCGGCAGTACCACTCCCACCACTTGTAGCGATCGATCAGCTTCTTGGCCACGCCCTCGTTGATCGCGCGGCGGATCAGCAGGTGCTCGGCCCCGTAGATCTCCGGCGTCTCCGCGAGCACCCCGGTGCCGCCGTAGCGCACCAGCTCGTCCACCGCCCAGCCGAGCGCGGGGTTGGCGGTGATGCCGGAGGCGCCGTCGGAGCCGCCGCAGTTGGTGGCGAGCGTGAGCTCCGACACCGGCTGCTTGCTCCGCTTCATCGCGTTGGCGAGCGGAAGCAGCTTGGCCACCTCGCGCACCGCGGTCTCGACCGTCTTGCGGATGCCGCCCGCCTCCTGGATGTTGACCACGAAGGGCTTGCGCTCGGGATGCCCGGGCGCCGCCATGCGCTGCCGGTCCACCATGACCGCGGCCTGGTTCACCTCGCAGCCGAGCCCGATCAGGATGTAGGCGGCGATGTTGGGGTGCTTGGCGTAGCCGGCCAGCACCCGCTGCAGCGCCATGTGGTCCTCGCCGAAGAGCTTGGTGCCGCACCCCGACTTGTGGGTGATGGCCAGCACCCCGTCGATGTTCGGGTAGTCCTTCTGCACGTCGCGGAACCGGTCCTTGACGAACTGGCTCACGCTCGCCGAGCAGTTGACCCCGGAGATCACCGCCACGTAGTTGCGCGTACCGACCCGGCCGTCGTCCCGGAGATAGCCGTCGAAGTAGCGCATCTCGGCGGGCGGGTAGAAGGCCACCGGCTGCACGTCGGTGCCGACCTCGTACTCCTGGTGCCGGTCGCCCACCGCGACGTTCTGGGTGTGCACGTGATCGCCGACTTCGATGTCGGCGGTGGCGAAGCCGATGGGCTGGCCGTAGCGTCGCACCGCCTCACCGGTCCGGCGCGCCCGCCGCGCCACCTTGTGGCCGGGCTTGATGTCCTGCCGCACCTCGATGCGGCCGCCCGCGTCCTCGAGGACGGTGCCCGTCGGGAGCTCCTTCTTGGCGATGGCCACGTCGTCCTCGGGCTTCAGCACGATCGCCACGTCCGTGATCGGGTAGGTCGCCATGTCTGGGCTCTCTTCTCCCCCCCGCGCTTGCCTTCTCCCCTCGGGGACAGAGGGCAGGGCGAGGGGCTCCCACTCTACCGTCAGCGCTCCCGCGTAGGCAAGCCGCGCGAGATTGACCGGAGGGCGGCGCGGGGACTAGACTGCCCGGGACATGTCCTTCCTCGAGCGCACCGTCCGGGTCAACGGCGTCACGCTGCACTATCTCGACTGGGGGCCCGCCGACGCCCCGCCCGTCGTCCTGCTCCACGGCATCACCGGCCACGCGCGCGTCTGGGACTACCTGGCCGAGCGCCTCGTGCCGGGCCGGCGCGTGCTCGCGCTCGATCAGCGGGGCCACGGCGACAGCGACGCCGCGCCCGACGACGACTACCGGGTGGGCACCATGGCCGACGACGTGGCCGCCTTCGCGGGGAGCCTCGGACTCGACCGCTTCGCGCTGCTCGGGCACTCCATGGGCGGGCGAATCGCGATCCAGTACGCGGCCGCCCACGCGGCGCGCCTCGAGCGCCTGATCATCGTGGACATCGGCCCCGACATCGCGCTCGCGGGCCTCCAGCGGGTCCGCGACATGATGTCGCAGTCGCCCGAGCGGATCGAGAGCGAGGAGTGGGCGGTCGAGTACCTCCGTCGCGCCAACCCGATCCAGGACGTGGAGATGCTGCGCCAGCGTGTCCACCATGGGCTCAAGCGCCTGCCCGACGGCGGGCTCACCTGGAAGTACGCCAAGGGGCTCCGCGACATGATGCGCGCGGGCCAGCGCGACGTGGTGGATCTGTGGGAGCCGCTGGGGCGCATCCCCTGCCCGACGCTGGTCGTGCGCGGCGCGGAGAGCGACATCCTCTCCCCCGAGGTGGCCAAGACGATGACCGAGCGCCTGCCCGACGGGCGCCTGGTCGAGATTCCCGGCGCGGGCCACACCGTGCCCGCCGACCGGCCCGACGACTTCGTCGGGCACGTGCGCGCCTTCCTCGCCGCCTGAGGGCTAGCGGGCGCGGAGCTTGCGGGCGGCCTCGGCCCGCATCTTCTGCATCGCGTGGGTCTCCTGGTCGGAGTAGCGCTCCTCGGCCCACGGATCGGCGTGCATGTGGTAGCCGTTGATCTCCCAGAATCCGGGCGGGTTGACGTCGAGGAACTCGAAGCCGCGGAGCCACTTGGCGCTCTTCCAGAAGTAGAGCCGGGGCACCACCAGCCGCAGGGGGCCGCCGTGATCCGGGGTGAGATCCTGGCCGTCGTGCCGGAGGGCCAGGAGCACGTCGTCGGCGACCAGGTCCGCGAGGGGCAGGTTCGTGGTGTAGTCGGGATCGGCGTGGATCAGGACGTAGCGGGCCTCGGGCTTCACCCGCACGCGGCGCATGATCTCCCCGATGGACACGCCCTCGAAGCGATTGTCCAGGCGGGACCAGTGCGTCACGCAGTGGATGTCGCAGGTCACCTGGGCGCGCGGGAGCGCCTGGAACTCCTCCCACGTGAAGCTCACCTCTTCCTCCACGAGGCCCCAGCACCGGAACGACCACTTCCGGGGATCGAAGCGCGGGGTGAGGCCGTAGGTGAGCACCGGCCACTTCTTCGTCAGCACCTGGCCGGGCGGGGTGCGCCGGGCCAGCTCGTCGGCGATGCCGCTCATGTCGCGCTCCTCTCCGCGACGAACCGGTAGCCCTGACCGTGCGCGGTCAGGATGTGCGCGGGCCGCTCCGGGTCGTCCTCGAACTTCTGCCGCAGCCTCAGGATATGCGTGTCAACCGTCCGGGTGGTCGGAAACCGCTCGTAGCCCCACACCTCGTCCAGCAGCCGGTCGCGGGTGATCACCTCGCCCGGATGCTCCACCAGGTACCGCAGCAGGTCGAACTCCTTCCGGGTGAGCCGCACCTCGTGGCCCCCCTTGAAGGCCTGCCGCGCCCGCAGGTGCACGCGCACCGAGCCGAACGCGAACTCCTCGAACTTCTGCCGCGGGCCGGGACGGCGGAGCACCGCGCGGATGCGCGCCATCAGCTCGCGCAGGCTGAAGGGCTTGGTGACGTAGTCGTCCGCCCCCAGCTCGAGCCCCAGCACGCGGTCCACCTCCTCGCCCCGCGCGGTCAGCATGATCACCGGCACGTCGAGGCCCCGCCCGCGCAGCTCGCGGCAGAGGTCCCAGCCGCTCATGCCCGGCATCATGACGTCGAGCACGATCAGGTCCGGCGCCTCCGAGAGCGCGAGGGCCAGCCCCTTCTTGCCGTCGCCCGCGGTGACGGTCTGGTAGCCCTCGAACTGGAGGTTGTCCTCCAGCCCGCGCAGCATCTCGGGCTCGTCGTCCACGATCAGGATGCGCGGCATGTCACGTCTGTCTCGATCACCCCTCACCCTACCCTCTCCCCCGAGGGGAGAGGGAGGCCGGGGAGGTGGAGGGTGAAGCGGCTGCCCTCGCCCGGGCGCCCGTCCACCGTGACGCGGCCCCCGTGAGCCTCCACGATGTGCTTGACCAGGGCCAGGCCGACCCCGCTGCCCCGCCGCCCCTGCGTCTCGCTCCGTCCGACGCGATAGAACTTCTCGAAGATTCGCTCCCGCTCGGAGATCGGGACGCCGATGCCGTCGTCGGCCACCTCGACCGCGACCCCGGCTCCGTCCCGGCGGGCCGCCACCCGGATGTGGCGCCGGTCGCCCGAGTACTTCATGGCATTGTCCACCAGGTTGGCCAGCGCCTGCTTCATGGCGTCCCCGTCGAGCGGTATGTCCGGCAGGTCGGGCTCGACCGTCACGTCCGCCGTGAACCCCTGCTGGTGGAGCGGATGACGGAAGCTCTCGACGACCTCGTGGACGATCGGCTCCACCGGGCCCGGGGCGATCTCGTAGCGCTGGCGGCCGCTCTCGATCCGGGAGAAGTCGAGCACGTTGTCGATCAGGCGGCTCAGCCGCTCGCTCTCCCGGGTGAGCACGCCGTAGTACTCGCGGCGGCGGCGCTCGTCGGGCACCCGGTCCATCTCGAGCGTCTCCGCGAACATCCGGATCAGGGCGAGCGGCGTCTTGAGATCGTGCGAGACGTTCGCCACGAAGTCCGACTTGAGCCGGGCGATCTCCGACTCGCGGCGCACCAGGCGGTAGGTCGCCACGAGCCCGCCCGCGATCACCAACAGCAGCAGGGCCAGCGCGGCCATGAAGATCATCGCCTGGCGGCGGACCATCTCGCGCGGGGAGAGGCCGGCCGGCTGGTAGAGCGCCACCCGCCACGCGGGCAGCGCCTCCCCGAAGGGCACGGTGAGCACCGGCTCGGCGCGATCGACCGCCGGGGAGCCGAAGACGGTCCGGCCGTTGCCGTCCAGGATCGCCAGCGATCCCGGGCTCTCCGTCCCGCCCAGCGTCTTCTCGAGGACCTCGCGGTGGAGCGCCTGGTCGTCGCGCCGGAGCCCGACCAGCAACGGGCCCCGGGAGGAGCCGGGGATCACCGCGGCCAGGATCACGTGGCCGCCCACCTCCACGTGGCGCCGGCCGCCCCGGTCCCAGAAGCCCTGCGAGATCTCGGCGCGCAGCGCAGCGATCAGCTCCGCCTCGTCGCGCGTCCAGCCCACCGGATAGAGCCCCCGCCCCTGGCGATCGAGCACGTAGACCGCGTCGAAGAGCGCGTGGCGGGCCTTCCAGGCTTCCACCGCGGTGGCGCCGAAGTCCGGCGCGAGCGCGGCGACCTGCAGCGACGCGATCGCATCCTGCTCGGCCCGCACCACCGCCATCTCCACCTTCTCGGCGGCCATCGCCGCGGTGTCGCGCGCCTGCCCGCGGAGCTCCCGCTCGGCCGCGACCTCCCAGCGGCGGAGCGAGAAGTAGCCGAGCGCGGCCAGGACGAAGGCGGCGGCGAAGACCGCGCCGAAGATCAGGAGCGGGGCGGGCCGCGCCCCCACCTAGGGCTCGAGGAGGAGGCGCCGAATCAGCTGCTCCATCTCGGAATAGGCCCCCTCGCCGATGTGGGTGAAGCGAATGATGCCCTTCTTGTCCACGATGACCGCGGCCGGCCACGCCCAGTTGCGGTAGCGACGCCAGATCGCGAGGTCGTTGTCCTGCACCACCGGGTACTTCACCCCCAGCTCCTTCGTGGCCGCGGTCACCTTCTCGATCGGCTTCTCCCAGGAGAACTCGGGCGTGTGCACCCCGACGATGGTCAGCCCCTGCCCCGCGTACTTGTCGTGCCAGTCCCGCAACTGCGGGATCACGTTCTTGCAGTTGTATCAGCCGTAGGTCCAGAACTCCACGACCACCACCCGCCCGCGGAGCCCGGCGAGCGAGAGCGGCTCGCTGTTGATCCAGGGTCCGCCGGTGATCTCGGGCGCGGCCTGACCCACCTTCACCTCGATGCGGGCGGCCTCGCCGGGCCCCGCCGCCGCCAGCAGCATGCCCACGGTCAGTGCAAGCGCTCGGATCCGTTTCATCACGCCCCCAGTCTACCCCGGCGGCGGCCCGGCCGATGTCACGCCGCTGTCAAATGTGGCCCTATAATGAAGCTCGGCGAGGGGGTGGGCATGGGCCCGCCCTGGAGCACCGGCGCCGGAACGCCCTGTGGTGGGAAGCGGGAGGGAAGGACGGTATGAGTGACGACCGGAAGCTGGCGATGTTCATGGATTTCGAGAACATCGTCCGCGGCGTCAAGGAAGCGCAGTACAAGCAGTTCGAGATCAAGCTG
>WNFK01195928.1_pt1 | contig 13843 bp, 15 predicted proteins | sample 5400281 | NCBI WGS metagenome assembly WNFK01 (sample SAMN13153350, study PRJNA577476) | soil metagenome | isolation source: 20 cm soil on Douglas fir-dominated hillslope | place: USA:California | collected 2013-09-17 | reverse complement strand
CCAGGTGTAGCAGGTATTGCGCACCGTGGTGAGCAGCCACGCGCGCGCGTCCACGCCGTGAAAGCCAACAAAAAATTTAAACGCGCGCAGAGATGCCTCCTGCACCATATCCTGTGCGTCATGCTCGTTGCGCGTCAGCCAGCGGGCCAGGTTATACGCCGCATTAAGATGCGGCAATACGGCCTGTTCGAAACGCTCCAGTTTCTCTTTGCCTCCCAACGTTAAGACTGCTCCTCCAACGATTTTATTCCCGAAACGTGATTCTCACAAAGTCTATTCGCGTCCCTGCAGCGAGTCAACGAAGCCGTTTCGGGAATTAAGTGTCGAAAGCTTCCGCCATTGCGGCCGGAACGCTCTCGTGTGAATCCCTGAAGCTGCCGATTCCTCTCCATCGGAGTCGATCCAGCCCTACACCTAGATAACCGGTTTTCTGACCAGAAAATTCCCCAACGACAAAAAGAAAAAAAGATTTTGCCGCGCGGAATTTCTGAACCGGATTTCAGTCTAGTGGGGCAAAGGCCGATCACCGGCCGGAAAGGAGGAAAAAATAATGAAGCCCCTAAAAGCGGCGTTGGCGATTCTGTTTCTCGCCGGAAACATGGAGTCCACCACAGCGTCTGCAGCTGGCGTCTCAGGGGTTATATCCAAAGATGCTTTAGCGGCAGGCGATTACTGTCACATGAAATTCGCGGCGATTCGCGAAGAGACATTGGGTTCGTCTCATCCGGTTCTTAAGGAGCCGAACGAGGGTGACATCGTCGACTTCTACGGGCCGTGCAGTCACGATCCGCTGGGCAAGGAGGAAGTTCAAGCACAGCTCCTCCAACTGCAGCATCGTCGAGCTCGCGATTATATGGATTAACCGCCGCACAAGGATTAAAGGGGAGAAGTCCAGTGCTTCTCCCCTCAGGACTTTTTCTTCAATCGAATCGGTCTTGCTTTTGAAAGGGGAAATTCTGCGATGAACGTCCCAACGAGAAATATCCCGGCATGGCGCAAGGGATTTGAAAGCGCTCATCGCCTACATGAGGACGATCAAAGCGGTCAAGAAGACGACGGGGCTGATGTACGAAGTCATCCAAGGGACTTCGGGCGGCTACAAAGACATGAAAAAAGAAGATGCGCTGGCGGCCTATCTAAAATCGCTGCCGGGGATAAGAACGAGATCAAGTGATCGGATCCTATGTGAAGCGCGTTGAAAAAATTTAGCGGCGTTTGTAGACGCATCCGCAAATTCGCACTGAAAGCCTTTCGCCACCAGCATGCGAATCAATTTCTGGAAACATCCCGTATTGTCGCGCTGACCGATAATTGTCGCGTTTCGCCGCCGGAGCGGCGCCGTCTTCGCGTAAAATGCGCGATCGGCTCTCGCGGAAACATTTTAGCCGAAACCTTCTCAAGAAAAGTTTTCTCGCCGGGAATTTTTATCGCCCCGCTCCTGTCATGCAAAGTAGAGAATGCGAGTTCAACCGAAAGGAGGTGATAAACATGAAGAGCATTAAGTCGCTTATGTCCGCCGTGTTTCTGACGGGAGCTTTAGGCTTCAGTGTAGTGTCACAAGGGGCTGAAACTGTCATTTCCAAAGATGCCTTAACCCAAGGCAGTTACTGCCACACGAAGTTCGAGAGCATGCGTGAAGAAACTTTAGCTTCGTCTCAACCGGTCCTCAAGGACGTCGATGACATTGTCGATTTTTATGGTGCCTGCGACCATAACCCTCTGGGGAAGGAAGAGATTCAGGCCCAGAAGATCGAGGAGCAACATAGGTTCGCCGCGGATTACGAGGATTGAAAATTTTGTGATCAGGGGGAAACAGGTAGTAACCTTTTCCCCCTGGTGGGCGAACAGAGTAAAACGCCGGTGCCGAGTCGAGGCAAGGTTTCGGGAATAAACTTAGATTGAAAAGAGTCATGAGGTTACAACGGATGAGTGATGCAGGTGCCAGTAGCAAAATCTGCCGTTTGTTCATGTACGAAGGAGATCCGCATATGAAATCGCTATTGACGGTCATTACTTTAATTTTTGGTTTGGTGTTTGTGCAGGTCCAGACCTTTGCCGCTCTGCCAAATGCGAAGGCTGAAAATCCGAATCTCGCCGCCGGACGGCAAGCTATCGAGGCGAAGGACTTTAGCTCTGCCGTGAAAAGCTTAACGAAAGCAGTTCAGGAGAACCCGAACGACGCCGACGCTCAGACCATGCTCGCCTACAGTTATCGTAAGCTCGGCACCTTTGACAAATCGATGGAGCATTATCAGAAGGCTCTGAAGATAGATTCCAATCATCGGAGCACACATGAATATCTTGGTGAGCTTTATCTCGACATGAAGCAACCCGCTAACGCCGAGATCCAACTTCAGGCGCTGAAAAAAGCTTGTCCTTTCTTTGGAAAATGCGTGGAGTACCACGACCTCAAGGAAGCAATCGATAAGTACAAAACGAATAATTCTCGTTCGTCAGCAGAGCTCTAAGGAGAGCCTTTAAGGGCCGAGCCACTTCCCACGGGAATATTTATTCAAATGAAAGAGTCATACAAATATATAGAAGAGCTTTTATAAGGAGGAAACGACAAAATGACAACGCATAATATCCAGATCCGGTGGCTGCGCGCCTTACCGGGGGTTGCCCTATTCGCGCTGGCTGCCTGCACCGAGATGATGCAACCTGCCGCTCCCACTCACCCGGCCAAGGCCTACGTAGGCCTCTTCAAGGACAACGCTGTTGCCGTGGTCGACACGGGCACTAACCGCGTGCTCCGCACCATTCCAATTCCCGCCGGACCGCATGGTCTGGTTGTTACGCGCGACGGACATAAGGTTTACGTGAGCAGCGATGGAGCTTCAACGGTAAGCGTTATCGACACCGCGACAGATCGCGTGGTGCGGAGTATAGAGGTCGGTCCGACGCCGCACGGCCTGGCGATTGCGCCTGATGGAAGCAAAGTGCTGGTATCGGGCTTTGGCGCCAACCAATCAATGATCATAGACACCGCCACGGACCGTATTGTCGGAAGGGTTCCGGTGGCACAGCCTCATAACAGCGCCATTAGCCCGGACGGGCGCACTGCCTACGTTGGCTCACAACAGCAAGGCGCCACGGCCCTCGTCATCCTGGATCTCGTTAACAACGTCGAGGTAGGGCGCGTGCCTCTACAAAAGACGCCCCGCGCGCTCGATATTAGCCCAGACGGCAAGTTGCTCTACTTCACAGTGGCAGGTGCAGACGCCGTGCAGGTGCTCGACACGGCGACCAAGCGGGTCGCGGGTGAAATCCCCGTTGGAGCATCGCCCCACTATCCACTATTCACGCCCAACGGAAAATCGAGCCTGGTCGTCAGCCAGGGTCCTGGGAATCTAGAGATTCTAGACCCTAGCAGCAATACCAGAAGCGCCAGCGTCTCTGTGGGTAAGTTACCCCATTGGATCGTGATCAGTTCCGATGGACGCACTGTCTACGTCACGGACGAAGGCTCCAATGACGTATCGGTTGTAGACCTTGGCAGTCAGAAGGTAACGGCCACCATCCCGGTTGGCAACGCCCCGCGCAAGATCGCGGTGCAGCCGGGTCCGACAGCAATGACAGCCTTTGCGCCGGCCGTCGCAACTTCTGCGGAACAATCCAGAGAGTCTACTGGAAACTAAGAGCCTCATGGCTGGGGTTGGAGGGAGGGGGCTTATGCCTCTCCCTCGGGAATACATTTGAAACAAATCGATCCTCTACGTCTGGAAAGGAAGAACGAAGATACCATGAGAATGTCACGTATTTTAATGCTGGCTGCGTCTCTCAGTCTTACTCATTTTGTTACCGCGTCTTCGGCGGAACAACCCAAGGTGAAAGACGTGACAGGGCTAGCGGAGCTGGATTTGGAAGCCGATGAATACTCCTTCGAGCCCGCTTTCCTCCGGGGGACGCCCGGACAAAAGCTGAAGCTGGAGATCGAGAATGAATCGAGTACGCTGCACAGCTTCACCATCCCGGAGCAAAAGCTGGATATGGATATCCCACCGAAGGGAAAAGTGGTGGTTGAAGTCACCTTCCCGCCGTCTGGAGTGGTGCGCTTTTTTTGCAGGTTTCACTCGGAACTGGGCATAGAGGGCGAACTAATGACTGGAAACGCCACACCACGGAGCCCCAAATAAAACCGAGTTGGGCTGCGGGCACTGAGCCGAAGAGAATGCTACTTGGGATGACATCGACTTCTATCGGACTGTGCGACGATCCTCTGGAAAAAGTCCTACAGTTAGAAAGGAAGAAAAATATCATGAAAATCTCACGTATTTTATTGCTGGCTGTGTCGCTGAGCCTTGCCTTTTCTTTTATTGCGTCTTCGGCGGAACAACCCAGCGGGCGGTCAATTACGCTGGGCGATCTAACATTCTCAAACCACGGAACCAAAGAGGTGAAGGGCCAAGGGGAGTTGGATTTGGAAGCCGATAACTACTACTTCGAGCCCACGTTTCTCCGTGGCACGCCCGGACAAAAGCTCAAGGTAGAAATCGAGAACGAGTCAGGTACGTTGCACAACTTCAGCATCCCGGATCAACACCTGGATATTGATATCCCGCCGAAAGGAAAAGTGGTGGTTTAAATCACCTTCCCGTCGTCTGGGGTGGTACGCTTTTTTTGCAAGTTTCACTCGGCGAAAGGCATGAATGGCGAACTGCTGACTGGAGACGCCAAGCCTCAGGCCGTTCGGAGCCCCAAATAAAGCGAGTTGGGCTTCAGGTGCTGAGCAAGAGAAAGACATAATAAGAGGCAATCCCTTTTTTAATGGGGATCATCGTGAGTTTGTTAGGGAAGAGAGCCTCGAGCAATGAAATCTTCTACGCAGTGCTCAGGTTTCTGGGTCATGAGAGAGATATGGTGTTGCAATGATGAGAGAGAGCAGATGGTTATTTTCGCTCCTTTTCTTTTTTCTAATCCATTCCGTCGATGCTTGGTCCCAAGAGCACGGTAGTGGTCTTGTCCAGCGAGGTCAGTATATCTTTTCGTTGGCTGGCGGCTGTGCCTGTCACACCGTGCCAAAGGGAACCTTCAATGCCGGGGCTCGCGCTTTTTCGATTCCGCTCGGAAAAGTTTACAGCACGAATATTACCCAAGACAAAGAAACGGGGCTCGGCAGTTGGACGGACCAACAGATCCAGGACGCCATCGTTAAGGGAATTCGACGCGACGGCAGCAACATTATCCCCGCGATGCCGTATGAGGCCTACTCGGGTATGGCGGAAGAAGATCTGAAAGCGCTCATTGCGTACCTAAAAACGCTCAAACCCGTTAAGAAGGCAACGCCGGAACTGGAAAGCCGGGCACCCCTCACCCGCAGTTTAGGAATACCTACTTATCTAAAAATCTTTGGCCGTTTTTCAAACTCGCCCGCTCGAGCTCCCAAGAGCGGTATCGAGCGCGGGCAATATCTAGTGGGGCATGTTTCTCTCTGTGGCGATTGTCATACGCCGAGAAATTTCATCGGTGTGGCCAATCGGTCGCTTTACCTCGCTGGCGCGGGAGCCAAAACTAGTCCGCTCGGCGAAGACATTCCGAATATTACGCCTGACAAAGAGACAGGTATCGGCGACTGGAAACGGGAAGATATCGCTGAGCTTTTGCTAACGGGGACTAAGCCCGACTTGGATAATGTCCAAGGCCTCATGGCTGAAGTCATCCAAGGAGCGCCGCACGGTTTCAAAGACATGAAACGAGAAGACGCTCTCGCCATCGCAGACTATTTGAAATCCATTCCCCCGATCAAGAATAAGATTAAATAATTCAGTTCATGTTTTAGCTAGACCGAAAGCGAATAGAGCACGTTGCACAACTTCAGCATTCCGGATCAACGTGTGGACAAGGATATTCCTCCCAAGGGAAAACTTTTAGTAGAAGTCACATTTCCAACGTCTGGCGTCGTGCGGTTCTTTTGTAAATTTCACTCGCCCCTCGCCGTCTCTCTACGGAACCCCAATTCCATGGAATGAGCCGAACAGGAAGGGTTCCGATAGACCAGCAAATGTATTGCTTCCCCCTCCGCGGATCCTCTTTACGTGCAAGTAACTTTATTAATTATTTCGCATGGGGAATTTTTTTCTCAATTTCTAGATCTACTAGATAACGACGAGGGTGTTAGATCGGCGCGATTCGTCAGGAGCGCCGGTTCCTCCACTTTCGCATATCAAAAGAAAAGGGGATATTGCGATGTCAAGAATTTTGATTACGCTCACGCTTTTGTGCTCCATTCTCTCGGTGCAGGTCAACAGTTCGTATGGGCAGATGAGTCAAGGAGATTCCTCTTCCCAGTCAGTTAACCCAGTTTTACAGTGGAACAGAGCGCTTCTGGTGATTGTTCGCACCCCCGGCGCACAGCCAGCAACCATCCACCCTACCCGCAGCTTTGCGATCATGCACGCCGCCATCTATGACGCTGTTAACGCCATCGATAGGACCCACAAGTCCTACTTCGTTAACCTGAGCGGAGTACCGCGATCCGCTTCGCAAGACGCGGCGGCTGCTGCTGCAGCGCACGAAGTCCTCGTAGGCCTCTATCCACAGTTCCAAGCAATGCTTGATGCCCAACTTCAGCAGTCGTTGGCACAAATTCCGGACGGAGCTCATAAGGCCGACGGTATCATCATAGGGCAGACCGTTGCGGATGGAATCTTAGCGCTGCGCAGCAATGACGGATCCAATGCTCCCCCCATTCCTTATGTTTTCGGAAACGCCCCGGGAGATTACCAGTCAACACCACCTAATTTCCCGCAGCAGCCTCAATTCACTCATTGGTCGCACGTTACGCCTTTCGCTCTGGAGCGCGCGGACCAGTTCCGTCCCGGCCCTCCCCCGGATTTGACGAGTGAACGGTACGTCACCGTTTTCAATCAGGTGAAATCACTAGGAATCGCCAACAGCACTGCCGCTACCGCAGACCAGGCGCTGACTGGCCGCTTTTGGAATGGAGCAATTCAGAACTATTGGAACGAGATCACCCAGACGGTGGCCATGGAGCGTAACCTGACGACAGCACAGAGCGCCCGACTGTTTGCCCTACTTAACCTGACATTCGCAGATGGGGTGATCGCCTTCTACGATGCTAAATACGTATATAATTTCTGGCGGCCGGTGACTGCTATTCGGGCTGCCGACACGGACAACAACCCCGAGACCCTAGCTGACCCGAATTGGCTCGCGCAAAGCACCAACACCGCACCGGACCCATCCTATCCGGGGGCGCATGCAGTTATTAGCGCTGCCGGGGCATCTGTGCTGATTTCCTTCTTCGACAGCGATCATTTTGACCTTACCGTCACTTCTGAAGTTCTAGCAGGGGTAACACGCTCGTTCACGAGATTGTCTGCTGCTGAAGAAGAGGCAACGTTGAGCCGAATTTTCGCCGGGCAACATTTCCGTTCTGACCTCACCGCGGGTCAACGGTTGGGCCGCAACGTAGCTGATTTTGTCGTCGATAACTTCCTAACTCTCCGCAACCGGGAAGACGAATCCGACGACGAAATAACCCGACGGCTCAAGCGGTGAGGAGACTTTTACGCCAAGTCCAATCATCCGCAGGGAAGACCTCCATTGATCTTTTGCCGAAGCTCAAGATTCAAATTCTCGTGCCGACGAGAGAGCCGCGCAAGTGGTTGAAACGGTTGTGAAGCCAGCGCGCACGGGCAAGATCGGCGAGGGCAAGATTTTTATCCTCAGGTGGAAGAAGTCCTGCGTATCCAGACCGGCGAAAAGGGCGCAGATGCTATCTAACTCAGACCGAGAAAAAAGAAGCATGGAATGGGTAAAGGAAAAACGCTGAAGTTATTTCGGTCCCTTTCATAGGGTTATTGGATGGCTGCTGATGATTCATCCCGTTCTTGTCGAGACGATAAAATTTAGAGAAGGAGAAGTTCTATGAATCTACGCACGAACAGAAAGGCCTGGGCAATGCTGGCGTTCGCCGGCTTGCTTGTCGCCTTGGGTATCGCCTATTCCCAAGAACAGGGCAAAACGAGCTACACGAAGTTAGACATCACGGGAACGCTTTGTTTCGATTATGGCCCGTATGAAGGCGGCGAAGCCGGCGATCGAGAAGCGGCAAGCCAATCTCCTCAACTGAGCGGCGGCGCTGACCAGCCAATCTGGATGCTCCGCGCATGTGTGATTCATCATGAGACACGCAATTCACGAATTTATTCCCGCACGCGTTTTCGCGCTGCGCGTGGGAATAAACGTGTTGAGCCAACGGTCATACAAGTGACCGCAATCGATTCGGCAGTCAAGGAGGATGAAACATGGACAGCATAATCAAGAGGCAAGGGTTTGTTGAGCGCACGGATCCCACGGATCTGAAGATAAGGAGGAAGGACCCTATAAGTCTACGCAAGCTGATCGATTGGATGTTGACGCCCCCGGACTCCGCACCGCGATCAACGATTCTGATCCGGTGCATGGTGGGAGGGGTCTTCTTGTGGGAGGGGATTCTGAAGTTCGTCTATACGAACCAGGGGGTCGGACGCTTCATGAAGATCGGCATTCCGGCCCCGGAGCTCATGGCCCACTTCGTCGCGGTGCTGGAAATTGTAGGAGGCGCTCTCTTGATCTGTGGATTCCTGACCCGGCTCATCGCGATTCCCTTTGTCATCGAAATGGTAGTGGCAATACTCTCCACCAAGGTGGCGCTGTACTTCGGAACGTCACCGCTCCCTCTTCCGCCGGCGCCTCCTCAGAGCGGCGCCTGGGCCGTCCTGCACGAGATCCGCTCCGACTATGCGCAGATCATGAGCGTGCTCTTCCTGCTCGCCGCGGGCCCGGGGCCGTGGTCCGTCGATGCGATTCTCGCGCGTCTGAGAAAACGTGGAACCCGGACTTCTAGTGGTGCGGGGTCAGCCATTGAAGTTGGCAACCGTTGAGTCAAAACAGTATAGTTGCGGCTTCGGAGCGTTGCATACACATTGTAAACAGTTTGATGCAATGCTTGGCGCTGAAACATCCAGAATCTCCCGATCCCCGGCACGGTTTTAAGAAAGCTGAACTCGGGCCTCAGTTTCACTCGCTCCCCAACCCTGCTCTAGAATCTGGACTTGCTCGTCTGCACTGCGCAGCACCGAAAGGTTCGCCTTGATCGCTAAGGTGAGATCGCTCGCCGACTGCATACCGTCGATATCTTCAACCTTGAGCTGTTTGATCCGATTGGCGCTCAGCGCTTGCCCGGTGTTGCGGGTATACAGGTTCTGAATGCTTAACAGATTTGTGGTTCTTTGGCGTACCAGCCGGCTTCGCTTGCGCAATAGATCGCGTACTGGCCGTTATTCTCTCGGATAAATATAGCCCTGGGCAAGACTCCAACCGAAGCGGATGCGCCAGCCAGCGCGCGTCCGAATCGTCGTCGGTGTATTTGAGCCCATTGTATCGTTGGATGGCCGCCGTGTTGGCCAGGTGCACTTTTGTACCCTTTCTCCATCAAACCCATCCACCAGCCAGTACCATTTGTACGTCGACTCCACCACGATCCCTTCAAGCGAAGGTTGATAGCCAGAGAGCTGCTCGATGATCAACGTCAGATCGTTGGCCAAGCGCCTTCGGTAAACAACTTCATCCCTTTCGTTGATCAACAGCATGACGTTGTTGTTAGAGTGTAAATCGATGGCACCAAAAAAGTTTCATCTTCGTCTCCTCCTTTGAGTAATTGGGGTTGGCTCATCGCCAACCTTAGTGCCTCTCGGAGAAGCCTGCTAGATGATTATCACGTCTTAGAACCAGGGCACTGGACCGAACCGGAGAAACAGCCGGGACGTTGACCCTCCGGTCTGAATGAGCTTGCGTTCTCAGCGTCTAGTGCACCGTAACGGTAACTCTGGCGGTGCCGTTCTGGTTCGATCCCTTCCGTTCCGGACACACCTCTAGTCGCGCAACAGCATCCTCCAAAACCGCTAAAATCGGCCTTCTCTGTGGCTCTAATGAAGTTTTCTCGGGAATGCTCTCAAACTCCTGAGTTGGAAGAAGAGTACAGGGCGCAAAAATAGAGAAGGCATCCTTTGTCTTTCGCTGACGCCGCCTCATCTTCAGACAATTCATAAATGGTTTTCTTCCGAAACGATTCCGCGGCGCCGACTTTTTAGAGAATATTTTCTCGCGGGAATATTTTCCGGGGCGCTCTTGTCAAACAGAGCAGAGGCCGTGATTTGGGCCGGAAACGCGGTGAATAGAATGAAGATCGCAACATCGTTTTTGGCAGCCCTGCTTCTAGTGGAGTGTAGCTGCCCATCCGCCCAGAATTACGGTCAAAGCTCGAGGAAGAAATGCCACACTACTGGCCTGGATTGACGGGTTTACTTCAGCGAATCAGTGCATGGAACGCATAGAGGGAAGGAATGAAGCCCTCCTCAACCGAGTGAAGATCTTCTCACGAAAAGAAAACGAAGGAAAAACGCATTTCTGAGGGGAGGCGTGCTGTGCTGTTCGTGAATTCGACATGGTTTTTACCAGCGGTAGCGCCGGTGGAGATGCCGATCGGGCTCAACCACTTGGACTCGGATTTCTGTTGGTGTGATCCGATAATTGAGGTCGATGAAAACGGGCAGGAGCTCGTGCTTCATAGACAAGTCACGTGGAACTGAAATTTAGCCGAGTGAATGAAAGGCCATGACATTAAAAGACAGAATCCATTTTATCATCTTCATGATCTTGGATTTCATTGGTTTGTTATTCCTTCTTGGATTCATAGCAACTAGGTCTTGAGAAGCCGCCGACAATGCCGCGGGGCCGGAGGTTCTTCTTTCTGCCACCGGGCTGGAACAGCGTTCTCTGACTCTCGTCTCGTCTTCTCCATTGGTTGTTGAAGGCCAGACGCTGGGCGAGGTTCTTGTATACGATGACCTATCCACCAAAAGACCGGCGGATTACTTTGAACTGTACGACAACCGGGAGGACCTTATAGATAGCAGTCGGTTGGTTTGATCGATTCGGCATCGAAAGGATGGCCGTGGATCGTGGGATACTGTATGGCGAAGATGAGCTAGAAGGAGTCTTTGTATCTTTTTTAGAGGGCGACTCCATATGAGATTGGCTTCGGGTCTATGTTGAAAATCACGATTCAAACCGGCGCGACGGGAACAATTTTCGAACTCGCGGGAAAACTTGCGGGACTGTCGGTTCAAGAATCGGAAGGCTGCTGGCGCCAAGCTGTCATCGGCGACCAGCAGGTTCGAGTGATGTTGAATGCAGTGACATTCATTGATGGCGCAGGAAGAAAGCTTTTGGCCGATATGCACCGGCAAGGAGTCGCGCTTGTGGCCGAGGGATTCATGATGAAAGCCATCATAGAAGAGATCATACGAGGAGAAGATTTATGACTGAATTTATTGAGGAAGTGAACGACGCCAATTTCGAGCGGGTTGTGTTGCAGTCTAAGCGGCCAGTGCTGGTGGATTTCTGGGCCTAGCGCGTGGCGAATGCTTCGGAGAGATGGGACTGGTCAGGCAGATGCCACGGTCGGCGACGGTCCGCACCGTGACCCGAGTGGCGATGGACCGCTATGCGTTCCAAGCCCTGTTTGCGCACCTGCCGCCGCTCCGGCTCTTTTTCGAACAGCTGATCCAGCTGCGCACTAACTAACACTGGTCTGGGAGCATTGCAGGTTTGAAAATTCTATTAGTCTTCATAGACACGGATGCTTCTTTGTATGATTGATTGGAAACTCTTTCTATCGACGTTTGTTCTGATCTTTGTTGCCGAGCTACCCGACAAAACAGCAACACCTATTGGCGATTTTTATCGGTGTAGCCATGGCATTCGTCATTCAAAGCGTCGTTGCCCCTCCAATCCTCCAGCGTGTACCAGACCAGCATGGTCGTCACCGCGAATACCTTCAGCAGAGTCTTCCCATAAATTTCCTTAGCTCGTAGTTCCGGGCCGGTTCCTGGCTCGCCTTTACCAGCCTGTCAAATCTACAATGCGGGCCGCGGCTGTCGATTTAGCGTCAATTGACGGGCAATCCCGTTCCGCTATAAGTGAGCGCAGGATGTGGCAGGCCGTGGCCGCGATGACCGTGATCGCTATTACCGGCGAAGAAAGGCTCTGGCGAAGCGGGAGACGCTGGCGAATGAAAGATTAGAATGGCCCGGAAACCGTCGTCGGGGATTAATTTTGCAATAGTTGGACAAATTCCTGCAACTGGCTCTCCTCAAGATCGGAAACTGCCCAATATGTCATGCCGGATCGAGTCCCGTGAAACACATGATAACCCTGACCTGTTTCGCTTTTTATGCCAGAGTCTGACCTTTCGCTGGAAGGCCAGATAAATACATTGGTGAGATGTTTGGCTCGCTGGTAAATCAACGCCGCCACCGGTCTATTATCCAGATAATCAAGGCGGCCGCCCACCAACGGAAATCCCTGGGTAGCCAGATCTTGCACTGGCGGCGAAAAATCCAATTTACCGTTGAACCACGGCTTCACCGTGTGCTGGTCTGAAGAGGGAACGTCGGCTAAATGGGTCGCCATCAGCGAGCGAACATGGCCGGAGACAACTTCCCGAGTTAGAAATTCGTCTGTGGACGGACCGCGCAAAAACGGCACAAGGGTAAATAGAACAAGCGCCGCGGCTGCCAGGGGAGCCGCCATCCTAACCCACGACCAGGAAAGCCATCGAGGGGCCGACTCGGCTTTGGCCGCCTTACGTAGCGCCCACTGAATCCTTCTTTGGAGATCCACCGGAGCCTTAAAATAGAGAGAACCGGTTTTTGTTCCATTCCGCAGCACCTGATGGTTTTTGTAGCCCTGCGCGCAAAGCGCACAATCTTGAATGTGGCGCTCGATCTCTAGATTTCTGACCAGATCCAATTCGCCGTCTACATAGCCATTGATTAGATTTTGCGCAACTTTACAGTTCATGCTAGCTCCTTCCAATTGCACAGAATCCGCTTGATTCGCTCTCTAGCGCGTGCCAGGCGCGACCATCCACGCCCCGGAAAGCGTCAAAAAACTTAAAAGCACGTAAATACGATTCCTGCACCATATCCTCTGCGTCGTCGTTGCCTGTCAGCCACCGCGCCAGTCTATCTTTTTCCTCAGAATTAAGACTGCTCCCCCGCCCGTTTTATTCCCGGAAATCAAATAAAAGGCACGAGTCTTTGTTTTTCATTTGAGGTTGCGGCGTCTTCTGCCGCGCTCTCTATTAGGCCACGTCTGCCAAGTCAATAAACCTGGCTCCTCGGGAATATAACTTCGATAGTACGGTAATACACAATGAGAGGACGATGGATGTCGCGGCAGGAAAGATTGCAGAAGCCGCCGCTAGGAGGCGCCAATGAAAACAGGGGATTCAGTGAAAACTACAAAACTTATCCGGTCGCAGAAAACAGGTGTTCTTTTACCACGACAAGGGACCTTCGTTAGGGACGTCGAGAATTTGGGACGGAAACTAATCCTGGTTGATTTCGGTCCAGCAGGGGAAGAATACCTATTCCCGAACGAAATATTGGTCGAGACCGGCAACACCCCAATAATAAACTGTTACCCATAAGAGCGACGTTGTCGATGTTTCATGCCGCGATCCAGTGAGACGCTTGGGAGGTAAAAATGAAAACTCGTGCACAATTGTTATTGATGGGTTTCTTATCGATAGCGACTCTCTTTCCACACGAGTCCGAAGCGAGACTCTTCTCTGCTCGTCTTATCGGGGTAGAGGAAGAAGCATTGCAACCAGTTCAACTGAGCGGCTCACGGGACTCGAATTTCTCCACCGACAAGGAGGACGAGCTTAGATCCTTTCAATCGGGGTGCGAACATTATCTCGAACGGGCGCTCGATGACGAGCCTGCGGTGGTGGCTGTTCCCAACGCCATGAGGGCGGATAAGGAGGAGA
>WNFK01110813.1_pt2 | contig 13845 bp, 11 predicted proteins | sample 5400281 | NCBI WGS metagenome assembly WNFK01 (sample SAMN13153350, study PRJNA577476) | soil metagenome | isolation source: 20 cm soil on Douglas fir-dominated hillslope | place: USA:California | collected 2013-09-17 | reverse complement strand
GCGCAGGGCCTCCCGGCGGGCCTGGGTGAGGGACGTGGCGACCGCGTTGGCTCCGGCGGCGCGGAGCGCGCGACGCCTGGCCGCGCTTCGCGCGACGCCGCACTGCAGTACGAGGATGGGCGTGTCCGGCGCGACCTCGCGCAGCCGCTTGACGAGTCGGCGCAGGCGGCGCCCGCCGCCGGGGCCGACGGCGCCGACGCAGACGAGGGCCGCCCCCGCCCCCTCGAGCGCAGCCACCGTCTCCACCGAGGGCGGGCCCGGGGGCACGATGTGCACGAGAAAGCCCGCGGGCCCGAGCAGGCGGCCGAGCATGGCCAGCCCCGTCTCGTCCACCGCGTCCCGCAGCGGCACCGCGGCCACGACGGTAGCGGCCGCCATCTGGTCCGGCGCGCCCGCGGGCCCGGCCGGCGGATCGGCGGGCTGACCCTCCACCAGGCGCCGGCCGGTCTCCACGAGGCGCGCGTACTCCTCGCGCGAGAGCTGGCGCGTGCGCCGGTCGCGGCGGGCGCGCGCGAGAGCGGGCGCGACCAGGGTGTCGAAGGCCGCCTCGAGGGAAGATGACTCCACCACCTCCGCCATCAGCTCCACCGCCTCGTCCCCGTCCCCGGCGAGCATCCGCTGGTACAGGGTCACCGATGGCTTCACCCCCGAGTCGTCGCTCAGGAGGATCTCGACGAACTCGAGCCCGTCCACGGTGCGCGCGAAGACCACCAGGAGCACGGTCAAGGGCGTCGAGAGCACGAGCCCGATCGGCCCCCACAGCCAGGTCCAGAAGGCGGCCGCGACCAGCAGCGCGAGCGCGGACACTCCGGCGCTCCAACTGAAGAGCAGCGGCTCGAGGACGAAGGCCACCGCCACTTCGGTGACGATGAAGAGCCCGGTGATGAGGAGCGGCCGGGTCCACCCATCGAACACGGCCAGGCTCAGCACGATGGGCATGAGCGCGGCCGCCCACGCGCCCACGTACGGGATGAAGCGCAGCACGCCCGCGAAGAAGCCGAGGGCGAGCGAAAACGGCACGCCGAGGAGGTAGAGACCCACGCCGATGGCCAGGCCGAAGCTGCCGTTGATGAGGGACTGCATGAGGAGGTAGCGGGAGATCCGAAGGCCGGCCTCGTCGAGGAGCCGCGTGGTCACCGCCAGTCGGTCGTGGCCGAAGAGCCGCACCACGCGCGCCCTGAGCTCTCGCTGCTGGATGAGGACGAAGAACAGGAGGACGATGACCAGGGCCGCCGAGCCCAGCGGCTCCAGCAGGTTCTGAATCGACCACATCGCGCTCGACTGGGAGACCACCACCGGCACCGGCCTCTCGGCGGCGGGATCGGGCGGGGCGTCTTTCTCGAACTGCTTCATCACGTCCTTGGCGGTGGCTTCCATTTTCTCGAGCGTCCCGCCGCGCCGCGCCTGCTGGATGTCCGAGACCTTGCGGGTGATGGTCTCCCGATACTTCGGCAGGTCGTTGGCGAGCGTGGCGATCTGGGAGGTGAGCGCCCAGCCCAGCGCCGCCGCGATCAGAAGCGCGAAGACGCCGACGGTGACCGCGGCCGGCACGCGCGGCAGTCCCAGGCGCCGCGCGAGCGTCACCAGCGGAGTGAGGAGGAACGCGAGGAGCAGGGCCAGCGCCAGGGGGATCGCGACCGCGCGCGCCCAGTAGAGGCACGCCACCGTCAGGACCATCCCGGCCAGGACGACGAAGCGCCGGCTGATGGTGGGCCGCCCCGTTCACGGCCACGTACTCGGCCAGCTTTCCGGAAGAATGTCGAGGGCCAGCGCGATGGCGGCCAGGACCAGGATCAGGAGCACGTGTACGCGGGGCGGCTGTCGGAGGACCAGCATCGCGAAGGTCAGCCTTTCTGCTGGATGGTGAGATGGTTGACGACGCCGTTCACGTGCGGGACGCTCCACGCGATCTCGGCGGCGCGCTGCCGGGTCTCCTCGCTGTCCACCACGCCGGTCAGGTACACGGTGCGGAGATTGGTCTCCACCCCCACCCGGGTGAGGGTGGCGAGCTTTTCGGCCGCGAGCTTGGACTTCACCGCGGCGGTGATCTGGGCGTCATCGATGTTCTCACCCGTGGTCTTCCCGCTCAGGGACGTGCAGGCCGCCAGGACCATCATCGTCAGAGTGAGCATCGCGAGCGCGAACCGTCGCCGCGTCTTGAACTCGTCGAGTGTTCCTCCTCGCTTGCCCTTGCTCCGCATGTCGGCACGTTTCACGTCGCGCTCCTTATTTCCGTATTCGAGATTTCCGTATTCGAGCGCCAGCATTCACGTCCTGGCGCAAGACTGAGCGGCAAACCCCATGCCAGCGACGGGAGCGCCCTGGCGGCGGAGGCGAAGCGCGCGGAATCTCAGGATGCGGGAACGCGCGAACCGGCGGCGCCGGCGGCGGCGCGAGGCGTGTCAAACTTACCAGTCTCGGTAATCCTGACCCGATGCCGCGCCGGCAGATGGTCGCGCCCACGCAGGGGAAGTTCCGGGAGAGGCGCGTGAAAAATCAACAGGACGGAGCCCGCTCAGCGGGCGGGCGGCGCGCGCTGGCACGGAAGATGCCATAGGGTCTCTGCATGAAAGGCCACTCGTTTATCGGCGCCGCGCTGCTCCTCGTCGCCGTCTTCCTCCTGTCCTCGTCCTGCGCGCAGGTGCAGCCGCACTTCAGCGTGCCGAAGATGACGCTCTCCGATCCGTCGTTCATCCCGACCATGGAGGCGTACACGGCGTCCACGGTGAGCGCGGGCAACCGGGTGGACTTCCTGCTCAACGGCAACCAGATCTTCCCCGCCCAGCTCGCCGCCATTCGCTCCGCCCAGCGCACCATCACCTATGCGCAGTACTTCTACGAGGACGGGCCGCCGGCGGTGCGCCTGGTGGAGGCCATCAGCAGCTCAGGCAGACGCTGGAAGCGGCGGGCTGCGAGGTCGCCACCTTCCGTCCGCTGCGGCCGTGGGCGCTGGACGAAGCCAATAACCGCAACCACCGCCGCATCCTCGTGGTGGATGGGAAGGTGGGTTTCACCGGCGGGTCGGGGGCGAGCTCCAAGTGGATGGGCAACGGCCGGCGCGACGGGCACTGGCGGGAGACCGACGCGCGCATGGAAGGCCCGACCGTGAACGATCTGCAGGGAGCCTTCGCGGAGAACTGGCTGGAGGCGACGGGCAACGTGCTGGGCGGCGACGGCTACTTCGCGCCCCAGCCCGCGCGGGGCTCGGTGCGGGCCCAGGTCGTGCGGAGCTCACCCACCAACGGGAGCTTCGCGATGTACACCATGTACCTGCTCGCCGTGTCATCGGCCCGGCGGACCATCTACATGACCAATCCCTATTTCCTGCCCGACGACCAGATGCGGAAGGCTCTGCTGGACGCGAAACGTCGCGGGGTGAAGGTGGTCCTGCTGCTGCCCGGCGCCATCGACAACAACATCGTCCGCCAGGCCAGCCGGGGGGGATTCGGCGAGCTGCTGGACGCGGGCATCGAGATCCACGAGTACCGCTCGGGGCTCCTCCACGCCAAGACCATGTCGGTGGACGGCCTCTGGTCGACGGTGGGCAGCACCAACGTGGACAACCGGTCCTTCGCGCTGAACGACGAGCTGAACGTCGCGCTCTACGACGCGGACACGACGGCGCGGCTCGAGAAGATCTTCGTCGAGGACCTGCAGCACTCGCGGCCGGTGGACTCCGCGCGCTGGCGGGCGCGAGGTCCAGTCGACCGGTTGCTCGAGCTGCTTGCGATGCCCTTCAAGCCCCAGCTCTAGCCGGCCGGCCCATGCTGATCTGGTTCCGGCTCGCCGCCCTCACCCTGACCGCGCTGACCCTGGGCCTGAGCTTCGCCCACGTGCTCGAGATGCCGGCGAAGCTCGCCTATCCGCCCGACCTCTACGTGGCCCTGCAGAACTCGCTCTACGTATCGTTTGGCCCGCCGGGGGTAGGGGCCTTCGTGGAGCCGGGGGCCATCCTGGCCGCGGTGATCCTGGCCTATCTGGTCCGGCGCCGTCGCGCCGCGTTCTGGCTGACGGTGGGCGCGACGATCGGCCTGCTGCTGGCCTTCCCGGTGGTGTTCTTCATCTACACCCAGCCGGCCAACACCGTGTTCCACGCCGCCGGCGCCGCCTCCGTGCCCGGGGACTTCGAGCGCTACCGCGGCCAGTGGGAGTATTCGCACGCGGCCCGGTTCGTCCTGCATCTGGCCGCCTTCGTGTTCCTCGCGCTGTCGGTGCTGCACCGGCCGCGCGCGCCGCGGAGCGAGCTCTCGCCGTACACGATGGGCGCGATCCGGACGGAGCGTGCGCGGAGCTACTCGCCCTCATCGCCGCTGTTCGGGGAGGGACCGCCGTCGATGACCATGGTGGCCCCGTTCATGAAGCCGGACGCGTCGGAGGCGAGGAAGACGCAGGGGTAGGCGATCTCCTCCACCGTGCCCCAGCGGCCGAGGCCGACGCGGTTGGCCACGCCGTCATAGACCTTCTTGGCGTCCGGATTGGTCTTGTGAAGCACGTCCAGGTACCCCTCCGTCTCCACCGGACCCGGCGCGATGCAGTTGACGCGGATTCCCTTCCGCCCCCACGCCATGCCGAGCGTCCGCGTGAAGTTGATGACGGCGGCCTTGGAGGCGCCGTAGTGCGACATCATGGTGGAGCCGTACACGCCCGCGATGGACGAGATATTGATGATGACGCCGCCGCCCTGGGCCATCATCTGCCGGCCCGCCCACTTGCAGCCGAAGAAGACGCCGTTGAGGTTGATCCCCACCACGGTGTTCCAGCCGTTCACCGAGATGTCCTCGAGTTTGGCGCGGAACGAGGCCCCCGCATTGTTCACCATCACGTCGAGCTTGCCGAGATCCTTCACCGTCTTCTCGACGAGGCCCTTCACCTGGTCTTCCTGGCGAACGTCCACCGCCAGCGCGAAGGAACGGCGGCCCAGCTTCCGGATCTCGGCGGTGACGGGCTCGAGGTGCTCGATCTTGCGGCTCGCGATGGCCACGTCCGCGCCCGCGCGGGCGAACTCGATGGCGATGGACTTCCCGATGCCGACGCCGCCTCCGGTGACGATCGCGACCTTGCCTTCGAGCGAGAACGGCGACGCTGCCATGTCGGAGCCTCCTGGGTTGGGGATGTGAGGGAGCGAATTATACTCCGCGCGCGAGCTGCGCGAAGGCCGGCGGCGCGGGGCTGTCGAAGCGGATCGGCTCGCGGGTGCCGGGGTGGACGAAGCCCAGCCGCGTGGCGTGCAGACACAGGCGCTTGAGCGGATCGCGGGGGCTGCCGTGCTCGGTGTCGCCGACCACCGGATGGCCGAGCGCGGCGAGCTGAACCCGGATCTGGTGGCGCCGGCCGGTGCCGAGCGCGATCTCGAGCAGCGTGGCGTCGCGCCGCCGCTCCCGCACGCGGTAGTGGGTGATGGCCTCCCGCCCCACCGCGCTCCGCGCCGGATGCCCGGCGCCACGGCCGGATCCGCGCGACCACGCGATGCGCACGCGGTGGGCGGGATCCTCCACCAAGCGGTCGGTGAGGGTGCCGGTGTCCAGCCGCACCGCGCCTTCCACCACCGCCACGTAGCCGCGGTCCACGTCGCGGGCCGCGAACTGGGCCTGGAGCGCCGCCTTGGCCGCGGTGGTCTTGGCGAACACGAGCAGCCCCGACGTCTCGCGGTCGAGCCGGTGGACGATATACGGCCGCCGCTCCTTGCGCTGGGCGGCGAGATAATCCCAGAGGATGCGGTAGGTCGTGCGCGTGCGCTCGCGTTCGGTGCCGATGGTGAGGAGCCCCGGCGGCTTGTCCACCACCAGCAACGTCTCGTCCTCGTGGACGATGCGCAGCCCCAGCGGCAATCGTGCCGCGCGCGGGGGCGCCACCGTGGACGGCCCCAGCGTGACCTTGGCGCCCCCGGCCACGTCGGAGCGCGCATCCCGCGCCACCGTGCCGTTGACCCGCACGCGGCCGGAAGCCAGCCACTGCTTCATGCTGCGCCCCGAGGCCTGGGGAAATTGCTCGCGTAAGCGCTCCGCCAAGGTGCCCACGCTCACTCGCTCCGCAATACGCTGAGCGGCTTCTGACCGAGGAGCCGGAAGCTGCCGAGGAAGCCCACCGCGAGGGCGAGGAGGGTGGCGCCGGCGACACCGCCGGCGAGGATGGCGGGCTGCCAGTGCCAGGGGACCTCGATCAGCCAGCGCTGCACCCCCCACGCCAGCACCGCGGCGAGCCCGGTACCCGCCACGCCCGCCGCGACGCCGAGGAGGGCGTACTCCACCGCGAAGCCGCGCGCCACCACGCCGCGCGTGGCCCCGAGCGCCTTCAGGATCACGGACTGGTAGAGCCGCTCGTGCCGCGTGATGGACAGCGCGCCCGCCAGCACCACCACCCCGGCGAGCACACTCACCCCCGCCACCAGGCGCACCGCCTGCGCGATCTGGTCCACGATGCCCGACGCGCGCTCCAGCACCTCGCGGACCGGCACCGCGGTGATGTTCGGGAAGGCGCCCACCACTGCTCCCTGCAGGCGCTCCTCGGCCGCGGGCGGGACCTCGGCGGTGGCGAGATAGGTGGTGGGCGCGCCCTCCAGCGCGCCCGGCGAGAAGATCACGAAGAAATTGGCGCCGAAGGTCCGCCACTCCACCCGCCTCAGGCTGGTGACGCGGGCGCTGATGGGGATCCCCTGGATGTCGAAGGTGAGCGTATCGCCCAGCCCCACGCCCAGGTTCCGCGCCAGCTCTTCCTCCACGGAGATCTGCGGCTCGCGGGCGGCGTCGGCCACCGTCCACCAGCGGCCGGCCACCACCGTGTTCCGTCCCGGCGGCGCCGCCGCCCAGGTGAGCACGTACTCGCGCGAGAGATACCAGGCCTCCTCGCGGCGTCGCGCGTCGCGCCCGACCGGGGCGCCGTCCACGGCGGCGAGCCGGGCCCGCACGGTGGGGATGAGGGTGGGCGGCGCGCCCGTCTCACGCGCGACGACCCGCGCGAAGCCCTCCGCCTGGTCCGGCTGGATATCGATGAAGAAGAAGGCCGGCGCCCGCTCGGCGGCCGGCCCCGCCAGCTCCCCGCGGAGGTTTCCCTCCAGCACCGCGACCGCCACGATCAGCATCACCGCGAGGCCGAGCGTCACGAGCACCGCGCCCGCTTGGCCTCCCGGCCGGTGCAGCGCGGCCACCCCCTGGCGCCAGGCGAGCCAGCGTCCGCGCGGGAGCCGGCGCGCCGCCGCGAGGGCCAGCCGCGCCAGCATGAAGAGCAGGGCGAGCCCGCCGGCGAAGCCGCCGATGAAGAGCGCGCCCACCTTCCACGAACCCGCCTGCCATAGCGCCAGCGCGGCGAGCCCGGCCGCCACCGGCAGCGCCGCCAGGAGCCGGCGGCGGCTCGAGCGCTGCGTCTCGACTTCGTAGCGGAGGACCAGGGAAGGCGGGATGTCGCGGATGGCCAGCAGCGGCGGCAGCGCGCAGAGCAGGGTGACGCCGAGCCCCATGGCGATGCCGCGCAGGATGGCGGTGGGCGACACGCCGATCGCGAGCGGGAAGGGGAGGAGGGGGGCCAGCCATGGCGCGATGAGCGGCGGCACCGCGCTCCCGATGGTCGCGCCCACGAGGCTGCCCGCCAGTCCCAGCGCCCCGGTCTGGAGGAGATAGGCGGCGAGGAGCCAGCGCCACGGTGAGCCGAGGCTTTTGAGGATGGCCAGGGTGGCGCGGCGGCGACGCAGGAAGGCCTGGACGCTCACGCCCACGCCGATGCCGCCGACGAGCAGCGCGACGAGTCCGGTGAGGCCGAGATACATGGTGAGCTGATCCCAGAAACGGCGGAGCCCCGGCTGCGCCTGGCGGTAGGTGCTGACGCGAAGGCCGGGGTCGTCGAGCCGCGAGACGAGCGCCTCACGGACGGCCTCCGCGTTGGCGCCTTCGGGGAGCCGGATCAGCGTGCGGTGGCGGACGCGGCTACCCGGTCGCACGAGGCCGGTGGCCTCGAGGTCGGCGGCGGCGATGAGTACGCGCGGGCCCAGGGAGAAGACGCCGACCGCGCGATCGGGCTCGTTCTCCACGAGGCCGGCGATGCGGAAATCGAGCTCCCCGATCCGGAGTGAGTCGCCCACCGCGAGACCGAGCCGCGTGAGCAGCGCCGACTGCACCAGCGCGCGGCGCTCCCCGATCAGCGTGTCCAGCGGCGCCGCCGGCGCCGTCACCAGGCGTCCATAGAAGGGATAGCCCGCCTCCACCGCCTTGATCTCGACGAGCTGCACGCGCGGCTGCTCGGCGGGTGCACCGTGCGCCTTGGCCTGCGCCTGCGCGAGTGTCTGGGCCTGCGCCATCGCGGCCAGCTCGAGCACCTGGGTGGAGCGCGCGCCGGAGCGCGTGAGCGCGGCCACCGCGGCGGCCGAGCCCGCCCCCAGGGCCTGCGAGGAGCGGATCTCGAGGTCCGCGCCCATGAGGGTCTTGCCGGACTCCGCCACCGTCCGCTCGAGGCTGCGCCCGAGGGTGCCGACCGCGACCAGCGCGGCCACCCCGAGGGTGACGCAGGCCACGAGATAGCCGAAGTGCCGGCCCGCCCCGCGCAGCTCGCGCGCGGCCTGCCGGATGGCCCAGCTAGACATGCGGGCCCACGCTGGCTTCGTCGGCGACCACCCGTCCGTCACGGAGCGTGATGAGCCGATCGGCGTGCGCGGCGAGCGCGGGATCATGGGTGACGAGGACGAGGGTGCTGCCCAGCGTGCGGTTGAGACCCAGGATCAGCTCGATGATCTGCTTGCCGGTGGCGGAGTCGAGATTGCCGGTGGGCTCGTCGGCCAGGAGCACGGGCGGCCGGCGCGCCACCGCGCGCGCGACGGCCACGCGCTGCTGCTCGCCCCCCGAGAGCTGCACCGGGTAGCGCTCGGTACGGTCGCCGAGGCCGACCTCACCCAGGAGGGCGCGGGCGCGCTCGAGCGCATCCGCCTCACCCGCCAGCTCCAGCGGCACCGCCACGTTTTCCAGCGCGGTGAGCGTGGGAATGAGGTGGAAGGACTGGAAGATGTAGCCGACGGTGTCGAGGCGGAAGCGCGCGAGGGCGTCCTCGCTCAGCGCGGTGACGTCCGCGCCCGCCACGCGGATGCAGCCGGTGGAGGGACGGTCGAGCCCGGCGATGAGGCCCAGCAGGGTGGACTTGCCGCTGCCGGACGGCCCCGCGATGGCGACGAACTGACGCGCGGGGATCTCGAGCGTCACGTCGGCGAGCACCTCGACGGAACGGTCGCCGCTTGCGAAGCGCATGCCGACGCCGGAGATCGCAATCATGGTTGCGTCTCATACTACACTGGAGCTACGGGGGAGGCGGGGACGCGGACATGCTGGGCACGCACGATCTCTGGGCATTTCTCCTGGCGAGCTTTCTCCTCTGGATCACGCCCGGCCCCGACAACATGTACATTCTCGCGCGGAGCATCGCGCAGGGCCGGCGCGCGGGCCTCGTGTCCGCGCTCGGCATCGGCTCGGGCGTGCTCGTGCACACGTTCGCCGCGGCCCTGGGGCTGTCCGCCATCCTCGCCGCGTCATCGTGGGCCTTCCTCGCGGTGAAGGTGGCGGGAGCGGCCTATCTGATCTACCTGGGAGTGGCCGCGCTCCGTCGCCCGGTCGCGCCGCTCGCCGCGCCCACGCTCGATCCCGCTTCCCCGTGGCGCGTGTACCGGCAGGGCGTGCTCTCCAATATCCTCAATCCCAAGGTGGCGGTGTTCTTCCTCGCCTTCCTGCCGCAGTTCGTGGACGGGGGATCGGGCGGGGGCCCGCTCCCCTTCCTCCTCCTGGGCGGGCTCTTCGTGACGGGCGGCACGCTCTGGTGCGTGCTCTTCGCGCTCGGCGCCGCGACCGCCACCTCGACGCTGCGCCGGTCGCCGCGCCTCCTGGTCTGGCTCGAGCGGCTGTCGGGCTGCGTCTACATCGCGCTCGGGCTGAACCTCCTCCGCTCCCGGCCCCAGTCCGCGTGACACGTCGCCGCTTCGCGGTCGTTCTTGTTCTTCTGGTCGTCGTGTGGAGCGCACTGGGCTCCGCGGCGGCCCGGGCCCAGCCCGATCGCGTCATCGTGGCATTCGGCGACAGCCTCACCGCGGGGCAGGGCGTGGCTCCCGACGAGAGCTATCCCGCGCTCCTCGCCGCCAAGCTCCGCACCGAGGGCTATTCGTATCGCGTGGTCAATGCCGGCGTGTCGGGCGATACCACCGCGGGCGGGCTGCGCCGGGTCGACTGGGCGCTCAAGAGCAAGCCCGATATCGTGCTGCTCGAGCTGGGCGTCAACGACGCCTTCCGCGGCCAGGATCTCGACCGCGTGCGCGCCAACCTCGACGCCATGGTGACGCGGTTCGAGGTGGGCGGCGCGCGCGTCCTCCTCCTCGGCATGCGGCTGCCGCCGAATTACGGCTCGAGCTATGCCGGGCACTTCGAGAAGATGTACGCGGAGGTGGCCGAGCGCCGCAAGGTGGCCTTCATGCCGTTCTTCCTCGACGGGGTGGGCGCGGTGACCCGGCTCAATCAGCCGGACGGCATCCATCCCACCGCGGAAGGCTATCGCATCATCGTCGAGCGGCTCTGGCCGTACGTGGAGCCGCTGCTGCGGCGCTAACGTTGATTTATTGCGGCTTTCGGCCTAGGATGAGCCCGGCGCCGTAGCCCGCAGTTGTCCCGAACATCGACCCTCAGTCAGGGGGATCCATGACCACGAAGCACGACGAGTTCTCACTGGACGCCAAGTACACCCAGGAAGACGGCACCGTCTTTCTTTCCGGCATCCAGGCGCTGGTTCGCCTGCCGCTCGATCAGCACCGCGCGGACCGCCGCCGCGGCCTTCGCACCGCCACCTTCATCTCCGGCTATCGCGGCTGGCACCACGGGGTGTTTTCCTCCGGGCTCAACGAGGATCTGGGCGCCACCGCCGTGTTCGGCAGCCAGATGGTCAATTCCTTCCCGCGGCCCAAGTACGACGGTGTGCTCGGCATGTGGTACGGCAAGGCCCCCGGGGTGGACCGGACCGGCGACGTGTTCAAACATGCGAACTATGCCGGGGTGGGCAAGAACGGCGGCGTGCTGGCCCTCGCCGGCGACGACCCCATCTCGAAGTCATCCACCTTGCCGAGCCACTCCGAGTGGGCGCTGGCGGATGCGTTCATGCCCACGCTCTACCCGGGCAACGTGCAGGAGATCCTGGACCTGGGGCTCCACGGCTTCATGCTCTCGCGCGTCTCCGGGCTCTGGGCGGCCATGAAGATCGTGACCAACGTGGCCGACGAGACGGGCACCATCGAGGTCGGGCGCGACCGCATCCAGCCCGAGATTCCCACCGTGGAGCTGGACGGCAAGCCCTTCCAGCACCAGATCAACCTGAACCTCATCCCGCCCTATGGGCTGGACATGGAGCGCACGCTCCACCTGGCCCGGCTCGAGCTGGCGCGCCACGCCGGACGCGTGGCTCGGCATCCTCACCACCGGCAAGACCTACTACGACGTGCGCCAGGCCTTCGAGGAGCTGGGCCTGGACGAGGCCGGCCTCCGCCGCTACGGCGTCCGCATCCTCCAGATGGGGCTCATGTATCCGATGGAGCCGCGCATCATCCGCGAGTTCGCCCGCGGCCTCGAGGAGATCCTCGTGGTCGAGGAGAAGCGGCCCTTCCTCGAGACGGCGGCCAAGGACGTGCTCTACGGCTGGCCGGACCGGCCGCGCGTGGTGGGGAAGCAGGACGAGGAGGAGCGCGCCCTCATTCCCTCCATCGGCGAGCTGGACTCCGACACCATCGCGCGTGCGCTGGCCCGGCGCCTGGGCCGGAAGGCGCGCCTCGAGTCCGTGGAGGCGCGCATCCAGCACCTGGACGAGCTGAAGCGCCGGCCGCGCACGCTCACGCTGGCGCGCACCGCCTTCTTCTGCTCGGGCTGCCCGCACAACCGCTCCACGGTGGTGCCGGCGGGCGCGGTGGCGGCGGCGGGCATCGGCTGCCACGGCATGGCCATGGGCATGGACCGCGGCATCATCGGCGTCACCCACATGGGCGGCGAGGGCGCGCAGTGGGTGGGTATCGCGCCCTTCACCGAGACAGCGCACATGTTCCAGAACATCGGCGACGGCACCCTCTTCCACTCGGGCAAGCTCGCCATCGACTACGCGGTGGCCGCCGGCGTCAACATCACCTACAAGATCCTCTACAACGCGGCGGTGGCGATGACGGGGGGGCAGGCGGCGGCGGGGGCCATCGGCATCCCCGCCCTGACTCGCCAGCTCCAGGCGGAAGGCGTCAAGAAGATCCTCATCACCACCGACCATCCCGAGAACTACAAGGGAATCCCCGTCGCCGCCGAGGTGTGGCACCGCGACCGGCTCATCGAGGCGCAGTCCCTTCTCGCCGCCACGCCCGGCGTCACCGTGCTCATCCACGACCAGCAGTGCGCGGCGGAGAAGCGCCGGCTGCGGAAACGCGGGCGTCAGGCCGAGCCCGAGCAGCGCGTCTTCATCAACGAGCGCGTCTGCGAAGGGTGTGGCGACTGCGGCAAGAAGTCGAACTGCCTCTCCGTGCAGCCGGTGGAAACCGAGTTCGGCCGCAAGACCCAGATCCACCAGTCCTCCTGCAACAAGGACTACTCGTGTCTCCTCGGCGACTGCCCCTCATTCCTGACCATTGAGCACGTGGGCGAGCCGACGAAGAAGGAGAAGCGCCTGCCTCCACTCGAGGTCGTGCTGCCCGATCCCGTGGTCAAGGTGCGCACCGACGGGTTCGCCGTCCACATGATGGGCATCGGCGGCACCGGCGTGGTGACGGTGAGCCAGATCCTCGGCACCGCGGCGCTGCTGGACGGCCGGCACGTGCGCGGGCTCGACCAGACCGGGCTCAGCCAGAAGGGCGGCCCCGTCGTCTCCGACCTCAAGATGTCCGCGCGGCCGCTGGTGGCCGCCAACAAGGTGTCCGCGGGCGGGTCCGACCTCTACCTGGGCTTCGACCTCCTCGTCGCCACCGATCCCTATAACCTCGACAAGGCGGAGTCGGGACGCACCGTCGCCGTCGTCTCCACCAGTCAGATCCCCACCGGGCAGATGGTGGTGGACACCACCGTGCACTTCCCCGAGCTGGGCAGCACCCTGCTCAATATCGACCGCGTCACTCGCAAGGATGACAACGTCTATCTCGATGCCCAGGCCATGGCGGAAGGGCTCTTCAACGACCACATGGCGACCAATCCGCTCATGCTGGGGGCGGCCTACCAGGCGGGCGCGCTCCCGATCTCGGCGGCGAGCATCGAGCGCGCGATCCGCCTCAACGGCGTCGCGGTGGAGATGAACCTCCTCGCTTTCCGCTGGGGGCGCATGGCGGTGGTGGATGTCAAGCGCGTGGAGGCGGCGGTCCGCACCGCCACCGGCCGCGAGGTGACGTCGATCGCGCTGGAGGGGGACGCCCGCGCCCTGGTCGACTCGATCAAGGCGGCGCCGGCGGGCACCGAGCTGCGGCGCCTTCTCGAGCGGCGCGTGCCCGAGCTGATCGCGTACCAGGATCTGCCCTACGCGCGCCGGTACGTGGAGGTGGTGGAGAGGGTGGCCCAGGCGGAGATCCAGAAGGTGCCGGGCCGCTCCGGGCTGGCGGAGGCGGTGGCGCGGAACCTCTTCAAGCTCATGGCCTACAAGGACGAGTACGAGGTGGCGCGGCTGCACCTCGAGGCCACGCTCGAGGCCGAGCTCCGCGCCCGCTTCGGCGAGCGCATCCGCTACGCCTGGCACCTGCACCCGCCGCTGTTCCGCGCGCTCGGGCTCAAGAAGAAGCTCAAGCTCGGCCCCTGGTTCCGGCCCATCTTCCGCACCCTCTACGCCCTCCGCCGGCTGCGGGGGAGCCCGCTCGATCCCTTCGGCTACGCGGAAGTGCGGCGG